>Ga0187874_10003343_pt1 | contig 11322 bp, 10 predicted proteins | sample June2016WEW_16_1_3_FD_132993 | JGI IMG/M metagenome (GOLD analysis project Ga0187874, IMG submission 132993) | Peatland microbial communities from SPRUCE experiment site at the Marcell Experimental Forest, Minnesota, USA - June2016WEW_16_150 | ecosystem: Environmental > Terrestrial > Soil >... | reverse complement strand
TTGGGGTCGTCTGTCATCCTGAGCCCGCCGTGCTTTCGGGCGGGCGAACCCGCCGCGGCGGGTCTGCAGTTGTCTTTTGCGCTCAGCATCCAGCGACAAACTGCAGGGATGCTTCTCCCGCAGAGCGGGATCAGCATGACAGACCCGAAAGTAGTATCCGGCCAAGTTTGCCGGTCTCCGTCATCTATTCCTGGTTTTCCAACCTTTTGCTTACTGCCTGCCTTCTCTTTTCTGACTAGAGTCTAAGCCGAGGTGAGTATTACCTTCCGAGAACGGTATCTGGGAGCACTGGCATTTGGGAAGCCCGAACGCGTCCCTCTTATGCCGGGCTGGCCGCGCGAATCCACGTTACGCGTCTGGCGCAAGCAGGGATTGCCAGAGGGCCTGGACTATTTCCCAGCGCTTCTTGCCGAGCTTGGCCTGCCTTAGATGAGTCACGAGATTCGCACCATTGATGTTCCCTTCAAAATGATGCCCACTTTTGAGGAGAAGGTGTTAGAGCACAAAGATGGTCACTACATCGTGCAGGACTGGATGGGCGCCATCACCGAGATCTCAGACGCGTACGACTATACTTACCTAAGATCCCCCAAAGACTTCGTGACCAGGAAGTGGCACAAGTTCCCTGTGGAAACTCGCGAGGACTGGGAGCGCATGAAAGAGCGGTATCAAGTGGACGCACCAGGAAGGTTTGCGGCGGACTTCGGTTGCACCCGCGAGCCGTTAGAATCAAGGGAGTTCATCCTGACAGTGGATCTCAACGGCCCCTTCTGGCAATTACGCGAGTGGTGTGGCTTGGTGAACCTTTGCACGCTCTTCGCGGACAATCCTGAGTTCGTCCAGGAGATGATTGACTTCTGGAAGGAATTTGTCTCGCGCGTGCTTGCGCGATTGCTAAAACATGTCAAGGTGGACCGTGTCCGCTTTTCCGAGGACATGGCCTACAAGGCCCACAGCATGATTTCGCCGGCAATGGTCCGAAAGTTCCTTTTGCCCAGCTATTGCCGGTGGGTTTCAGAACTCAGAGATGCAGGCTGTCCACTTATGGATGTCGATTCTGATGGGTACATCGCGGAGTTGATACCGATCTGGATCGAGGCTGGCATCAACGTGTGTGAACCCATTGAGGTGGCTGCCGGCAATGACATCGTTGCCTACCGGAAGCACTTCGGAAGGCAGATGGCGTATTTGGGCGGAATCGACAAACGAGCAATCGCTGCGGGAGGCGAGGCGTTGGAAGCTGAAGTCATGCGGGTGGTTCCTCCGCTGTTGAAGATAGGCGGGTTTATTCCTGGCTGCGATCATGGCGTGCCACCCGACATCTCGTGGCAAAATTACGTGGCGTACAGCAGGCGGTTGGCCCACTTGTGCGGATGGCTCTGAATCCTGCTTCCATCGGACTGCAGATTGGACGAGGGAAGTCGCCAGCCTGTAGCACTCGGAACCTGACCAGCCATGGCGGGTCATCTGACACCCGAAACCCGGGTCCAGTCTTTCTTCCCCACTTACCACCCACGACCTACCACCTATCAGACACTAACCCTCACTTCTCACTACGGGTCTGGAAGGGCGGGGCTTCAGCCCCGCCCCTCCGGCAGCACCCTAATAGCGTCCAAACGTGGTGAAGAATCAAGACTAACTACCTGTGTTTTCAACAACATTCCCGCTTTTTGCTCGAATGTCCTTTATTATCAATAACATTCCCGCTTTGCGCCACGGCATTCGAGACCGGCCCTTTGTTTTCAATAACATTCCCGCATTGCTCCTTCAGAAATTAAAGTTACTGCGCCTCTCATCGCCATGACGATTTGTCGTATGGACGCTGCGTAGCGTGGGCGCCTGCCCAAACCGCGGCCCAGTCCTGGTCTCCCTTCGAGCGCTCCGTGGCTTCGTACCCCATAGGTCAACTAGAGTAGGCTATCAAACCTCAAGAGTCGTGTCAAGAGCAAAAATGCAGTATGCATAAGAGCAGAATTCCGGATTCGGGAGAGGGTGTCGCGCGACGGCGCTTTCACCAGCCGTCGCGTGACGGGTGAGGGGTCTCTTGCGTTCGCGCGCTCGGCGGCGACCTGACCAGGAATGGCCGGTCAGGCATGTCGGTACCGCCTAGCCTTGGCCTGTTTCTCTAGTGCGCTGGCTATGTTTTTGACACTCTCAGCAACTGCGAGAAGTGAGTCTTCATCAGGCTTGGCTTGGATGGCCTTCGCGATTTCCTTAAGTGAGTCTTCAAAAGAGGTCTCGCCGATCCAGTAGCCGATCAGAGACTTGACGTCGAAATTCGTGTCGTATGCCTCGTGCCTGCGTCCACTGTCCCAATCGAAAGTTACATTGGCGATAAACTCATCCGGCGTTTTTGAAATATCAGTACCTGGAAATGAATCCCAGAACGTGCGCCATTCGTAGCCGGGGGCCATAACCCTAAAGCGTTTTTCTTTAAGAGCGGGAAGCCCCCTTGCTCCATACCGTTCAAGTTGAGGTGAAAAAACCAGTTTCACATTGAATGCTGCCGAGTTGCCGCAATTCTTGATAACTAGGTCGTAGATCTGTCTCTTCCTCGTATGGTGGTCGAAGTAACAAACCACCTTTGGCTTCGAATGCTCCTCTCGAGCCAGCCTCATTTCGTCAATGCTCTTCTCTGAGGCGCGGGCAGCCTTTGAGGTAGCGTCCGCCATTGACCATGTCTTTAAAACATAGATGATCAACGCAACGAAAGTCAGAGCTTGGATCAGAGGATTCAATCGAACGAGAAGGTCTAGAAATGTGTTCATATGACTCACCCCTTCGCACCGAGATGCTTACGGCCGCCTGCGACCTTTCCACCTACTGCTTACTACGTACTGCCTAATGTCCCCTTTCGCGCTCCCAAGTCTCGCATTATAATCCACGAGTAGGGGTACCGTGGACCGTCAGTTTTGGCGGTCTGCGGTTCTTCCTTGGGCGCGTGGACAATCTGCGGACCCGAAAAACCGGACTTTCGCGCTACCCAGCTTAGGGCACAATTGGAGCGCGGGTTTGGGGTTTTTCTCCTGATTCCTGGCTTCTGACTCCTGACTTCTCGGGGGAAGGCATATGAAGACTTTCAAAGAAAGAGTGGCGCAAGGGGGCATTCTGATTTCCGACGGAGCCATGGGCACTTATCTGCAAGCCAAGGGCTTGAAACCAGGCGAGTGCATGGAATCGTGGTGTGTTTCTCACCCCAACGTCGTTAAAGGGATTCACGAGGATTACATCGCCGCGGGTTCTGACATCGTGGAGACGAATTCGTTTGGCGGGACTGGTTACAAGCTGAAGCCCTATGGGCTCGCGGACAAAGTGAGGGAGTTGAACCTGGCTGCTGTTGCACTCGCCAAACAGGCTATGGCAGGCAAGGGTTACGTCGCCGCTTCGGTTGGCCCCACCGGGCACATCGTTGAAGACGAGGGCGGCGATGTGACGCCACAAGACCTCTACAAGGCTTTTAAGGAGCAAGTGGTGGCTTTGGAAGAGGGCGGCGCGGATGCCCTGTGCATCGAGACCATGGCATCCCTCAGCGAAGCTGTGCAGGCGATCAAGGCTGCCAAGGAAAATACCAGGCTTCCGGTCATCTGCACCTTCACCTTTGAACCCAGCGCACGTGGTTTTCGCACCATGATGGGTGTGACGCCGGAACGCGCGGCGCGGGAGGCGATGGCGGCCGGCGCGGACATCGTGGGCGCCAATTGCGGCAACGGCATCGTGAACATGATCGAGATTACGCGCCAGACGCGGGCTGCGCAGCCCAACACGCCCATCCTTATCAACGCCAATGCAGGCATGCCGGTCCTGGAAGGGGAGAAGACGGTCTTTAAAGAGACGCCGGAATTCATGGCCTCCAAAGTAAATGATCTCATTAAAGCTGGGGCGCAAATCATCGGGGGCTGCTGCGGCACCACGCCTGAGCATATCGCTGCCATGGCGAAAGTGGCCAAGGCGGCCCGTCAAGTTGACAGTTAACCGTGCATAGTCAACAGCGAGCGCGGACCTGTTTTGTAGCTCCGCGGCCCTTGGGCGGGGCCGGTGAGAAAAGCCGCAGACCTTGAAAAACAGGTCTGCGCTACTTGCTTGCTATGGGGTGATTCTACCGCAAATGAGGGGAATTGGTACCCCGCGCGGGAGAAGGTAGAGGGAAAGAGCAGGAGTCAGAAGTCAGGAGTCAGAATGAAGAGCATCTGGTCCGTACTTTCTGCTCTCTTCTTCGTGCTTTCCGCTATCTGCTCACCCCCTGGATCTTCCTGCCCGATCCCGCCACGGCGGGGCCTGCGATCATATTCCCCCGTTTCCTGGTCACCATCTCGCGTGTAATGCAGTCGATCAAGGTGGGCTCGACGGTTCGACCCCTTCGGGGTCGAGAAACTTGGGTCGCACGTAATCCGTGGGCGGCGGGCGCAAAACCCCGCGCCCTTGCCCACGGCTACTCATCTTCAACCCCTACGGGGTTCAGACGAAAAAGCGGGGTACACTGACCTCAGCCCAGTGAGGGGTGGGTCCGCCAAACCGCCCCCGCACCTCATGCCCACACAGGGGATGAAATTTGAAGCATTCTTGGTTACACTGTGTGCGCAAAAGACTGTCCGCTGTCCTCCTTGACAGAAGACTTTCTCGCAAAAATACTTATGCCAGAAAGAGGCAGCCTTTTTCAATTTCTTGGTGAGAATTGCGGGTTAGAACCAAAAGGGCGAGTATTCATCACCGAGGAGCCTGGAACCAAGGCGCAATGCCGGGCCGCCATGCGCAAAGGAAGTAGATGGAGAAGCCGGCATGGATTTCTCACCACGTTTGGACGCTCTTAAGGGGCTGCCGGAAGGGCGGGGCTTCAGCCCCGCCGAAATCGCGGCTCCCGCCCTCTGTTGGTCCCGTGCCCCGCGCAGTCCCGCAGGCGCGGGACTGCGCGGGGCACGGGACACAGGAATAATCAGGAAGGCCTTGTAACGGCGGGGCTGAACCCGCCCTTCCAGACCCGTGGTGAGAAATGCAGCTGGCACGTGCGATTCGGCGCGGGCTTCTCGGAAGGAGTCCTGATGCTTGGAGATTGGAATCGACGCGATTTCATAAAGAGCATTGTTCTTCAGGGAGGCGTGCTGTCTCTTGCGACACACCTGAGCAGCCAAGCGCAGAGGACGCAAACTCGTATTCCGCTGGTGGCATTTCGGATCGGGGTGGCGCACTGGATGACGGACGACCGTTTCGAGCCACTGTTGGATTTCTTCGCGCGGCAGCCGGGAGCAGTGGACGAGTTAGCTTTCTTCACTTCACACATGCATCCTCCCTTGCCGCTGGAGGAGATCGAACGTCGTGCAGAGCGGCTTCAGAAGATTCTCCCTCGCGTCCGTCAACAGGGAATGCAGGCCGGCATCAACGTACTCGCCACGATGGGGCATCACGAGGAGAATCTTCCTAACTCTCTCAATGAACCTTGGCAGCGAGTCATGGACCCTTGGGGCAAGATATGTCGTGGCTCGTACTGTCCCGCCCACCCCGAACTCATTGATTATGCCCGAAAGCTTTACACCTTTATGGCGGAAGCCGACCCCGACTTCATCTGGATAGACGACGATGTGCGGCTCGCGGGCCACCTGCCGGTCACCTTTACTTGCTTCTGCGACCTCTGTGTGGGGCAATTCTCAGACCAGGTGGGCACGCGATTTACCAGGGAGACACTCGTCAGGGCCTTCGGGGGCGGGCTGCTGGAAGAGCGGCTGCGTTTGCGCCGCGCCTGGCTTGAGCGCAACCGGAGAGTGATCGACAACCTGTTCCGGAACATCGAAGAAGCCGTGCACAAGGTGAAGCCCGGATTGCCCCTGGGCTTTATGACGGGGGATCGCTTTTACGAAGGATATGACTTCGAGCGTTGGGCAAAGACATTGAGCGGTCCTGGCCATGCGCCGGTGCGCTGGCGTCCGGGCGGTGGCTTTTATGACGACGACTGCCTGCTGGGGTTGGTGGACAAGGCCAACGACATCGGTCGGGAAGTTTCGGCGCTTCCGTCGGAGGTCAAGATTATCGAATCGGAGTTGGAGAACTTTCCCTACCAACTGTTGCGAAAGAGCAAGCAGACGACAGTGATTGAGGCGGCGGCGCACATGGGGGCGGGCACCACGGCTACAGCATTCAATGTCCTGAGCATGTACAAAGAGCCGCTTGACGAGTACGCCCCTCTCCTTGACCGTATCTGCCGGTATCGGCCCTTTTACCAGAAGTTACAGTCGGCACTCGGACGGAGCATGGCCAAGGGAATCTGGCCGGCATGGAATCGCGATATTTTCAGTACGGTGAATCCGGAGGAGGAGTGGCTCTCGGATTACAAATTGCCTTTCACCAAGGCGTACGTTTTAGGCGAGGTCGGGATTCCTCTCTGCTACCATCCTGGCGGTCGCACGGCGACAGCCCTCGCAGGTTCAGCCGTCTTTGCGTATCCTCAAGAGGAACTACGCGAGATGTTTGCCGGCGGGGTGTTGATGGACGGGAAGGCCTGGTTGGCCATGAAGCGCTTAGGACTGGAGAGCTGGACCGGCGTGCGCGAGTTGGAAAACGTGGATCACGATGCGACCGAGGTTTTCTCAAAGCACCCGCTCAACGACCGGTTTGCCGGCTGGTCAAGAGATGGCCGGCAATCCTTCTGGGCGGAGCGGGCTTACCGATTACAGCCTCAGAGTGATGATGTCGCGATCTTGGCGAGGATGATTGATTATGGCGGACGTGATCTTGGGCCTTGCCTGACGGCTTGCATAAATGAATTGGGTGGGCGAGTGGTGATTCTGGGGTATTTTCCCTGGAGCCAGATTCATAGCTTAGCGAAGTCGTCTCAAATGAAGGCCATCTGTGGCTGGCTCAGTTACGATCGCCTTCCCGTTGTCGCCGAGTCTTTCGCGAAAGTGGTGATCTGGTCCCGCGAGGGCGTGGAGGGGAAAAAGGCCGTGGTCGTGCTGAACGCCTCGCTTGACCCGGTCGAGGAATTGTCTCTGCGCGTGTTGACTGAGGCCATGCGCTTCACGCAGATCAGCCCCACCAAGGAACAGAGGGAGATTTCTGGGGAGCGTCTCGTTTCTTCCAGGGGATATGTCCGCGTTGTCTTGCCCGATCTCGCTCCCTGGAGCGTGAGCCTCCTGGTTTGTGGGGCTGTCTAAGAGGGACCGGAGTGTGACAGTACGGGCTGAACATAGGATTAGTGCCCGTTTGAATGCACCCTGGTATGAGATGGCGGATTCCAGATTTCAAAGGGGCCGCTGCACGTCAAAGGTATGGCCTTGAAAGCATTGGAAATGATAAGAGATACCGGAACTCGAAAGTCACTTGGCGGTTTTTTGATCTCTATAAAGCTCAGCACCTTGCCCCCTATCATTGGTCTTGGCGTTTTTGCGGCACTGTTCGCAGTTATCGGTGCAGGCAAGCCTGTGACGCGTCGCCCGCCCATTGTTGGGATCGCGCACATCGGGCTGAAGACCGGCAACCTTACTGCGGCTCGGGAGTTTTACCGAGACACTTTGGGATTTCAGGAGCCGTTCACGGTAGATAAACCGACGGGCGGCCTGATGCTGACTTATTTTAAGGTGAACGACCATCAATATATTGAGGTTTTCCCCAATCTGAGCGGCCCAACCGAAGACAAGCTTTCGCACATTGCTTTCGAGACCACGGATGCCCGAGCACTGCGGGGCTACCTTGCCGAACGTGGCGTGAAGGTGCCCGATACGCTGAGGCCCGGGCTCGACGGCAATCTGAGCTTTATGGTAAAGGATCCGGAGGGGCACTCCGTCGAATTCGTGGAATACTTGCCCGGCTCGCTCCACCGCCGGAATTTTGGCAAATTCCTTTCGGGCACTCGTATCTCACAGCACATGATCCACGTGGGGGTCACAGTCCTTGACCGCGCTGCCGCGGATCGCTTCTACAAAGATGTTCTCGGCTTCCAGTCGACGTGGTACGGAGGCATGAGCGACGACCAAGTGGACTGGGTCGATATGCGTGTCCCCGAAGGCAGCGATTGGCTCGAGTACATGCTGAACGTTCGCAATCCCACGCCACGAACGCTCGGTGTGATGCACCACCTGGCACTCGGTGTTCCAAGTGTTGAAACAGCTTATAAGACGGCGGTGGGCCGAGGGTACAAGGCAGAACAACCCAAGATCGGGCGGGACGGCAAGTGGCAATTGAACCTCTACGATCCTGACTACACGCGCGTGGAATTGATGGAGCCGAAACCAGTTAGGAAACCGTGTTGTTCCCCGATGCTACGTCAGTAGTCGGTAGGTAGGGATGGATGTCCGTGCCTATCTGCGGAATCCCTGAGGCCCAGCTTGGTATAATCCTTCCGAAGCGGGCGACGGAGCAATTCCGCGAGGGCGCCGGCAAACTCGACGCCGGTCGGCCCTCCGCCCACAATAGCGAAGGTCAGCCTCTTCCTCCGCTGCTCTGGGTCCGACAGCGGCACAGAACGCTCAAAGCAGCAAAGGATGTGGTTTCGCAGACTGATTGCCTCGTCAAGGCTCTTCAGAGGATAAGCGTACTCAGCTCCCCGCACGGCAAAGAAATTCGTGGTGCTCCCCGCTGCCAGGATGAGGTAATCGTTTAATCACCACGCGAGGGCCGTCACTCCGCTGCACGAGTGTTCCTTTTGTCAGCGAAGTTCAATTCGAGAGTCTCAACGGGATATGTAATCTGCTTCCCGTTTACCATCGCCCAGGGCGTGAGTGCGTGCCCCGGGCAAGTTTTGCGGTTCATGATGTGCTTCACTTTCACGCCGCGTACGAGCAGGGCGTCCGCAATCAGGGAGCGGTGACAGCGCCAGGGAACAGCTTCCGCGCACATCAGGGCGATCCGCTCCCTCGCGGCCATCTCCATCAGCTCTTCCAGGGCTGACTCGAATTCTTCCGTCTGCATGTAGTCCGCAAAACCGCGAAATGAAGGATTGCGCCAACCGGTGTTCGGCGAGTCGCGGCGGGCATGGCGCAGGCCGCCCAACCCCGGCAGGTGGGTGTATTTGATCTGGGCGGGGCGTAGGGCAGCGGGCAGCACTTCTTTATTGAACTGCGGATTGCGCTGGGACCGCGGCACGGTGCGAACATCCACCAGCCGCTTCACGGCGTGCGCCTGTAGCAATTCGATAAAGGTATCGAGTGACCGCGTGGAATGGCCGACAGTCAGCGCCTCGAGGGGCGGCATGCTTGCACTCTTGGTCATCTTATTTAGATGTTATTTAACCCATGTCGTTTCAAGCCGAATCCCGAAGTTGGCGGCCTCTGTCAACCTGAGCCCGCCATGCTTTCGGGCGGGCGAACCCGCCGCAGCGGGACTGCAGTTGTCTTTTGCCCCCCGCATCCAGCGACAAACTGCAGGGATGCTTCTCCCGCAAAGCGGGATCAGCATGACAGCACTCGCGCATAGCGGGTGACGCGGGAGCAAGGGTCAGAAGTCAGGAGGTAGGCATTGAGTGACCCGCCGCAGCCCTACGATTGAGGAGCGGAAGTCAAGAAACGGAAGAAAAGGTTTTAGGTGCCCGGTACCCGGTGCCAGGAAACGCGAAGCAGCGGGCAGCAAGTGTTAGGCGGGGGTAATCCAAAATTCAAAATCTAGAATCCAAAATCGCCCGCCCCCCCCGTCCTTTCAAAGGCTGGAGGCCGACAACTGACCACTGACTACTGACAACTGACGACTGACCACTGACCGCCTGCATTGAGGTGGCGTTGTGGAGTAAGATGGTATTGGGTAGAATCCCCTGACTTGGTGGGGGCGGGGAGTGCAATCATGGCTAGTCTGCAAGAAGTCTTACAGAAAACCGTCCGAGAGGGTGAGCTTTACGAGAAGCTCGACCACGGCTTCGTGCGCTGTTACGCGTGCGGGCATTGCTGCCGAATACCGGACGGGCAAGTGGGAGTTTGCAAGGTCCGGTACAACGAGGGCGGTAAGCTCCTTGTGCCCTGGGGCTACGTCTCGAGCGCGCAGTGCGATCCCATCGAAAAGAAGCCCTTTTATCACGCCTACCCTGGCGCGCTGGCCTATAGCTTTGGGATGCTGGGTTGTGACCTGCACTGTAGCTATTGCCAGAACTGGGTTACCTCGCAGGCCTTGCGCGACCCGAACGCAGTTTCGTCTCCCTTGCGCGTGACACCCGAAGAGCTGGTCCAGGAGGCAGTGCAACAGGGGGCGAAGGTCATGGTGAGCACTTACAATGAACCGCTCATCACCAGCGAGTGGGCGGTGGCAGTTTTCAAGGAAGCCCGCGCGGCAGGGCTCACCACCGGATATGTTTCGAATGGCAACGGCACGCCGCAGGTGCTGGAATACCTGCGGCCCTGGGTGGACCTTTACAAGGTGGACCTGAAGAGTTTTGATGACCGGCATTATCGCCAGCTCGGGGGGCGAATGCAGCCTATCCTGGATACTATCCGTAAGCTGCACGAGATGGGATTCTGGGTGGAAATCGTCACCTTGATTGTTCCGGGATTCAACGATTCGGACGACGAACTGAAACGAATGGCGGAATTCCTGGTAAGCGTTTCGCCAGACATCCCCTGGCACGTTACAGCCTTTCACCAGGACTACAAGATGACGGAGCCGGAGAATACCAGCTCGCAAACGCTGGTACGAGCGGCCGGGATCGGCAAGGCGGCGGGTTTGCGCTTTGTCTATGCCGGAAACCTGGCCGGCCGGACGGGGGAACTCGAGAACACCTATTGCCCCAACTGCCACGAGCTCCTCGTCGAACGCCGCGGCTTCCACGTCCTCGACTACCGGCTCACCGCATCGGGTTCCTGCCCCGGTTGCGGCGCTGCCATTGCGGGGCGTTGGGCGGCGGATTTTCAAGGCCAGATTGCCGACCTTCCCTACCTGCCTCGATTCCGGAGGCGGTCAAATCCCTCCCGCGCCTAGCGCCTGCCGATTGCCGATTGGCGATTGAGAGCGTTGGAATACCGAATTTCGATTGATCCGTCAGTTGACGGACTGATTGACAGCGGAGGAAGTTGCCACACCGCCTTTTCAATCGACAATCGAAAATCGGCAATTCCAGCCATCCTGGGCCAAGCGATGATCGTGGAAAATCTTCGCCGCACGAGAAGAAGATGAAGACGAGTGCTTCAGCGGAGCCCATAGAACAGGTATCCGGGCCCCACTCGCATGTTATGGATAAGCGAGGCTGGCGAGACGGCGGCGATGAGCAATCCCCCCACTGCCTGGGCCAGCGCAATCGGCCAGATGTTTCGATGCCGCGCGAAGATCTCGGCAAAGACAACGCCAGCCACGGTGGTGGCGACCATGAGGATTGGATTGGGGATGTGCGCCGAGCCGAAGATGATCCCCACCAGGAGC
>Ga0187874_10003339_pt1 | contig 11328 bp, 8 predicted proteins | sample June2016WEW_16_1_3_FD_132993 | JGI IMG/M metagenome (GOLD analysis project Ga0187874, IMG submission 132993) | Peatland microbial communities from SPRUCE experiment site at the Marcell Experimental Forest, Minnesota, USA - June2016WEW_16_150 | ecosystem: Environmental > Terrestrial > Soil >... | reverse complement strand
CGTTCCTTGACCAGGGGCGTGTCGCGCTTCACATTGACGTCGGCCAAATAGAGTTGCGCCCGTGCCTGGGCCAGTTGCCCTTTGGCCTGGTCGAGCACCGCCTGGAACGGCCGCGGGTCGATTTCAAAGAGCACATCGCCCTTGTGGACGTAGGAGCCTTCCTTGTAATTCTGGCTGATGAGATACCCGCTCACTTGCGGCGAAATCTGGGCGTTTACGTAGCCATCCAGGGTTGCAACCCATTCGGCGTGGACGGGTACGTCCATTTGGATTGCCTTCACCGCCCCCACCGGCATGGGAGGAGCGGAAGCGGCGGGCGAGGCCTTCTGACCCCCACAACTCACACCCATCAAAACCACGGCCGCGAGCGCGGCCAGAATCAGGCCGACACGTGCTCCGGCAGGCGCCCCACCGAGGGCCCGGGATAATGCCGCGCAGGCGGCCGGTGGCACCCCATAAGGACTGGATTGTTCTGGCTGGCGCCAAAAAACAAAGTCTATGCTCATCAAATTCCGCACCCTTTCTTTGCCGCACGCGGGACATCCGACATTCATTATAACTGCCAGCCGTACCGCCTTCCGCCCGCTCACCGATGTCCAGAGTTCTCTATGCCACCTGCTGGCCGCTCCCGCAAAGCCCTTATTTATAAATCAATTGATTGATACAATACAATCCCCGTCTTATAATCGGCGGCGTGCGGCAGGGAAGCTCGGTGATACGAAACCGACGGATATCCATTGGAACGCGGCCTACCAGTGACCGCGGCGAGGCCACCCGCCAACGCCTCCTCGAGGTGGCTATTCGCGTCTTTGCGGCGCGCGGCTTCGATGGCGCGCGTACCCGTGACATCGCCGAGGCAGCCAAGACGAACATTGTCTCGATTAAATACTATTTCGGGAGCAAACAAGGACTTTACGATGCCGCGGCCGTGCAAGTGGCATCCCGTTGGGCGGCCCACGAGGAACCTCTCATTCAACAGGCACGGACGTCAATGTCTCGCCCGAAAATCACACACCGTGAGTTGGTGGGTATTCTCTGCACGATGCAGGGCGATTTTCTAAGGCTCCTGCTGGGCAATTCCCTGCCTGACTATTATGGGAGGTTCGTCAGCCAGGCGTCAGCCGGACCTCCCCGAGCCTTTCGCCTGCTCAATCGCCCGCTCGCGCCGCTGCGGGACACGCTGGCCGAAGCCATCGCCCGCCTTACCGGAGAATCCGCAACCTCGCCCGATACTCGAGTGCGGGTCCTGACCATGATCGGGACCTGTGTCTATTTCCGGCGCGACCGTTCCGCCGTGCTGCACGCACTGAAATGGAAGCAGATCGGCGCGAAGGAAATCGAGATGATCGAAAAAGTCATTCGGGCGAATGTCCAGGCCATGTTCTCCCGATGAGGGGTAGATTCAGGCCCTCCTTGGTCCCCTTGTACCCGGTGATGGCGCAAGAGCAAGCAGCCCGCCGAACCAGAATTGATTTTCCGCATGTACGATGGGATCGCACGCCGTGAAACTCGCTGTCATGAATTGTGATTTGAAGTGAGAACAATTACTGCACCTTCGTATCCAGCTATCAGGGATAAGGAAGGTCCGCCCGCGCCGGGAATCAAGCCTAAACCAATTGACTCCTCGTAACTCCAGATGATCCGGCAATGCCATGCGGGCCGGGAGGTGGTTGTCGGCAAGCGCATAAGGGGATATCATTTTCCTTAGCTGATTCACAAGGCGGGCTGCGAGCAAACAGGAGAAACCAAATGGAACGGTGTGCTTCCTGTGGAGAAAGCATTCTGGAAACGGCGCGATTTTGCATGTCGTGCGGAGCTCCGCTCGCTTCGGACCCTCTCGTCACCGCCGATGTAGCCACGCCATCGCCCACGCCGGCCAACCGACCTTCCTCGCAGCCCCGGAGTTCTTCCGGCGGGTCATCCGGCGCCAGCAAATCTACCAGCGTCTCCGGTCAAGGTCGGTTCCTCCCCGGCAATCTTCTGGCCGGACGCTATCGCATTGTCGCCGTCCTTGGCAAGGGGGGAATGGGCGAGGTCTATCGCGCCGACGACCTGATTTTGGAACAACCCGTGGCGCTCAAGTTTCTGCCCGAAGCCGTAGACAAGAACGAAGAGGCGCTGGAGCGCTTCCGCAATGAAATCCGCGTGGCGCGCCGCGTGTCTCATCCCAACGTTTGTCGCGTGTACGATGTGGGCGAAGTCGATGGCTTGACTTTTCTTTCCATGGAATACGTGGACGGCGAAGACTTGGCCTCGCTGCTGCGGCGTATTGGCCGCTTGGTGGGCGACAAGGCCTTGGAGATTGCACGGCAACTTTGTGCCGCTCTGGCGGCCGCCCACCGCGAAGGCGTGCTCCATCGCGACCTGAAGCCCGCCAACATCATGCTCGATGGCCGGGGGCGCGTGGTGGTCACCGATTTTGGATTGGCCAGCCTGGCCGATCGCGTCGTGGGCATGGAGGCGCGGAACGGTACGCCCGCATACATGGCGCCCGAACAACTGGCCGGCCTGGAAGTGACTGCGCTCAGCGATATTTATTCGCTCGGCCTGGTGCTCTATGAAATCTTTACGGGCAAGCGCGCCTTTGCTGCCGAGACCTTAGCGGAGCTCGTTAAGCAGCGCAGCCAAGAGCCCGTAAGCAGCCCTTCAACCTGGGTGAGGGATCTCGACCCAACGGTAGAGCGGATCATCCTGCGGTGTCTCGAGGCTGACCCTTCGAAGCGGCCCTCGGGAGCCTTGGCCGTGGCGGCAGCCCTGCCCGGTGGCGATCCTCTGGCGGAGGCATTGGCTGCCGGCGAGACGCCGTCACCGCAAATGGTAGCCGCTGCCGGTGAAACCACCGGCCTTGCGCCACGCCTGGCGATCGCCAGCCTAGCGGCCGTCATTTTAGGATTGGCCGCCGTCGTCTTTATCGGCCTGAAGGTCAGTGGCCTCCAACTCATGAACGGCGTCTTACCTCCCGATGTTTTGGAGCATAAAGCACGGGAGACTCTCGAGAAGCTCGGATACTCCGCTCACGCCGTAGATCAAGCTGCGCTGTTTTATTACAACACGGATTTTACCGACTACGTGCATGAGCACGCCAAGCCGCGCCCTGACTGGCCGAAGGTCCTTGCCCAGCGCCCTCAGGTGCTCGTGTACTCCTACCGGCTGAGTCCCGTCTACCTGGACCCGGACCGCTTCAATGTTTACTTTACGCCGGGCATCGTAACCTTTAATGACCCGCCCCCCATCCAATCCGGCATGATCAACATTGTTCTCGATGCGCAGGGTCGGCTTAGCTACCTGCAAGCCATCCCCAACGAGGTGGAGACTAATCCGCCGCCGGCGTACCCGGTGGATTGGAAGCCCCTATTTGCCTCCGCCGGACTCGATCCGGCCGAGTTCCAATCGGCTGCGCCCACGCGCTTGTCGCTCGCGGCATTTGATGAGCGCGCCGCATGGACGGGTTCCTGGCCGGGCACCGAATTCCCCCTGCGGATCGAAGCCGCCTCCTGGCGGGGCAAGCCTGTCTACTTTCACTTGATTGGACCCTGGACCACGCCCGACCGAACTGAGTACAACAATCTGACGCCGGGGCAGCACGCCGGCCAGATCATTGAGGTGATCATGGCCATCCTGCTTCTTGCCGCGGGCGCGCTGGTGGCTCGCAGAAACTACGTAAAGGGTAAGAGCGACGTGCGCGGCGCCTCCCGTCTGGCCAGCGCGGCCCTGGTGATCAACATGGCGCTATGGGTGTCGTTGGATCACTTCATCCCCACCCTCGCCACCTTTGGGCACTTCGTCATGGCCGTCAGCACCGCGTTGTTCCTCTCCGCTGCCATCTGGATGCTCTATGTTGCGCTCGAACCCTATGTGCGGCGCCACTGGCCGCACGCCCTCATCTCCTGGAGCCGCCTGCTGGCTGGCAAGCTGCATGACCCACTGGTGGGCCGGGATGTTCTTTGGGGCGTCCTACTGGGTGTACTGTGGTCGGTCATCATGGGAGTGTGCTTTCTCTTCCTCAAACGGGAGGGCGCTACACCGCTCCTTCCCAACAGTAACCTTTTAATGGGGAGCCGGCAAGTCCTCGGTTCATCGCTTCAGAACATCGGCCAGAGCATCGTCGGCACTCTTCAGTTTTTCTTCGTGATTTTCCTGCTGCGAGTGGTTCTTCGCAATAAGTGGCTGGCCCTGGTTTGCTTCGTTGGCATTTTTACCGCCTTGAACACGCTGCGCAGCGACCATCCCCAGATCGTGTGGCCGTTTTGGTTGATGGTTTACATGCTTGCCGCCGGCGCCGTTACACGCTTCGGGCTCATCGTGCTGGCAGCCGCCATCTTTACGGCCAACGTCTTGCTGAACCTTCCCTACTCGCTCGACTTTTCGACGTGGTACGCGGCCCATGCGGCGGCAATAGTGGCCGCCTTCGTGGCCCTCGCGGGGTGGGGCTTCTACACCTCACTGGGCGGGCAAAAGGTGTGGAAGGATGACATCTTCGAATAACTATGCTGATTCTGGCTTTTGACACGACAAGCGAAATTGGGGGTGTCGGAATTTTCCGGGACGCGGAGCGCCTGGCGTGGGTTCCCAGCGATGGGCCGGCGAATCGGTACTCCATAATTCTATTTGAAATGGTGCAGCAGGCGCTCGACCGGGCGCACTTGGGACTCCGCGAGATCGATCTGTACGCTGCGGCTAACGGACCGGGCTCCTTCACCGGGATTCGCGTTGGCTTGGCGGCGGCGCGCGCGTGGGGCAAGGCGTTCGATCGCCGGGTCCGTGGCGTCTCCGTGCTGGAAGCAATGGTAGGCAAAGTGCCCCTCACTTCCGATTGGGTTTTCCCCATTCTTGACGCGCGCCGGGGAGAATTCTTCCTGGGCACCTTTCGCCGGAAACCATCTGATGCGCTGAGCATCACGCAGCCTGATTATGAACCGGCCGATGGAGGCTGGGTCCTAAAGCCGGAATCGTTGCGAACGTTTGTGGAAGAGAGAGTCGCAAACGGCGCGAGCGCAACGTGCCTGGTGCGCGCCCACGACCAGGCCGCCGCTGATTTGCGCTCCACCCTACCCACTTCCCTGAACTGGCAGCAGGTCGAAGGCGCCTTGGTGGACTCCATCGCCAGCATCGCCCTGAGAGAAGAGCAATCGAGCCAGCCCTGCCTGGACGCGAATTTGGACGCCTACTACATTCGCCGTCCGGACGCGGAAATCAATTGGAAGGACTGACGGCGGGGGTGGGGGCTGGGGGCTGGGTTCTGGGGACCGAGAGTGGGAATTTGTGAAGGGTAAAGTACAAATGATAAATTGTGGAGCCGTTTTATCCTTTATCCTTTACACTTTACCCTTTCTTCAGCACCCAGCCCCCCAAAAGTGCGCTTGCCATGAAGCCTCGAGCCTTTGCCGACCACGATCTTGCGGCCATTTATGCGATCCAGTTGATGTGCCCCCAGGCGGCGCAATGGCGCGAGGGGGATTACCTCCATCTGGCTCATGATCCGGGCGGGACGATTCTTGTGGCCGAGATGGAAGCCCCGAACCCGCCGGAGGTCGCGGGCTTCTTGGCGTTTCACCGCGTGATGGACGAAGCAGAATTGCGCAACATCGCCGTCGCCCCTTCACATCAGCAGAAGGGAATCGCCAGCGCGCTGGTTGCGGCAGGCATTCGCTTGATGCAGGATTTCGGGGTGCGCAAACTCTTTTTGGAAGTCCGTGCTTCCAACGAACCGGCACTGGCGCTCTATCGCGCGGCGGGATTCCAGTTGCGGTACAAGCGTCATCATTACTATCACGACCCCGTTGAAGACGCGCTGGTGATGGCGTGCGACATTCCCCCACTGCGCCGAGAAGGCGACAATAATTGAGACTGACGGACTATTAAAGAGGGATAGGTGTTGCCGAAAACAAACGCAGGAAAAATGTCCCTTTCGAGCCCGAATGGATGTTGTTAAAAACAAGCAAGTTATTGTAACTCTGAATCGATGTTGATGAAAATAAATAAGTTAGCCGAAAGCCCCGAAAACGTCGCCATGGTTCGCCAAAGCGCACGCCTGCGGACCACATCCCACTTCTCACCCCCCGTATTTGCTGGAATTTGGAATTAAGCCTTGGGTGTGGCCATCACTCCACGATGTGCAACGCAGCCAAGTCCGCGGCGGTCGTTTTATAACTCGAAACTCATCTTCTGCATTTCTCGTTTCGTGGCGCTCACGAGCAGATATGCTAAACTAGTTAAGGGATGCGAGAACCTTTTCTGGAGAGAATCGATAAACGGCCCGTGGTGTGTGACGGAGCCATGGGGACGATGCTGTATGCGAAAGGCATCTCCCTTGCCCGCTGCTATGACGAGCTCAATGCAGCGATGCCGCAGATCGTGAAAGAAGTCCATCTGGCATATGTCAAGGCCGGGGCGGAAATGATCGAAACCAACACCTTCGGGGCCAACAAATTCCGCCTGGAAAAATTCGGATTGGGCGAAAGGGTGCGCGAATTGAACCTGGCGGGTGCGCGCCTGGCGCGGGAGGTCGCGGGCGACGACCTCTACGTAGCCGGGGCCGTCGGTCCGCTCGGGATTCGCTTGGAGCCAATGGGCCTCACCTCGCTGGAAGAGGCAAGAACCGCGTTTCGCGAGCAGATTACGGTGCTGGTCGAGGGCGGAGTTGACCTGATTGTGATCGAGACGATGATGGATTTGAACGAGGCGCACCAGGCGCTGCTGGCCGCGCGGGAGGTGGGCCAATTTCCCGTCGTCGTGCAGATGACCGTTCAGGACGACGGCAGCACGCTCACCGGATCGCTGCCGGAAGACTTTGCGCGCGCGCTCGATGAGTGGGGTGCGGACCTGATTGGCGTCAATTGCAGCGTCGGCCCTGCCGCCGTACACGAAGCGCTGGAGCGCATTGCGGCGGTGACAGAGAAAAGGCTTTCCGCCCAGCCTAACGCGGGGATGCCGCGCACCGTGGAGGGCCGCAACCTCTATCTTTGCTCGCCCGAATACATGGCGAGCTACGCGCGGCGATTCATCCAAGCAGGCGCACGGCTGGTGGGAGGATGCTGCGGCACAACTCCTGAGCACATCAAAGCCATCAAGGCCGCAGTGCGCTCCTTGAGTCCGCAGCGGGCGCGGGTTCATGTGGAATTTATCGCGCGCCCCGGGCATACCCTGCCACCGCTCCCCGTGGCCAGCCGCTCGCGCCTGGCGAGAAAGTTAGCGTGCGAGGAGTTTCCCGTCCTGGTGGAGGTGACTCCTCCCAAAGGATGCGATGCCACCAAGGAAGTGGAAGGAGCGCAATACCTGCTGGAGCAGGGCATTGATGCTGTTAATATCCCCGATGGCTCCGGCGCCACCGCGCGCATGAGTGCCTTGACCCTGGCGGCACTGCTTCAGCAGCGCGCCGGCATCGACGTGTTGCTCCACTACAGTTCGCGCGACCGCAACGTGCTGACGATCCAATCCGATCTGCTCGGGGCGCACGCGCTGGGGGTGCGAAATCTCCTGGCCCTCACGCGCGACACTCCCCAATACTCGACGGTGATGGAAAGCGACGCGTCGGAGGTGGATGCCATCGGCTTGGTGAACCTCCTCAGTAATTTGAACCGGGGGCTGGACGTGGGGGCCAACCCCCTCGGCGCGCAAACGGCGTACGTCGTGGGCGCCAGCATCAACCCTTGCGCGCTGAATCTGGAAGAGGAGCTGCGCCGCTTTCAGTACAAAGTGGAGGCGGGCGCCGATTTCGCCGTGACCCAACCCATCTTCCAGGTGGAGCAATTGGCGAAGTTCCTGGAGCGGGCGCGAGGCTTTGCGCCACACCTTCCAATCATCGCCGGAATCTTGCCGCTTACCAGTTTCCGCAATGCCGAGTTCATGAATAACGAAGTGCCGGGAATCTCCGTTCCGCCGGCGGTGATGGAACGCATGCGCGCGGCTGATTCTGGCGAGCGCGCACGGCAGGAGGGACTGAAGATCGCGCAGGAAACATTGCAGGAAATCCGTTCCTTGGTTCAGGGCGTGCAGATCGCTGCGCCCTTCGGCCGTTACGCCCTGGCCGTGGAGGTGGCGCAGGCGCTCGGCGCCCGCCGGACGGCCACTTCCGCCCATCAAACATGATAGAATTCTAGTATCCGCTCATATCCTGAAAAGATTGCGCGGCTAGGCTTGGGGAAAGCCGTCCCTGAGTGAATGTGGTATTAGGAACGCACGACAATGGATGCGAGAAAGGAACCAGCCATGTCTCAACCCGCGAAGAGTGACAAGCCGGACCCTTTCGAGAAAAACCTGGCGCGCCTCGACGCCATCGTGCAGGAACTGGAGGACACCGACCTCCCGCTCGACAAAGCCTTGGTGCTTTATGAGGAGGGCATGAAGCTTTCCGAGTCCTGCCACAAACAGTTGGACGAGGCCGAGGGAAGGGTGGAAATCTTGATCAAGAAGACCGGGGGAAAGGTAGTGGCAGAGCCTTTCGCAACAAACGATGGGGAGGAGGGGGAGAGCTCGAAGTGAACGTCCTATCGCCCGAGGCAATTCGCCAACATCTTGACCAGAGCCGCGCGTTGGTCGATGAGGAACTCGATCGCATCCTTCCGCCCGCGGAGGAATATCCCCCGAGCATTCACCAAGCGATGCGTTATTCCGTGTTTGCGGGGGGGAAGCGTCTTCGCCCTTCCCTGTGCCTGGAAGCGGGGCGTCTGTTCAGCGGTGATGAGAAGATCTTGCTTCGGGTAGGAGGCGCGCTCGAGCTCATTCACACGTATTCGCTGATTCACGACGATTTGCCGGCCCTCGACAACGACCATCTGCGGCGAGGCATGCCGACTTCACACGTGGTTTTCGGTGAGGCCACCGCGATTCTAACCGGCGACGCTTTGCTGACGCTGGCCTTTGAGACTATCGCCGGCGCCGGTCAAGGGGCGGCCGAGGGAGCATTGCAAGTCATTTACGAACTCGCCCGTGCCATCGGGACCATCGGCGGGATGGTGGGTGGCCAGGTGGTTGATTTGGAGACGACGGATGCGACCAGCGACGCCGCGCGCCTCGAATATATCCACTCTGCCAAGACGGGCGCCTTCATGCGGGCCGCAGTCCGCTCCGGCGCGATTTTAGCTCAGGCCAATCAGGACGACCTGGCCCGCATTACGGCTTACGGGGAGAAGATCGGCCTGGCATTTCAAATCGCCGATGATCTGCTCGATGTCCTGGGATCCCAAGCCGAATTAGGCAAATCCATTGGCAAAGACGAAGAACAACACAAAGCCACTTACCCCGCGCTGCATGGCATCAAGGCCTCCCAGCGAATCGCTTCGCGCTTGGTGGAAGAGGCCTGTGAAGCCCTGGAACCTTACGGCGAGCGAGGTGGGATTCTACAGGGTATCGCGTACTACATAGTAGGCAGAAAGCAGTAAACAGAAGGCAGTAGCCGGTAGGCAGTGGCAGTGGACAGTAAGCAGGAGGCAGAAGGCAGTGGGCGGTAGGCTGGAAGCAGAGGATAACGGGCAAGCCGAAGGCAAAGGGCAAAACGCAAAAGTCAAAAGTGCGACCTCCTCAGGTTTTGACTTTTGCCTTTTGAATCTTGAATTTTGAATCTTGAATTCTGTTTCTGCCTTCTCCCTACTCCGTACACGAGAGGTGCTATGGAATATCAGTATCTGAACCACATTGATTCTCCGGCCGACTTGAAGAAGGTGCCCCGCAAGGACCTTCCCATCGTCGCCGAGGAATTGCGCGATTACATGCTCTCCGTGATCGCGAAGATTGGCGGCCATCTGGCTTCCAGCCTGGGCGCAGTCGAGCTGACGATCGCGCTCCATTACCTGTTTGACACACCGCGCGACAAGATTGTCTGGGACGTTGGCCACCAAGCTTATGGTCACAAGATCCTGACGGGCCGCCGCGACCGCTTCCCCACCATTCGCCAATACGGGGGAATCTCCGGCTTTCCGGTTCGCGATGAGAGCCCTTACGACACCTTCAACGTCGCTCACGCCGGAACCGCAATTTCCGGGGCGTTGGGCATGGCGGTGGCGCGGGATCTGAAGGGTGAGGATTTTCACGTTGTGGCCGTGGTGGGAGACGCCGGACTGACCACGGGCTTGACTCTCGAAGGAATCAACAACCTTGGGACGCTGAAGAAAAAGATGATCGTCATCCTGAACGACAACAAGATGTCGATCTCGCCCAATGTCGGGGCGTTTGCGGGCTACCTGAACCGAATCGTTCACGGCCAGGCCTACAACCGCTTGCGGGAAGAAGTGGAAAAGATGATTCGCTCCGTTCCGCGCCTGGGCCCGCGCCTATTGAAACTTTCCAAGGATCTGGTGGAAACCGCCAAGAGCATGTTGATCCCCGGGTTGGTGTTTGAGGAACTGGGATTTGAATACATCGGGCCCATCAACGGTCACAATCTGGAAGAATTGATGGACGTGCTATCCAAGGCCAAAAAGCGGCCGGGGCCGGTCATGATTCACATCGTGACCCAAAAAGGAAAGGGCTACGAGCACGCCGAGCAGCTTCCGGTGAAGTATCACGGTGTGACGCCCTTTGACTTTTCCACCGGCGCTTTCCACAAGGGGCCGCCGGTGGCGCCGAGTTACACCTCGGTATTCGGCAAGGCCATTTGCCAGATCGCGGAAGAAGATTCGCGCGTGGTGGCCATTACCGCTGCCATGGGAGAAGGCACGGGCCTGGACGAATTCTCCAAACGCTTTCCCGATCGCTTCTACGACGTGGGAATCGCGGAGCAGCACGCCGTCACCTTCGCTACGGGACTGGCTTGCGAAGGCATGCGGCCGGTGGTGGCGATCTATTCCACTTTTCTGCAACGCGCCTTTGACCAGGTGATGCACGACACCTGCTTGATGCGTGCTCCAGTGACTTTTGTTCTCGACCGCGGCGGCTTGGTGGGCGCCGACGGCCCCACGCACCACGGGCTTTACGACCTGGTTTATCTTCCTGCCCTGCCGGGCATTGTGGTGATGGCCCCCAAGGACGAGAACGAATTGCGCCACATGCTCTACACGGCGATCAACATCAACGGGCCCGCCGCACTGCGCTTCCCGCGCGGCAACGGGATGGGTGTGGCCATGGACGCGGAGTTGAAGGCCCTCGAGATCGGCAAAGCGGAGATTCTGCGCGAGGGCTCCGACATCGGCATCCTGGCGCTCGGCTCCATGGTCTACCCCTGCCTGGAAGCGGCGGCAAGGCTGGAGGCCCTGGGCATTCACGCGACGGTGATCAATGCGCGGTTCGTAAAACCCTTGGACGAGGAATTGATCTGCTGCCTGGCGGCGGAAAAACAATTTCTGGTGACGGCGGAGGAAGGCACCGATGCCGGAGGCTTTGGCTCGGCAGTCG
>Ga0187874_10003333_pt1 | contig 11340 bp, 11 predicted proteins | sample June2016WEW_16_1_3_FD_132993 | JGI IMG/M metagenome (GOLD analysis project Ga0187874, IMG submission 132993) | Peatland microbial communities from SPRUCE experiment site at the Marcell Experimental Forest, Minnesota, USA - June2016WEW_16_150 | ecosystem: Environmental > Terrestrial > Soil >... | reverse complement strand
CGATCCACGCCGGCGGCTTGCGTTATCACGGCATGTCGCCCATGGTCAGCCACGCGCTCAAGCTCGGCCTCATCGAAGCCGAGGCGTATGCGCAGACCAAGGTCTTCGAGGCGGCGGTGCAGTTTGCGCGCAGCGAAGGCATCGTGCCCGCGCCGGAATCCGCACACGCCATTGCCGCGGTCATCAAGGAAGCGACCCAGGCGCGCGAGGCAGGCAAGAAGCGCGTCATTCTCTTCAACCTTTCCGGTCACGGCATGCTCGACTTGACCGCCTATGAAGCCTACCTGTCCGGTAAATTGCAGGATGTCTGATTTCAGTTCCAAAACCAGAAATTACAATCTATGAAAACACAACTCGTTCGTTACGTTCTGTCAGTCGGTTTTGCCGCGCTGCCAGGTTTGCTCTCAGCCCAGCCCGCAGCCCATTACGCGCCCGGCGTGGAAGGCATCAAAGGCGCCTCGTTGCCGCCACCGGGAGTTTATTTCCGGGACTACAACTATTTCTACACCGGCGATCAATTGAACGATGCGTCCGGCAATAAAATCGCTCCGGCCGACCTCGATGTGTTCACGTACGTCAACCTTCCGCGTGTGCTCTGGATAACGGACCAGAAATTACTTGGCGGCTTCGTAGGCGTGGACGGTTTTTTACCGATTGTTTACCAGCAGGCCAGCGCCAATACGCCGGGCGGCCCGTTCAGTGGCAACCGATCCGGCATCGGTGATTTATTTGGTGAAGCCACACTTTCATGGCATCTCAAGCAATTCGACTTCGCGGTCGGCAGCGGCGTGGACGCGCCCACCGGCGATTCCCCGACTCACCCCGGTCCTTCGACCCGGCCCGGTCTGGGCTATTGGACGTTCATGCAAACGGCCGGGGCGACCTGGTATATTGACGAGGGAAAAACCTGGGCGGTGTCGGCGTTGAATCGTTACGAATTCAACAAGGGACAACGTTACACCGACATTATCCCGGGACAAGCATACACGCTGGAATGGGGCATCAGCAAAACGGTGGAGAAGGTCATAGATCTGGGCGTGGTCGGTTACTACCAGCAACAGGTGAACCCGAACAGCGGCGCATCGTGGAGCAGCCGCAGCCGCGTGGCGGCGATTGGGCCCGAAGTCAGCGTGGCTTTCCCGAAACAAATGCTGTTCATCTCGTTTCGATATGACTACGAGTTCATGGCGGAATCCCGGGCGCAAGGCCACACGTTCGCGCTCACGCTGACTAAGCGGCTCTGAACCATCCCGAAAATTATTTTCTGGTCACGGAGGGCCGGCCAATACCGGCCCCTTTTTTTCAAGACGACGGCCAACGTGCCGTTTGCGATTCGCGGGCAGGAAATTAGATTGGGATGTGGAAGTTTCTGAAAACATCCAATGCCCGTTCTGCGGCGAGAAATTCGACGTGGTAATTGACACGACGTTGCCATTCCAGCGATTCACGACGGATTGCGAAGTGTGCTGCCGGCCATTCGAGGTCATGGCCGAGTGCGAACCGGGCGAAATTCTAAGCTTGGACACCGTGGCGAATTAAGGCAGCCTGCGCCCAATGCACGATTTCGCGACCAAAGTCCTGTGGGTTTACATCGTCCTGTTGCTTGTCGGCGGATTGATCGGATTTTTCAAGGCCAAGAGCAAGGTGTCGCTCATCTCGTCGGCGGCGTTCGCGGCGTTATTGGTGTTGACGGTGGTGCCGGGTGTTTTTCAACCGGGATTCGCGCGCGGGCTGGCCAACGTCATCATGGCCGTGCTGCTGGTGATTTTCGCGGTGCGGCTGGCAAAGACGAAAAAATTCATGCCGAGCGGCCTGATGTTGGTGGTGACGATTGCGGCTTTGGCATTGCAGAACCTTTTCAAAGGTTGATTCGTTGACGCGCGGAAAATGTGTTGCACGCGCGGAGTTTGGCTCGTAAGTTCCTTGGCCTTTCGGGCGCACCCATAGCTCAATTGGATAGAGCATCTGACTACGGATCAGAAGGTTGTAGGTTCAACTCCTACTGGGTGCGCCACTTTTTTCTCCAGTATTTACAATAGTTTTATACACATTCCGATTTTCAGATTGTAACGAGAAAAAACTTACTGCTGCCACTTTACTGCCACTTTGTAAGTCCCCGTTGCCGCTACGGTGCTATTCAATTTCGGCGGACAAGAACGCGCTTGATTGCTAGATCAGTCACTTCTAGGCCAACCGATAACGCAGCAGGCGGTTACCCCGTTAGCGCCGGTGTGGGGTCGCGACACCAAAAAAAACACAAGCCAGCAGCAGCAATATGGACGCAGCAGGTTCAGGCACCGGGGTTGCGTCCACTTCCAGCATCATACTCCCCCCAGCTGCGCTCGGAAACCAGCCGTATGGGTGAAGGCGCGATGTCGAATAGTGCCAAAACGTGTACGCCGCGGGGAGTGACCAATCATCTGATACAGTGTAACTGTAGTTAAAATTGAACGTTAATGCGTTACTGTCATCGCCGTTCACCGGTTCGGTAACACCAATCAAATAATAGGTATTCGGCGCCAGGGTGATGGAATTAATGGGGCTGAAGTCAATGAAGCTGGTGTAGCTGGGCCACTGTGTAGGCCGTGAGTCAAACACCGGATTGCCCAATAGCCCCACGAGTGCCAAGTTGGGATTCGGAGAGCCAAGGCTTCCTTGGACCGAATAAAGCTGGACGTCAAGCGTGGCCAAATTGCCGACTATCAGTTCAAAAGTGACTGTATCAAGCGTGTAAGGAGTAGCGCCCGTCTCGAACATGAAACCAAAGCCGCTACTAGGAGTAACTGTTTCAAAATTGCCCATATCTCCTCCAGTCCACAACTGATTAAGGTTGCTGATCATGGCTTGGGGAGAAGTGTTTTGCGCTTGTGCAGCCTGCCAATAGATGGCGAGCCAAATCAGTGCAAGTGAAGTGAATTTTACAAATGGCATTTTCATACCTGTCTATGGGTAGGAGCCTGACATATTAACATGCCACAGCCAGTGCACCCCGTGCGCGGTTGTTTCTAAGATTGCCTTCTGCTGCCATGCCTTTATAAAACCAAAACTGTAAAATTCTGTCAAGAATTATCGTGGAATGCAGAAAGCCTCTGCACCGCTCGGTTTGTGCAGGTATTCAGACTCGGTATTGTTCGTCTCCATCCAGTCAACGGCTTTGCCGTTGAGTTGTTCCTGAATGGCGATGTGCGTCATGGCCGTGGTGGGCGCGGCGCCATGCCATTGCTTCTCGCCTGGTGCGAAGCAAATCACGTCACCCGGCCGAACTTCTTCAATCGGGCCTTCCCAGCACTGCGCACGCCCGCAGTCAGCAGGCCGAATGTGTGACGGCGCTGGCCGCTTTAGCGATTGAGCTGGACATTCACATACACCTAGTCGTCCATCAGAACAAAAGTGAGGGCAGCAAGGGCGGATTAAGCGGAAATCATACAGCCAGCAAGAAACGTTCAACGAGGACGTGACGGACGAGGAATACATCGAAGCTGTGCTCCGGCGTATGGCGAAGACGAGGCGTTCGAGATTGCAGTGTCGGCAGTGCTTGCGCCGTCCGACGGCCCGGCGATGTCTGACGACCCGCCTGAACCGGTGCCGTGGCAGGAACAGGAAGCGATATTGCTGGTGCTTTGATCGTAACAGAAAGGTGAAGGGGGTGCCGGGGGGGGGGTAACCGCCGGCCGCGCTGCGTGCCACGAGCCGCGCGGCTCTGCGCCGGGCGAGTTGCCGCCCGACGCACCGCGGAAAATCCTGTTTCGCGCCCATAAACAGGGCACATTTCGCTGGTTTTCGGCCCGTTTCCCCATGGGCTGAAATCCCCCCAAAACCCCACATTTTCCCGCTTGACACGGAAACCAACTATGTGCCGCGCTTTACGGAATAAAACGGAACATAATTTACTTTAATTTAAAAAAGGCACATAATCTGCTGTAGGGAGGAGAAGTGAATTTATGAAGAAAAATTTGAGAGCGTTTTTTTGGGTTCCGCGCTTGGGCGTGGGAGCGGCTTTGCTGGCTTTTTTCGCTGTTACTTCGGTTTCTCGTGCCGACATAGACATTGTGAATTCCCTGGGTGATACGAAGGTTAACGATGCACCGGCCTCTGGTAATCCTTTCAAGGTCGAAGAGTTTTCAACGACCGTCAGCGGCCAAATCAGCGGCGTTATTTTGAGCTTGAATTTTAACGCCGCGGCGGTAGCAGCTCATTCTCCGCTTGACGTTTATATTTATAATGCGACCGGGAGTGGCCCCACTGGCAGTGGTTTTTTGCTCGGAACGATTACCCCAACAACGACTGGCGATCATCAATACACGGTCGCTGGCTTGCAAGCTTACAGCCTCACCGCCGGACAAGATTATGCCATTGGGATTGATGAAACATTAGGAAGCGGAACCGTAGGTTGGGAATATGCAGCCCTCAATTCCCCCAATACGGGGACGGGGGGATCCTTTTTGGAAGCATATAACAGCGTTGCTGGCAATAGTCCTTGGGTAGAAAGCAGTCCCCTTCAGCAGCGTTTCATGGATGTTACGGTGACTCCGGTTCCAGAACCAAGGACGGGCGCGATCATGGGCATCGGCGCGTTGGCTATTGCCGGCAGCCACACCCTGCGCCGCAGAATAATGGCTGGTTCCAAAACCAACGCTTGATCCCGGTGATTGGGAAACCTGTTTGGCGGAGGTTGCCGGGCCGTCCCTTCAAGCTGACTGCCTAACCATTTGGCGGACAGCAATTTCATTTCCTTTTTTGACCGGATGCCAGCTTCGCTTGTGCGGTAGATCGCCAAATCTCTAAACCATGCGAGGAAGTCCGCGCAGGTGCGTGTTTTTGGTTCACCTGGTAACCGCCGGCCACGCCGCGCGCCACGATCCGCGCGTCTCTGCGCTAGTGTGGTGTAACAGTCGCAGCTTTACAATGGTAGGCCAGTTCAAACGCGGATGCCGCCAGTTCGACAAAACCACATACTGTAAAGAGTTACGGAATTATCCCCTTGACATACGTAACTGTTTGGCATATATTTGAGGCATGAAAACGAAGAAAGAAAAGCCCAGTATGACAATTCGGGAATTTTGGGAAAAATTTCCAGATGATGAAGCCTGTCTGCAACACGTTTTTGATAGCCGTTTTGGTCAGGACTTTACCTGCCCGAAATGCAACCGCAAAACGAACTGGTTTCGGATTCAGGCCGAACGCGCTTATTCCTGCCAATGGTGCGGTCATCACATTCACCCCACCGCTGGAACGCTCTTTGAAGACAGCCGGACACCTCTGCGACTTTGGTTCTATGCGATTTACCTTTTCACCACCTCTCGCCACGGCGTTCCCGCAAAGGAACTGGAACGTCAGCTTGGCGTGACCTACAAGACAGCGTGGCGCATGGCAGACCTTATCCGCAAGCACATGGCGCAGGTTGATGATGAATGGCCATTGTTTGGAGACGTTGAGATTGACGAAACCTACGTTGGCGGCCAGCGTCCCGGCGTTCGCGGTCGCGGCGCGGCGGGTAAAAGCGTTGTCTTTGGAATGCTGCAACGCAAGGGACAGGTAATGACGAAGATTGTGCCAGACTGCAAACGCAAGACGCTTGAGCCAATCATTGAGGAAAACGTTCTCGACGGTTCGACGATTCACACTGACGAGTTGCGCTCCTACAGGGGTTTGAAAAAAGCTGGCTACAATCACAAGACGGTCAATCACAGAACCGGCGAATACGTTGTCGGCAATACGCACGTCAACGGATTGGAAAATTTTTGGAAGCACCTGAAGGGAAGCATCCGCTCCACCCACATTCACGTTTCCAAAAAGCATCTCCATAAATACGCCAAAGAATTTGAGTATCGGTTCAACCAGCGGGAGCACCCTTCCGAGATGTTCCCCGCTTTGGTTTCGCAGTTCCCGAAATCATAGATTTTAAGACGGCGTGAAAATGTTTCCGACTGGAGAGTGGATGCGTTTTCTCGCGTTCCTCGATGAACTGAGGGAGCTTGTTCTTTGATATGGCTTCTTTAAGGTGCATTTTGAATTGGCCCACTATAAAATGTCAGTACATTAGTTTCCACCGCTTCTATTAACGCACCATCCTTGTCGTGGAATGATAATGTGAACACTACGCCGGGTCTGTTTAATTCGTCTAAATACTTTCTTTCAAAAGCAAATCCGACCCAGCCATCCATTGCTGACCCGTTTGCCATAGGGGTGTGTATGAACAAACTAGCCAAATTATTTTCAGGAGTTAAAGCAATACCTGCAGTTGGTGGGACACTATTCGTAATTCCTATTAGAGCTTGCGCTGTAAGAATTTCTCCGGAAAGGACTTTAGCTTTTAGAAACCAATCCCTTGCAACAGAAGGCGCGCCACTGTTAATGATGGTCGTTATCGCTATAACAAGGCTTTTGTTTTGTGGCGGTACTATAGCAAGTTCAACTATGTCAATGGTGCAATTGAATTTCGCATGGTTAAGCTCTCTTGCCCCGGCGATTTCAGACTGAAGATTTGTAATCGAACCGTTGATTTCCTTTTCGGAATTATCTATTTTTCCTTCGATTCCGCTGACCCAAAAACTGCCCGAAATCATAAAACCAACTATAGAAAGCCCAATCAACACTGTTGCTAAGGTTCGCAGTTTTCGACGGGTCGGCGACTTTGGGGATTCCGCAATCACTCCAGCCCCCCTTTTCTTGGGGTATTTATTCCTCCACCACTCCTCCATATAAAGCAAACCTGCCAAAATTCCGACAATCCCAGCAAGGCCGCCGATACCAGCAAAAATCCAAGTGATGATTTTAGGCCAATCCATACGCTTAAATCATCTACCGATGGGCTTAAAACGTCAATCCCGTATTTACGTATGCGAAGGGGATAATTCCGAAGAGTTAACTGTTACACAACACTAGGTAAGTTTCCGCCCGGCGCGCCGCGGAAATCCTGTTTCACGCCCATGAACAGGGCGCATTTCGCTGGTTTTCGGCCTGTTTCGCCGGGGATTTGAAACTGCCAAAAAAATTTCATTTTCCCGCTTGACACGGAAACCTAGCTTTGATATCTCGCTTTCCGGAAGAAAGGGAACTTATTTATTTGCTTTACGGGGAAAAGGGAATATGTTCTGGTTTGTGGGGAAAAACGGAACATAATTTGCTTTACCGGGGAAAAGGGCACATATTTTGCTTCACAAAGAGAAAAGGAACTTATGAAGAGAAATTGGCGAGCGTTTTTTGGGGTTCCGCGCTTGGGCGTGGGAGCGGCTTTGCTGGCTTTTTTCGCTGTCACTACGGTTTCTCGCGCCGACATAGCCATTGTAAATGACTTGGGTGATACGATCACTGGGGAAGCAGGGACTACCACCAGACCTTACAAGGCCCAAGACTTCTCGACGACCGTCAGCGGCCAAATCAGCAGCGTTATTTTGGACTTGGATTTTAACGCCGCGGCGGTAACAGCTGGTTCCACGCTTGACGTTTATATTTATAATGCGACCGGGAGCGGGCCCACTGGCAGTGGTTCTTTGCTTGGAACGATTACCGCAACAACGAGTGGCGCCCATCAATACTCGGTCAATGGCTTGCAAGTTTACAGCCTCACCGCCGGACAAGATTATGCCATTGCAGTTGATATCGCATTAGCAGGAAGTCCCACCGTCGCGTGGGAATATGCAGCCTCCGGTGCCGCCAATGCGCCAGGGGCGAAGGGATCCTTTTTGAATGCGTATAACATGACCAATAGCACTGAAGGTTGGGTTCTTCAAACCGGTCAGCAGCGTGAAATGGCTATTGCGGTTCCAGAACCAATGACGGGCGCGATCCTGGGTCTCAGCGCGTTGGCTATTGCCGCCAGTCACACCCTGCGCCGTAGAAAATAATGGTTGCTTCCCCAACCAGCGCTTAATCCCGGTAATTTGGAAACCTGTTTGGCCGAAGTTGCCGTGCCGTCCCTTCAAGCGGACTCCTCTTTCCACAGAAGCCGAATCTTGTTTTCCGTCGCTTACTGTTTTCCTTTATTTCAAAAAATTTGCCCTTGAACCGGGTTCGAGAGCTTGCAAGCGGGCACTGGCTTTATGCCAGAGAACTGTTCCGGGCGGTGCGTTACTGAGGCAAAGCCGAAGGTAATGCGCCGCCTGATTAGTGTCGTGGCGGTGCTCGGCTATCGCCGCAAGACCATAACTAACGCTGCCAAGTTCCACACCCGACTTTTCAAGTTCGCGGTAGTCTGCTTCCGCCGCCGCAAAATCCTGGCAGGCCAACCAGGCGATGGCGCGGGTGAGCCGGATCTCCGGCAGGTTGGTGAGCGTGAGCATGTGGTCCAGAACCGGGATGGCGGCAGCGGCATTGCCGGATTGAATTAAAATGGCGGCCTGAATGTTCAGGCTTGCCACATCGTCCGGCGACTTGGCGAGTTTTGCGTTGACGAGCTGCAGGGCATTCGTGAAATCGCCAAAGGCGAGATATGCGCTTATAACTCCGTCCGCAATCTGCGCGTCGTCGGGATGCTGCTGTAAAACGGACTGGAGAACGCCACTGGCGTTGGCGGTGTTGGTTTGCGACAGCCAGGCGTTCGCCTCCAGTAGCGCCATTTCCAAGTCCAAGGCACTGCTCGCCGGAAGATTTTTGGTCTCGTTCCGCAGATGGTCTATCAGCGGGCGGGCGCGATCGGGAAACTGGAGCCGGGTATAAATCTCCGCCAGGGCGAGCTCCGGAGCGAGCGCGCCGGGTGTAAGTGTCCGGGTCCGCTCAAATTGTTCCGCCGCTTGCAGCCACATGCCATTTTTTTGAAACGCACAGCCCAACAGATAGCAAAAAATCGGTTCGTCAAACGGGCCGCTGTTGTTCAGAACGAGGCTTAAGTGCTGAAGACTCCCCAACTGGTCGGCCGCCTTGCCCACACCGGCAAGTCCCATCCTGAAGCCGGACTGGAGGTTGGTGTTACAGGCCAAACTGATTTGCGCCGAAAGGCTGTTGGTGTTCAGTTGCAGCGCCTGCTCAAAACGAAGCCGGGCCTCGGACCACCGGTTTTGCCGTTGCAAGGCCGCGCCCCAGCCGTCCAGCGACAGCGAATACCATTCCGCCAGCAGGCGGTCCTGATAAAATGGCGCCGGCACAAAGCCGAGGCGCTGGATTGTTTTCTGCCAGCCGGTTGGCGGCCGGCGGGAATCGGGCACGAGCGAGGCCAGTTCCTTTTGCCAGGCGCCGGTCCAGAAGGTTTCATTCGCATCCGTGGCCGCAGCGGTCAGCGGCGGAATCTCCAGGGTTTTTTCCCCGCGCAATTTCACTTCATATATCGCGCCGGTGGGTTCCAGATAAAACCGTTCAAATAAAAAGCCGTAACTGGGATGCAGGCAGAACAGGCGGCTGGTGCGGGCAATGTGTTCGAGCAGCCGCACTGTTTCCAGCGAGGTGAGTTCATGTCGGGTTTCGTCAGTCAGCCAACCGGCGGGCTGGCGGCGTTCCAGCCAGGCGCGGTATGCCACCGTTGGCAGTGCGTGGGTGTCCACGGCCAGCCAGTCCGCCCCGTTCCGGCGGTGCGCCAGGGCGGCTTGAAAGACTTCCAGCTTTTGCGGTTGGCTGCTCAACATCACGCCGCGACCGGCGGGCAGGGAATCTGCCAGCAGGTCGCCGAAGCGCTCCAGCGGATGAAAATTCATGTGGAAGATGGCCGGGCTGTTTCTCGCCACCAGACCCACGATGATCAGGACGAGACACCCGGCGGCGAAAGGGGCAGCCAGTTGCCGCAACGGTATTGAGGTTCGTGAACGGCTGCGCCGCTGAACCGTTCCCTGTGAAATCAGCAGGAGATTGCCCGCCAGAAAAGCCGCGCCCAGAGCATTCAAATAATCAAAGGTCAGCAACGGCAGCGAAACGCCGAACTGTTGTTGCACAATCTGCCGCGGCCCCGTGACCGGGTCAAACGCCAGCCACAAACAAGCCAGCAGCAGCGCCACACGCAGGCTACGGTAAATCCAAAGCTGGAAACGGTCCACCCGTGATATGTTTTGTGTGCCCTCGTCGCGCTGGCGCACCAAGCAGGCCAGCGTGGGTACCAAAAAATATAGCACTACCGCCATCGTTGGCAGGCGGTGTACAACCCAAAATTGATCGTAAGGCAGCATGACCATGTTTTTGGTCTGCATCAAACTGGCGAGCCAGGACTGGCCCAGACTCCACGGCGAGTGCGGAGCCAGACCATTGACCAGCGGCAGCAGGGCGTAAATTGAAAATCCCGCCAACCCCAGTCCGGCCAGCCGCAGCAAAACTTTCACACGGAACCGGAACCTTTGCAGCCAGATCACTCCGGCGACAAACAGCGGCATGTAATATGGCCTTTTCGCTTTCGTGCTTTCAACTTGCAGCCAGATCACTCCGGCGATAAACAGCGGCAGCGCCAGCAGCAGCAACCAATTTTCCGCCATGCCCAGCCCCCAGACGAAGGTTGCCGCATAGAGCCAGGGAGATTCGTTCCGGACGCGATATTCAAGCAGCAGCCACAGGGCCGCCGCCAGAAGCAGCAAGTTCAGCATTTTGCCGGTGGCGGCAGTCGCCTCCTGCCAGAAGCTGAATTCCAGCCCGCACACCACGCACGCCAGCAAAACCGGCAAGGCGCTGGCCAGGCGGTTGGTGCTTTCCCACGGCCGGTCCCACGGCAGCAACTGGACGGTGCGCGCCAGCAAACCCAGCGTCAGCGCGGCCGTGGCGGCGGAAAAAAAATTCAGGCCCAAGGGCACCCAGGCGGCGGGCAACAGCCGTAATGGCAGGGTGAACAGCCAGAGCAAGGGTTGCCCCACCATCGGCGTCCAGTCCCAGCCGGCAATCTTCGCCGTGAGGGACAAGCTGTTCATCGTCACCCCGTGGCTCAAGGTGATTCCAAAAAGCATCAATGCCCCAATCGCAACCAGTAATGGAAAACGGCGGGTAAAATTTGACATTGAACCATCGGACATTACTTGATGGTTCAAGACTATTAATGGCAATGCAAATATAAAACCCGCACTGGCGGCGCTGGTAAAAACTTCGTGGAATGGATTACTTGCTTGCAACCGGGCAAGCCGGGCAGTGCAGACACTGAAGAACCACTTCGCAACGGAAGCAGCGTGACTGGGCGGAGAGACCACCAGAGTCGGCTCGGAGAACCGAAACGCTACCCTGCAAGCTCGGACATTGACGTGCAAGCCTTCTCAGGCAGTTTGCATCATGGGCGTGCAGATGTTCGACTGTCGCGGTTCGCCACCGGGTCCGGTTGGTAGCGTCAAGACTTGTGTGTAAAAGCCGGGAGCGGATGCCGGGTCCAATGTTGGTTCATACGATCAAAGACACTAAAGAGGATTCGTTCACAACTGTCACGGGTGGTAAAGGCGCACATGG
>Ga0187874_10003332_pt1 | contig 11346 bp, 9 predicted proteins | sample June2016WEW_16_1_3_FD_132993 | JGI IMG/M metagenome (GOLD analysis project Ga0187874, IMG submission 132993) | Peatland microbial communities from SPRUCE experiment site at the Marcell Experimental Forest, Minnesota, USA - June2016WEW_16_150 | ecosystem: Environmental > Terrestrial > Soil >... | reverse complement strand
TGCCGTGAGCCCTCAGAAGTGTGGCTAGTTTCTTTGCAACAACATTTGTACGGTCAAATCCCTGGATGAATTCATGGTCTGAGACGCATCTTGAAACACATTGCACGTTTTCACGGTTAAGCTTTATGACGATGCTGATTAGGGCTTTGGTCTCTGGATAGAGCGCCAGAATTCCTTCTCTTTCATTTTCCAGATCCAAACTGCAAATGTCCGCAATGCCGCAATCATCCGCACCGGCCTCCGCGGCCGTTTCTTTGATTTTCTTATAATCGGTCTCAAACGGGCCCGATTCTGCCAGCTGGGTTTCGGTAATCTCATTGAACCACTTTATGGTTGGGTGATCTTCCATTGTCATGACTATTCTCCGCCTGGTTTCGCTGGGTGGGCCAATTCGAATAGACCGGTCCACTATAAATAGCCTAAAAAAATTACCGAAAACTTAACTTTTCAATATATCAAGGATAAATTGTTTATGAAGCTTTAAAGGCGCTATACTTTTGCTAATTTTCATCTTCATCAAAGAGCCATGCCATGATGAAACAATGAATTCTGCCGTCTCTTGGGTGTTCAGCCCCTGAGAAATCTCATTTGCTTCTTTTGCCTCATCCAACAGGTGCTTATAGATTTGGGCCATGTCCTCCACAGATGCCGCCAGCTTACGGCTAAAAGCCTGGCTTAAGTCTCCCATTTCCTGGGAAAGATTACCAATCGGACAGCCGCAGGTGTAATTCAACCCCTGAAAAAGATCGATAAAATAATCAAATATCTTTTCAATCCGCTTCAGAGGCGGCAGAGCTTTATTCTTAGCAATAGGATCTACCATTCCCAGATACATGCTATTAAAAAAATCGATAGCTTGCAGGCCAAAGTCTTCTTTGCTTTTAAAGTAGAAATAAAAAGAGCCTTTGGGCACGCCGGCAGCATCGAGCACTTCCTGAATACCCGTATGGTAATATCCCTTGAGGTGGATGATCCGAGCACCGGCCTCAATAATTTTATGCTTTGTATCCTGCTTCATAAAAACTAAAAATCAACTTTTTCAGTATGTCCAAAGGAAATGGTGTTATCACTTACCAGGACTTTTTTTAACTCAACCTTGACAACCGCAAAATCGGAAGGGTCCCCTGGAAGGTCTGAAAGAAAAGGAAATTTCTTCATTAACAATCCGAGGGCCGTTTGTATTTCGGCAGGGTCTTTTACCAAGGTTGCTGTTCCGGTTCCCTTAATATATTTCACCTTTGCCAGGTCTTCCCATGAGGGGCAGTCATGATCAATGGCGAAAGCGATGTTGCTGCTAACAGCCAGTTGCCCGATTTTTCGGGAATCTTTTTGTGTTACAAAATAGAGAATATTTTCCTTGTCACCTGCCGCATAGTCAACACCCCTTACACAAGGCATCCCGCCTGAATCGATGGTGGCTATATGCACTAAGTTATGAGACCCGATAACTTCAACCATTGTTTCTTTTGCAGACATACTCACCCCTCCTCTGAATTAAAAGCCCAAAAAAAGATGGTGATCGGCCAATACAGACTGACATATTAGACCGGTCGTCTAGGTTTGTCAATAAGAATTTTGCACGGCTGCCAATAATTAATTAACGGCCTAAACCACTGACATCGTGAGTGGTGGGGGTGTTCTCACCGCATAGAATATGCTGTATCATTTGAACGTTTTGCCCCCCGGATCGGGTCAATGTTGTTGAGTTAAGCATATGGGGCGGCACAACCAAAAGTGATGGCCATTTTGATTCGAGCGCTCATTCGTCACGAAGGGCGCGAAGGGACGAAGAGCACGAAGTGTTTGCCCCGACACATCCGCTAAGGTTGACGGTAATGGGCTAAAGCGGGTAAGCGGATTGACCCGATTATGCAGAGTGCGCAGAGATGAAAATCAAGCATTCGAAGAGGAAGAAGTCATCTTCAGAAGGTTTTTCTCTGCCGTTTCAACATCAACGTAGAGCCTCTCCCAATGTGCACTGCAAGCGCAAAGACAATGTCCGCACTTCGACGTGTAGTAGTAATTCGTAATCAGGCCTCCTGACTGAAGCCGCTCGATGCAGAACTCTTTTCTGACCATGGATCGACTCAGCTTCTTTCTCGTCCCGAAATTAACATCTTCACTCGCCAGTAACAGTCACGACCACCTTTCTCTGTCTCACCTTGATATCGCATTCAAGATGAAAGATCTGCTGCCAAGTCCCTAAAACGAGTTTCCCCTCGCTCACGGGAACCGTCAATGAAAATCCAAGGAGGGTTGCCTGTAAATGGGAGTGGCCGTTTCCATCATGCCAGGCCTGCTCATGTCCGTAGTTGCGGCTGGGGGGAATTAATCTGTTGAGAATTTCGGGGAGGTCTTTCTCAAGTCCGGGTTCAAACTCGATCAATCCAACGGCTCCAGTACTCCCGACATTGAAGATATTTGCTAATCCGGTCTTGATTCCTGAAGCCGTGACGATTTGCATGACCTTCTCTGTAAGGTCCTGCATGTGTCCATGCCCCTTGGTCGAGATGATTAAAGACTTTTGATACACCATTTTTGCTCCACCAAACGTGCTGTGTCAGCTATGATGAGATTTGCGGCAGGGTTACGACAAGCGATTATACCCAGTATCGCTCCAAATCGCGACGTGTACCTTTCTGGCAAGTTGCACTTCAGAAAGGCTGAATCTTTCGACTGCGACTGCCACGCCGACTTTTACCGTGAACGACCAGAAATGGAAAGCGATTGCAGGCAAAAACCACCTCCAGGCCTCATCGAAGGCATTGGGCAATTCAATCGGGGTGAATATTACGATTGTCATGAAACGCTTGAAGGGATCTGGCGAGATGAGCCTGGGAAGATACGCGACCTATACAAAGGTATTCTTCAGATTGGCGTAGCCATCTATCAGGCAAACCGTTCCAATGTGAAAGGAGCGCTGAGACTTCTTGCCTCTGGGGTGGAGCTTTTGAGCCCCTTCACTCCCGAATGCATGGGGGTCGATGTCGCCGACCTTCTTCAGAGTGCCGACCGATTCAAGGAAGAACTGATTGAGTCTGCACTCGATAGGAGCCTTTCACCCAGAACCATTTCTATCATCAGATTTATTCAGTAGATTTTTTTCATTTGTGACCGAAATCGAACCTGCTGCCAGTTATCACGTTTGGCAAGGAATCTTCAGTTTTTTTCCTTTCTGATTCAGCCTAAATAAGCCACTGGTAAAATGGCTCGCAAACTATGATTTTTCCAGTTGTGTTCACGCCCATGTCCCACCATAATGAAGACCCTTCACACCGAATAAGCTGATCCTGAGCTGGAATTCACCCGTTCCGCTTGCCCGGCTTTAAAGCCCTCACCGGTCGATTCCGTACACGCTAAGGAGAGGTGATCATTATGGAAAAAGAGCAAGAGAGAGCATCATCGCTTTCCCGCCGTAATTTCATGACAAAAGCGGGCATTTTCGTGGCAGGAGGAATAGCGGGGTATGGTACCAGCCTTGCATTGCCTCCCACCCCAAAGGTGACTGAACCACCGCCCCTGCCATGGAAATGGACCAAGCTCGATCCGCTTGAGGCCGGCCGGCGCGCCTATCGCTTCTACCTTGAGAAGAAAGGCTGAGGGAATGGCGCCTGGCTGGGGTTCTCCAGCCTTTTACAAGAGAAAGTCGGTTATCCCTGGACAACTCTGCCGGCCTACATGTTCGCCCATGCCAGGCAAGGGTACGCCGGACATGGCACGCTTTGCGGCGCCCTGGGCGTCAGCTCGTGCCTTATCAATCTCGTTATCTACGATAAGGATGACAGCTATCGGACCGTGATAGACCGGATGATGTGCTGGTACGCGGGAATGAAATTCCCGACGGAACGGTTCGACGATATCTCTGCGATCCCCAAGCAGATCCAGGTTCAAGCGATGACTCCGCTCTGCCACACATCGGTTTCGAAGTGGACTTTGGCCGCCGGCGCCCAGCTCACTTCCAAAGAGAAATCTGAGCGCTGCGCCAAGGTAACGGGAGAGGTCGTCTATACCGTGGTGCACTATCTCAACGAATACTTTGACGGAAAATGGAAGCCGGCAAAATGGGCGCCGTCGAACGAAATCTCCCATTGTGTTAACTGCCACGGTCCAGAAGGTGATTTTCCGCGATCCGCAGATGGCATGAACCACCAGCAGGGTCATATGGAGTGCCTTCTCTGCCACAAGGATCACACTAAATGACGCGATGGGGGAACGGAAAAGTCAGTAACCTGATAGGATCGGGCCGCGATAACTGACTAAAATTACGTGACAATGATCTAATATCATGGCTTATATGAGGCTTAGAGGTGTATTTTTAGGGTCTTGACTGGCTAATGATTGGCACGCTTTAGCCGTAATCTCTGTGGTATCAATTGGTTAATGCGCGTGCCCAACATTAGCACAATCAAGGGGTCGTTCGACCGGCTAATCTTAAATATTCCGCCAACTTATCGCTGGTCAATTGGATTAGCCGGTCAACGGCATCAAATAGACTCTCTAAGACCAAGAATTCCCCCTTTTTTTAATCTTTTGGCCCTTAATTTAGCTACTTCGCTTATCGCGGCCCGACCCCGTGGGCCCTTAGGGTTTGTTTATGGGAGGCAGGAATTCTGCAGGAATTCTGTGTTGCATTTAGACACTGTGAAGATGGTCAAACGGGGACTTGACCGCCTGATTCGCTTCCGTCCGGCTTCCTTCGGTAATAGATCGCCTTCTGGAATCCCACCATCTCGAACCTGGTGGTGTATCCGCCCGTTGTTTCTCCTGTCCCCAGGAATAGATAGCCGTTTGGCGCGAGGATTTCCGCCATTCGGTTGAAAAGCTCGCGTTTGAGACTGTCGGGAAAATAGATCATCACATTGCGCAGGAAAATGATGTCGTATTTTTCACCCATGACAGGCGATTTGAGGTTGCAGGGTTTAAAGGAGATCATTTCCTTTACTCGATCGTCGATTTTCCAGCAATTGGTATTTTGCTTGAAGTAACGATCGAGGTGTTTCTGCTGAAGGCCGCGGTTTATGGAAGCCGCGTCATACTTCCCCTCATCGGCCACGGCCAGCGAGGTGGCGGAGATGTCCGTGGCGAGTATATGCACCCAGTTATGACAGGCTGAGTCTTTATTCGACACGCTGTAGAAGTCCAGAATGGTAATGGCTGTGGAATAAGGCTCCTGGCCGGTGGAACAGGCTGCCGACCAGATATCGATCCGCTTTCTTTTCCCCGCAGCGATTTCGCGGTCGTACTCCGGAAGGATTCTTTCTCTCAAAACATGGTAGGGATACTCATCCCTGAACCAGGAAGTCTCGTTGGTGGTGATGGCGTCCACCATCTGCATGCAGAGGAGTCCCCCCTGGGGTGAGGTCCTGGCCTTGAGATAGAGTTCACCAAAAGTTGAGGATCGTGATTTCTCCAGGAGATTGGCGAGGCGATTCTCAATCAGGTATGCCTTGTTTTCGGTGAGAAATATCCCGCAATGCTCGTAAATCAGGTCCCGAAGCAGTTTGAATTCCAGCTCGGTGAGATGGGGCGTCATTTCGCTTCCCTCTTCAGGTCTTGGCCTCTCACTAATTCCAGGATTCGGCAGGCCATGTTATGAAGAGGTACCTGCTCGTCTGACAGCCCTGCTTCCACGACGGCTCGCGGCATACCGTAGATAACGCAGGTCTCCTCGGTCTGGGCCATGCAGTAGCAGTTATTCTGTTTCAAAGCGAGCACCCCTTTCATTCCGTCGCTTCCCATACCGGTCATTATAACGGCAAGGACTGTCCCGCTATAAGCTTTCGCAAGGGAACGAAACAGCACGTCCACAGAGGGGCGGCAGCTGTTTACGGGGGGATCGGAGGTGAGTTGTATCCGCCTTTTGCCGGATGAACCTCCAGGCGCTCGTTCAGAGGCAACGGTCATATGCCAGCCACCGGATGCGACGTATGCCACGTTTGGCAGCACTTCCTCTCCATCCACAGCTTCATGCACGTGCAGGGCCGACTTTTTGTTCAGGCTTTCGGCAAGAGATGCCGTCAAGACCGCAGGCATATGCTGCACGATCAGCAGTGGGACTCCCAGGTCTGCAGGGAGAAGGGGAATGAGCTGGGCAAGGGCGTTTGGCCCGCCGGTCGATACCCCGATTGCGAGCAACTCTATTCTCTGATTGGTTGCGATTGATTTGGGAGATTGTTTCTCCGCCGTCAACTCAGTCTGGAAGGCAATTTGCGGTTGCAGGATCAGGGGTTGCGGATTCCGGCTTGTTTCGAACTTCGGCATCGGCAAGTGTTCCTGGTGGATTTCCTTCGCCTGGCGGGAGTTCCTGCGGGCTCTGTAGAGCCCAATCAGTGTCATGAGACGCCGACGCAGTGACAGGGCGCCGCTCTCACTGAGATCCATGCCGAAACCCGATATAAAATCGAGAGCCCCCATCTGGACCGCGTTAGCGGCATCCTCGGGATTTTCCGAATTGGACGCGCTTATAGCGATAACGCCTGTTTCGGGACAAAACTCCCGCAGCTTCTCCAGAGTTTTCACACCCTCCATCACCGGCGTTTCCATCCGGAGCAAAACAAGGTCCACCGGCGCCTGCTTGATCCTTGCGATAGCATTTCTTCCGTTTGAAACCGCATCGCTAATCTCGGCGCCATCGATATCCGCAATCACTTTCGACAGGAAGGAGCGATAATCGTTATTATTCTCAATTATGAGTATCTTTAAGTCTTCAACCATGAATAACTGCCATTTTATCGATCCTACAGCCTGAGCTGTCCTACCAGTTCATGAAGCCTGCCGGCAAGCCTCGCCAGTTCCTCTGCCGCACTTTTTGTGGCGCCTGCGCTCTTTGCGGTGTCTTCTACGGCCGTATTCATCGCGACAACGTTCTCCGCGACTATTTCGGTCCCACGGGCCGCCTCAGAAGCATCTCTGGCGATCTCCCTGGCGCTCTTGGAAACCTCGTCTATATTCCTGGACACCTCAAGTTCGGCGGAAACGGCCCCTTGAACGTTTCGGGCTGCTTCCGCAGCGCCGTTTGCCGCCTGGAGCACATTTTTCGAAACCGAATTCGCGGCTACGGCTGCCTCCGACATACTGCGGGAGATTTCATTTGTCGATGTGGTCTGCTCTTCTACCGCCGCAGCGATGGCGGACATTATGGAATTGATCTCGGTAATCACGGCCACAATGCCTTTGATTGCATCTACCACTGTTTCAGTATTGGTCTGGATGGTCTCGACTCTTTCCCGGATATCTTCGGTTGCCTTCCCCGTCTGCCGCGCCAGTTCCTTGACCTCGTTAGCTACGACGGCGAAACCTTTGCCCGCCTCCCCGGCCCCTGCCGCTTCAATCGCTGCGTTCAGGGCGAGCAGGTTGGTTTGTGCGGCTATGCCTTTGATCAGGTCAACCACATCCCCGATCTCCTTGGCTGAATCACCCAATTCATGGACTATTTTGGAGGTCTTTTCGGCCGAATTGGCGGCCTCGCCAGTTACACCGGTGCCCCTGGCCGCACTCCTCGCCACCTCATTTAAAGAGCCGTACATCTCCTCGATAGCAGCGGCAACACTGTTGACCGAAGCCGACATTTCATCTGCTGCGCTTGCGACCATGTTCAAATTGCTCGAAACGAGTTCGGTTGAAGTTCCTATTGCTCTCATGTTCGAGGAAATAGCATTGGATGCAGAAGCAACGGAAGTGATCTGGGAACTGACCTGCTCCGAGGCAGCCGCCATGCTGCTGATGCTGGCCGACGCCTGCTCGGTGGCGCTGGCCGCCGAGCGCGAGCGACCGCTCATCTCCTCGGCTTTGGACGCCAGGTGGTCGGATGTCATAGTGAGATCGCCGGATGCGCTGGTCAAGGTGATACTGGCCTCGGTGATATTGGTGACCATGCTCTGGAGATGGGCGACAAGGCGGCGAAATAGAAGGTATGTAATCAAGACCACGAATAGCAGTCCGATAACCCCTACCAATATCTCCCAGTCACGGGCGGTCCGGACGGCATTGAATGCCTTCGCGGCAGAGGCCCTGACCAGTATTCCTCCCAGCACCGTTCGAGAGCTTCCATGACAATGATGGCAGCGGGTTTCATTGAGGATCGGCCGAAAGAGGCTGATGCTGACAGCCCCGTCCACTTCTTCTCCGAACGGCTCGCTTCGGAGCTGTGCGTCGGCCATTGTTCTGGTGATTGCCCTGGCGTTGGTCTCACTTTTCACCATGGCACCAAGCGGTTTTTTAATCAGGTTCTGATCGGTTGAGAAGGAAATGGTCTGATCGTAATTGCAGACCGCAACTTCGATATCCGGCATCTTCGTTTTAAGTCGCGTAAACTGCTGCCGGACCAAGTCGTTGTTTCCTATCGACAGGGCGTTGTTCATCCCCCCTTCGATTGCCGCAGCCAGTATCTCCCCCTGGTGGTTTACCTGTTCTCTTATCATTTCGTTCTGGCTCTTTATGCCGAGCGCAATCATGGTGCCCATGACCAGAAGGATCACCAGGGAGAGACTGGTAAGCGTTCTTACCCACATGTGCTCTCTGAAAAGCAAGCCTATCTGCATCGTTCTATTTCCTTCTTTGCCTGCATTGTCCAAAGGATTCAGTCTTGAGGAGGCTATTCCAACAGATCGCAGCTCTCCATACTGACCTAATCAGAATAAAGTGCTAATGCGCTCCGCCATAGATCAGAGGCTTGAAGCGGAAAGCCTCGACTCGCTCTTGGCTGTGGCAGATCGTACAGTCTTTTTCCGATACATTATTCTTGATATCCTTCCGGTCCGAGGACTCAACGTGAAGGCTCCCGGGGCCGTGGCAGGCTTCACAGCCGACCTCCTTCAACAAGGGCGTCTCCTTCTCCGAACTGAATCCTCCCGGTTTGCCGAAGCCGGTGGTGTGGCATTCCAGGCATTTCCGATACTCTTCTTCAGTGAGTCCTTGTCTCATCAGCACGACGTCATTGTATGACTGCGTCTTCCTTGAATACTTCCTGAAACGGTTATACTCATTTTCATGGCAGCTCTGGCATTTTTCGGACCCAACATATGTTTTCTGCATTTCCTCTTTTGTCTGCCCCGCCTGCCCCCATGGAATTACGACGACAAGGGCTGCGCAGGCAACCAGACTTATTAAGATAGATCTCGGCATCTGTTCCCTCCTTTGTAGCTGGCCGGTTCTCTTTACAGGCCGACATATTCCAATAGCTTTCCCGTATGCAGAATGACCAGAAGCTCATCTTCGAGCTTTAGAACACCTTCGATGAACTTTTCTTCTATGCTGCCCGCATTGGCCGGACCCTGCTCGACCTCTAGTTCATCGCACTGAACTATGTTGCCGATCGAGTCAACCAGAAGACCAACGGGGTGGTGTTTCAGGACAACGTTATGGCTTTCCTCGGTTATTTTACGCCGAGGCAGTCCCAAACGGATCCCCAGATCGAAAACAGTCAGGGTTTGTCCACGCAGATTAACAAGACCGCGTACATAGGCCGGGGCCTCCGGCACCGGTGTTATATCCAGTATGCGGCTGATTTCACGCACCCGGAGCACATCTATGCCGAGAAGGTCGCTCTCGATCCTAAAGGTGACGAACTGCTTTGTAGCCACGAAGCTTCCACACTCACTTTTGTCTCTAGTTGATGGTGATTTCTTTCCTGAACATCCTCAGAAGTTCTTCCATATCCAGAAACACCGTAATCTGGCCGTCTACTACCGCCGAGCCCCGAAAGCCGCGGGGAGTATCGGCAGACCTGTCAATATCCACCGTAAGCTCTACCGTATCAACGACCTGCGATATCAGGATTCCCACCGCCAAATCGGGCGACTTTGGAATAATGACGTACAGTTCCCCGCTGGAAACCGTCAGGGGCCGAACCGGGAGAAAAGTCTCGAGCCGGATGAGCGGCAGGACCTTGCCGCAGTAGGTGATAAATTCATGGTTTCCAATCCGCTCAACGGCTTCGGGCGCGATCTTCTCAAGCCGTGAAATACTCGAGAGCGGCAGCGCAAAATGTTCTTCCCGGGCGCTTTTGAATATCAGCGTCGAATGCCGGGCGGCAGCAAATGTTTGCCGAAGTGTTTCGCTTGCCTGCCTGCGGGGCTGCTTGGATTTGACCTCGGCGAAAAGGAGTTTGGCCGAAGAGGCGATCCCCGGCGCGTCCAGGATCATGGCCACCCGTCCGTCACCCATTATTGTCGATCCTGCAAAGCATCGGCAGTCCCTGACGTGGTCCGAGAGGGGTTTGACCACGATCTCTTCTATGTCGAAGAGTTCGTCCACAATCAGTCCGAACATGCTCCCGACCACTCGCAGCACTACCACATAAACATCGCCCCCCTGGCGTCTGCGCCTCCGGTCGGCAGCACGGGCGGCTTCGTCCGTCCCGTCTCCTCGATTTTCCCGGCGATCTGCTATCCTGATGCGGCGGTCGGGTAACTCTTCTCCGGTCCCCGGATGGATGAACGTGCGGTTAAGCCCCACCGCATCGGCCAGGCGAACGAGCGGCAATAGTTTTTCCCGCAGGCGCAGGACAGCCGCATCGCCCACTTTCTCAATCCGGCGCCGCCTATCTTCGACCCGGATGCAGACAAGTTCTTTGACATTGACCTGTGGAATGGCGAAACGCTGGTTCGCAGCACCAACGATCAGAGACGAAATGATGGCCAGCGTAAGGGGAATCCTTATCCGGATAGTAGTCCCCACACCCGGAACGCTGTCTATGTCAATATGACCGCCGAATCTTTCGACGTTGGTTTTCACAACATCCATTCCGACGCCTCGACCGGAAACATTGGTAACTGTTTTTGCGGTAGAAAAACCCGGGAGGAAAATGAGCCTGATTTTATCGCTCTCATCCATTCTCCTGGCCTCATCGGGGCTCAGAATCCCTTGCGACACGGCCTTTTCGACGACTGCCCCCGTATTCATCCCACGCCCGTCATCCGCGATGGTTATGTTCACCTGCCCACCCTCATGGGAGGCCCGCAGGCGGATTTCCCCCTTCGCCGGCTTTCCCTGCGCGATTCGTTCCGCCGCAGTCTCGACACCGTGGTCGACACAGTTGCGGATGATATGGACAATGGGATCGATCAATCCCTCGAGGATAGACTTGTCCAGATCGACCTCACCGCCTTCGGTAAAGAGCTCCACCTCTTTTGAGAGTTGGTCCGCAAGGTCTCGTACCAGCCGGTGCATTCTGTTTAGTATGGTCTTGACGGGCTGCATGCGCATTTGCAGGATGTGCGCCTGCATTTCGCTGGTGACCAGGTTCACGTTTTGTATAACCGTCCTCAGTCTCGGATTTGTATCGACGGTAGCATCGAGGATCTGCCGAAGCTGGTTGCGGCCCAGTACAAGCTCGCCGGCCAGGTT
>Ga0187874_10003326_pt1 | contig 11359 bp, 9 predicted proteins | sample June2016WEW_16_1_3_FD_132993 | JGI IMG/M metagenome (GOLD analysis project Ga0187874, IMG submission 132993) | Peatland microbial communities from SPRUCE experiment site at the Marcell Experimental Forest, Minnesota, USA - June2016WEW_16_150 | ecosystem: Environmental > Terrestrial > Soil >... | reverse complement strand
GTCATGTTGAAGCTCTTGCTGGCGGGATGGAGTTCAAGGCCGATCTCCTTCGCGCCGGGGGCGGCCAGAAAGCTCAACGGCTTGCCCTCGAAGACCAGCGCGGCGTAGGCGGCGTCGTGAATGACGGCGATTCGGTTCTTGACAGCAAAGGCGACGACCCCGGCAAAGAACTCCGGCGTCGCGCTCGCGCCGGTGGGATTGTTCGGATAATTCAAAACCAGGGCCTTGCTCTTGCGCAGGACTTCCGGCGGAATCGATTCCAAGTCGGGCAGGAACCGGTTGGACGCCAGCAAGGGGAGTTGATGGACCAGGCCGCCGTAATACCTGGCGTGCGTGCCAAAGACCGGGTAACCCGGCGTGGTCATCAGCACGTAATCGCCCGGATCGACCAGCGCGGCGGGTAGAATCGTGAGCGCGGCCTTGCTGCCGATGGAATGCACGACCTCCGTTTCGGGATTGATGCCCGGCACGCCGCACACTTTATCAAGGTAGCGGGCGGCGGCTTGTTTGAGGACGTCATCGCCATTATCGGAGTAACCGCGATTCTCCGGCTTGCGCGCCTCCTCGATCAACTTGGCCACGACTTCGGGAAACGCCATCTCGTCGGGTTCGCCGACGCCGAGGTCCAGGATTTCCGCGCCGGGATGGGCGGCGAGGGCGGCGCGTTTGGCCCGCTTTATCTTCTCGAATTTATAGATGGCGGTAGATTTGCCGTAATCCTTTCCGCCGATGCGGGCGGCGAATAAATATTGCAGGAATGACTCAGACATAACCGGCGCCCAAGCTACCGGAAGCCCGATACGGAAACAAGCTGTGGAATGGTAGTGCGGACAAAAACGGATGCGGCGGGAGCCGGGCTAAGGAGTGACACCCAAAGCCGGCTTATCGAACTTCACGCCCTTGCGGATGGCATGGTCCACCATTTCGGCGACATAACGGCGGCGCTGGGCAAGCGGCAGGAAATTCACCCGCGCCATCTCCTCGCCGAAGGAGCGGACATGGAACTCGTAGATCGCCTGCCGCAGCTTTCGGCGCACCGCAGGCGGCCACGGCTTCTTCCGCTGTCCGGTCTTTTTCATGCCGCTGACATCCTAAAGTGTTCGCGGACATCTGGCAACCACGCCATAGCGGACGGATGCACAATCCGGGCCAGCGCGTCGTGCGCCTCAGCGATCATGCGAGCGATGCCATAGTCACGCAACGGATTGATGGGAAGGTGGTTTTCCGCGCATCGAACGCGGAGGTCGTGTTGAACGGGTTCCGCGTAAGTCAAAGACATGGCCCTTCTTTACCGTCGCGCGCCCGCCACGTCGAGCGCCAAAGCCGCATGTTTATGGGATTGCGCCCGGTTCGGGTTTCGTGCCACTTAGTTGGCACGATTGAAACCGCGCCCCAAAATTCAGCAGGCCGCGCCCACGCCGGCGCCTCCGCTCCGCAATTGGCTGTTTCGCATCGCGGCGCTGGTGGTCATGCCGTTGCTGGCGCTGGCGGTGTTGGAGGCGGGGCTGCGCCTGGCGGGCTGCGGCTATTCGACCGGCCTGTTCGAGAAGGTCCGCCTGGATGGCCGGGATTATCTGCTGAACAACGAGAAGTTCAGCCTGCGCTTTTTTCCGCCGGATTTGTCCCGCTGGCCCAGCCCGCTGATGATGGAATCGGTGAAACCCGCCGGCGCCTGTCGCATTTTTATTTTTGGCGAATCGGCCGCGCAAGGTGATCCGGAGCCGTCGTTCGGAGCGGGCCGTTATTTGGAAGTTTTATTGCGGGAACGGTATCCGGGGGTGAATTTCGAGGTGGTCAACGTCGCGATCACCGCGATCAATTCCCATGTCATCCTGCCCATCGCCCGCGAATGCGCGCACTACCAAGGCGACCTTTGGATTATCTATATGGGAAACAATGAAATGATCGGGCCCTTCGGCGCCGCCACGGTTTTCGGCGCCAAAGCTCCACCTTGGCCGGTGGTGCGATTGGGATTGGCGCTCCAGACCACGCGCGTCGGCCAACTGCTCATGGACCTGGGCCGAAAACTGAAAGGGAAGGCCTCCGGACCGGGCGTTTGGAGCGGACTGCAAATGTTTCTCGGCAACCAACTGGCGCCCAATGATCCGCGAAAAGAGGTCGTCTATAAAAATTTCCAGCGGAACCTGCAAGACATTCTGCGGGCGGGCCGTAACGCCGGCGCCGGCATCGTCCTGAATACGGTGGCGGTCAACCTCAAGGATTGCCCGCCCTTTGCCTCGCTCCCCTCCGGCAATCTCGCGCCGGCCGACCGGGAGAAATGCGACCGCCTCTGTGCGGAGGGACGCGGGGCGGAGATGAAAGGCGACTGGAAGGCGGCGGCGGCTGATTTTGGAGAGGCCGTCGCGCTGGACCCGCAACTGGCCGAAGCCCGATTCCACGAGGGCGAAGGCCTCTTGCAGTTGAACGAGGCCGCGAAGGCCGCCGGGCATTTTCAAAAGGCGTGCGACTGCGACGCCCTGCCCTTCCGGGCCGATTCCCGGATCAACGGGATCATCCGCGAAACCGGACGGCAACTGGGCGGACCGGACGTGGTTTTATGCGACGCCGCGGCCTCCCTGCCCGGAGCCGGGCAAATTCCCGGCCAGGAAACGTTCTACGAGCACGTCCACTTCAATTTCGACGGCAATTACCGGCTGGCGATGTTGTGGGCAGCCCAGGCCGAGCGGCTCCTGCCGGGAAATGTCAAGACCAAGGCGAAGGGCGGCTGGGCTTCCCAGGAAGTCTGCGAGGCGCGCCTGGGCCTGACGGATTGGAACCGGAGCGACGTGTTCAACGCGGTGCGGCAGCGCCTGGAGCGGCCGCCGTTCAACAGCCAGTTCAACAACCAGCGGCGCGTGGCCGGGTTGTCGAGCCGGATCGACCGCATGTTGCGGCAAATGGACGCCACGGCGGCAACGAAGGCGCGCGCGCTCTACAACGATGCCATTGCCCGCGCCCCGCGCGATTATGTGCTGCATGAGAACTACGGCGAATTTCTCGAACTGATCGGGGACATCAAGCAAGCCGCGCTGGAGTGGAGGCAGGCGCGGGAATTGATGCCGCGCAGCCCGTTCGCGTTTCTAACCGAAGGGCAATTGCTGGAGAAGCAAGGGGAGTTGGCCTCTGCGCGGGAGGCCTTTCGGCAAGCCGTCCAGATTCATCCGCGCTACGCCGAGGCCTGGTTTGAGTTGGGCAAACTCGCGGCGGCGGAAGGAAAACTGGAGGAGGCGCTGGAAAACTATCGACGGTCGGCGGCGTTGCAGCCCAACGATCCGCAAACTTATCTTCATATGGGCAAGGCGCTCTCGCTCTTGAAGCGAACGGACGAGGCGGCGCAAAATTTCCGGCGCGCGCTTGAATTGGACGGGTCGAATTGGGAGGCGCATTACGCGCTGGGCGGGGAGTTGGGCACGCGCGGGCAGGTGGCGGAGGCGAAAGCGGAATTCCAGCAAGTGGTTCGCCTGCGCCCGCAGTTCGCCCCGGGCCACCTGAACCTGGGAATTGCCCGGCTCAAACTCAATGACCCGGAGGGCGCGCGGGAGCAATTCGCCGAAACCCTGCGCCTGGACCCCGGCAACAAACCGGCCCGCAGTTATCTCGATGCCGCCGGCAGATGACTTTGGGCTTTAAACTTCAAACTTTGAACCTTAAACTGGGATCAAACATGTGGCCGTTGTTCAAAGAGTTTGTTAAATTCTGCAAGCAGGAGAAGAAGTGGTGGCTGATCCCGCTGATTGTCCTGTTGCTGGTGCTGGGCGCCATTCTCATCTTTACAGCCAGCTCGGGCATCGCCTGGGCCCTGTATCCGTTCATGTAATCGATGCCGCCGACGCGTCACGTCCTGGGGATTTCCGCCTATTACCACGACGACGCCGCCGCGTTGCTGCGCGAGGGGCGAATCGTCGCCGCCGCGCAGGAGGAACGGTTTACGCGCATCAAAAACGAGCCGGATTTTCCGCGGCAGGCCATCGAGTTTTGCCTCCGTTACGGGGGACTGGACGCCGGGGAACTGGATTGCGTCGTTTTTTATGACAAGCCGGTGTTGAAATTCACCCGCCTGCTGGAATCGTATCTGGCGGTGGCGCCGGGCGGATGGCGGACGTTCCCGGAAGTGGTTTCCAACTGGCTGGGCGGGAAACTGGACCTGCGCCAAACCATCCGCGAGGAGTTGCCCGCCTTGCGCGCCGAGTGTCCGATCCTCTTCACGGCGCATCACCAGGCCCACGCGGCCAGCGCGTTCTATCCGTCGCCGTTCACCGAGGCGGCCATTTTGACCGTCGATGCCGTGGGGGAATGGGCCACGACGACGATTGGCCGCGGGCGCGGAGACGCGATTGAACTGCTGAAGGAACTGCGCTTTCCCCATTCGCTGGGCATGCTTTACTCGGCGTTCACGGATTACTGCGGGTTTCGCATCAATTCCGGCGAGTACAAACTCATGGGCCTGGCCCCCTACGGGGAGCCGAAATACGCCGAGGTGATCCTGCGCGAATTGCTGGACCTGAAAGCCGACGGTTCCTTTTGGATGAATTTGGAATGTTTCAATTTTCTGCGCGGCACGACCATGACCAACGGACGATTCCACCGGTTGTTCGGCGGGCCGCCCCGCCGCCTGGAGGAAGCCATCGAGCAGCGCCACATGGACGTTGCCCGCTCGATTCAGGCCGTGACGGAGGAAGTGATGCTGCGCCTGGCCCGCCACGCGCGGGAAGTGACCGGAGAAAAGCATCTCTGCCTGGCAGGCGGAGTGGCGCTCAATTGCGTGGCCAACGGGCGCCTCCTGCGCGAACGTCTTTTCGACCGCATCTGGATCCAGCCGGCCGCCAGCGACGCCGGAGGCGCCTTGGGCGCCGCGCTCGCCGCCTGGCACGGGGAACGCAACGAATCCAACCCCGTTCCAGAAAAAGCCGACGCCATGCGCGGCGCGTTGCTGGGACCCGAATATTCGGATGAGGAAATCGAGGCGACGCTGCGCGGCCACGGGGCCAGATTCCAACGGCTGAGCACGAGCGATTTGCTCGATGCCACCGTCCAATTGCTGCAAGCCGGGAAAGTGATCGGCTGGTTCCAGGGGCGGATGGAATTCGGACCGCGCGCCCTGGGCAACCGTTCCATCCTGGGCGACGCCCGGTCGCCCAAGATGCAATCGGTCATGAATCTGAAGGTGAAATTCCGGGAATCCTTTCGTCCCTTCGCCCCCATCGTGCGCCGGGAACGGGCCGCGGAGTACTTCGAGTTGACTGAGGAGTCGCCCTACATGCTGCTGGTGGCGCCGATTCAGCCGGCGTTGCGCCTGCCCGTGCCGCCGGGAGTAAAAGGATTGGACTTGTTAAAGCAGGCGCGCTCGCGGCTGCCGGCGGTGACGCACGTGGATTACTCGGCGCGGATCCAGACAGTGGCGTGCCAGGACAATCCCCTGCTCTACGAACTGCTCTTGCGCTTTGAAAACGCGACGCAGTGCGGAGTTTTGGTCAATACTTCGTTCAACGTGCGGGGCGAGCCGATCGTCTGCACGCCGGAGGACGCCTACCGGTGTTTCGTCCACACGGAAATGGATTACCTGATGATGGGGAGTTTTTTGCTGGACCGCGCCGAGCAGCCCGCGCGTCCGGCGGACCGGCGAGTGGCGCCCCAAACGGACTGAGCATGAAACTGAAACTCAGAGAGGAGCCGAAGGAATGGCGCAAGGCGGCGTGGATGAGCGCGCTGGGTCTGGCGATTCTCGCCAGCCTGCTGCGCTGGCGGCGCCTCCTGCCCGTGGCGGCCTGGGGGTTGGTTTTGTGTTTGCTGGCCGCTCTGGCGCTGGCCGCGGCGCTGCGGCCACGATGGTTTCGGGGGTATTATCGCTTTTCCGCGAAGTTGGGATTTGCCATCAGCCAGATGGCGGGGCGCGTCATCCTGGCGATCCTTTTTTTCGTCGTGGTCACGCCGCTGGGGCTGGTCTTGCGGATGCTGGGCAAAGACCCGTTGCGTCTGCGCCGCCCGGCCGGCACGGAGAGTTATTGGAGCGAAGTCCGCCAAAAATCCTCTTTGGAGCGGCTGTTTTAGGGCAAACTCCACCGCACAAACGTGCGGTAGAGACGCAGCGGAGGGGGTGTTACATTCTTAACCACGACCCAATAAGTCACTATACAAAAAACACTATGAACCGAAAATTCTCTGCCAAAGCCATCCAGCGCGGTTTCTGGATGGGAGCCATGCTCTTGGGCGCGGTTGCCGCGTCAGCCGACACGCAAGTCACATTCCAAGTGGATATGACGGAACAGATCGGGACCTCATTTACCCCGGGGACCGATACCGTATCCGCTCACGGAACATTCAATGGATGGGGCGCGGGCGTCAATCTGACCAATGACATCAACGCCGCCAATCCCAATCTCTACACCGGAACAGCCGATGACGCGACCGACGCCAACGGAACGGTGCTGATTTACAAGTACGTCATCGATAACTCGCAGTATGAGGGCACGTTCGCCGGGAACTCAGTCAATCGTTGCGCGTACCTCCCCGCCGGCGGTGGCAGCCTGCTCCTGCCCGCGGCGTTCTATGGCGACGCCGGGCCGACGATCACCGCCAATGTGACCTTCCAGATCGATATGGCCGAGCAAATCAACCTCAACGTCTTCGACACCAACGCGGATACGGTCGAAGTCCACGGCAGCTTCAGCGGGTGGGGTTCGGAAGGCACGCTGACCAGCGACCCGACCATCCTGACCACCAATTCGACCGGGATTGTCACCTCCAATGTCTATGTGGGCACCTTTGCCATAACCGGCCCGACCAATGGAACGGCCGAGTTCAAGTATGTCATGCAGCCCGCCGGCAGTTGGGAAAGCCCCCTTTCGAAGGACTCGGATGGTGATAGCGGCAATCGTTTTTTTGCCATCACCACGCAAACCTTGCCGATTGTCTCCTTTAGCGACGTGCCCCTCGCCGTGACGGTGACGAACATCATAACCTTCGAGGTGGACATGACGGCGCAGATCGAGGTTGGAGCCTTCACGAACGGCAACTCCAGCTCGCAGGTCCTGCTCGCGGGAGACTTCAATGGCTGGAACAGCTCCCTCAGCACGGGCACCTTCATGACGAACAACCCGACCAGCGACACGTCCAACATTTACAGCGCGGTGGTTACTATTACGGACGCGGCCGGCGCGGGGCATTACTTCAAATACATCATGGAGCCGGGCACAGATTGGGAATCCATACCCAACCGCGAAGTGATTCTTATGAATACGAGTGGCAACTTGACCTATGGCCCGGTTTATTTCAATAACGCGGCGCCGAGACCGATAGACTACGTGTCGGTGACCAACTGCATGGTGACCTTCACGGTCGAAATGACCAACGCGGTGGGGACGGACACCACCGTATTCGACAACGCCTACCCGTCGAGCGACTCGATCTACATCAACGGCCTCAACGGTGGAAACGACCCCAGTTGGTGGGGTTGGGGCGCCAATCCCTTCCCAACCGGCCCCGCGGCTTATCAAATGACCCAGATCCCAAATACGACGCTCTTTACCATCACCCTTCCGGTCAACTATGGCGTGTACGAGAACCTGACCTACAAGTACAGCATCAACGGCGTCGATAACGAAGCGGGTTTCAACGACAATCACCAGCGGTGGATTCGCAGCCTGCCCAACTATACGATGCCGGTGGACACATTCGGCAGCCAAGGCTCCAGCGCCCAGGCGGAGCTTCTCGCCGGTAATCTGAGCGCGGCTCCTGCCGCCGGCAACCAAGTCCAGCTTTCCTGGCTGGGACGGCGCGGCGTTCATCTGCAAACGGCGACCAGTCTGGCTGCCAGCGCGGTCTGGACCGACCAGTATCTCACGGACGGGACCAACCTGATTGTGGCCCCCGGAGGCATGGCCAGCACCAATTATCCCATCGGGCCGGGCAATCTGTTCTTCCGATTGGTCGGACCGCAGTAAAGATTCACGCCGTTCCCCGCCGGGCGCCGGATCGGGCGCCTGGCGGGAGCGGACGAATATATGAAGCTGCCATACGCATCTAGGACAAAGGGGTTCACGCTCATTGAATTGCTGGTGGTGATCGCCATCATCGCCATCCTGGCCGCGATTCTGCTGCCGGCTCTGGCCAGCGCCAAACAGAGCGCGCTGGTGACCTATTGCATGAACAACAAGAAACAATTGTTGACAGCATGGGTCATGTACGCCGGCGAAGGGCGCGACGTATTGGCCGACAACCACGACTACAACGACTTTAACGTCTATGAGGGGGGCGGAAACACTTTTGTGCCGGGCATTTCGACCCCCGCCTGGGCTGAAGGCACAATGACCTGGGACACCAGTTCGGAGAACACCAACACGCTCTACTTGACTGATCCGCGCGCCTCTTTGCTTGGGAATTACATCGGCAAATCGACTAAAATCTTCTGGTGCCCCGCGGACATCTTCTTAAGCTCGCAGCAGCGGCCGCTCGGCTGGCCCAACCGCTGCCGCAGCGTCTGCATGTCGGGATTTACCGGGCCGGGCCAGAAATGGTCTTTCGAGGGATGGACCAAAACCAATAGCGTCGCGAAAATGAGCCAGTTCGCCAATCCCGGACCGGCCAGTTCGTGGGTGTTCATGGATGAGCATCCCGACAGCATTGATGACTGCCAGCTTTATGTGAATCCGTCCGATGCCGATGGCACAATCTCAGACGGGGTGTTCACCGAATTGCCGGCCAGCTACCACAATAAGGCGTGCGGGCTTGCGTTCGCGGACGGTCATGCTGAATGTCACAAATGGCTGGAGGGGTCAACGTGCCCTCCTGTGCAGTATATTCAATATGTGCATTCAGTCAATGTTGGGAAGACGAGCAGGGACCTCATGTGGCTGGCGCAAAGAACACCGCACGCGCCGTGATTTCGGCCGCCCGTTTAATGCTGGGAAAGCCGCCTGTGCCTTTTTTATGACCAACTTGTCCGTCCTCAAACGCGGCGGAGCGCGGATTTCCGGCTTTTTTCTCCTCCTCCTGGCTTGCGGCAATGGTTTCGGGCAGAATGGCAAAGTGGAGGTTTCCCCGCCCGATTGGCTGCGCAGCGGGGTCGTCTATGAAATCTATCCCCGGGACTTTTCCAAGGAAGGCAATTTCAACGGCGTGACCGCCCGGCTGGACGACCTCAAATCGCTGGGCGTCAACATTCTTTGGCTCATGCCCATTCACCCCATCGGCGAAAAACTGCGCAAGGGCTGTTGCGGCAGCCCCTACGCGGTCAAAGATTATTACGCCATCAACCCGGATTACGGCACCGAGGCGGACCTGAAACGGCTGATCTCCGAGGCCCACCGGCGCGGCCTCAAAGTCATCATGGACTTGGTGCCCAACCACACCGCCTGGGACAGTGTGCTGATGAAGCATCCGGAGTTCTACAAACAGGACGCCAACGGGAACATCCAGCCGCCCGTCGCCGCGTGGTCGGACGTGGCCGGCCTCAATTACGCCAACGCCGACCTGCGCCGTTACATGATCGCCATGTTCAAATACTGGATTGATCCCGCCGGCTTCAACTTCGACGGATTCCGCTGCGACGTGGCGGAAATGGTGCCGACGGCTTTTTGGGAGGAGGCGCGCGCGGAAATGCTCAAGGTCAAACCCGACATTATCCTCCTGGCCGAAGCGAGCAAACCCGAATTGATGGTCAAGGCGTTTGACATTGATTACGGCTGGCCGCTGTTGCACGTGCTGAACAACGTTCTTTTGCAAGGGGCGCCCGCCTCCGCTGTGCGCACTTCGTGGGAGGAATCACGCCGGCAGTTTCCCCAGGGAAAGCTGCACCTGCGCATCAGCGACGACCATGACGAGCCTCGCGCCATCGCGCGCTACGGCCTGGAAGGCGCGCTGGCCGCCTCCGCCCTCATGTTCACGCTCGATGGCGTGCCCTTGTTATACAACGGGATGGAAGTGGGAGACGCCACCGAATCCGGCGACCCGGCCCTCTTCGAGAAATTGCCCGTCTTCTGGCATCCCAAGGACCGTCCGCCGTTGACCGGCATTTACAGCGAGTTGGCGGGCTTGCGCAAAGCCTACCCCGCCTTCCGCAATGACAGCGTCACCTGGCTGCGCAACTCCGACGAGGCCAACGTCGTCAGCCTCCTGCGCCAGGATGACTCGGATGAATTTATTGTTGTCGTCAACTTTTCCAACCGCCCGGAAACCGCGCAAGTGCCGACACCCGACGCCGCCTCCTTCAAGCCGGTGAAGATCTCCGGCCTGCCGGACGTTGCGGACGGCGGATTGGCCAATCTGCGCCTCAAGGGATTTGAATGGCGGATTTATCATCGCTCCCTGCCGCGCCCGATCAAGGAAGCGCGCCAAAAAGGCCCGTCACAAACGGAGTAGGAGCCAGGCGGCCCGGCGCTCTACCGTGCCACTGATTGAACGCTGCCATCGGCCAGCAGAACCAACTCCGTCCCGTCCCGCATGTTCAGTCGCATGAGGACGGTTTGGGGGCCGGGATTTTCGGCGGTCAGCATCACCTTGGCGTCCAATCCCCGGAAGGCGGCGACGTCCTCGGGTTTGAGAAAACCGCGCGCGACCAACTCGTCAACCCCAACGGAATTGGGGATGGGCTGTGCGGCGGCCCGCAATTGCCGGGTATAAGCCTGCGCCGCCGCCACAATGTGAATGCCATTGACCTTTGCGCGCGGAGAATTGGCGCCCGCCATATAATAGAGCAATCCCGCCGCCGCCATGATTGCGGCCGCCGCGCCGACGGCAATGGCAATGCGCCTGGCGGGAGAATCGGGATCACGCAATTTCATTTCAGCGCAAGACGCTACTCCCCGGGCCGTCCTCGTGTCAATTCCAAGTGGGGCGCAAATCTGTTTTTGGGTATTGGCGCCCACCCTATGCCTCTCCCCCCCCTTTTGAGCCGTCACACCGTCACACTCGCTGGTGGAGAATGACTTACAAAAGGTCAACCCGTCACAAAAGCCGTCACAAAGCGTCCTACGACCCGTGACAAAAGTGGATTTGCGCCTTCCAAGTGCTTGCGCTTGTTTCACGGTGGCATTGCGGTTAAACTGGCCGACGATGAAAGAAGTTCCTGAAAAAGCCGGCGCCGGGCGCGGAACCGTGAAGGCCTCGCGCACATCGCCGGGCATCCTGCTGGCGGTGATGGCCGCCGTAGTGATCGTCGGCGGGGCGATTGCTTACAAGACATTCCAAAGCGCGCCGCCGCCCCAGCCGCCGCCCGCGGACAACGGCCCGGGGTATTCCCAGCCCGCAGCCCATTCCAATGTGCGGCCGATCATGCCGCGCGACGACATTCCCTCCGCGCCCGCCGCGACACCCGCCCCTGCCCCAACCCCCGTTGCCTCCCCTGCCCCGCCCGCTGCTCCAG
>Ga0187874_10003319_pt1 | contig 11369 bp, 11 predicted proteins | sample June2016WEW_16_1_3_FD_132993 | JGI IMG/M metagenome (GOLD analysis project Ga0187874, IMG submission 132993) | Peatland microbial communities from SPRUCE experiment site at the Marcell Experimental Forest, Minnesota, USA - June2016WEW_16_150 | ecosystem: Environmental > Terrestrial > Soil >... | reverse complement strand
TTCATGGTCAAATTTCCCAATGCAATTCTTTTTTCACGCGCCGGCGCGGCGGGCGATCCGGCAACCGCCGGCGAATGTCGGCCATTACTTTGAGCCGTAGTTGAGCCAGCTTCGTTTGCGCCGCCTGGATCGCTTTCAGTTCGCCTTGCATCAAATAAAAGTCGGCGGCCGGGAAGTGATAGCGAAGCTGGCCGTAGCTAATTTTCAGCGGCTTGCTTGCATGTTGCCCGCGTCCAAAACTTCCGCCGCGCGCGGAGAATTTCTGCCAGGCGGACTTGACCGAAGGCAATTGCTGACTCGCGCAATAATTCGTGAAGCGAACCAACACCGGTGCAGTGATCGCCGGCCGGCGGGGTTGATAATCTATACGGAAAGCTGCCGGGAGTTCGCCGCCGTGCTTCCACCTGGCAAATGCACGTCTGAGTGTCTGTTCTGACAAAGACAGATGCCGTTTGGGGTTACACTTGAAAGAGCGGCCATCATAATATTTGGCCACACGGCGGAAAGATTTCTGACTTCGTTCGCCGTGATTGATCCGCATTTGGACACTCCGGCAAGCCCGATGCAGCAGCACGGCACGCTCGTCCTGCCAGTGAATTTGCTTTGTGGTTTGGAGGGATTTTTTCATGGCAGCCGAACTATTTCATTAAAGGGTGAGGCAGCACAACCAACGAGCTGCCCCACCATTACCCGCGGTCGCCAGCAAAAAAAATGGCGCGCGGCGAGTCTGCAAGTCACCGCGCGCGTTATTTGGCAGACCAATCCGCCATCTACACGAGCCACGACCGAACAACGTGGCGTCATGTATTCCGCTCCACTTGGAGCTGAATTCCGAAGATCTGTCAGTCCGGTTGTCATTGAATTTCTCAATCCAGGCGCGCGCGCAATTCTGGATCGCTGGCGAAAGCCTCTTTCGGCGAGATTTTGCGGTTCACCAGGGCAACCAGGGTCTTTTCCCTATTCATTACGCGCAGATTCGCCTGCATAAGGGAGGCTCCGGTCGTGGTCTGTTCTTGGCTCACGAGCCGGTTAAATAATTTTGTGCCACTCAATCGGATTGTGGCCGGGTCGGCATTTTCCTTTTCGCGCTTCAAAACGGCTGCCTCACCGGAGAGCAGGCGTTCGCGTAATTCGGGTTCGCGGGCGAAGGCTTCAGCCGGCGAAATCTGGTAATTGGACAGGCCGAGTAAAACCTTTTCTCGGTTCATCACCCGTTGAAATGCCTGGGAATAAGGCAGGCCGGTCGCCGCCTCTTCCTGGCGCGCGAGTTGGCCAAACAATTTCGCGGCCTTCTTCTGGATGCCGGCCGGATCAATTTCCTCCTTCACGCGGTTTATGCTGCGGCGAATTGTGTTGAACTGCCGATTGAAAATGTGAGGCAGATTATCCCTCACGAAATTCCAGGCGAACTTGAAATCGCTGTCGGCCAGTGTCCGGATGCGGTTGGCTACCTGAGCAATGTCCTCGCCTGCCACCTTGATCTCGGCGTCAGTTTCGGCTGGTTTGGTTTCCGTGCCATCCCCAAAGGCAGCTTTGTAAAGGTCGGGATGTTGCTGCTTGCATATTTCCCAGGCGTGCTGAAAACCCATCTGCACGCCGATCTTTTTTGTGAACGTTCGCATGATTGATCCCACGGCGGTAAACCAAGCTTCGAGTGCCACGGTAGGAATCCGATCCGCGCTCTGCTCTAACGCTGCAATGACCGGATCGTCCGTGCCCGTCCGGTTGGTGATGGGCCGGCCGCCCTTGTTATTTGGCGAGTTGGTAAGAGAGAGACCGTCGAGACGCAGGGGCCGCACGCGGCGCGGCTTGCCATCGTTCAAAATCTCCAAATCCGCCGGATCGTATTCAGTGCTGAAAAAGCGATAGTCGCCCCCGTCCACCGCAGATTTGCCTGTGCCGGTCCAGCGCACTTGACCGTAAATCCCATCATCGCGGTTTTGCAATTTTGTCAACCAGCCGTAGGCAAGGGACTCCTTGTCGGCCTCGTATTTGAAATGCTCGTGATCAATGAGCATCTCGCTACCGTGCGAAAGTTTGCCGGTTGCCGCGTCCTGGTTGAACCGATTGACGATGGCCGAGCAGGCTTTGTCGTCAAGCACCTGGACAACGTTGCTGGCGCGGTTGGGATGGTCGCCCTTTGGCTCGATCTGATACCAGCCATCTGCGGGATGAAGAAATTCGCGGTTTAGAATTGTTGAGCGCATAGGATTGATCGGTTCAATTTTTGGTTTATGTCGGTTCGGCGCCGGACCTGCTCCCGCCTTCAATTTCCCGATTGGCCATGACGTAAGCCGCGGCCAAAGAGAGCCGGGGCATTTCCTTACGCAATGCCAGCGCCCGGTTGTGAATTTTGGTCGCCTTTGCCCATTCTTCTTCTTCCTGGGCGTTGAGGGCGGTGTGTTCCTTGCCTCTCCGGTTAATGAGGGGAAGAATTGGATAGCGCGATTTCATTGGGTGGTTTCGTTTGATGTTTTATTCGAGGTTTGAGCCGGCGCGGGAGACGCCGCGTTCACTTTTCGCTGGAGTTGCAGCTTGCGGCGTTCAACTGCTGCCTCGGCATCCTCACGTTCTAACCCTTGTTCCATTTTTGCACGGATGAACGGCGAAGGATCCTCCAACAGTTTTTGAAGTTCCTCACGATCCCTTGCCGGCTCCCCGAATTGGGATTGGAGATGCTTTATCCGGCCTTCGACCGCCGCCTCGGCGGCCTCGCGGCTCAATCCATACTTCATTTTGTTGAGAATGGTTTCCTCCGGATCGTCCAGCAGCTTCTTCAATTCGGCCCGTTCCAATTCGTCGGCGGTGTGCAAAACGACCACCTTCCCGCTCGTTTCGCCGAAAACGTTGGCGGCCTCGATCACCGGCGAAAGCTGCTTGATAAGTTCTTGTGCCGCGAAAATGACTGGACGCTTTGACAGACTCTCATTGTGGAGTCGCTGCTCTGGATTGTATAGAAGCGTCCCTATGTTCGTCTTGTAAACCATCTCGTTGGCGACGGCGGCAGCAGCAGCCGGCCGGCCAATGAAAAAAGGTTGTAGGGCTTCGATCACCTTGGACACCAATTCGGCCTTTTTGGTCTCAATGATTCCCAAAAGCGCCGCAATCACCCGGTCCCTTTCTTCCCCCAACTCAAACAAACAGCGCTCCACTTCCTCAGTGAAGCTCGTGATTTTGCGGGGAACGATTTCTCGGCGCAGGCGAAGCTGGCTGATTATTTCAAATTGTTTTGGATCTTTGAGGTCCGTTTTTTCCAGGAGCGCCTTCTCTTCAGCTTCAAGCTGTGGGGCCAGCTCTTTGTGGCGGCCGAGTTCGTCGGTGAGGCGCTGGTATTCGGCTACGAGCCGTTTCAGGTTTGCGGTGAGACTGGTGTCTTTCATGGTTGGTGAATTTTGCTTTGGTTTTGTGGCGAGAAATGTTTTTCGAGCAGGCCGATCAGCGCGAGCCGGCGATGGTCTTTGCCCCGACCCCGAATTTTGAAACCGGCGACGTGCTGCTGTAAGTCAACCAGGGGCAAAAGAAACGGGTCGAAGCCACAGCTCGAAATTAATTGCTGCCGTCGAACGAAGTCAGCCGCACTGGACCAGATTGGCACTTTCAAAACCGATTCCACGACCAGGCGCAGGCGCAAGCTTGGAAAATTTTTAGCTACCTGATTGGATAGCGTGATCCTTTTTACATCGCAAGCCGCTGCCAATTTTTTGACAGTTAGCGCCCGCTGAATCATGCAGATTCTCAGCCGGTCTGTCTCTGCCGTTTTAAGCGATGCGTTCGCCATTTGTGACAAAACTACGCATATTTATGCGTAAGTCAACATCCCATTGAAACTTTTTTTAGAACTTGAAAACCGCTAAAATTTCCACGTGCCAAGGCCGAGCGGCAAAATGACAGAACGCGAACGGGAAATTTGCTCCCGCCTTAAGCCTATCCGAAAGTCAATTAGATGGTCGCAGTCTTTTTTCTCCCAAGCTTTGGGAATCTCAAGAGATAAACTCTCAAACATCGAATGTGGCCACACGCCCCTGCGTTTTGACATCGCAAGCAGGTTGATAATTCTCACTGGATTTAGCCCAAAGTGGATCGCCGAGGGTCTTGAGCCGAAAAAAATGCCAGTCAGATTGGGCGAAAGGCTCCTGGAAGAAATCCCTCGGAATTGCCTGTTTAGTGAGGCGTGGGAACACTGGATCAAGCAGCCATTCGAGGCGGCGGAAAAGACAGCCAAGGCGTGTATTGTCTCAAAGCCCCAGAGAGCATCGCTCACCGATTCGCCCGTAACTGTCGGCAACCAGGCTGAGGTTGACTTTGCGGAGGCCGAGGATTTATTGAGCTATTTGAATGAGGATTTTCGCGGAGTTTTGAAATCCATCCCGCCGCATTTGCTTCAGGCTTTCTACGCACAAATGACGGCCTCTTGGCGCGATTTCGTTGGTGTCAACATCGTCGAGATTCGCGAGTGGGAGGCGCGCCAATCAAACCCGCCAGAGAGACACTTGACAGAAACGTCAACCCGTCGTAACGTCCCTGGTGTGAAAAGCGAATGGACAGTGCTCAAGCGGCGTCTTCAGGATGTTACCGCGAAACCGGGTGCAAAAACCATGCTGGCAGAATTTCTTGGCGTGGATTTGACTCGCGTATCGCAATGGCTGACTGATTCAAAAAACGCGCGGGAGCCTGGCGCTGAGTATGCGCTCAAGATGCTTCGGTGGGTCGAGCAGCAAGAGCGTCAAAAATGAAAAGCCCTGGCAGTGATAGGGACACCGCCAGAGCAGAGACCCGAAAAAGGAAATTCTGTTATGAAAAACCAAAATCGAATCCTCCGGAACGGTGCCACAAGGGCCGCACCGGCTCAAGCTAAAACACGAACACCGGCCGCGCCGGCTGAATTCAAAACTATCCGCCTCCGGGAATGTCCCGTGGACAGTCCAAAGATTGATACGCCGCCGGAAGTTGTTGACTTCTGGCGCAAGCACGTCGTTTCCGCGCCGTGGTTCAAATACGACAAGGAATGTCTTTGTGTTTTTCTGTTGAACACGCGGCATCGGCTAATCGGCTTTGAATCGGTTTGCCAGGGCACGCTTGACACACTTTTGATGCACCCGCGCGAAGTGTTGCGCCCGGCAACCGTTCACAACGCGGCGGCCATCATCATCGCGCACAATCATCCGAGCGGAGATCCAACTCCGTCCGATGGCGACATTGCGGCAACGCGTGATCTAATCCAGGCCGCTGAGGTCTTAAAAATCCCGCTTCTCGATCACATCATCATTGGCGACATGCGCCTGGAAAATTCCTTTGTGAGCCTGCGCGCGTTGGGATACTTTGATCCCGCTCAGATTCCTGCGACCGCGGAGGACGCCGCGCCCGGCCAGATACTCTCAGTGAAAACCGGCCGGGGCAGCGTTTGCAAAGAGGCGCTGGCAGCGATTTCGGAACTGGAAAAAAGCGCGGCGGCCGTCATCGCGCTGGCCATGATGAACGCCAGCCACATCAAGACCTGTGTGCATGATTACGCGGACTGGGAAGATTTTGAATCCGCCTCGTTTCAAGCTGGAAATGTCGAACTGCCGCGCATCCTGGCGGACCAATTCGAGTGCGACTTGTCCGGTTGGCGTCGCGGCGAGTGGGAATCTAAAGCCGACACTGAAAATGCCGTCAACGCCCTGGTTCATCTTGTAACTCTTCAGGGGAATGAAATCTCTAACCGCAATAATAACGGGGCGTTTGCCTGTTCGGTTCTGGTTTCGGAACGTTTGGAGGCAGCGTTCAAGGCGGCCTGGAAATCAGATCATCACTCCACAGTCGCCAGGCGTGAAGAGGCGGCGTCGTGAAAGGAAACACTCCGCGCCGGCCCGGCTGCCTCCTAGCCGGCGCAAATCCAATTCAATATTATGAACGACGATCCCCGAATTAAACCCTTGATGGATACTATTTCAAAACTCACTGAGATATTGCAGGGCACGAAAATCATACTCCAAAAGGAGACAGATCAACGCTTTGAAATGTGCATGACGCTATGGGGGTTTGTTGTCCGCTTAAAAAATGAACACGCCGCGCTGTCGCGTCTTGTGGTAAGCTCCCCTTTGATTGAGGACGAAAGTGAAAGGCAAAAACTTCTGCGCAATGTGGCTCATCTTGAAAGCGAGTGCGAGCGGCTGGAGCATTTGCTCAAAAAGGCAATGGAGCCTGAAAGTGCATCGCCGCTAGGCGTGGGTTGAATCTTGGGCCGGCCGGTGAAAATAGAATCCAGACCTATGAGCAACGAGGATAATGAACGCATCGAGCGATTGGAAAAAACCGTCAGTGAACTGGTGGGCTTCCTGCCGGCCATCATGCGATTTTTTGATGACCAAAGAACGATAGACGCAGACCTGACTGAATTGTACTTTTCCTTGTCAAACGAGAATGTTGCGCTTTTGCGTTTCATCGTAAGCAGCTCACTGGTTGCCGACGAGAGGGCGCGACAGGATTTCCTGCGCCGAGTTTCCCGAATGGAAAGCGCTGCTGAAAAGGCCGAGGCATTGTTGGCGAAGTTGGAAAAATTGCGAAAAAGTTTTTCGCCAGGCGCGGCCCCACCAGATCCGCCAGAGCCGCCAGGCTCGCCGCCATAGGCCAGCTTTTTTGTTGTGCCGGCGCGGCCGTAGTGGCACACGTGGATCGTGAAGTCAGATAGAACCAAAGCTTGCACATGAAAATCGCTTGTCCAAATTGCAATTGTCTGGTCGAGAATCCTGCATTGGTCGAAGGGCTGTATCGTTGCACGGCCTGCGGTGAATGGTTCAATCCAGATGAACCTTGGCGGAAAACGAAATCAGATAGTTCCGCCGTCAAAGCATCCGGCGAACCAGCGCCGCAAGATGAAGCTCAAAAAATCCGGCGTAACGCTTCGACGTTGGCAGCCGTGGCGGGGTTTTTCGCAGTGGCGGGTTTCATTGTTGGATTGGTTGCCATCGTCTCCATGAAGTCCGGAGAAGATGCAACTGGCAGTTTTATCCTGGCTGGCTCGCTGATTGGCGTGGCGTTGTGGTTTTACCTGATCGCGCAGATCGTCCACATCCGCGCGCTGCTGGCCAGGAAGTAGAACGCCTCCCTCGATCCATCATTTAAAAGCCGGCTTTAGAGCTGGTTAATCGGCATTCGGAGAGGGTTTAAACTGCCCTCCGGCTCCGTTTTACCTTGGCGCGGCGACGTCCTGAAAAGCGCTTTTCAGAGGTTCCAGGTTCCACCCCTATTTAGCTATGTCCGGTTTCTTGGTTTGAGAGTTCCAAAAGTTAAAACCCATTGATTTCATTGCTGTTTTTGTGGGTTGTGTTTTGGAACTCTCAAACCGGACACCCCTCGCCATTCAGCAGATTCGCAGTAAGCGGTTTTCACGCACAAGTCCTTGATTTCTGGCCTTCTCCTCCCTGTCCCGCCCTTTTCCGCCATTCCGGACAACATCACCGTGGCTCTTCAGACAACTAGTGAACTGGTGCGCGGTACAAGACTTGAACTTGTGACCCCTACCGTGTCGAGGTAGTGCTCTGCCAACTGAGCTAACCGCGCAATCACCGCCGAAAGACCGTTGAAAACGCTTGTTTTTCATAGTCTTTCTCGCAGATGAGAAGAAACAAACATCATTCATTTTGAACCGCCTGGCAAGCGCAAAACAGCCAGGGTCAGGACAAAAGTCAGGAAAGGAAGTGTCCCGCAAAACCTCCGACCAGGAATGCAAATGACAGGACAAGTTTATTGCTTGAATGTGATGCGTTCACGCCCGTTTGGCTTCTCAATTGCTACATCGCCCTGTGCTGGTTATGGAAACGGCTGACAAAGGGCTATGCGCACAAAATCAGGGCACGAATTGCCTCGATCCTAGGCGCTATCGGCTGTTGGGAGATGGTAGTTCTATCAACCTGCAAAGGAGGGGTATATGAATTTCCCGGAAATCATGGGTTTGGTTACCGGCCTGCTGCAATTCATCGTCGCTGGCTATGCTTTGCGATTAAACCAGATATTCGGGACGGCACGAGTGGGCTGGTCGCTGTTCTGGGCCTTTTCGCTCCTGGCGCTGCTCCACTTCATTCAATCCGTAACGGCGTTCAATAACGGCGCACCCTTGGGTGTCGAGATCGAAGTAATCTATTCGTTGATTTCGCTGTTACTGCTCACCGGTTTGGTCCACATCGAGACCCTGCTCCGGGAACGGCTGCGGGTAGAGCAGGAAGAAGAACGTTTGCAAGCCGAATTGGAATCGCAGGTCAGGGAGAAAACGGCACACCTGACCAGGGCCATTGAAGATTTGCAGTTGGAAATCGCCGAACGCAAACGCATGGAAGCAGAAGTCGAGCGGACGCACAAAGAACTCCTTGCCGCGTCCCGGCGAGCCGGAATGGCCGAGATCGCCAACTGCGTGCTGCATAACGTGGGCAACATGCTCAAGAGCATCAATACTTCCACCGCCTTGGTTTCCGATCAGATCAAGCAGTCCAAAATCGGCAATGTCGTCCACATCGGCAGCCTGATCCGCGAGCACGCTGCCAATTTGGGCGAGTTTATGACGCACGATCCGCGGGGTCAAAAGCTGCCGGTGTACATCGCGCAACTGGCCGAACATCTGGCTGCGGAACAAGCCACCCTCAAAACCGAACTGGAACTCATTCGCAACAACATCGAACACATCAAGACCGTTGTGGCGATGGAACAAAACTGCGCCAAACTGGCCGGGGAGACCACCGTGACCGAAGCCACGACTTTCGTCGAAACGGCGGTACTTAAAAATGCCCGCGTGCAGGAGCATCAGAACGGGCAAATTCCCTGCGACCAACCCCTTCACTCTGCGGCATCATGCCATGCCGTTCGACCTCGATCCCTTCAAGTTGGGTCATGACCAAATCCTGAAAACGCCGGAAGGATGGTCGGCGCTTGGAGTAAAACAGATGGCTCGACCGGCTGTGGTGATAGTCCGAGGAGCCAAACCGGCGAATTGGTGAGCGAAAGCCAAGCATCCCGGTCAACTGAGCTAACGAGCACCGGGCATTTCAGGCTGACATTCCTTCCCATGTTGGCAAGCGCGAGTTGACCGCGCGCTTTCGTTGCAATGGTCATCGCAAAAAAACAAAGAAAAATTTGTTTGAACGACATTCGCGTCCGCCGCTACTTTGACTGACTGTTATGACCTTCATCCACGAAGATTTTCTTTTGGGCACCAAAACCGCGCGACGCCTCTACCACCAATACGCCGAGGCCGAGCCGATTTTCGATTATCACTGCCACATTCCCTCGCGTGACATCGCGGAAAACCGCCGGTTCAAAAACCTTTTTGAAATCTGGCTTGAAGGCGATCATTACAAATGGCGCGCGCTGCGGGCCAATGGCGTTGCCGAACGGTTTATCACGGGCAAGGCCACGCCGTATGAGAAATTCAAGGCCTGGGCTGCCACCGTGCCGAATACATTGCGCAACCCGCTCTATCACTGGACGCACCTCGAATTGAAGCGCTACTTCGGCATCACGGAGCTGCTCGACGAACAATCCGCCGACCGCATCTGGAAAACCGCCAACGAGATGCTCGCCACGCCGGAACTGACCACCCAGGGCATTTTGAAAAAGATGAAGGTCAACGTCGTCTGCACTACGGATGATCCAGTGGACAACCTGGAGTACCACCGCCGGTTCGCGGCATCAGGGCATCCGACGAAAATGTTCCCCGCCTTCCGGCCCGACCGGGCGCTGATGGTCAACCAGCCCGCTGTCTTCAACAAATGGATCGGGCAACTCGCGCAGGCCGCCAACGTGGACATCAACAGTTTGGACGCGCTCCTGAGCGCCTTGCGCAGGCGCCACAGCTTTTTCCATGCGCAGGGCTGCCGGTTGTCCGACCACGGCTTGAATCATTGTTTCGCGGATTTTTGTTCCGAACCGACCGCCGCCGACATTTTTGACAAGGCGCGGCGCGGCGAAATGGTTTCGCCGCAGGAGCATGGCCAGTTCGCGTCGTTCATGATGCTGTTCTTCGGCAAGCTGGATGCCGCGAAAGGCTGGACCCAGCAGCTTCACCTCGGCCCGTTGCGCAGCACCAACACGCGCGCGCTCAAACAAATCGGCCCCGACACGGGCTTTGATTCCATCGGCGATTTTCCGCAATGCCAGACCCTGGCCGCCTATCTGGACCGGCTCGACCAGGGAAACGCGCTGCCGAAAACCATTATTTACAACGTGAACCCGGCGGACAATTACGCCTTCGCCACCATGATCGGCAATTTTCAGGACGGTTCGATCCCCGGCAAAATCCAGTTCGGTTCGGGCTGGTGGTTCTTGGACCAGAAGGAAGGCATGGAATGGCAGCTTAACGCGCTGTCCAACCTCGGCCTGCTCTCGCGGTTCATCGGCATGATTACGGATTCGCGTTCGTTCATGTCCTATTGCCGCCATGAATATTTCCGGCGCGTGCTCTGCAACCTGATCGGCCGCGACGCGGAAAACGGCGAGTTGCCCAACGACGAAAAGCTCCTCGGCCCGATGATCCGCAACCTCTGTTACGCCAACGCCAAAAATTACATGGCCTTCCCCGGGGTGACCGACAGCGACGCGAAAAAATCCAGCCCGGCGAAACGGCGGAAATAAACCCGTCATTCTCCAGCGCTTGGGGCAGTGGGTCAATTTGCTGTAGCGTGCGCTGTCCTCAGCGCACTGTCGGCTGAGACAGCCGACGTTACAATTCAAACTGACCCGCCACCAGCGCTTGGAATCGGCTTGTTTTGCTTCGGTGGGTAACTAAAATTGACCGCCAAAACCAAGTATGGCCAGCCCAACGCCATCGTTGCCAGCCCGTCCGTTGTCCTTGTTGTCCGTGATTATTCCGGCACGCAACGAAGAGGGCTGCATTGGCTCAACCATCGAACATCTGCATGTGGAGTTGCGCCTGCACAACATTCCACACGAAATCGTCGCGGTGGACGATGGGAGCACCGACGGCACATGGGAAATTCTCACCCAACTCCAGGCCCGGATCCCCGCGCTGGTGCCGGTGAAAAATGAGGGGCTGCACGGCTTTGGCCGCGCCGTCATTTGCGGCCTGGACCGCATGAAAGGCGACGCCGCGGTGATTATGATGGCCGATGAATCCGACGATTGTCGTGACGTGACCCGTTACTGGCAGGAGTTAAACCGGGGATGGGACTGCGTGTTTGGCAGCCGTTTTGTCAAAGGCGGCGGCACGGTGGATTATCCCAAAATCAAGCTCTTCATCAACCGGATGGCCAATCTCTTCCTCAAGACCCTGTTTGCCATCCGCCTGAACGACACGACCAACGCTTTCAAAGCCTACCGGCGCGAAGTGATTGACGGATGCCGCCCGCTGATCTCGCCGCATTTCAATCTCACCGTTGAAC
>Ga0187874_10003317_pt1 | contig 11370 bp, 6 predicted proteins | sample June2016WEW_16_1_3_FD_132993 | JGI IMG/M metagenome (GOLD analysis project Ga0187874, IMG submission 132993) | Peatland microbial communities from SPRUCE experiment site at the Marcell Experimental Forest, Minnesota, USA - June2016WEW_16_150 | ecosystem: Environmental > Terrestrial > Soil >... | reverse complement strand
TTCGATAAACTATCAGATCTCCTCGATAAAAACGGAATTATCATCGCCGATGCAGGGACGGTGTATTGTATCGTGTCCCAGGTACATCGGGTAAAGTTGGGCCAGCGAGTTATAACTCCCGCAGCGCTTGGCACGATGGGGTTCAGTCTGCCACTGGGAATCGGCGCGTATTTTGCAGCGCCGGATTCCACCATCGTTGCCGTGACCGGGGACGGTTCACTGCAGATGAACATTCAAGAACTCCAGACTGTTGTGCACAACAAGATCCCTCTCAAATTGTTTGTCGTGAATAACAACGGATATGTATCGATCCGCAACACCCAGAACAGTTATTTCGAGGGAAGGTTTTGTGGCTCTGATCCCTCCAGTGGGGTTACCTGCCCGGATCTCAAAAAGATCGCTTATGCATACGGAATTCCGTATGAAGCCCTGCACGATCAAGGTGAACTTGATCTCCGGTTGGGTGATATCCTTCATCAGGAAGGCCCGGTAATCTGTGAGGTATTCACCTGCACGGACCAGCAGATTACACCAAGTGTCAGTTCGAAGGTTCTTCCAGACGGAAGAATGGTTTCGATGCCTTTGGAGGATATGTGGCCGTTTTTACCCCGTGATGAGTTCAGAAAGGAAATGATCATAAAGCCCATACGGCTTGATGACGGGGATTCTTAGGACGGCCTCCTCATGATCGATCTTGCAATAAATGGTACAACCGTAAAAGAAATAGACCTCATTATATTCGATAAGGATGGCACTCTTTTTGAGCTTTACCCCTACTGGATCGTCGTAGCCCGGAGGCGGGCGGAAAATATCTGTCATGCAATGCAGATCAGCGATAAATCGGTGGTGAACTGGATCATACAGCTCATGGGAGTTGATACGGTAAAAAGATCCATGAACCCCAACGGCCCGATTGGGATCTATAATAGGAGTTACATCCAGAATCTGGTTGTTGAAGAACTACAGAAGAAAGGATATCTGGTGAATTTGCAGGTGATTTCTGGTGCATTTCAGGAAACAGATGTCTATATCAGTCAGGATCAGATACTCAAACAAGCACTGGTCCCGGTTCGGGGGCTTCAGGATTTTCTGTCGGGAATCACACAAACTTGCCGATGTGCCATATTCTCGTATGATCAAACGGTTAACCTTGAACACATTATGCACCTGATGCAGATCGACCGGTATTTTTCACTCCTTCTTGGGGGGGATCAGCTTAAGCACCCCAAGCCGGATCCGTGGGGGGCGGTAAAAATTATGAATGACCTCCATGTTTCACCTGCCCATACACTCCTTATTGGCGATTCTATCCATGATATTGAAAGTGGAAAAAAAGCGGGCTGTAAGTATGTAATCACCCGGAGATCGGATATTTCGGATCTGGCAAAGTTAAGACGCCTGTCGGATTTTATTATTGATGATTATACATCGATCACGCCAGTAAAATAAGGGTGTATAGTATTTATTTACCGTCAGAGGTCTTCGTCCGGTATATATTGAATTCGTAAAATAATGGGATGCACACGGACAAATCCCCCCCATTTGCAAATTATGTACTACAGGTAAATAATCATAAAAGTACAAACGGGATCAACAGACAACCAGCAGGTGGCAGCACATGATTCTTAAAGATCTGGAAAAAAACCTTTATTCCCATCTTCTCACACTGAGGGATACTTATGGCTGTGAAGGAATCAAGTCCGAGTTTGAAAATGAAGGATCCGATCACCGGGATCTTATCTTTCTCAGGTATCTGACCGCAAAAGCGGGTTTGAAGATGTTTATAAAAATCGGTGGTGTTGAAGCATTCACCGATTTAAAAATGGCACTGCACCTGAACGTAGATGGCATTATCGTTCCCATGGTGGAATCAGAATTTGCATTGATCAAAAGCCAGAATATGCTTGAAGATCTCCTCGGGAAAGCAACCGGTGATTTTGATGTGTACATCAATATTGAAACCAAGACTGCTGTCGGGAATCTGGATGCCATCTTATCCGCTATGAATACCTATATGAAAGGCATCACGATTGGTCGATCCGATCTTTCCTATTCCTATGGACGAAAAAGCGAGCAGGATTCGGATTTTGTTAATCACGAAGTTGAGAAAATAATTGAGACCGCAAAGGCACATGGAATAAACCGGATTACGGTCGGGGGCGGGATAAGCAAAAAGACATTCAACAACCAGTATTTTATTGAAAAAATTGCGCCAAAACTGACCTGTATTGAAACCAGAAATGTGATCCTCTGTGCCAAAGCAATCCAGAATCCCCATTCCCTTCCGTATGCACTGGATTTTGAGCGGCAGTATCTCAGTTACAAACTTGAGAAGAATCGCATCTTCATGAAACTTGACGAAGACCGGTTCGATACCCTGAACCTGCGAGGTTGAACGTGAAAAACAAAACCCTCTTCGTCACCGGGGGTACCGGTTTTATCGGCCGGAATATACACGAATATTTTCGGGATAAGGCTACGGTTATTGCACCTACCCACATGCAACTGGATCTTCTTTCACAGGACGCTGTTGACACCTTCTTCAGAGATTATGAAATAGATTATGTGGTTCATTGTGCCAACATAGGGGGCAATCGGAAATACCCGGGACCTGCCGATAGTGTCAGCCGTAACACGCGGATTTTCTGTAACCTTCTTAAAAATTCCCAGCATTTTGACAAACTCATTCATTTCGGGTCCGGGGCAGAGTATGATAAACGTCGTCCGTTGTCACAGATCCCTGAAACCTCATTCGGCGAACGTATTCCTGTAGATGATTATGGTTTCTCAAAATATCTGATCAGCAAATATATCGAAAAATCCGAAAATTGTGTGTGTCTTCGTCTTTTTGGAGTGTTTGGCAAATATGAGGATTTTGAATATAAATTCATATCAAACGCCCTAGTAAAAAATCTTCTCCAAATGCCCATCCGACTCCGCCAGAATGTTTACTTTGACTGGCTGTATATCACCGATCTCATGAAAATTGTAATGCATTTTATCGAACATGACACACCGGATAGAGCATACAATATCACAACAGGCAATCCTGTCGATCTTTTGACCATTGCTGACACGATTAATCAAAATTCAGCGTTCAAATCCGAAATTATTGTCGAGACTCCTGGATTGAATAATGAGTATAGTGGTGATAATACACGTTTGCTCACCGAAATACGTAATTTCCAATTCACTCCAATGTCCAGGGCAATCCCAGAACTCAGGGAATATTATACTTCGATTCTTCCACAGATTGATTCTGATGCCATACGACGGGATGAATATACACGGTATTGTACAGTGAATTCTTCATTGTAAGCAGGGAAACAGAGTATGGACGAGCCTCAATTACGAAAAGAGATATTCAAAAAAATAGCTGAATTCTACCAGATACATGATAAGCAATCAGAATTTATTGCCGGAACCACACCCATACATTATGCCGGCCGGGTCTATGATGAGAAAGAGCTCATCAGTCTCGTTGACGCATCTCTTGATTTCTGGCTTACGTCCGGGCGCTATGCAGCACAGTTTGAGAAAGATCTGGCTGCATTTCTGGGTGTGAACTATTGTCTCCTGACAAATTCCGGGTCATCAGCGAATCTTCTTGCAGTCTCTGCGCTCACCTCCCCTAAGCTTGGTGAAAAGAGATTGAAACCCGGCGATGAAGTCATCACGACGGCCTGCGGTTTTCCCACGACACTCAACCCGATCCTCCAGAATAATCTGGTCCCGGTATTCCTGGATGTTGAGCTGGGAACGTACAATATCCAGGCCGATCGCATCGAAGATGCAATTTCCGACAAGACAAAAGTGATCATGGTCCCACATACGCTGGGAAATCCTGCCGATCTTGACACCATTATGAAACTGGTGAAAAAATATGATCTCTGGTTCATCGAGGACAATTGCGATGCCCTCGGCTCCCGGTACCGGGGAAAATTTACCGGGACATTTGGTCATATTTCTACCTGCAGTTTTTATCCGGCACATCACATAACGATGGGGGAAGGGGGCGCTGTATGCACAAACGATCCCTTACTCAGGAAAATTATTTCCTCATTCCGGGACTGGGGGCGCGACTGCTGGTGTGATCCCGGCTGCGATAATTCCTGTGGAAAACGGTTTGACTGGCAGCTGGGAGATCTTCCCAAGGGATACGATCACAAGTACATCTATTCCCATATCGGTTACAATCTCAAGGTTACTGATATGCAGGCGGCAATCGGTGTCGAGCAACTCAGAAAATTACCGGGATTTATTAAACGACGAAAAGAGAATTTCAAAGTACTATCCCAAAACCTGAAAAAATACGAGAAGTATTTGATTCTTCCTCACGCAAAATCGCAATCAGACCCCAGCTGGTTTGGATTTCCCCTTATTGTCCGGGAAGATGCACCGTTCAATCGTGACGATATTGTCAGGTACCTGGAGGATCACAAGATCGCCACCCGGATGCTCTTTGGGGGAAACCTCCTCAAGCAGCCGGCGTATGCGGATATGAAATACCGGGCGCCGGGAGCTCTTGTGAACACCGATCTCGTGATGGATAATCTCTTCTGGATTGGTGTATACCCGGGATTGACGCCAGAAATGATACGATATATGGTTGAAAAGTTTGGTGAATTTATATCAATTTGAAATTCGTCATCCATGGTACGACAAGAGATAGCAGATCTGACCCTGTTTTGGACTCTGACTAGTACTTCCCCGCCCGGAAAATAAGCCCGTATAGGGCTCAGATTGCCTGATTTACCTTCCGGAAACCCCCGTAAAACGCCCGGATTTGGGTACGATCCTGAAAACCTCAATATAGGGCTTTTTCGGGGAAATACCGCTGTATCGTTCCCCGATTTTGACCCCAAGATCTGGGTGAGTTTTCGTTTTGGGCATACTTTGGGTCTGCCGGAGGGAGATCTGCCAAGGAAAGGGCTTTGGCGGCCCGCCAATGAGGGGGTCGGAAACGGGCGGTTTTTCGGGCTTGGTTTTGCCGGGAAACAGGAATTTTAGGTTTTTCTCTCTACGTATGGGGAAGAAATCCCAGTGGGAGAGGTGGGTTTTTTTGGGTGCTCACGATGAACCGTCTACCGTTTTCTGGTACAGATTACCCCCGGGGAGGATCCAAACCAATGCGCAGAACTGGTTATTGTGTGAAATTAATTCGGGATCTCACCACCGGACAACCATTACTTTCCCGACAATGATTAGTTCGGGGATATCGTGATCTTCTCTGTAGCCTATGTCACGATTGATGCCGCCTGGTTAATTATCACCGGTGTGGTTGTCGCTACTGTGATCGGCGTGACCGGCACCGATGTGATGATTGATGCCGCCTGGTTAATTATCACCGGTGTGGTTGACGTTGCCATGACCTGCGTAGCCGGCACGGTCGTTGCCGTCGTCGAAGATCCCGAACTGCTGAACCCTGGCAGAATGCTCCTGATGGATCCCGTTTTTGGCAGGACAACTACGACAGCCACAACCGCTATAATGATGACAATAACGATTCCAAGGGCAAAAACCAGTTTCTTCCTGCTCCGGGGTTTAGCGGGGGGCATGGACGGAAGAGTTTCGGTTGACCTAGAATTGGGAACAGGGGGTGGGGAGGGATTATCCTTTGGAGAGAAAAACCGGGGCATGAACCTTTTTTGCGGCTGCGCTGATGCAGGGGCTGCTGCTGGTTGTGTCTTCTGTACTATTGCAGGTTCCGGCGGGACTGTAAACAGAGGATCATGGGGAACGTTTACCGGGGAGGGTTCGATGAGGGGTTCCCTGTACGAGATCTCATGATCAATTGGCCCTCCTGTTTTTACTGTCTGCACAGGTGCGGCGGGCGGCGGAATGGCGACCGGAACCTGAGGCACCTCGCCCGTGACTATAATCCGGTAGCCGCACTTGTTGCAGAAACCGGAACCTTCCGGTACCTTCGCACCGCATCGGGTACAATAGATGCCGAGTATCGATTCGGATGCCGGTGCGGGTGCCGGTGCAGGAGCCTGCCACGATGCCGCCGAACGTGATTCTACAGTTTTTTTAACCGGCTGTGGCTTTGCAGCCTGCTCATAACGTGCAGCGGGTGTCTGCGGTACCGGGGATCCGACAATCTTGAATTTGGGGATGGACACCGGGCCAGCCTTTTCTGCCGGGTCAATACCAGAAACAACCGTACTGACCTGCTCAAAGGACGGGATGATGTTTTCCTTTATCAATCGTACCCATTCGTTGCGTTCTTTTGCCCGGTTTCCACCACTTTCGCGAGAGAATGTCAGCACCATCTGCCGAATCCTGCCGTCCTTTGTGCCCAATGCAAGCGTGATCACCGTCTCTCGAATCGCATTCTCTCCGGCCTCCACCGTCTGGATCGTGGCAAGCGGGATCTCTTTTGGGGGCAGGATATTTTTTATTCTGTCGATAAGGACAATTCGTTTGTTAGTAAGGATTGCTTCAAACGAGATCGATTTTACATGGACTCCCGCAGTCCGGATGAGAATTCTTTCATCACCGTGCAGTTCTGGATCATCCATAGGTAACTCCCCCTCACTATTCTTTCAACAGCGGAATGTTTGCCGAGAAAAATATATGAGGCTTTCGAAGAACTCCGATAGTTGTGCAGCCCCCAAAATTATTTCTCATTGATCTTTGTTTAAGAGAACTTGAACGTTTTATCACACAGACTAACCAAAAACACTGATACTGGGGATAGTCTCCTGAGGCAGTCTTCTCCATAACGCGAGTTCTGGAGTGGTAGTGTCTCTATAATGCTGTAAACTCAGAATTTCTGAGCAAATGGTGTATTTCTGATTGTTACGATATTATCTCTATCCGGGATCTCATTACTGAGAAAAGCGGGTTTTGTCCGCCCTGTCCGCAGAAAATCCTGCAGACAGGATCTGCGAAGCACTCGCACATCATGAGGAGATACGTGACGCATGTGCCGCAACCGCAGCAGCATACAACCGGGATCGCATCACAGCGGAACGTGGGGGGTATTACCGTTCGGTGAATACAAAGAAAGGGTCGACAAGACCGGCTTCCGGGCAGATATCTGTGAACAAATGCCGGGACACTTATCAAAAGGAAGGGCGATTCTCCAGTCAGTACTAAAATTGCAGGTTCAGCAGGCATGGCTGTAAAAAAAGATCGGTTCAGGAAACAGGGTTGCCCTGCACCACGTCGTTCTCGGTAACATTGACGTAGCGGTCAGTCCCGAGAATATGGTACGGACCGGTCGCTTTGACATCGTATGGTGAACCCGAAGTAGGATAGGGTACGATAAACATCCTGTTCTCACTTGCCTGCCGGTAGACAAAGGTTCGTCCCGTGTTGGTGATGACCGGGACCTCGATGATCCCGTCACCGGTGATTTGTGCTCCCTTGACAAACTCAAAAATCTTGACCGATTTTATATCGGGAAGAGTGACCGGATTTGATTCAGGAAATACATCAACAGTCGCATTTCCCGGTGATTCATGGACAAGCCGGTAATGTTCCAGGGCCGGGACAGTCGCGACCGGCTCGTACGGGAGACTGGAATAGAGACCGGCATAGTCCGATACAGAGAGTGTCTGGCCTTCCGGAATGAGCGTGAGATTGCCCGTTCCCGAGGAAATATGCACCGGTGTATCACCGGAAATCACCCGCGCGTACCCGTTTACATCTCCAGCTGATTCCCCTGCCGCCGGCACCTGCCGGATCTCGTACTCGATATACTCCGCGTTTGTTGGCGTAGTCATCGAGCCGTCAAAGTTGTAAAGACGGGAGACCATGGTCCGGAAATACCCGTCGTTATATCGGTGAACCTTGTCCAGGATTTTGGTAGTACCGGGCTCCGGGAGCATAAACCACGTGATATACGGCGAAATATCGGTCGAATCATCCGCCCAAGGGATAAGACTGGTGAATGTATCCCCCGCGAGGTTTGAATCGACAATGATGTACCGCCCCCCCAATCCTGAAAGTATTGCAGTCGCCCGGGATTCATTCTGCTCAAGGAAATACGCAGCAGCTCCATTGCTGCCGGCAAGGTTATCCTGGAACGGGTTTGTGATCGGTATCCGGTGCGCAAAGAATGTGATCCAGTGGCCGGCATCCCATGATGTCATGATCCCGTAGGAGCAGTTGGGGTAAACATATCCGGAGGACGGGTACTCGCCGAAATAATCGACTTCCGTGGCAGGTGTATTATTTCCCAGCCAGGTCACTGATTCGATCCAGTCCGGTGACAATTCATGATCAGGGGTATTGAGTCCTAGTACGATATCCCTGCAGACAGAAATACCGACAAGAACGATGGTAAGGAGAAAAACCAGTGTGAGGCAAAGGGGCATAAGCGTTCCCCGGGATCCTCGGTTCTCTCGGGATTGGGGTTTTTTCTTTTTCTGCCCGGAACGTTCATGAGCACCCGCCGGTTTTTCCTGAGCGTTTTTCTCACTACCGGACTCTGCGGGAGGGGTCGGGACGACCCGGGATAAGATCGATGAGAATTTTACTGTCACACCGCGATCCTGCCACCGGAAGGGCTCCGTAATGCAGATGGCACTCAAAAGTACGATATTGACCGTGCTATAGTAGTCAAACCGCTGGTATCTGATGGTCAGAAGGAGCATAACAATCGACCAGATCAAAAGGAAGATCCAGTCGGCCTGCGGTCTTTTTATGATATAATATCCCAGAACCAAGAACCCGCCCGCTGTCAAAATGAGGGAAAGCCCGAAAAAGTTCCATGCCATTGGGAGGGTAAGGGGGAGGGTCTCTACAACACCTACCGAGAACTGCATGGAACCAAAAAGCAGGTCAAATGCCTGCTGCGCCATTCCAGTAAACGGTGGATACAGAAGGATTACCGCACTGCAGGCACCCGCGAGGACCACAAGGCTGAGCAGGTACGGAAATTTCTTTTTGCAAAACACGTGGGATAGTGCGAAAAGCACGATGGTTTCAGCGAGCAATGCAAGGTGGAGGTATACAAGCCCGGGCGAATACTGGGCGATAGAAATTCCGGTTGCATGAAACCCGAAAACAACGAGGAGTACGGCAGAGAGGGAAAGGAAAATCCCGTTTGCAACCAGCAGGTCGCTGGATGAATGACCAGTACAATAATCCACGATGCATTGCACGATAGTATAGATCCCAATAACCACAAGTACGATAATTACGGTCGGTGATGCAAGAAGTGCGCAGAAATAGGACACCCCTGCTAGGGCGGCAAGCAGAACCGGCACATAAAATGTACGAATATTGCCCCGGTCCAGACCATGTGATCGTGCGTACACGATGGTTGAGAGGTAGATTAGTACAAAAATCGTGCTGATAAAAACTTCGGCGATGTGGTGACCAATCAGGCCATACGATGAGAGGAAGAAATAGTGGTAGGATATGACAGCAACAAGGCCGGCAGCGACGATCCCGGCCTGCCAGTTCCAGATCGTCTTTCCAACGTTGTACACGACCGGAACCATGAGCGCGGCCATGATAGGCGAAACCCAGCCAGCCACAGAAACGATCGAAGCCTGCGATGTCGCCCCGGTGATCAGGCAGAGGGCCGCAGCGATAAAGGGATAGAGCGGTCCCCAGTCGATAAATTTCCCGGTGGGATACGCAGTCATGGGATCAAACCAGTTGTACTGCGGGAAATGGTGCACCATTACTTCGATCTGGCGCAGGGTATACCAGCCATCCGTGTCAAAGGTATACAAAAAGCCTGTATTCTTAATAAACAACGCCGGAATGAGACGGAGGGCAAGAGCAATTGCCATGAAAATAAGCAGGATGACCGCAAGACCGGTACGTGAATTCCATTTTGGGGTTGTGAATGACATGAAATTCCTTGAATGATACTCTTCCGGTGCAGGCTCACATCGGTTTATTTGTCCACGTACTTCTCTCATGTTAAACAATCATAAGTATTTTGAAGCCACGGTCTCCCGGCAGGAAATCTGGCCGAGAAACCTTACTAAAACATGTACCATAAACGAAGTTCTGGATCATTCATGTTGCCTTCCCCCCCCGTCTTTCAACAGTGGGATGCTTGCCGAGAAAAATGCATGAGGCTTTCGAAGAACGCCGATGGTTGAACGATCCTGAAATAATTTCCCGGGAATTTCGACAAAACCTCTTTTCGAGGAATTGGATATTATTTCAGGTCGTAATTTTCTATTTTTTAAAAGTAACTATTCAGCTGGTCTTATGAGTGCCCGAAGGGATGAACGGACAACGGGATGCTTTCGAACGAGTACATGTCTGAACAGGTCGCGATGAGAAAGTTGATGAAATTGTCATGGTGCATTTTGCTGGATTCACGCTCGCTTGCTCTCCATTCCGGGCTTGTTCTGCCAAGCGTTGGTTTTCTTAGCTCTTTTGTCGGAGTCAGGTGCATACATCCTGAATTATAAATCTTCCGGTTTTGTCCTTATTCCCGCTAACTTAAAGGCGCAGGAAACTTTTCAAAAATTAGAGAAGACAACAAGTTTTAAATAAAGTTATTAAGTATATTTCATCATCTGGAGCGGTCTTACTGTAAAGTGCTTTGAGATGCGTTTTCAATAAAAATGCATCGGAAATTTTTTGACGGAGATATCGCTTCTGGAAACCAGTTAAATGATGATGAAAGGGATGTTGTATGATAACTAAAAAGTTAAGCAAGATGAGCTGGAGATTAAAAAGACTATTGATGGACAGGAAGGGCACGCACGTTTCTCCACCACGACCAATGACACGTGGCCCCCTGACAATCCGGACCAAACCGACCTCTGTACTTCCCGCAGGAATTTCGGCGAAGCGGTTTCCGGTGCGGAGCATGTTCTTCTGTGCATGTTTCTTTCTCCTGCTGCTGCTTGTCGTTCCTGCTGTATCTGCAGCAGCCCCTGGCGACACTGTAGGAGTATTCCGGCAGGGTGTGTTCTACTTAAAGAACAGCAACTCGGCAGGTAATGCAGACAATGTCTTCCCCTATGGTGCAGCCACTGATACTCCTCTCGTAGGAGACTGGACCGGCCAAGGTATGGATACCGTAGGAGTATTCCGGCAGGGTGTGTTCTATTTAAAGAACAGCAACTCGGCAGGTAATGCAGACATGGCCTTCACCTATGGTGCAGCCAGTGATAAACCCCTCGTAGGAGACTGGACTGGTCAGGGCAAGGAGACCGTAGGAGTATTCCGGCAGGGTGTGTTCTATTTAAAGAACAGCAACTCTGCAGGTAATGCAGATATGGCCTTCACCTATGGTGCAGCCAGTGACACCCCGCTCGTAGGAGACTGGACTGGTCAGGGTAAGGATACGGTAGGAGTATTCCGGCAGGGTGTGTTCTACTTAAAGAACAGCAACTCGGCGGGTAATGCAGATATTGTCTTTGCCTATGGTGCAGCCAGTGA
>Ga0187874_10003310_pt1 | contig 11383 bp, 12 predicted proteins | sample June2016WEW_16_1_3_FD_132993 | JGI IMG/M metagenome (GOLD analysis project Ga0187874, IMG submission 132993) | Peatland microbial communities from SPRUCE experiment site at the Marcell Experimental Forest, Minnesota, USA - June2016WEW_16_150 | ecosystem: Environmental > Terrestrial > Soil >... | reverse complement strand
TCACAGGCTTCGCAGTAGGACTCGAAACAACTGCATTACCCATTGTTTCTCTAGTTATTGCTCTCGTAACATCCTACTACTTCGGCACACAATTCGCCGTTTCGTGGAACGCTACTCACGCAGCTCATATTACACCCTTTATAGGCGGAATCTATGGAACCACACTTGCCACCATGGGTATGCTTGCAGTCATGGGCATGGTTCTAGCCTTAGACGGCTTTGGCCCAATCGCGGATAATGCAGCAGGCATAGCTGAAATGTCAGGCGAAGGTGGCGCAGAATCAACTATGGAAGCGTTAGACGCAGTTGGAAACACAACAAAAGCCTTAACCAAAGGATTTGCGCTTGGCTCAGCCCTTCTTGCAGCGCAGTTGCTATTCCAAACATACGCTTCAGAAGTTTCTTCAACAGCAGCTTACGCCGGCAAAACCTTTGTTGTAGACATTTCAAATCCAGCCGTGCTAATCGCCGGGTTCATCGGGGCGATGCTGCCGTTCTTCTTCTCCTCTCAGGCAATTAGTGCTGTGGGCAAAGCAGCTGCTGAGATGGTGGAAGAAGTCAGACGGCAATTCAGAGAAATTCCAGGAATCATGGAGGGAACAGGCAAACCTGACTACGGTAAAGCTGTGGACATCAGTACAAAAGCTGCGTTAAAAGGCATGGTGCTTCCGGGATTAATCCTTGTGATTGTTCCAATAATCGTAGGTGTCCTTCTGGGGCCTGAAGCTGTAGGGGCATTCGTAATCGGCGCAACCATCTCAGCTGTTCCTCTAGCGTTGTTCATGAATACTGGCGGTGGAGCATGGGATAATGCAAAGAAATTCATTGAAACCGGCAAATACGGCGGCAAAGGCTCCCCAGCTCACGCAGCAGCAGTAGTAGGCGACACAGTCGGCGACCCATTAAAAGACACAGCGGGACCAAGCCTTCATGTACTAATAAAACTGCTCAGCACACTTTCAATCGTGTTCATTCCGCTGTTCATAAACCTGCTACACCTCATATAGGCAAGCAGAAAACTGGGAATATTTTTCCCCAAAAAAAACTTTTTCTTTTTCTGAATTCGCACTCGCTAGTTTTTCTTCAATGCGGTAGTTTAGCTTGTTCGGGTGCAGACCCTGCAATTTGGAGGCTTTGAGGCAAATCGTCTGTGTAGTTTTGTTCTTTTATTTTTTCCACCATTTCCATGCCTAAATCAGTCAGGCAAAACAGCTTGTAACGGTTGCGGCCATCCCTCGTAACTTTGACTTCTTCACAGAAAAGTCCGGCTTCAGTCAGCAACTCGCAGTTCTTTATATCAATCGACGGAAGAGGCGTGCCTAAACTCATATCCAAATAGCAAAGATTCTTGTCTTGGCTATCCAACGCCGCTAAAAGATACCTTTTGAAAACCGCTGTTTGACCTCGAATATATTTACACATGAAATCTTCAAACGTTTCAGACATAAAACACACCTAGAAACAGTTGACATTTAAAACTAGAGAAGCGAAAGAATTTAAATTTTGCCCAAACATGTTACCCGTTGTCTCCTAGATTCCCTTCAAAGTGTCATAGTGGTATGTTTTTATTCCTTCGTGTCGCAATAGCTAAACGAGAAGTGCGGATTGTGAAGATCATTGAGAAAAACCTGCGCCAAGGCTTCGTTAAAGTAGTTCCCGACTCGCCAGATGACCTATGGCACCTCTACAACGTCATCTACAAAGGCGACGAAGTTTACGCTTACAGTTCAAGAGCCATAAAAAGTGATACGGAGACAAGCCGACCGAAAAGCGCCGAACGCGTGTCCGCCTTCATGGGAGTTAAAGTAGAATCCGTCAGCTGGGACAAGTTCCTCGGCAGACTGAGGGTCCACGGGCTAATCTGTCACGCACCTGACATCATTCCGACTGGAGCCCACCATACCCTGAGCATTTCTTTGGATAAGCCAGTTACAATTGTCAAGACCGAATGGCCTAGTCACCTGCTTGACAGACTCGAGAAAGCAAGTCAAACCGAGAAGCCTATGCTCATAATCTCCATAGACGACGAAGGCTTTGCCATAGCGGAAACTAAACAGTACGGGTACGAAACCCGAGTTGAACAGCGCATGCGACTGCCTGGAAAGCACGAGGCTGACAAACGGGTTGAAGCAACAAAAGCGTATTTCCGTCTTGCAGTAACCAGCCTTGACAAGCTTTGGAGCCCAAATCATAATCCAATCGTCATCATCGGCGCTGGCTACGTCAAAACTGACTTCGTGCGATACCTCAATGAAGAAGCTGCAGAAATGGCCAAGTCCGTCGCTGACATCAAAAGCGTCAACAACGGCGGTACAGCAGGCATCGACGAAGCCCTCCGCAGCGGCGTCCTGTTAAAGGCTTCTCATCAACTTCGTGTCGTGGAAGAAACGGAAACCATCGAGGAAGTCATGAAGCGGCTTGGGAAAGGTGAAGGTAACGTAACTTACGGGTTGGATTCAGTGGACAACGCGGTCAAGTTGGGCGCGGTTGAGAAACTTGTAATAGCAGATACAGCAATTCGCGACGCGGACGAGTTGCAGCGGGTGAAGCTAGAGGGACTCATGCGGGAAGCGGAGAGACGTCGTGCAAGTGTCACAGTGATCAGCACGGAACATGAAGCAGGCGCGAAACTCTTATCGCTAGGCGGGATCGCGGCGTTGCTGCGGTTTCCACTTTACCGAGAAACTGCATAGGGACAGGTTTAATCAAGAAACATGAACTAAATTTAGCTTTATTTATAGTCTATATGTTTCATGAAGGTTTAACCTAAGAGTGTCAAGGTAATACATATTTTTGAAGGTAACGTGAGGGAAAAAATGTTACCGCGAATTCATCGAACCAAGTTTGCTGTGATCTTGATATTTTCTATTGCTGTTTTCTTTGGTGCATTGGCTGGGGCATATGCTGGCTGGATTCTAGAAGGACAATTGTACTTGCGCAAAAACGTCAAAATCTGACAAGGAACTCTAACAGTGACCTCTTGTTTCTAGCCAACTGGCAAAGCGAAACTGACCAGGATGATTTTTCTTTTGAGGTTAACTAGATTTTTAGTTATAATTGAAAAAGAGGTTCTAGCTATGGTGCTTTCATGGGTTTTACCTCTTTCCGCAGATGTTCGGTCTGCAATAGGGGTTAACCATTTTTTTTGTGTTTAATCATTATTCCTCCTCTTCGAAAGGGGTTTTGCCGTCCAAGGCAGACGAGAAGTTGACAGAACCCAAAAGAAAAATGGATTTAAAATAAGGTAAGTAGGTTACTCACTTTTTTGTATGCTTCTCTTCACAGTGCTTCTCATAATCTTTCTCAGTGGCATAAACTTTCTTTATCAGTTGGGCATTGATACTTTCCTTCTTTAGTCTTAATTGGTTTGGGATGGCTTTTCTTTGACAAATAATCACCCCCAAAAAAGAGAGAGATTCAGAGAAGGATTGCCCAAACAGCATTTTATATCTATGCGATTGTACTAAGCATATAATTTGAGTACCATTGTTTCTGTTTATTTAACGTCACCTACCTAAAAATTAGTTAATTCCTGCCTTTTTGTGAAAAAAAGGCATCTAAACATTGCAGATACTGTTAAGTTACCCAGCATAAAAAAAGGTGGGTTAGAATTTTATTCAAAGTATTTAGTAAGGACTTTTTGCCCTAGTGTCGTAAGCTTCCAACCCGTTCCAGTGTATTCGATAGCACCTGACCTTTCCAAATATCCTAACATTTCACCTGTCTTAGCATCTTGGTGTCCTATGATTTTAGCAATTTCCTTAGCTGTTTTTGGGGACGTCTGAATTGCGCGAGCTATGGAAAGATAAGCTGCTGTCTGAAACCAATCAAGTACGTCTTTTTCACTCATTTGTGTTTTCACCTTACAACCTATATGGCTAGGTTTCAATTTAATTCTTGTGAAAGAAGTAGGAATAATAAGTTTTAATGTTGGGTAACTTAACTTAACAGTATCAACATTGGATAAAAATTATACTGTTAAGTTATTTGACCCAAGGATCCTGGGGATAATTTATCCTTTTTGCGTCTGTATTCGTTTTAGGATTTTTCTTCATCTATTTCGTGGAAAATTATTTCTTTAATAACGCATTCAGGTAGTGTGACTTTAGTTCCTTCAAATACTGTCTGCGTTTTTGTTTTTGTTATTTCTAATTGTGGTTCAAATGTTATGAATGCCCCCTGAATTTCGTAACTTCGTGCAATGTAGATTTTTTCATCCAGTTTAGAATCTGTAAAAATTGTGTAGCCTAAACTGTACTTTTTTGGTTTAATTGCCATAAACCTACTTCCAATATTTTAGATTAACAATGAGCTATATAGCGGTTAAGGTGGCTACGACCATTACCGAGCAAATTTATGGGCTTACCTTTTTTTACATAATATTTACTTTGTTTTGTTTGGCGAACTCTTTCATTATATCATGAATTTTACTTATATCCTCAAGGGAAAGACAGTCACTTACTACTTGGCTAGTACAGATTCCCTTACAAGCTATATGCAGTTTTAGTTTAAGTTTTGGTAGTTCGCATTCATCAAATATATGTTCTAAACAATAATCGATGCATTCACCTTTAGTTTCTTTTAGTTTTCCTTTTATAATCAACATTATCCTTTGAGAAGTTAGGTTAACAACATCTTCTTTCATAGACAGCTATTGTAGGATAATTGTTTTTAAGAGCTTGGTCAATGCTCTCAGTGTATACATAGTGGAACAAGTGAGCAGACGAAAATTTACAGAAAAAACGACCTGACAAAGATTTTACAGAACCACAGCTTGCCATTTATAAAGGCTTTATAAATAGATGATGTTATATACTCCCTGTATCATTTAAATACTCAAGCCCGTGAAAAATCATGAGCAAACGAAAACCAATTATTAACATACAAAACATCGTTGCTTCTGTATCACTTAACCAGAAAATCGACTTACAGAAAATCGTGGAAAAGTTTCCGCAGACAGAGTATAACCCAAGCGTTTTCCCAGGCTTAGTTTTCAGACTTAAAAAACCGAAAACCGCCACATTAATTTTCGGCACCGGCAAAATGGTTTGCACAGGCGCTAAATCCGAAAAAGAATCCCGTAGCGCCGTCGAAAAAGTCGTCAAAGAACTTCGCGGCGAAGGCATCCAAATCACTGAGAAACCAATCGTGAACATCCAAAACATCGTTGCCTCTGCAGAGCTAGGCGGCGAAATTGACCTTGAAAGTCTCGTCTACAAGCTTAGCAAAGTCATGTACGAGCCCGAGCAGTTCCCAGGTGCAGTTTACAGAATGGATGAGCCCAAAGTTGTGTTCCTAATATTCTCAGCTGGCAAACTTGTCTGCGTTGGAGCCAAGAAAGAAGAGCAGGTTTACGAGGCAGTCGACAAAATTCAGGCGTTACTTGAAGAGAAAGAACTCATCTACTACCCCTCTTAAGCCTGTTTTTTCATTCTGCGTCTAACGGCAGGGTTCAAATCTGCCAATTTCTTGAGCGCCAACTCGAAGGTTTCATCTGGCATAAGCTCTCTTTTAACAAAGACTCCTGTTCTTCCTGATGTGTCTCGTTTTACAAGGGTGTGAACCCTGTCCAGCACTGTCTCTGCGGAAACGCCTAGAACTTTGGCGGCGGACTGTTCCCTGCCGATGATGCTGTTCTCCATATGGCCCGCCTCTGTAGGTTCAATAAGCATCAGCCGTTTATCTACCCCTGGAACACGAGCATCCGCGTTAAGCTGCTTGAGGCTCACCTCGCCGCCAAAACGGTAAAATTCCCTCTCAACCGTGCGCATCTCCATCAGCGGGAATGAAACGGTGATTCGCTCACCAACTTCAATATGAGCCTTCATAGCATATCTAGGGGTTGCTTGAACAATTAATCTGGCGTTAATGGGCACGCCTGCTTTTTCCAGCGCGGTTTCAACAAGGAAACTGTTCTGCACTTCGCCGATGAAGATGTCAACATCGCTTCCCTTCTTGACGTCGCCCCGGGCTATGCTTCCATGGGTAATCGACTGTAAATGAAATGTTTCCAAGGCTACCATGATCTTAACTGCTTCGCCTCTGAGTTCGTGCAGCAGCGCCCAACGTGTCGTCGTGTACATTACTTCTTTGTAGTCTGCGGGTTTGGTCGGCTTTACAGCCATGTTTCTCCTGCCTTTCATAGGTTTAAGACTGCATTGTTTATTTACCTTAACGGTTAATCAACAGTGATTAGCGATAAGCTGAGGAAAATCATTGACTTCCCCGCTCTGTAGTGCCTGCAAAACCCGTGCAGCCTTCTTTCACAGGCAGTACTCAGGGGAAACACTGTGCAAAAAATGCTTCACCCAATCCATCGAAAACAAAGTACGTGCAACCATCACACACTACCACATGCTCAATTTCAACGACCACCTGGCAGTCGCTGTTTCAGGCGGCAAAGACAGCCTAAGTCTACTGCACATTTTGGCTAAGATGAAGCAGTACCGCTCCAAAACCACGCTCACCGCCGTAACTGTTGACGAGGGCATCGCTGGTTACAGAAACGAAGCTTTAGAGATCGCAGCAGAAAACTGTCTGAAACTAGAAATTCCGCATCACATCGTCTCTTTCAAGGATCTTTTCGGGTATACGCTCGACGAAATAGTACAGAAAACCCGCGTCAAAGGGCACATGGAGCTGACGGCATGCGCGTACTGTGGGGTCCTTCGGCGGAAAGCCATCAATATCGGCGCAAGACAGGTCCACGCGAACAAAGTTGCAACAGCCCACACTCTTGACGACGAAGCCCAAACCGTGCTCATGAACATTTTCCGCGGCGACATCACACGGCTTGCGAAGGAGAAACCCGTCACAAGCGAAGTGCATCCGCTGTTAGTGCAGAAGATCAAACCTTTCTGCCAGATTCCAGAGAACGAAAGCGCCCTATACGCTTATGTGAAAAAAATCAGTTTCCAAGATACGCCTTGCCCGTACGCTTCTGAAGCGTTGCGCAACGACATGCGTTGGATGCTTAACCGGCTCGAAGCGAAGCATGCTGGAACCAAATTCACAGTGCTCCGAGCTATGGAACGGCTGAGACCGGCGTTGGAAGAAACCGCATCCAAGGAAGGATTCATGACTTGTGTTGAGTGTGGTGAGCCGTCAGCAGCGGATTTGTGCAAGACCTGTGAGATGCTGCGGCAGATACGTTGACCCGTTTTCTATTTGAGTCCTTTTTCACTTTTCAGTTTTCGAAGTAAGGTCGAAGCTTCGAAGGGGTTCTTTGCCGAAGCGACTTTCTGTGCCCTTAAAAGTTCTACTCGTGTGCCGCAGTACGGGCAGATTTTGGTTTTCTGTGCTTTTGTGGTCAACATTAAACCTTGGCATTGTGGGCATTTCACGATTTGAGTTGGCTTCATTTGCGTGTCGCTTCCGAAAGCCTTTTCCACGTACGGGTTGATAAGGGTATGCAGGGAAAAGGCGCGAGCTATGAGCAAGGATAAAGAACCGCTGAAATCTAGAGTACATATGATAGAGTTGGCGGTCAAGTACTTCAAGAAGGAAGGTTACAAAGTTAACAAGGAAAATGCTTGGCTGGACGGATACAGCGGTGCAACCCGTCATTTCGACCTTATCGTGCAAAAAGGGCGCATTGAGCAGGGTGTCTGGGTCAGGGATTGGAACCGAACCGTGGGCGTAAACTTGATTATTGGGTTGGACACTGCTTCAGAAGATGTTGGCTTAGGCAGCCCAATTATGATAGCCGACAAATTCAGCGATCATGCAAAATCCTACAGCAACCGCCGAAAAATCACTTTGCTCACCAAACAGAAAATGGGCCACTTCATGTAGACGGCTACATTGACTATGCAACGCTCTAGAGTTGGGGTTTAACACAAAAGCGTGGGCTATGACCTAAAGTTTGAGGTACTGGTCTGTTAAGCCTTCCCGTTCAAGCATGCCAAGCCAATCCACTACGCCAACAAAGCAGCTCTTTCGTTTCTCCAAAACATCCAAAATATCGTTGACTACTTCTCCAACCGGTTTGCCCGTAATATCTAATTCGCATACCCTTCCCGCATGTGCCACGATAGCCTCGCCTAGACAAACATCGATAATTTCGGCTTGAAGGTTCTCCCAAAGTTTGCTTCCCGTGTAACCGCATTTCTCCATGAAAAGCTTAAGTTCCTTCGGGTTTCGTCGCAAAACGAAAACCAGAGCCACATGCTTGGTTGGGGTCACTGCGCTGGCGTAATGTCCGTCGATGATTATGTTGGCGTTGTCAGTTGCATCTATTGTTTTTGCGAGTTTCTCTTGCATTTTCTCTTCATCGATTATGAAGGTATTTCTCTCTTTGTCTTCGCCCAGTGTGAGGTTGTTGGCTTTGGCGTAGTCGGTGAGGTTAATGTAAGCGGCGTTGAGTTTGGCGGCTAGGGCTTTGGCGGTTGTTGTTTTACCTGTGCATGGTGTTCCCGTTATGAGGATGACTCGTTTGTCCATGTTTAGAGTTGTGTCTGAGGAAAGTTTTATCCGTTCCTCTTACAAACGCTTCCTTGTATGCCACAGGGCGGGCGGTTTAGATAAGCGGGTTAACGTTTTATTTAGTTGACGTGTTCACACAGGAAAAGTACGCAGGCAACCAGCTTGCAGTCTTCACTGACACAGGCGATTTGCCGGCTGAGGATATGCAGAAGATCGCGAATGAAATGCATTTTTCCGAAACAACCTTCATACGCTCAAACGAAAAGAGGGACGGTGGATATGACGTGCGCATCTTTACACCTAACTCGGAGGTGCCTTTCGCTGGACATCCAACTCTGGGAACGGCATGGGTGATCAATCATTTCATAGCTGGTGGCAAAGATGGCAAGGTTGTGCTTAACTTGAAAGTTGGGCAGATCATCGTCATCTTCAAAAAAGAGGATGATCAAGAGACGTTGTGGATGAAGCAGGCTTCACCTGTTTTCGGCGAATCTTTCACGGCGGGTCGTCTAGCTAAAGTCCTGCAGCTTAATGAATCGGATTTTGACGAACGGATTCCGGTTCAGGAAGTTTCTACGGGTTTGCCATTCATCATTGTCGCCCTCAAAACTTTGGACGCTGCTAAAAGGGCAGCCATAAGCATCGGTTCTCTCCGTGAAATGGCGAGTGAAGTTCGCGGCGGAATCTTGATTTTCTCCCCTCAAACCGTTGATAAACGCAATGATTTGCATGTCCGTGTTTTCGTAGATTTGTTAGGCATCCCGGAGGATCCAGCGACGGGCTCAGGGAACGGCTGCCTTGCAGGTTACTTGTCCCGCTACCACTACTTCGGCACTGAGGTGGTTAACGTCAGGGTTGAGCAGGGCATTGAGTTGGGGCGTCCCTCGCTGCTTCTGCTTAAAGCCCGCAAAGTAGGCGATGATTTGCAAGTGGAGGTTGGCGGCCAAGTCTTCCTGGTCGCGAAGGGCCAGCTTGCTTGAATTTGACTCGAAATTCTTATTGCTTGCCAACGCGCATTGTTGAGTGGGCTGGCGAGTTGGTGTGTGGCTTTCGGACCCAAAAATGCTGGGTCTGAGGAAACTCCGCCCACGTGTAGAATTGCAGCTCCATGATGGGGCAACGCGAGAGCGTTGGCAACGGAGCAGAAACGAAACGTCCAATTGGACTTGTCGATGACGCCTTTGTGAGGTCGAGTGCGCCAACTTGGAAGCGGTGAAACGGCCGTCCTGCAAGTGGAAAGGGCAAACAGTCGCCGATGCGGAATCTACCCAAGGCGCGGGTAGCCCGATTAGCCGAATGCCACAATAACAGAAGGCGGGTTACAACCAGCACACCAGCCCACACAATAACAGAAGGTAATCTACAACAACAAATAGAATCTCCAGCGTTAAGGTATCGGCACGATGAATTAAAGACAAAAGGGGAAGCAACAAAAGATAGGTATGAGAAATATTTTCAAGAGTTTTTGCAATTCATAAACAAAAATCCTGATGAACTAATCGTTCAAAGACAATAAGACCTACTAAACAAAGACCTTAAAATACAGAGAAAACAGAAAGCCAATTTTTAGCGTTCATGGCTAAGAAAAAACAAGAAGGCTATGCAATAGCAACCCTTCAAATAATATTTGCTTCTATTCGCTCATTTTTTGAAATACACTATTTCCCTCTAAGAATGCGAATAGGAGATTACCCGAAAGGAGACGGCAATGGCGTAAAACGGGCATCCAAAAGAAGCCATACAAGCAGGAAGAATTACAGTTAAGATTGTTACGTTACTTTTTCCAACTCTGAACCAAAAGAAGCCGCTAATAACATTTTGTTGAATTCTCTTTAGACTAAGATTAATCTATATAGCCTATCTTGACTTTTGTCTTTCCACTCTGTCAAGTTTCTTCTTCTTGCGGGCATCTTCTCGCTCTTTCTTTTCCGAGGCTGAGGTTTTCCCCGATCTCGTTCTCCTGTGTCTCCCTTCTTACTCATCTGATAATCTCCTTATGATGAAAAAACGGCTGTAAGCTTCGCAAAGCCGTTCCTTGCCTTAATAATTAAGTAAATACAGTTTTTTATGAGTTGTGGGGCCAAAAGAATCCACAAAGAGCTCTGAAAAACCAAAAAAGAACGTGCAAAACAAAAGAAAGCTAAAAATAAGTTCTTTGATCTGGCAATTCGAGATTTAGTTGCATTTTCAGCAGCTTGTATCTATTTCTAACAGTAACTTCGGTGACTCCAGCAGCGTCCGCCATCTCTTTTTGTGTTATCTTTTCATTATTCTGAAGACAAGCTATGTAGAGTGCCGCTGCAGCCAGGCCCGTGGGATCTTTTCCTGCCGAAAATCGTTTTCGTCTAGCCTCGGCAAGTATTGTTATCGCTGCGCCCTGTGTTTTGCCTGAAATCCCGTTTTTCTCGGCAATTTTTGAGACGTATGTCAGCGGATCAGCAATTGGCATGTGAAAATCGAGCACTTGCAGTAGCAGTCTATAGCAGCGTGCGACATCTTTCTCGTCAACAAGGCTTGCTTCAGCGATTTCGTGAAGGCTTCTGGATGCTCCGCTCTTGCGACAAGCTGCATAAATTGAAGCCGCGATGATAGAGTTAATTGATCTTCCTCTGATTAGGCCTTTTTCTAACGCTTTGCGGTAAATAATAGCCGATTTTTCTTTGGTCGATCGTGAGATGGAAACTTTGCTTGATAAACGTTCAAGTTCAGACATGGCTTGTGCAAGGTTTCGGTCGCTGGATGAGTGTACTCGGCTGCGTATTTGCCATTTCCTGAGACGCCACATCTGCAATCTAGTGGAAAGGGGCAATTTCCTTCCGAATGCATCTCTGTCAATTTGGCTGATTGAGGTGGATAATCCTTTATCATGGACATAATAGGAGGTTGGCATACCGACGCGGCTTCTTGATGTTTTTTCTTCTTGTGTAAAAGCGCGCCATTCGGGGCCTTTATCTAACAT
>Ga0187874_10003304_pt1 | contig 11391 bp, 11 predicted proteins | sample June2016WEW_16_1_3_FD_132993 | JGI IMG/M metagenome (GOLD analysis project Ga0187874, IMG submission 132993) | Peatland microbial communities from SPRUCE experiment site at the Marcell Experimental Forest, Minnesota, USA - June2016WEW_16_150 | ecosystem: Environmental > Terrestrial > Soil >... | reverse complement strand
AGATAGAAGACCTCGCCGACATTGACGATGTTCATGGACAGCCTGCATTCTCGGCGGTCGGCGGCTTGCAACAGGGCGCGCACGCGGTCCCCAGCGGGCTGTTGGCCTTTTAGCCAGACCATGACAGCCCACGCATCCAAGACCAGGTCTCTCATCTGGCCCTGGCTTGATCTTTGGCAAGTTCGGCTTTGCGGTCCTCTCGCATGATCCTCTCGACATCAACACCGGCAAGAGTTCCCTCTAACGCGTCGAGTGGGAGTGGAAGAGCGGGCTTCAGGTGAAGAGCCCAGGCCTCAAGCGCCTGATCAACGGCCTCTTGCAGGGTCACGCCACGGCTCGCGGCCAGGCTCTTGATGCGGCGCAGCTTCGCTGCGGGCAGCCTCACGGAGAGTACCGCAATTTGCTTGCTTGCTGGCATGCTTGCATTCTAGCACCAAGCACAAACCCCTAGGACGGTGAGGTGCCCGGTTGCTTCAACTGCGGCGATTGCCGTCGCTGGGAGGTGGGCATAAAATACGCTTGTCGAACACAAGGAAGAATGCAGCGATGACCATTGAACTGACAGACGAGCAAAAGCGGATGATTGATCTCGCCGTTGCTTCCGGGGCCTACCACAACCCCAATGAAGTGATCGAGACGGCGCTTGCCATGCTCTACGAAGATATTGAGGACGGCATCATCTCGGACGCGCGCGCCGGAGAGCCGCGTTTTAGCTTGGATGAGGTTGAGGCCGAACTCCGCTCGCTCGGCAAGATCAAGTGACGGTTTATGCAATCACCTTTGCGGCGTCCGCGAAGAAGGAATTTCGTGACCTGACGGCGGACGTCATCGAGCGCATCCTGCCAAGAATACGTGCACTGGCAAATGAGCCGCGACCTCCAGGCTGCAAAAAGCTTCATGGCTATAAGGACCGTTGGAGAATCCGGATTGGTGATTACCGGGTGGTCTATACCATCAACGATGCCGCGAGAACAGTCGATGTGACGCGGATCGCCCACCGCCGCGACGTGTATGAGCGATGACCGCGGGCCCTCTCGTTCCCATTGACAATGACCGTGCGACTGCCCCCAAGAAACCTGCTACCGCCCAAAGGGTTGGCCGTGGCCTAGGATCTTGCCCGGACACCTCGGAATCCCATGTCTCACACCCACGTGACCGGGCTCACTGCGCAGCTTTCGCCCTGGGTGCACCATGTGGACAAGGAGAAAAGTGTCCCCACTTCATGGGTCTAATGACGCTTTCACGACAATATGAAACGGGTGCTCATCCTTGGAGCTGCAGGACGAGATTTTCATGATTTCAACGTAGTTTTTCGCAACAACCCCGAATTCCAAGTCGTAGCCTTCACTGCCACTCAAATTCCTGACATCGCCGGACGCCGCTATCCCGCGGAGTTGGCCGGCAATCTCTACCCCGACGGCATTCCCATCCTGGAAGAAGACAAGATGGAGCAGATCATCCGCGACCAGCACGTGGATGCCGTGGTCTTTGCCTACAGCGATATTGCCTATCCGACGCTGATGCATTTGGCCTCGCGGGCGGTGGCCGCCGGCGCCAACTTCCAACTGCTGGCTGCCGCGGGCACGCAACTCACTGCGAAAGTGCCGGTGGTATCGGTATGTGCGGTCCGCACGGGCTGCGGAAAGAGCCCAGTATCGCGCCGCATCGCCGTCGAGCTCCGCAAGCAGGGCTGGCATCCGGTGGTGGTCCGTCATCCCATGCCCTACGGCGACCTCAACGAACAACGAGCACAGCGTTTCGCATCCCTGGCCGATCTCGATCGCAACAAGTGCACCATTGAAGAGCGCGAAGAGTACGAGCCGCACATCGTCGAAGGCACCACCGTCTATGCCGGAGTGGACTACCAAGACATCCTGCGCCAGGCGGAGCAGGAAGGCGACGTGATCCTGTGGGACGGCGGCAACAACGATACGCCGTTCTATCGTCCCGATCTTGCCATCGTGGTGCTCGATCCGCATCGCGCCGGCCACGAACTTGGCTACTATCCGGGCGAAGTCAACTTCCGCAGTGCCGACGTGCTGATCATTAATAAGGTTGACACCGCCGATCCCGACGGCATCAAGACGGTTCGCCGCAACATCGCTCTGCATAATCCCAAGGCGCGGGTCATTGAAACCGCCTCCCGGGTGACGGTTGACGATCCCGAACTGGTGAACGGCAAGACTGTGCTGGTGGTTGAGGATGGTCCAACCCTCACCCACGGCGAGATGCCCTACGGCGCAGGCGTCGTCGCGGCCAACCGCTATCACGCCGCAGCGCTGGTCGATCCGCGGCCCTATGCCGTGGGGTCCATCCAGAAGACCTTCCAGAAGTTTCCCCACCTGTGGCGGGTGCTGCCGGCCATGGGTTACAGCGACACTCAGCGGCATGAGCTGGAAGAAACCATCAAGCGCGTGCCCTGCGATCTGGTGGTGGTTGCCACGCCTATCGATTTGGCCCGTGCCATCCGGCTCGACAAGCCCTATGTGTGCGTGCGCTATGAAGTGGAGGAAATGGGCAAGCCTGCAATCAGCGCCATGATGGAGGAGTTCACCCAGGTGCACCAGCCCGCATTGGCCGGCGCAGGGAGGTGACCATGCTCGGCAAGGACTTTCTCTCGATTCGCGACTTCACGCCGCAGCAGATCCGGCACTTCTTGCACGTCGCTACGCAGTTGAAGGCCCGCCCTAATGACTACCAGACGGCGCTGAAGGGCAAGACGCTGGCCATGATCTTCGAAAAGCCATCGTTGCGCACCCGCGTCAGCTTCGATGTTGGCATCGAGCAACTGGGCGGACATCCGCTGTATCTCTCGCCCGCCGAAATCAGTCTCGGCAAGCGTGAGTCGGTACATGATGTGGCCAAGAACCTGGAGCGCATGGTCGACGCGATCATAATTCGCACCTTCGATCATGAAATCGTCCTGGAAATGGCACGGTGTGCGAGCATTCCGGTGATCAATGGACTCACCGATTACAGCCATCCGTGCCAGGCCATGGCCGATTACCTGACCATATTGGAAGTGAAGGGCCGCATCTCCGGCCTGAAGATCGCGTATATCGGCGATGGCAACAACGTCGCTCGCTCCTTGCTGTTCCTGGGAGCGCAACTGGGCGCGGACGTGTGGATCGCGACTCCGCCCGGATACGAGCCCGACAACGAGGCCATCACCTGGACACGGAAGCGCTGCGCGGAAACCAACGCGAATCTCACCATCACTCACGATCCTGAGATCGCCGCCTTCGCTGCCGACGTAATTTACACCGACGTTTGGACAAGCATGGGGCAGGAATCCGAGATGGAAGCGCGGAAGCAGATCTTCGCTCCCTATCAGGTCAATTCAGACTTGATAGCGCGCACCAAGGCGGATGCTATTTTCCTGCACTGTCTGCCGGCGCACCGGGGCGACGAGGTTACCGACGAGGTGATCGACTCGCCGTGTTCCTTCGTCTTCCAGCAAGCCGAGAACCGGCTGCACGCGCAGAAGGCAATCATGCTGGAACTCATGAAAGGCGCGTACATGAAAGAACGCGAAGTGACGCGCGAGCCGATGCTGGAGTTGGTGAGGTAAGGGTAGAGCGGCGCTTCAGCGCCGCGTCCGGCGGCCAAATGTCGTTGGAGCTGAGGTGGTCATTTGAAAAATGACCACCTCAGCCAGACTGGAATATAGGACGGGTCCGACGCCGGCCTGAAGTCCGGCTCTACCCAGCGAACAGGGTCACTAAGGAAACCTATGTCGAAGACTGCGCTAGTCGCGGTTGGAGGCAACTCTCTCATCCGAGCCGGTGAGAAGGGGACAATCGTCGAGCAACTGGCGAACGCACGCCGCACCGCGCGGGCGATGGTCGGGCTCATTCGTCTCGGCTATCGTCTGGTGATCACCCACGGCAACGGGCCGCAAGTGGGAGCACAGTTGCTGCGCTCCGAACGCGCCTCCGATGTGGTGTACAGCCAGACGCTCGACGTTTGCGGCGCAGCCAGCCAGGGCGAAGTTGGATACTTGCTGGAGCAGTCTCTGCGGAATGAACTGGCCGAGGCCGGCATCGATTTTCCGGTTGTCAGCCTGGTCACGCAGACCGTGGTCTCGCCGGACGATCCCGCCATGCTACAGCCCTCCAAGCCCATTGGCCCGTTCTACTCGCGCGCCGACGCCGAAGAACGGAAGCGTCTGCTCGGCTGGCACATTGTGGAAGACGCGGCGCGCGGCTATCGCCGTGTGGTGCCCTCGCCGGAGCCGCTGGAGATTGTGGAGTTGAACGTCATCCGCTCGCTGGTGGCGCGCAGGGTGGTGGTGATTTCTACCGGCGGCGGTGGCATTCCGGTGATGCGCGTCGGCGGACAACTGCGAGGGTTAGAGGCTGTCATCGACAAGGACCGGGCGTCGGCGCTGCTGGCGGCTCAGCTTCACGTCGATCTCTTCGCCATTTCCACCGACACCGACTACGTTTACCTGAATTACAGGAAGCCCGGCCAGACGCCGCTGACCTTCGTCACCGTGTCGCAGTTGCAGCAATACCAGCGTGCGGGGCATTTTCCGCCGGGAAACATGGGCCCGAAGATCGAGTCGGTGATTCATTTCCTGCGCAACGGCGGCATGGAAGCTGTGATCACGTCCTTCGAACTTCTCTGCGAAGCGGTGGCCGGCCGAGCCGGTACGCGTATTGTTGGCGACGCCGAGCCCACACGCGCGACTGCCGCACAAGAATTGGAGGAGCCGGTTCTCCGGTAGGCCATGCCCATTCTGCACGTACCGCCCAAACTGCGAGAGGACAAGCTGGAACGCTCCCATATGACATTGAGGCACGTTGTCGAGTCGCAGCAGTTTACGGTTCCGTTGCTGATGGAGCTGTTCGACCGCTCGCGGGGGATGGAACACGTGGTGGCTCGCGGCGGAACACTGGATTACCAGAACCGAATCCTCGCCAGCCTGTTCTACCAGCCGTCTACGCGCACGCGCTTCTCTTTCGAAGCTGCCATGCACCGGCTGGGCGGACGCGTGCTCTCCACCGAACATGCTCGCGCCTTCTCATCGGAGATCGAGGCGGAGCAGGTGGAGGATTCCATCCGCATCATCGGCAGCTACTGCGACGTAATCGTCATTCGCCATCATGAGCCGGGCGGTGCAGAGCGCGCTGCCAAGGTTTCGCCCGTTCCCATCATCAATGCAGGCGATGGCGACGGCGGCCAACATCCCACACAGGCTTTGCTCGACTTGTACACGATTTACCGCGAGCGACCACTCGACGGCCTGAGTGTGGCCTTTATCGGCGAGCTTGACCGCGGCCGCACGGCGCGATCGCTGGCCTATCTGCTGGCGAAGTTCGAACGGGTCAAGATATTTTTTGTCAGCCCGCCTGAGCAGCAGATGCGTAGCGACATCCTGCAGTATCTCGACCGGCACGGCGTCCGCTACGAACTGGAGTCGGACATCGATCGCGTGGTCGGCGAAGTGGACGTTATCTATCAGACGCGCATTCGTCCCGACCGGCTTCCGCGCGTAGCCGGCTCGCAGCGCTATGCCATCAACTCGTCGGTGCTGCAGCGCATGAAGCCGGACGCAATGATCATGCATCCGCTGCCGCGAACGGTCGAATTGGACAAGACGGTGGATGACGACCCGCGCGCGCTCTATTTCCGCCAGGCCGCGAATGGGTTGTACGTGCGAATGGCGTTGTTAACGATGCTGTTGGAGTAAGGAAGTAACTAGTTACTAGTTACTAGCTGCTCTCACACGAGGACCTATGCCCGTTATCGATCAATTGCTGACCAAAGATTTCATCGAACTCGAAGAACTTTATGGCGCTCACAACTACCATCCCCTCGACGTCGTCATCGAGCGCGCTGAGGGCGTGTGGGTCTATGACGTCGAAGGCAATCGCTATCTGGATTGCCTGGCGTCGTATTCCGCCGTCAACCAGGGACATTGCCATCCTGAAATTCTGAAGGCAATGTTCGAGCAGGCGCAGAAGGTCACCCTGACCTCGCGCGCCTTTCGCAATGACCAACTGCCGTTGTTCTACCAGCAACTGCACGAGCTGACCGGCTATGAGACGGCGCTGCCGATGAACTCCGGCGCCGAGGCAGTGGAGACGGCCGTGAAGGCGGCGCGCAAGTGGGGCTACAAGGTCAAAGGCATCCCCGATGGCCAGGCCGAGATCGTTGTCTGCGCCAATAATTTTCATGGCCGCACGGTTACCGTCATCAGCTTCTCCACGGACGAGCAGTACCGCGACGGCTTTGGCCCGTTCACACCTGGCTTCAAGATCATTCCATTCGGCGATGCCGTGGCCCTGCGCGACGTCATCACGCCCAACACCTGCGCATTCCTGGTGGAACCGATTCAGGGCGAAGCCGGTATCGTCATTCCGCCCGACGGCTTCCTGCGCGACGCAGCCGAGATCTGTCGCCACAACAATGTGCTTTTGATAGTCGATGAGATTCAATCCGGACTGGGACGCACCGGCAAGCTCTTCGCCTACATGCATGAAGGCATCGGGCCGGATATGGTGATCGTCGGCAAGGCGTTGTCAGGCGGCTTCTATCCCGTCTCGGCGGTGCTTTCGTCCAAGGATATCCTCGGCGTCTTCCATCCGGGCGATCACGGCAGCACCTTCGGCGGCAATCCGCTGGGCTGCGCCGTCGCTCGCGCCGCACTACACGTCCTCATCGATGAGAAACTCGTGCAGCGCTCCGCCGAACTGGGCGATTACTTCCTCAGCAAGCTGCGGACGCTCCGCAGTCCTCACCTGCGCGAAGTCCGCGGCAAGGGCCTGTGGATCGGCATCGAGCTGGACGTTTCGGCTAGGCCATACTGCGAGGCGCTCAAGGAACTGGGCATTCTCTGCAAAGAAACCCACGACCACGTGATCCGCATTGCCCCGCCGCTGGTCATCACGCGGAAGGAGATCGACTGGGCCTTCGAGCGGATCAGGAAGGTGATCGAAGAGCAATCGTAAGATTCATCTGCCAGATAATCCTGAGGGGCCGCCGATCTGGGCGGCCCTTTGTCTTCGTTTGCTTTGGGTGAATCCCCAGTAACCAGCCGCCTTTATCGTCATCGTACCGCGCGGAGCACATCCAGCTAAACCACCTGTCATCAGATGATTAGACCGTAATGTGAAATTAAGTTGACTCTCCGTATAAGAGAGCGCAACAGTAGCTCCAACGCCGGGAAGGCAGGCGGCCTATGGCGGCCCGGGTGCGCATGCTTCTTGCGCGCGATCCAGGCAATTCTGGAACGACAAGGAGAGTCAGATGGCAAATCAATGGTCAAATGCAGCTTCTATTTTCGACATCAACTCGCGACCGGTAACCTCCGCGCTCTTCTTAGGACTGATGTTCGCGATAGCTGTGACCGCCGCTCCGGCGGCGCAGGCTCAGACCTTAAACGTCTTGCATACGTTCAACGGCTCGCCCGACGGCGCGGACCCCGGCCCGGGCTTAACCGCAAGCGGGGCAACCCTGTATGGCACGACCGAGTACGGCGGTAATCTCGCCAATTGTGACGGAAGTTGCGGCACGGTTTTTAAGATCGCACGCAGCGGCTCGGGCTGGATCGAAACGCCGATCTATAAATTCACCGGTGTTCCCGACGGAGCGAATCCCATGGCCCGCGTCATCGTTGGGCCGGATGGCGCCCTGTACGGCACCACGGTCATGGGCGGGACCGGCTCTTGCGACATCGGCAGCAGAGGTTGCGGCACCGTGTTCAAAGTGCAGCCTCCGCCAACTTTTTGCGCGAGCTTTCTTTGCCAGTGGAGAGCGACCATCCTCTATAGCTTTGCCTCATTTGCCGACGGGGCCTGGCCGGAAGCCGAGCTCGTTTTCGATCAGGCCGGCAACATCTATGGCTCGACCATAACGGGTGGCACCGGACCATGCAGCTACGGTTCTTACGGCGGCTGCGGCACCATCTTCAAGCTCACCCCCAACCGCAACGGGAGCTGGAGCAAGAGCACGTTGTACTCATTTCAAGGTAGTCCCAACGATGGAGCAGGGCCCGGCAGCGCACTGGTGCTGGACCAGGCCGGCAACATCTACGGCACCACCGGCGGAGGGGGATTGCAATGCCCTTACGACGAACCATGCGGAGTGGTTTTTCGGCTGACGCCCTCGGGCGCCGAAACAATTCTCTACTTCTTCACTGGCGGCTCAGACGGCTACCTTCCCGAGTCCGGATTGATCTCTGACGGCCACGGGAACCTGTTTGGCGCTGCCGCCGCCGGCGGTCAAGGGATAGATGGGGGTAACGGCACAGTCTTCGAATTGACCCCAGCGCAAGGCGGCGGCTGGAACTTCAGCGTGCAGTACACCTTTGATTATTACAACGGTGAAGCCGATGGTCCTGGGCCGCTGACCATCGATGCAGCCGGGAATATAGATGGGACCTCAGGTGGGGGCGGACCCTACGGCGGTGGCACCTTATACCAACTGACGCCCTCGAACGGAGGCTGGAGCTACCGCACGCTGTATAGCTTCGGTTTCGGAGATGGGAGCCAGGGCTTCTTTCCCGAAGGAAAAATTGTGCTCGACGCCGCGGGAAATCTGTACAGCACATGCTCGGAGGGTCCTTATCCGTCTCCAGATGATGGCACGGTGTGGGAGCTCATGCCGTAAGCAGTTGTCGGTTGTCAGCTATGCCGACGATGGAAATAGCCCACATTGTGGGACACAGACGAGTCATGGTGGGTTGATCGAAACAGTAGTTCGCGAAGGAGAATTGCTATGACGCACTCGCAGCAACATCGGGGTTCTGGATGCGCTCGGCTGGCCGGAGTGGCCGGTCTTATCATATTGCTGGCAACAGCGATCACTGCGCAGGCCCAAACCTTCACCACATTGCACAGCTTTACTGGAGGCTCGGACGGAGCTAACCCATACGCGGGCTTGACCATGGATCAAGCAGGAAATCTCTACGGCACAGCCGGGTACGGAGGATACACCGGCGGCAGTTGCGGCTCCTCTGGCGGCTGCGGCATCGTGTTCAAGCTGAAGCATGAGGCTTCCGGCTGGGTCTTATCTCCGCTCTACCAGTTCACTGGGCCCGATGGAGCCTCTCCGCAAGCCAGAGTGATCATCGGCCCGGACGGCAATCTCTACGGCACAACCACGTATGGAGGCACTGCTAACCAGGGCACGGTCTTCAAGCTGAGTCCTCCACCCTCTGCCTGCAGATCCTTCCTCTGCCCATGGAGGGAAACCGTTTTGTATTCCTTCCAGGGAGGCAGTGACGGCGAGCAGCCCCAACTGGCCGACCTGGTTTTCGACCGGCAGGGCAATATCTACGGAACCACTCCGTACGGCGGTACCGGGTCGAGTTGTTATCAGGGCTGCGGCGTGGTTTACCAGCTTACGCCCTCCAATGGCGGCTGGACGGAAAGCATTCTTTACCGCTTCCAGGGAGGAAATGACGGCGCATATCCCTTCGCCGGCCTGATTTTTGACGCCGCAGGAAACCTTTACGGCGCTGGGGAATACGGCGGGGCCAACCTTTATGGCGTGGTCTACAAGTTGAGCCCCTCAGAAGGCGGCTGGACCGAGAGTGTCATTTACGCCTTCACCGCCTTTTCTGGCGAACCTTATGGCGGCTTGATCTTCGACCAGGCCGGCAATCTCTATGGCGTTACATCTGCCATCAATGCCGGGGAGCCTGTAGTGTACGAGTTGACGCCCAGCGACGGCGCCTGGACGTTCAATCCGCTTTATACCGTCTCCGACGCGTATCAAGGCTCCTTTGCCAAGTTGACCATGGATCCCGCCGGCAAGCTCTACGGGACAATCTACGAAGGCGGCCCAGAGGTCTTTCAGTTAACCCCCTCGGACGGCCAATGGACACTGACTGGCTTTAGTGGCAATGCCGGGGCCGAGCCGTCTGACAACGTCATTCTCGACGCCAGCGGGAATGTCTACAGCACGGCGAGTGCGGGCGGCACGTATGGCAAGGGAGTGGTCTTCGAGATCACGCCGTAAGGCAGTGGCCAGTTAGTGCAACCAATATGGAATCCCACAATGTGGGAGGTTTAATGCCATCGCGTCAGGGTTGTGATGGATTCAGTACTTCCGCATGTGGATTTCGGTGCCGTTACGCTCGAACTTCACCTCATCCATGAGCTGATTGATCAGGTAGATGCCGCGCCCGTGATTGGAGTAAACGTTTTCGCCGTTGCAGGGATCGGGAAGGGCGAAGGGATCGAAACCGGAGCCGGGATCGCGCACGACGATCAGCATGCCGCGCTCTTCGTCGCATCCTACACAGCACTGGACTTTCTTGGTGGGATCGTTCTTGCAGCCGTGAATAATAGCGTTGGCCAGGGCCTCGCGGAGCGCGGTCTCGATCTCGAACTCTTTGCCGGCGGAGCACTCCAGCCCGCGCGCCATCTCCATGATGCCTTCCACGACCGGACTGATGGCCGTGGGATCGGCGTTAAGCGTGACCTCAATGCGTATCATCAGTTTGGAGCGATCGAACTCCACGATAGGAAGGCCGGACGTCATGGCATGTCCCCACGTGAGACGTGTGGCTTACTTTTACAGAAAAGCCTTGGCGGGTCAAGCGAGAAAGCCAGAGGTGACCTTCACCGCGGCGCGCCGACCGGGCATGAAGACGCTGTTCGCTGTTCGGTTCTCGCCTTTCGCCAGAGTGAGGTCAGGCGAATCGGGAGGAGTGACAACAGTAAGCGAACCTGCTGCATGCTCTCCAGAAACTGCGGTGCATTTACCATGCAGTAATACTTAGGCGGTAGTAGTTCGTCAATAGCGGTCATTTTTCGAAATCCAGTCGAAAAGGCTCCACTTACGTGGCATGGGTCCTTTGTAAGCGGTTCGCCAATCGGAATGGGAACAAAGTTTTTACAACAATCAGCTTGTTTGCTGTTGACTTAGGCGACAATGTTAAGTATGTTGAGGCGTACCATAAGCAGTCAAACCTGTGTTGATTCTCCTGCCCCTCCTGGTTTCCCAATTGGGGTTTCAACCACGCATGTCGCTTGGGGTGCGCAATTCCGTTCGACTCTGAACTCATTTGATGCTCGTCGCGCCTGATATTGTGCTCTGTTCGTAAACGGATCGGCTTTCTATAGTGCTGATCTCCGCTCCGACGTTCCCGGCACACAGGCGAGTAAAGCCCTTGAGTTCGCAACCTTCTTGGCCAATGAAAAGCAGACCCCGAAGTCCCGCGATGCCCAGATAGCGGTGGGACTGTGGGGAGCTAAAACGTAAATCCCAGAAGCAGATGATAATAAGGAGATACAAATGAAGAGAGGTTTCTTGCTAGTGCTTGCCGCAATGGTAATCCTAGCGATGGCAATCTGTGGCTTTGCTCAGTCCCAGGACTCGCAGGTCAAAGGCAACATTATCGCTCCGCCCAGCACCCTTGGCTTGGTTCCTGGAGTT
>Ga0187874_10003290_pt1 | contig 11427 bp, 8 predicted proteins | sample June2016WEW_16_1_3_FD_132993 | JGI IMG/M metagenome (GOLD analysis project Ga0187874, IMG submission 132993) | Peatland microbial communities from SPRUCE experiment site at the Marcell Experimental Forest, Minnesota, USA - June2016WEW_16_150 | ecosystem: Environmental > Terrestrial > Soil >... | reverse complement strand
TACGCAAAATTGTGCCTAATATGCTCGCTCCTAAAAAATAGGATTTCGGCATCCCTATATAAGGAGAGCTGCAAAAGACCATGCTTAAACGCTTCGACTTAAGGAGTTTTATTAAATTTCTTATCCCAATCAGGATTCCAGTGTCGTACGACGTGAGTATCCTGTTTTTCTTATGAAGTTTTAAATGACTTTTTATGTTAAGCCGATGAAAATCGAACAATTCCTTGATTTTGTCACTCAGTTGTTGCAGACTTTTTTGATGGAAAAATTCCCTTTCGTCCTGTCTTCGGCTCTCTCTCATAACCATGCCCGGATTAAAGATAGTCATATTTACTTTTCACTCCATTCGCTAAGTTGGATCCAAATTTTGGAACGTTCAAGAAATGCGTTGACGGAAATCTGGTTTTCCTCTTGTAAGAGCAAGTGCCGCAAAGGTGAATTTTTCGGAAGCTTATGGGCATAGACTTTGAGTGGAGTCATGTCGAGTTTGCGGTCCAATTTCGTGCTCATTTAATCAAACGCTCCTATTTCGAAACAATCTAAATATGACGGGCTATAATGTTCTTTGACACGCAAAATTTCTCTGAAAAGTTGGTGCACCTACTGTTGACTGAAAAAAAGTGGACAACTCCGTACGCTCGGATAAGTAAGATGGAAAGAGACGTTTGGCTAGAAATTGCCCAAAATAGTCCGATCTGGCTTTCAAAACTCGCAAAGATTTTTGAAGACAAGGGTAAATGGTCACGAGGTGGTGTTGAGAAGGCGCTAGAGCGGCTTTGCGAAAAAAAACTAATTGAAGAAGTGCATGCTGAACAAACTCCCTCAGGTCTCAAACAGGTATGGTACGATGCCACACTGTTTGGCATAGTTGCAGCCCTCACACAAGAGGATACTTGGGAGCACATTGACAAAATAGCTGAGAAGAAGGCAAGCAAGCTTCCTCTTGTTTTTGGAAAATGGAACTACTTCATAGATAAAGATGTTAGGGAAACCTTAGTTAAGGCCTTAATTTGGGCCCTCGATGACCCTATGGTTACATTTTATGCTGGTACTTGGACAAAATCGTCTGACTCAGAAATAAGTTTGAGAGACCGGTTGACTGAGCGAGTGCTGTTCTTTAGTATGGACTTAACGTCTGGTTGGTCACTTGATTACCAAGTTCCGTTTACTTTAAAGTCGATCATGATACTGGCTGAAGATTGGATACCCGTGTTAAAAGGCGATGAGGATCTCAGAAAATATCTCGACAAAAGTCTTGAACGATTTGCCGAGAAATATCAAGAGAATTTAAATGACATTAAGCTTTTGGAAGATCTAATTGCTAAACCAGATGCACGATGATTTGTCGAGACAAGGCTTTTTGATTAGAACATCCAAATATTGAACGGCTGCAATTCAGTATTATTAAGGCAAAACTGGTAAATGCAGCGCGGCACTGTCTATGTCATAATTCCTCCAAATATTGAACAGCGCTTAATTTATCGAGATTTTCTTGAATCATTCTGAAGATGTTTTTCCATGAGATTTTGCGATTTGTCTTAGTGCAATTGGATGCTATACTCGTAGAATAATCTATTTAGACCATTATTCAGAGGCTTTTCTACATAAATATTTAAAAATTCATTGGCAACACGTAGTTCACTCTACGGCGTACTAGATTGACAGGCGGAGCTTTTAACCACCATGCCCTGTTTCAAGAATTTATTTTGATGACAACTTTGTTATTAGAAAGTTTTGCAACATATTCCCATCCTTTTGACAAATAGCTATCGGCTTCGTCTATGCTAACAACCTTCTGCTTGAAGTTGTCAGACGCTGTAACTCCCAATAGCTTCTTTCTGACGAGGCTATGCAACTCCTCTTCACTTAGAGAGATTACATCCATGTCTTCTATCTCGTCTTTGCCAAAACCGGCGACCGACAAAAATTGCCGTCTAAAAATGCCCTTTAGCTTTTCCTCTGTGGTTTCTTCACTCATTTTGGTCTGCAAAAACTCTTCGCTTCTCGCGTAAGCCGCCCGCATATCCTCAATAACAGATTCGGGTAGTCTCTGCTTATTTGTCGTGTATCGGCTTTCAATGTCGCCTGTATGCCCCATCCAAAACTGCCTGTAGTCCCTAAGCACTAATCCTTTTGATTCAGCCATCATCATCTGCGTGTCAAAATAGCATCTTAAAACGTAAGGCCGCCACTCAAGACCAGCTGCCCTTAAAGCTTCCCTAATGTTGTCTCCTACATTGTTGGCCCTTATGAAGGGCTTCATTTTTAGCTTGGGTGTTATCAGAGCCGATTTTGGTGTCAACTCCTCGCCTTCTCTCAATCTTTCTTCCAAGTAGTCTATGACGTATTCGCAGCCTTCCACACTAAGAAAAGTGAAGTATTGATGTCCTGCCTTGCTCAGTTCTCTACGCACAACAATCATTGTGGGAATACGTTCGAAGGTAACTGTGCCTTTTTCGATTTTGATTTCTGGCAGGTCAGCAATTGTCAATCCGTCCTTTCCTGTGTAATTACCTAGAACCTCTATGCGCAGCCCAGAATGGGCAACTAGTACGCATGATACTCTTACTTTCTTGTCACCCGAAAGAAATGTTCGTTTTAGCTCTTCTTTCGTTGGAACTCTCTCGTCTTTAAGTGATGGAGACTCCCTTGCACCTTTTATCTTGATTTTTCGCCTGATTTCTTTTCCATTATGAGCAAGCCAAGATTTAACACATTTTAATACGGATTCTATGTAGCTTCCCGTATATCCCGATTTTTCCATTGAAGAAACGTGATCAAGCATCAAGTTGTAATTTTGAAGTTCGCTCAAAGTCGCAAGTTTTTTGGGTGAAATATTAAGCTCCTTACAAAAAGAACCAACCCGTCTTAGGTACACGTCAGCTGTACCTTGTGATCCTCTTGCTAAGTTATCGTACCAGCGTTTAACGTCAAGGTCTTCAAACAAGTAGAGGTACTTATTTTTCGGCGGGGGAGACATAATTAACGGGACAGCTATGCAAGCTAATAAGGATTGTTGCGACCTGAACCCTGTTGGGAGTGGACCGGGCGGGATTTGAACCCGCGGCTTCCGCGTTGCGAACGCGGCGATCATACCAGGCTGATCTACCGGCCCAATTTAGTGTTTTGGAAAAGTAGGGTTGGAGCGCATTTAGAGCTTTCGGTTAAGGCGCTGTTGCGTGTTTAGTGGATGTTTAAGTGTATTTTTTTGCTGTCTAACTCGGATTCATGCCATTGCGCGTCGACTTCTTTGCAGCTGGTGTGCAGGTAAACTTTTCTGGCGCGTACTAACCCAGCCATTTCTCCCAAGTAGGGCTCAAGCAACACCATGCTTTCAGGATCTAACTCGGCGATGTGGACGGATTCCAAGACTTCGGTGGGCACGAACCCCATTTCTTTTCGGAGCGCTTGAACGCGGCGTGCTAGGTCGCGCATTATGCCTTCGCCCAACAGTTTCTCATCTCTTTGCCCGCTTACGAACACGGTGACTTCGTCTATTTGCGATGAAACCCAGTTTTCGCCTCCAACGTATTCAGGAACATTTGTAGAGTACTCTGCAGCCTTCACGTTTGTAAGCTCCAAGAACAACTCCTCAAGATTTCTGAGAGCGTCTAAGATTTTTTCTGGTGCCACCACGATTGCTTTGCTAAGGGGCCATCGGCGTTTCAGTTTTCCCTGTTGCCTGGCAGCGTAACCTATTGAAACCGTCTTAAGCAGAATGTCGAATTGTTCTTCAAGGGTTTTGTCTCGAAGCTTCATGTTCGGTGTTGGCCAAGGTGCCATGTTTACGGATTCGGGCAAGTTGGGTTCAAGCTGGCGGTAGATTTTCTGGTAAAGCGTCTCGCTTAGGTATGGCGTGATGGGGTTGAACAGCAAGGTTACGGTCTTTAACGTGTGGTGCAGGAGAGCATAGATAGTTTGGCGGCGCTCAAACGTTTCAGGCTCGTCCGTCCATAGCTCTTTACGAATCATAGGCACGTATAGTCTGCTGAGGGTTTCAATCACGAAGTCGTCGAGTACTGCTACTGCGGCGTTGAATTCGCATCGCCCAAGCTTCTCCGTGTAATCCTCAATTTTCTCCTGCAACTTAGAGAGGAGCCATTGGTCGGCGGCTTGAAGCTTATTCGCTTTGGCTGCCCACTCTAAAGTGTACTTGCTGGGGGTGAATTCGTCGAAGGTGGCGTTTTGCAGGAAGAATCTGCTTAGATGGTACAGTGTCGATAGCACTTGGTAGGGGCGTCGGGTGAGTTCCTGCATGTCAAAATTCATGAAGTCAATAGAGGAGCATTTTCGCATCATGTAGAAACGGCACAAATCCGCCGAGTTCTTTTCCAGAAGCTTGTTTGTTTCGACGACGTTGCCGAGGCTTTTGCTCATTTTTCTGCCTTTCGCGTCTTGCGTGAGCCCCTGAAATAGGAATGATTTGTAGGGCGCCTCAGGTTTTCCTGTTAGGATGACGTGTAGCAAGAGCAGGCTGTTTGCCCAGCCTCGGGTTTGGTCAATACCTTCAGTTAGAAAATCTGTGGGGACAAACTTTGTAACTTCTTTGTCTGTGAAGCGTGCGTAAGGTGATGCGCCGCTGTTGTGCCATGTGTCCAATACAAAGTCTTCCCGACGCATGGTTCCGCTGCATTTTTCGCATTTAAGCGTGACGCGGTCTACCCATGGTTTGTGAAGCTCGAAATTGTCTGGGATTGCTTCCTGCGCGTGGTTGAGTAGTTCTTTTTTGCTTGCGATTAAGCGTTTTTCAGCGCATTTTTCGCATGTCCAGATCGGCAGTGGGGTTCCCCAAATACGTTCGCGGCTGATGCACCATGGTTTTCCTTCTTTGAGGAAGCCGAGGAAACGGTTTTTTGGTTCATCGAAGAAGTACTCTACTTTTTCTGCAGCTTCCAGCACTTTGCTGTTTATTTTATCTGTGCGTAGGAAGTATTCTTTTCTTGCGAGCCAAACTAGTTTGTGGTGGCTGCGCCAACAGGTGGGGTATTCATGCTTCACCATGGTAACTTTGACGAAGGCATTTCTGTTACGGAGTTCCTCAACAACCGGGAAATCTGCGTCTCGGGCGAAAACCCCTACGAATAGTCCTGCGTCTTTGGTGAATTTTACTTCGTCGTCAAGAGGCGCGAAGATCGGTATGCCTCTTCGTTGTGCCGCCCAAAAATCGTCTTCGCCGTTGCCTGGCGAAAGGTGCACGACGCCGGTGGCTGTGTTTACGTCAACGAAGTCTTCGCCTATGACCTTGTGAACCAAAGGATGCAGGGTTTCGTTTTCTGCTTGCTTTGGAATCATGTCTTTTAGCGGGTACTCGTAGGGGGTTCCCTCTAAGGTTTTGCCCAGCATGGATTCGGTTATTTGGTATTTGGTGATTTGCAGCTCCGCCATGACGGGTTCAACCCGTTGCTTAACCATAATCCAGACTTCTTCGCCTACCTTGACTTTGACGTATTCGGCGGATGGTTGAACCGCAAGCATGGTATCGGTTATTATGGTGAAAGGCATGGTTGTCCAGATAAGGAAGAACTCGTTTTTGCTGTCTGCAACCTTGAACTTGAAGTATAATGAAGGGTCTTCGACTTCTTTGTAGCTGCCTTCGTAGCCGACTTCAGCGCTACTTAGGCTGGTTTGGCACCCAGGGCAGTAAGCGACAACGTAATGGCCTTCTTCAAGCAACCCTTGATCCCAAGCGTGTTTCAGGATTTGCCATTCCCGCTCGATGTAGCTGTCCTTGTAGGTCCAATACGCTTTTTCTTGGTTGATGAACACCCCTATGTTACTGTCTGCTTGTAGCCACATGGCATGGTAACGCATGATTGCTTTCTTGCATTCTTCGATGAACCGTTCCATTCCGTATTTCTCGATGGATTCCCGTTTATTTCGAACGCCCAAGAGCTTCTCAACTTCGAGTTCCACGGGTAAGCCTTGGCAGTCCCATCCGGCCCAGAATGGCATGTAGTAGCCTTCCATTGTTTTCCATCGGTATCGAACATCTTTCATTACACGTCCGCGGGCGTGGCCGATGTGCGGGATCCCGTTCAGAGTTGGTGGACCCTCTACGTAACCCAATAAGCCTTTGGCGTTCTTTTCCAGCATTTCGAGTTTCTCGCGAATTTGCTGTTCATGCCAGAACTCGCGGATTTCCTTCTCCAAAGCAAGCGGAGTGTAATTTGCAGGTAAACTTGCGGAATCAGTTTCGGTTTCTTCATTGTCAGTCATGGCGTTCATCTCGTACCGCAAAAATAAGTAAAAAGACTATATAAGGATAAAAAAACAGAGAAGTTTCTTAGCTCAGCAGTTGGGCTGAGAATTGAGCGCTTTCTTTAGTGGCTTTCTTCATTTTCGCTCGTTTAAAAGATGCGCCGGTTTGGTTTATGGCGACTTCCGTTAAAATTCCTTGACTTGGACTAGTCAAAATTTCTTGACTAAGGGATTCTACGAGGAACGGTTGCGCTTATATCTAAAACCTCGCCTAACATAAGCCAAGAAGTGATTGCTTGGGTAAGTTTCGACTAGCCATCCTAAACACTCAACCACCGCACCTTTACTTAGGAGGCGTGGAGAGGCGCATAATCGAAACCACCAAACGGCTAACAGACGAAGTTGAAATCGCTGTTTACAGCGGTACCAAAAAAGGCTTCAAAGAACCAATAAGCCTGAACGGCGTAGGTTTTGTGCCCTGCCGCTCGACTGACATGCTTTTTCCGCTAGACAACTGGTTCTTTAACCGAAGCTTATCTAAAAAAGCAAGAGATATGGATGCTGACGTATACGAGGCTCACGCCGTAAGCGGTTATGGTCTTTTAAGGGCGCTGAAAAAGCAAGGCTCCAAAAAGCCCTTTGTTCATACGGTTCACGGGGTTCTCGCAGACGAGTATGAGCAGGCACGTAAAGGCGCTTCCCTATCGCTGAGGGGTCGAGCAGCCAACCACTTTATGAATCGCCTAGCCAAGCTCGAAGAAGAAACAGCAAAAAACGCAACTCTTGTGGTTACAATAAGCAATTACTCATTCGAAAAAATAATACAACATTACAATATCGATTCATCAAAAATTCGGATCGTTCCAAACGGCGTCGACCCTGAGAAATTTAAGCCCCTGCAAGATGCCACCGTGGCTAGACGACAACTCGGTTTGGTAGATGAACCATGTGTGCTTTTCGTTGGTAGTTTGATTCCACGGAAAGGACTGGCTTTTTTGGTTAAAGCTGCTGAGAAAATCGTCAAAAAAAACAGGGAAACTAAGTTTATGGTCGCTGGGGAAGGCCCGCTAAGAAGCCAACTGGAAAAAACGTTGGACTCGAAAAACCTTTCGGGGAACTTCAAGCTTTTGGGCAATCTCAAAGACGAAATGCTATCTGCGACCTACAATTGCTGTGACGTTTTTGTTTTGCCGTCGATCCAGGAAGGGCAAGGCATTGTGCTGCTTGAGGCACAGGCGTCAGCTAGACCCGTCGTTGCTTTCAACATTGGCGGCGTCAACGAAGCTGTGCGGGACGGAGAAACAGGTTTGCTTGTTGCGCGTGGAAATGCGGATGAATTGGCTGGTGCGGTTTTGAGGTTGCTGTCCGACAAGGGGTTGCGCGAAAAAATGGGTTCGGCCGCTAGGAAGTTTGTTGTCGAGAACTTTACGTGGGATCTTTGCGCCCAAAAGATGTTGCGAGTTTATCGTGAGTCGTTGGGAACGTGAACATCTACCGACTTGGCAAGCCGTAAAAAGTCGTTGTCTCTCATCCACTCAGTCCTCAAGTATTTGCAAATCCTCTGTTCACTCAGACCCAAACGCCTGGCTTCTTTGACTGCGTAACGATACGCTTCAATCTCTGTAGGTCTGTCAACGTAGTCGTATCGTGGATCGAAAAGTTCTTTTCCGTTCATATACTGCTTGATGTGGCAAAGCTCGTGGATTAAGTCAAGATAAATGTCGGTTTTATTGCCGTTGTTGAGGTAGTTTTTGCTTATGACAAGGTGCCCGTCACTGCCATCTACGTACATGTAACCCATTATCCAACTGAGCTCCACGGTGAGGTGGCTTAAGACTTCACCAGTTTTCTCGCCGAAAATGTCTTTCACGGCACCATTTTCACTAAAGCCTTTGAAGTATTCAGCAAAAACGACTTTTTGGTTCGTTAGGCTAAGCGGGTCAAATGGGAGTTTTCTAAATAAACGCAAAATCCTGAAAACCGCGTATTCGATCGGCGTCAAAGCATACCCTGCTCCTACTTATACATTGAAAGGTACTCAAGTTTCATTCCGCGATGGACCAAATCTGGGAGGTCTTCGATGCTTCCGATGCTGGCGTCGATGTTGCGGTGAATTGGGTGGCTCCACATTCCTTCTGGTGCAAGGTTGAACTGCAAAGGCACTTCAACTCTAACGCCATATTTTTCGCTGAAATTCTTGATTAATCTGCCTTCTCTGCATGCATGATGTGCAGAGGTGTAGCTGTGCAGGAGGCCTGAAGAGCCAAAGGTGCCAATTCCATGCCAAACGGTCGCATTTTCAGGCGAGCCCATAGAGTAAAGAAAGAATTGTGGCGAAGAAGGCGTCTCTTCAAAGCTGTAGTCTGAAAGTCTTCCTCCCGGTACTGTGAAGCTGTCATCGCAGTGTGCAACTGCAACGTCTTCCTCGTCCATGGCGTTGGGGTAAAGTTTAGTGCTTTTATACTTTACAGCGACATCGAGGAGTCTGTTGTTTTCGAAATGTATTTTGCCTCGGGCTGCTCTTTTGGAGCCATAGCCCTTCTTTGAATGGGGAATTGTGAGAAGTGTGGTGCGGTTCGCCATGCTTCTGCCCATGCAAGAGTAGGCTTCGTTTACTGCCTCGTAGTCACGGTGGCTTTCTCCGATAATGTGATGTAGCAACCCGTCTTTGCCTTCCGTCTTCAAAGTTGAAAGAGGCATACGCAACGAGTACAGCGACAGGTTCATGCCGAAAAACTTGGATAATGGTTCAAGCTGCTGATACTTTACTGAATCAACAAAATCCAAGTAGGAACCATTAGACGCTTTGAGACAGCTGGCTATCAATTCTGTTTCGCCCCTCGAAATCAAGGATCCATCATATTTTTTCGCATAGGCTTCATCAATCTTCAAGCTGTCTGTTTTAACATTAACTGCTGGAAACGCGCTTTGACCGCTATCAACGATCGATTGTTTGAGCGGGTTCATCGAGTAGCGGTCAGCTTCGACATCATCAGTGTTTAACAAGAAAGGAACAATATGGCCTTCAGTCGGCTTTCTTAAACGCTCGCAAATTTGAATGATGTCGTCGCGTTCTGGTTCATGTAGCCCGACCATGTCAAAGTGGTTTGCCGTAGCTTCAAGCAGTCGGGTCCCGATAATTCCTTGGACTTCTTCAACGGTCAAATGGGGATTCGTGTATTCGACGGAGCCTCTCAAAAAGAACTTGTTCCCCGTAAACTGTTCGCTGATCTTTCTGCCGTTCACGTAACGGAATAGTGTTACCTGTCTGCTCCATGTTTCCTGTTTGAATGTAGAAAGTTTCTTGACTAAAACTTTCACGGTTGACATCGAGCTTTTAAGAAAATCTTCAACCAAAGCCTTACTGTTATCTTCATACATCAAGATTTATCCTCGTTCTAAAGATTCAGCCATGTATATACAATTTTTTGCCACGGCTTTGCCTAAAAACATCCTTGAGACAGAAAAATCTTCCTTAAAGCCGAAGCTGAAAAGCATGTCGACTAGCACTGCCTGCTTGATTGGAATAACCAGATATACACTCTTTCCCGCCAAATTAGATAGAACTGCTTTAAGAAGCCCGACGGCGACGTCAACTTTGCCTTCTCGACATATCATCGGTCCAATCCAAGCAGTTTTATCCATAACCGTAGCGGCAACATAGCCCACAACCCCTTTGGATTCAGACTTAAAGTAGCTTAAGTTGCCTTCTTCAAGAATGATTGATTCAATCAGTTTCCGTCTGTTTCCTCTAAAGAATCGGGTATCAAAACTCTGAATCCCCCCAATCTGTTGCTTTCCTATTGTCGGCAACACTTCAAAAGATATGGAACCTAAAGATTCCGCATGTAAAACCGAGAAATTCTCATCAACCGTGAACCCTAATTTGCTATAGAATCCATCAAGGGTTGGCTCAGCGTAAAGTCCAACGGTTCGAACACCCTTGGCTTGAAGATAGCTTATCGCGTGTTTTACGAGGAGTTTTCCTACACCCATGTTTCGATATTTTTCTTTAACTATAAGGTTCCCGAACCAGCCTACCTTGCTGAAGCTGATGCTTGTAGCTATGCCAACGGCGTCTCTGTCTTGAAAGGCGACGAAGCAGCCGTCAGGTTCAAGATTTGCCATGAACTGAAAGTCTTCTTCAGCCATGTTCCAATTCATAGTGTTCGCTAGTTCTGTCGCAAACCCAAAATCGGCTTTGCTCATCAGTTTCACAGTAAACATAAAAAATAATCTATAGCCTCAAGGAATTAAGCGTTAGCAAACTCGTACTTGAACATGCGTTGCAGAGTTTCATAATTAACAAATACTTTTATTTTGTAGCATCCGCATTAATTGATTGTTCTTGTGGCTAGCGCTTTTGTGAAGGGGGGCTAGTTGCTTTTGATCGGTGAACATTGTGTTAGGAAAGATACGATTTCGAAAACAAACGGTTTTCCTTGTTTTGATCTGGATTGTTCTATTAGTGTTGTCCCTATCTTTCCTGTCGATTCTGCAATTTATTTTTCAAAATAATCCTCAGGGTGAAACGATTGAAAGCGAAAGCTGGGCTGGATACATTGTTTCAAGGGACGCTAACGCCAAGATTCAGGTTAATGCAATAAACGCTTCATGGACAATTCCCTCTGTTGTCGCTTCAGCAAGTGATGAACATTCGTCGATGTGGATTGGTGTCGGCGGCCAGTTGGATGACACGTTGATTCAGGTGGGAACAGAACAGGACGTGAGCGGCGGGCAAGAAACCTATTATTCTTGGTATGAGCTTATTCCCGCGTTCGCCGTGAGAGTGAACACCATTGCTGTTTCTCCTGGGGATGTAATGGTTGCGTCTTTACGCTTGGTTGATCCAACTGCGAACCGGTGGAATATACAGATTAGCGATTCAACGACTGGGCAATATTTCAGTACAACAGTTGCCTACAACTCTACGGGCTCTTCAGGCGAGTGGATAATTGAGCGTCCGACAGTGAGCAACAGGCTGAGCACTTTGGCGGATTTCGGGAACGTGACCTTCAAGGGTTGCCATCTTAGCGCGGACAGCAAATCGGGTACGTTAAAATCGTTTTATTTCTCAGGAATAGTGATGACTAACAGCGTCAACACTCAGTTAGCTTCAATTTCAAATATTGCAACCGACGGCACAGACTTCACCGTTAAGTACGTTCCGACAAAATGAGAAAGATGATTATTATCCAGCCGGTTGCATCGTTTAGACTGCTTAGGCTT
>Ga0187874_10003289_pt1 | contig 11428 bp, 4 predicted proteins | sample June2016WEW_16_1_3_FD_132993 | JGI IMG/M metagenome (GOLD analysis project Ga0187874, IMG submission 132993) | Peatland microbial communities from SPRUCE experiment site at the Marcell Experimental Forest, Minnesota, USA - June2016WEW_16_150 | ecosystem: Environmental > Terrestrial > Soil >... | reverse complement strand
CCCCAACACCGCCTTGGAGGGGAAGACGGCCACTGCCGAGACATCGCGAAAGAGCGAGCGCAACATGAGCAGGCACCCCAGAATCAGCGCCCCGCAATCCACCGACCCCAGCGCCGGATCGATCCCCCGCGTGGCCAGGGCCTGGCTGGCCGTGTAAGCGCGCACGGCAAAAAGAAGGCCCAGCGCCAGGATCATGAATTTGATGCGCCACCGCATCGTTCCCACCGCCGCCTGCAACGTGCGCTCAAGGTTCATCAGCACCGCGATGCTCCAGACCAGAAACAACCCGTACAACGCCATCCCGCCCCGCTCCAACTGAAAAATCCACTGCGCCTCATCGCTCATGTTGACAGGGCTGATCATCGCCCCCCTTCCCGGAAAGACCCCGATCAGCGCCACCGGCAGGACAAACGCCCCGAGAACGGCCCAGCGCCATTGGCGGAAAAACTCCCGATAGTTGCCCCGCGCGTAGCTCAAACTGAACAGCAGCCAGACCCCCGGCAGAAACGACATCGCCACCAGGCGCCACATGTGCCAGAACCTGGCGTTGCGCTCCACCAGCGCGTCGCTGGCCAGCCCGAGCAGGACGCTTTCCGCCACCAGCAAGCCCATCCCGGCCGCGAAAAACCAGACCGCGATCGAGCGCCAGCCCCGGAACACGGCGATCAGCATGACCGCGCCCGCGCACACCGCACTGGCATACGCAAGTGTCGCTGCTGTGCTCATCAATATCGGCCCATCCGCTGCGTTTTCATTTCAGGTTGCGCGTTCACGCGCCATCGTAAGCGCTGACTCCCGCCCCAAGCAACGAAAAACGGTTCCCCGACGTTATCAGTGGATTCACGCACAGAACCGCAAGGCCTGGGGAGCGCGACTGTCCCGGTCGCCGCGGAGCGCGTCTCGCGCTCCGCTTCCCGGCTCATTGCCATCCATCGATTTCTCAATGGAAACCGATTCGGCGCGGCTGGTGTTTGGGCGGCAGTGGGTTTCGGCGGGAGTTATTGGAGCAGATGCGTGGCTGCACCGGGCTTAATCACGGCGGGGAGCAGCGGCGGGAAACAGAGCAAGCGTGGGCCGAACACCTGCTGGCGGACCAACTCCAGCGGCGGCGGTGGACCGCAGCGGACCTGGCGCAACGCCGCCAAGGCGATGGGCAGAAAGGCAAGATGGCCCGACGGCTTCGCCAGGAAACGACAACGACCTTGCCCTGGATTGCCCAACGCCTCAACATGGCCGTGGCGGGTTCCCTGGCGAACCTGCCGCGTGCTGCGGGAAGAAAACGATAATATGCGATTACTTGGTAATGACCCGTTTATGGTCGGAAAGTTTTACGCACAATGGCCGAGCGGCGGGAAAGGGGCTTTTCTGGCGTCGCGGCGGGAAGAAGCGTGCCAACGCTCAATGGTTCAACCTCCCACGCGCGCATCATCAATCGGACAAAACTATGATTTGGCGCCTTTTACGCGCTTTTTGTGAATGTCATTCCGAATTCCGGGCTGCCCCCTTCGTCCCTTCGGGTTTTTAGTTCATCGAGCCGGGCAAAGCAACCGACCAGTTCTCCGTTCGGAGTTGAATCGGAAACTCGCCGCGTTGAAACACACGTTCGGATGCCTCCTTGATTTTCTGCATGCTGTCGTGTGTAACGAGAATCAAGTTGTGTTCCAACGCCACGCTTACAATCAAAAGGTCCGGCTCATCAACGCCGAGTTCTTTGCCAGTAACCTTGTCGAACAAGTCCTCTGGCCGCCTCTTCTTTGGCGGCGCATATAATCGCCAGAGTTCCGCGCGTATCAAGGAATACGGAATGATTGTGCCATCATCCACGGGCAAATGCGGGTATTGAGCAAAGAACGACCGCAATTCAACTCGCTTCTGAGGGACGACGTTGGGTGCTTTCGCCATGCCAAATTCAATCTCTGCGATTGCCATCACCGGCAACAGAACAAGGCTGTCGCCGATGGCGGCAAGACGTTGTGATGTTGGAGCGTGGTCTGGTCGCGTCTTGTCAGCGAGCGCCGAGATGACATTGGTGTCAAGGAGGTATCCGTCAGACATGGTCAGTTCACCTCCCCAAGAGCTTCGGTCATGGCAGCGTCGTCAAACTTCGGAATCGTCCGCAAGATGTGGCTGCCGCGACAGTTTGCAAAATTGGGAGAGACGTAAAGCCAGAGTGGCAGGGTCGGGCTAAATTCCTTCGGGTAATAATCTCCGAACGCAAACGACACGGGCCGCTTTTCGCCGCGAAAGAATTCCAGCAGCTTGCGCTCAATCCACGGCGGAAGATTGTAGGCTCGCAGTATAAGCGCATCAATCTGGAGCAGGATATTGCGTGCTCGATCCTGCCAAGAGTTTCCACCCCAAAGTTCGTATCGAGCCTCGGGTTGCTTTGAGAGTGTTGCCATCAGATCGTCCACATAGCGCTCAAGTGTAGCCATGTCTGCTGGTGAGAGCTTCGGAATGCGACACTCGGCCATTGTGACAATTTTTATGTGTTTACTTGTTTCATGGCTTGCAGCGAACGCCGATGCAACAGGTGAATTAAGAACAGCGGTCAAAGATTTCAGTGACCAACCTTCCTTTGGCCAAACGCATTGAAATGCTTGAGTGCAAACAAAACGGTTTAGATCGTAGGCTGCGGCGATGCGCCAAGACCCTCTCGCCTTGCGGACCGCGTTTACAACAATTTTGGGTTCGTTCCACGGCAGATCCCAAGCTCCGCCGCGTCTGGTTTTTGGATCGGCGTTTAGATAAACAGGTGACGGCAGGCAAAATGATTCCAAACCGTCTTTAACATTTTTGAGACCGCGAACCCAATATTCACCGCGCTTTGCCTTGGAAATATATTTTTCCTCAATGAACGGCGGTTTCCATTCCACGCCGCGATGAATTTCGGCTATGTCCCCTAATTTGGGCAGGTGTTGCAACCGTTCCCAAACTTCTTGAAGCTCTGAAACCCATAGTCCAGCAGCGGCAGCAATAGAATCAAACTCCCCACGGTCTTGGCGTGTAACAAGCCCAGACGCCATGAAGGAATTCAATTCCCGTTGGCGAACCTCCGCAAAATTGACGCTTGTTGGTTGTTCCGTTGATTTCGGGCCGTGAGCCAAAACGAGAACGGTCTCCATTTCTGCGTGAGTGAATACCTTGTCGGGTAGCGCCACCAGATCAATTTCGCGGTAGCGTCGAGCGAGTTCCTTGCGCACTCCGCAGTAGCTCACGCCAGTCAAGAATTGCTGGGGAAGAACCAGTCCCATCATCACATCGCGCCGAGCGTGGCCGAGAATTCGCCGGAGCAATTCCAAAGGTTTTTGTGGAGCGATCCCACTGCCGTATTTCTGACGTTCGGCGGTTTTGAAATCCTCAAACGGTGGATTGCAGAGCAGCACCCGGGTATTTGAAAGTGCATTAACGAACTTGCTACGTGACGAGAAAATGTCATCCACTTCCAATCGCCATCCATTCGGATTGGGGAAGTCTGCCAGCATCAAACAGAGCTTGTTGACCTCGCGGGAAAACGGCTCGCGTTCAAAACCGTGGAGCATCCGCACCAGATAATTGTGACGTTCGCGATTACTCCAGCCTGTGCCGAGCAAATCTCGGAGACGTTTTAACGCGGCAACAAGAAACACTCCATGACCAGAACAGGGCTCAAAAACAATCCGTTCACTCTCGGGAATTTCAGCCCAAGGCAAGCGTTCCACGACGTAGCGTGCGATCCGATGTGGAGTGCTGTGTATGCCACCTTCGCGCCTCAATTGTTTATCTACGAGTGTGTTTTCGGCGATAGACGCAAGAACATCAACGGAGAGGTTTTGAAAACTAAATCTATTCCAGAGTTGTGCAGCGGCGGCAAGCTGCTCTTCATAGCCACGGAGATAATTTTGAGGCTCTTTGTAATAATCTGAAACCTTGGCGAGGATTTCATGCGGCTCGCTAGCTCCGTCAATCGTGTCGAAGCCGCCGACCTTTCGATCATGAAATACTTTCCCAGCGAGCAGTCTGAAAACGAGGCGATAAAGCTCCTCGGATTCCGGCTTTTGTCCAGTGCGTTCCTTGTGGGCGCGTTGCGCATCATGAAGCGCATTTCTGAGCATACGGTCTAGCTTTCGGCCGATTTCATTTTCCAAGGCCGGAATCAACCCTAAATCCACCCAATCAATTTCCGTAGGCCCGACGGACTGCCCAATATTTTTGGCACGCAGAACCGCGTCTGGATTCCACCTCGTCTTAATTGCGTCGAAGAAACGACGCATGGCATCGGCAGGAATTCGTCCCGCGGCTGATGGGTGCGTTGTTGTTTCGTCCACCCCAACAGACCATGGGACCACACCATCCTCGCGAATCTCGATGGCAAACGGGGCACCCAGCGCCCGAAGCCCAATTAATGAGCTTCTAGGATAGGGGCTGGAAAGAAATGCTGCTATGCAAGCGGAGTCGTAACCGAGCGGCTTTCGGCCAAACCCTGCGGCGGCAACTTGGCGTGCTGGTGCGTCTGGTGAGAACCAATCGTTGAAGTCGTAAGCTTGTTGAAGCAGTTCACCGGAATATCCGAGGCGCCCCAATTCTGTCAGAACGCCATCGAACACACGCCGCTGCCGGTCACTGGTAAATGTATGCAAATTCAAGACGACATTGTTTTACGGCAACTGCGACACCAACGCAATCACCGTCACGAGGGCAAATCGCATCTTTCCGCGATTCGGCGGCTCGCGCGCGCCTCCCCAACAGCCAAATTCCCTGCGCCATAATTGAGGCCGCCAGCCGCGCCTTGACGGGGCGGGGCGGGCGGGCGATTTTTAGGGCGATTGGCCAGTGGCCTTCAGCAATGACGGCCGGGGATGCTTTTTCGGCCGTGATGAGGACTCCCGCCGCGCAAGCCCTGCGCCGGCGCGTGGAGGCGGGAGAGGTGTTGTCGTTCGACGGGGTCAGCGCCGGGGCGCAACCGTTTTTCGCGATGTTGTTGTCGCGGCTTTTTCCAAATCGGCAGATTGTGGCGGTGACGGAGGGGTTGCGGTCGCAGGAGATTTTTCAGCAGGATGCGGAAACCTGGGCGGCGGCGGGCGGCAGCGAGACGGAGGCGTCCACCGCGCCACTTTTTTTTCCGGCGTGGGAAGTTTTGCCGCATGAAGCGCGATTGCCCCATGCGGATGTCGTGAGCGAAAGGCTGGCGGCGCTGGTCGCGCTGGCGGAGCCGGGGCCAGACGGGGCGCGGCCCATGATTGTTTCGAGCGTGACAGCGCTGCTGCAAAAGACGATGCGGCGCGAGGACCTCAAAGGGCGGCTGCGGCAGTTGCGGCGCGGAGAGAGTTGGGACCCGTTCAGCCTGATCGAATGGCTGGAGGAACAATCCTACGAGGCGGAAGTCCAGGTGACGGAGAAGGGGCACGTGTCGATGCGGGGCGGGATCGTGGATTTCTGGCCGCTGACCAGCCCGTGGCCGGTGCGGCTGGAGTTTTTCGGCGACCAACTGGATTCGCTGCGGTACTTCGATCCGATCACGCAAGTGTCGCGGGAGGAGATCGCGGCGATCACCATTCCGCCCGGCGGCGAACTGGGGTTGCTGAAGAAGGAGAAGCCCGGCGCGACGGCCAGTTTGCTGGAATATCTTCCCGACGGCGCGATTTTTCTTTTGTGCGAGCCGGAGATGCTGGCGGCGCAGGCGGAGCGTTACCAGGCTCAGGTCCCGGCGGAGGATCCGTTCCTGATCACCTGGAAAGAGTTCCAGGAAGGGATGGCGCGACGCGGGATGGCGTCCGTCGCGGTCAGTCAACTCGAAAATTTGTCCGTCGAGGACGTGGTGGTGGAGGGAAGGCGGCTGGAGAACCCGGAGGCGCTGAAGTTCCAGAGCCTGGAGATTTTCCGGCCCATCGGCGGGCAGCGGCCCGAGCCGGCCATAGCGTCGGCGCAGCGCCGGGAGTTTTTCCAGCAGTTGCATCGCTGGGCGCGGCAGGACTACGCGGTGCATCTTTTCTGCAACAACGACGGCGAGCGGCAGCGATTCGAGGAGATTTGGTGGGAATACGGGCTGGGCCATCCGGGCGCGCTGCGGCTTCGGCTGGGGGCGCTCTCGCGCGGCTTTCTCTTTGAGCCGGCCAAGCTGGCGGTGGTGACGGACGCGGAAATTTTCGGGCGCTACAAGGTGCAACGTCCGCGCCGGCTCAAGTCGCCGCACGCCCCCTCCAGCCGGTCGTTGCTGGACATCAATTTCTCCGAATTGGAAGAGGGCGATTACGTGGTGCATCTGCAACACGGCATCGGGCGCTACCTGGGATTGCAGGCCATGCCGGCGGCGCAAGGGCGCCACCTTCCCAGCGAGCGGGCGCAAGTGGCGTCCACCGGCGAGGAATGCCTGGTGATCGAATACGCCGCGGCCGATGGCGGCGAGACGCCGCCAAAACTTTACGTGCCGATCAGCGAGGCGCATCTGGTCAGCAAATACGTGGGCGCGGGCAAGGCCCGTCCGCCGCTCAACACGCTGGGGGGCGGGCGCTGGGCCAGGACCAAGGCGCAGGCCGAAGCGGCCGTGCGCGACATCGCCGCGGACATGCTCTCCATCCAAGCCGTGCGCGCCACGCAGGAAGGCTTTCCGTTCCCGTCCGATGTGGGCTGGCAGCAGGAATTCGAGAACAGTTTTCTTTACGAGGAAACGCCCGACCAGGCGCGGGCGATCGCGGCCACGAAAACGGACATGGAAACGGCCAAACCGATGGACCGGCTGATTTGCGGGGACGTGGGCTACGGCAAAACAGAGGTGGCCCTGCGGGCCGCGTTCAAAGCGGCGCTGTCCGGCAAACAAGTGGCCGTGCTTGTTCCGACGACCGTGCTGGCGCAGCAGCATTTCAACACGTTCGGCGAACGCATGGCCGAGTACCCGGTGCGGATCGAGTTGCTCTCGCGCTTTCGCAGCCGCCGCGAGCAGGCCCGCGTGGTCAAGGACCTGGCCGCCGGCTCGGTCGATATCGTCATCGGCACCCATCGGCTGCTGCAAAGCGACATCGTCTTCAAGGATTTGGGGCTGGTGGTGATTGACGAAGAGCAGCGGTTCGGAGTGTTGCACAAGGAGCGATTCAAACGACTGCGCACGCTGGTGGATGTGCTGACGCTGACGGCCACGCCCATTCCGCGCACGCTTTACCTGGCGCTGGCCGGGGCGCGCGACATGAGCACGATTGAAACGCCGCCGCAGGACCGGCTGCCGGTCGAAACCATCGTCACCCAATACGACGAACGGCTCATCCGCGAGGCGATCCAGCGCGAGCTGAACCGGGGCGGGCAGGTGTTCTTTCTGCACAATCGGGTGTTTGACATCGAAGCGGTGGCGCAGCGATTGAGGGCGCTGGTGCCGGAGGCGCGCCTGGCGGTCGGGCACGGGCAAATGCACAGCGACCAGTTGGAGGAAGTGATGACGACGTTCGTCAACGGCGAAAGCGACGTGCTGCTCTCGACGACCATCATCGAAAGCGGGCTGGACATACCCAACGCCAACACGATCATCATCGACCGGGCGGACCGATTTGGGTTGAGCGATTTGTATCAGTTGCGCGGGCGGGTGGGCCGGTACAAGCACCAGGCCTACGCCTATTTGCTCTTGCCGCGGCACGCCGGGCTGCTGGTCGATGCGCGCAAACGGCTCAGCGCGATCAAGCAGTATTCGAGCCTGGGCAGCGGCTTCAAAATCGCCATGCGCGACCTGGAGATTCGCGGGGCGGGCAACCTGCTGGGCGCCGAGCAAAGCGGGCACATCACCGCGGTGGGCTTCGAGCTTTATTGCCAATTGCTCAAGGAAAGTGTCAGCAGCCTCAAAGGCGAGAAGACCCGGCCCCGCGCGGAAGTGCAGTTGCGGCTGGATTTCCTGGTCATGACGGCGGACGAGGCCGCGCCGGCCGGGGCCAAGCCGGGAGGGGCGCGGCGCAAGGCGGTGGCGGGCCTGCCGGCCAGCTACATTGCGGAGCCGCAACAGCGCATCGAGATATACCGGAAACTGGCCCAAGCGAGCGACGCGGGAGCGTTGGGCGAATTGAAAGCCGAGTTGCGCGACCGGTTCGGCCCGCCGCCGGCGGCGGTGGAGCTGGCGTTGCAGGCGGCTGATTTGAAACTGGCCGCGGCCGAGTGCGGCCTGACGAAAATCGAAACGCAGGAGGGGAAGTTAATGCTGACGCGGGGAACCGATTACGTGATGGCGGGGGGGAAGTTCCCGCGGCTGAAAAAAACCGCGGCGGCGGCGCGGCTGAACGAGATCAAGAAACTGGTGCTGGCGTTGTGAAACGGCCCCTGCATTCCCTGTGCCAAGTGGCGGGGGAAAGAGTTAAATTAACTCACAAAAAAAAGGGGTTGCTCCTTGACGCAGAGGGAGCGCGCCAACCATATTGTCGGCCATTTTTGGATTTTGTCTTGAGCAGTTCAAAGAAAAAAACTGAAGAGAAACAACGCGCTCCGTCCGCCAGCACAGCGACCGGCTTGTCGCGGCGGAGCGCGGAAAAGACCGTTGCCGCGTCTGCTCAACAACGCCGCAAAACGGTGGCCGTCGCAACCATGACACCCCTGCCTGAAACCAGATTGAAGATTCAAACCGTGCCGGGAGACCCCTGCGCCGCCGCCAAATCTCCGCCGCTGGACCTGGCGGAGAAGGTCAAGGAACTGGTCCGTCTGGCCCAGGAACAAGGCTACCTGACCTACAACGACATCAACGACGCCCTGCCCGACGGGGTGGTGTCGCCCGACGAGCTGGATGATCTCTACAGCAAACTGCGCAATCTGGAAGTGGAGATCGTGGACCAGGCGGAGGTGGACCGGGTCAAACAACCCGAACCGGACGAAGACGAAGACAAGACGCGGCTGGACATCCTGGATGATCCGGTGCGGATGTATCTCAAGCAAATGGGCCAGGTCCCGTTGCTCAACCGCGAGCAGGAAGTCGAGATTTCCAAGCGGATCGAGGACGCCGAGAACGAAGTCAAACGGATCATTTACAGCTTCGGCTTCGCCGGCAAGGAACACATCGCCCTGGCCGAAAAACTCATTTCCGAGCCGCCCAAGGAACGGTTCGACCGGGTGATTGTGGACAAGAAAATCGAGGGGCGGGAGAACCATCTGCGCGAGTTGCGCCGCCTGGTCAAGAACGTCCGGCTCCTGGACCAGCAAGTCGATGACAAGTACGCGGAGTTGCAGGGCCTGCCGCCGGGCAAGAAGGCCGTCTGCGACAAGGTGGCGCGGGAATTCAAGAAGCTCAACGAGAGGCTGCAGCGCACGTTCAACAAGTTTTTCTACAAGCAGAAAGTGATCGAGGAGATGGCGCTGGTGGCGGACAACATCCACGACAAGGTGCAGTTGAGCCTGCGCACCATCACCGAGTTGGAGGCGCGCCCCAACGAGGCCCAGCACCAACAGATCATCCAATCCGAGCAGCGCAAGATCAAGGGGCTGGAGGAATTTGTGCGCATGCCTTGCGCGGAGTATCTGCGCTGCTACCTCCAGCTCCAGCACTTCACGCGCAAGGCCATCCAGGCCAAAACCGAGATGGTCGAAGCCAACCTCCGCCTGGTCATCTCCATCGCCAAAAAATACACCAACCGGGGCCTTTCCTTTCTCGACCTCATCCAGGAAGGCAACATGGGGCTGATGAAGGCGGTGGAAAAATTCGAATACCGGCGCGGCTACAAATTCTCCACCTACGCCACCTGGTGGATCCGCCAGGCCATCACCCGTTCCATCGCCGACCAGGCCCGCACCATCCGCATTCCCGTCCACATGATCGAAACGATCAACAAACTCATGCGGGTGCAAAAACAATTGATCCAGGATTTCGGACGCGAACCGTCCCCGGAGGAAATGGCCGACGAGATGCAAATGCCGGTCGAGCGGGTCCGGGCCGTGTTGAAAATGGCGCAGCAGCCGATCTCGCTGCAATCGCCGGTGGGCGACAGCGAAGACACCAACTTTGGGGACTTCATCGAGGACAAGACGGCGGAGAACCCGTCGGACATGACCAGTTACAGCCTGCTCAAAGACAAGCTGGGCGACGTGCTTTCGAGCCTGACGGAGCGGGAGCGCAAAGTGCTGGAACTGCGCTTTGGGTTGGGCGACGGCTATTCGCGGACGTTGGAGGAAGTGGGCAAGCAATTCCGGGTCACGCGCGAGCGCATCCGGCAGATCGAAGCCAAAGCGCTGCGGAAAATGCGCCATCCCACCCGCATCCGCCAACTCTCCGGTTTTTTGGAAACGGAAAAGCCGGCGTGAAAAGGGGCGGAGGCCGGAAATCAGGGGTGATCCATCCCAGCGCGGCAGCCGCAACCCAATTTTCAACCACGGATGGACACGGATTAACACGAATAAATCCATCCAGACGGGCCTATTCAAAACTTCGTGTTCGCGTTCGTGGTGAGAAAGTTTTCCCGGAAATGAGCGATTTTGGGATATTGCGCTGCAAAGGGGTTGAATGCCTTCGGCGACGCCGAAAGCGGCGGACGAGGACGTCCGCGCTCCCCAATCCGTCTGCATGGTTAGGGCTTTAAGCCGGTTTCCGTTGACAAGCCGGGCGGGCGGACACCACGTTGGCGGGCATGGAAACGAGGAACGACTGCGGTGGTTGGACGGGAAGAAAGAGGCTGCGCGTGTGGCTGGGGATCGGGGGGCTGGTTTTGCTCTTCGCCGCCTTGCGCTGGAATAATTTCAACGCGCCGTTCATCCGCGACGAGGGAGAATACGCTTACTCGGCGCGGTTGCTGCAAGCGGGCTTGTTTCCCTACGAACACGCCTTCCTGCAAAAGCCGCCCATGGTGGTTTACAGCTACCTGTTTTCTTATTGTATTTTGCCCGATGTCTTTTGGGCGCCGCGCTTGCTGGCGGCCTTGTTCGCCGCCACAGCCACGGCGTTGCTGGGTTGGATGGCCCGGCTGGAGTTCGGAGAAGGCCCGGCGCGGGCGGCCCTCTGGCTGATGACCCCGATGGTCTTGTTGCCGAGCCTGGACCAATGCATCGCCAACACGGAGATGTTCATGCTCCTGCCGCTGCTGGCGACCGTGGCGGTTTACATCCACAGCCGCCATTATGGCGGGAGCGCGCGGCATTGGTTCGCGGCGGGATTTCTGGGCGGAGTGACTCTGGGTTACAAATACACCGCTCTGCCGGTCCTGCTGGTCGTCTTCGCGGCGTGGTCGCTGGAGCGCTGGCGCGCGGCGGGAAGGGAGAAAACGGTTTCGCTGTTGCGCTGCTGGGCTTGGGCGGGACTGGGAGGCCTGGGCGCCGCCGCGCTGGTGCTGGGGTGCTTTGTCATCCACGACGGCGGACGCGCGCTTTGGGAATGCACGGTGGCATTCAATCGTTCGTACGTTGGCACGCGGCTTTTTGGCTGGGGGGGATGGAGGTTTACGCTGGCCATCTTTTGGTCCAGGTGGTGGCTGTTGTTCCTGCTGCCCGTGGGCGCGCTGTT
>Ga0187874_10003287_pt1 | contig 11433 bp, 8 predicted proteins | sample June2016WEW_16_1_3_FD_132993 | JGI IMG/M metagenome (GOLD analysis project Ga0187874, IMG submission 132993) | Peatland microbial communities from SPRUCE experiment site at the Marcell Experimental Forest, Minnesota, USA - June2016WEW_16_150 | ecosystem: Environmental > Terrestrial > Soil >... | reverse complement strand
GCGGTGGTGCCATAGAAATTGCCGTCATTGCCCAGCGTCAGCGCCGATTCCGGCACCGCTCCATTGCTGCCGGAGAAGCAAACCAGCGTAGTCAACGCGCCATTGGTCGTGACTTGGAACAGTGTCCCCATGCCTTGTGGAAATGCTGAATTAGTGATGCCGCCATTTGCCGTCGTGCCGTAGAAATTGCCATCGTTGCCGAGCGTCAGCCCGGCGTACGGATTGGCCCCGTTGGTGAAACTGAAAGAAACCAGCGCGGTCAACGCGCCATTGGTCGTGACTTGGAAAACCGTGCCATAATTATTGCGACCGCCTTCCTCTGTCGTGCCGTAAAAACTGCCATCATTGCCCAGCGTCAGCGGAGCAATAAGATTGGCCCCGTTGGTGTAGTAGAATGAAGCCAGCGTGGTCAGCGCGCCGTTGGTCGTGACTTTGAAAATTGTTTCCTCCGCCGTGCCGTAGAGATTTCCGTCGTTTCCCAGCGTCAGGGCATTGGGATACGGATCATTGTTGGTGTTGAATGAAAGCAGGTTGGTTAGCGTGCCGTTGGTCGTCCATCTGAATACCGTTCCAAAACCCCCGCCGCCCACCTGCGTGGTCCCGTAGAAACCGCCGTCGTTGCCCAGCGTCAGGGCATTCGGATAGGCTCCGCCGCTGACGTTGAATGAAACCATCGTGGTCAGCGTGCCGTTGGTCGTCAGTTTGAAAAGGGTTTCCGAGGTCGTGCCGTAGAAATTGCCGTCGTTGCCCAGCGTCAGCCCGGCATACGGATTGGCCCCGTTGGTGGAGCTGAAAGAGACCAGCGTGGTCAACGCGCCGTTGGTCGTCAGCTTGAAAACCGTTCCATCGCCAGAGCCGGCATTTAAACTGAGATTGCCGCCGTTGTAAGTCGTGCCATAGAAATTGCCGTCGTTGCCCAGCGTCAGGGCCGCGACTGAATTCGCCCCGTCGGCGGAGTTGAAAGACAACAAAGTCTGCAACGTCTGCGCGCCAGCCAGGAAGGCCGACGCCATGAAGAGAAAAGCGATTAGGAATTTGAACCTCAATTTTATCAAATCGTAAAATCGCAGGGATGGCAAATGAAACGCGTTGCTCGGGCTCAAACTCCTCATAAAATAATCATAACATGCGGAACCGCCATTGTCGAGCAGGAAAAGGCCGCGCGGGAAAGGCCGTAACATATTTTACCGCACAGAGCGCAAAGATCACAAAGATAAGGAGTTAAGGAGTTTTTGAGGCCCGCAGATCACGCAGACCACGCAGAACATGAATCTCAAATTTCAAATTAAGGTCTCCCATCAAACATGGGTGCCGCCGGTTCCGTGGCGAACTTGGGGTGTGAAGCGGAAAGAAAACGATGATATGTGATTGTGCGGGATTGACCTGTTTTCGTTTTCGCGTTTGTGAGGCAAACGCGATTTGGAAAATACTTTGGGTGAACCCCTTTGAATTGATGGCATTCTGACTGTCCCCAGGCGGAAAACGAACCGCTTACTGCATCTGAAGAACGTAGAATTGTTGTGGACGTCCGGGATTCACCGCGTTTGTAGCAATGATCGAAAAATCTCCCGGCGCGCTCAGCGCATTGGTGGAAACTGCTGTCCATTGCCTGAGTGGCTTTGTCAGGTTGCTGCTCATCAACACGCAGTATGTCGCACCGGCTTGCCCGTTGCTGCCGTTAAGCACAAGATTCGGGCCAGACAAACTGATACTACAGATGGCAGGAATGGCAATCCCGGATACGATCTCTACTGGGACGTAACTGTCTGTATTGGTGCCGTTACCCAACTGGCTGTAATTATTCATGCCCATAGTCCAAACGCTGTGATCCACCTTGAGGAAAATCACGTGTTGCTGGCCGGCTGCAACGGCAATTACCCCGTTAGTTATGATTTCCTGCGGCGTTGGATTAAACACCGGATTTATCAGGCCTGTAGTTCCAAGTTGGCCGTGACTATCGTCGCCCATGCCCCAGAGACTGCCGTCGGATTTGAGAAAGAGGCTGAAGTCACCTTTTGCGACGATGGCCGTCACATTGCTGGAAACAATCTTCTCCGGGATAGTGCAAGCGCTATTAGGGGTGCCGTCGCCCAACTGGCCGAACTCGTTATCGCCCATTGCCCAAAGGCTTCCGTCCGATTTGAGAAAAAGGCTGTGATTATTTCCAGCGGCAATCGCCGTGACATTGCTTGAAACGATCTCAATGGGAGTATTGGTGCCGATATCGGCTTGACCGTCGCCTAACTCGCCTGACTCATCGTAGCCCATAGCCCAAAGGCTGCCGTCTGCTTTTAGAAAAAGACTGTGGTCGAACCCAGACGCAACCGCTGTGACATTGTTAGAAACGATTTCCTCGGGAATTGTGACATGCGGGGCGAAAGGATTGGGGCTTGTATTGGTTGTGCCATCGCCTAACGAGCCGTCGTCGTTATCGCCCATGCCCCACAGGCTTCCATCGGTCTTGAAGAAAAGACTGTGATATTCTCCGGCGGAAATCCCGTTGACGTTCCCCGGTATGACCAGAGTCGGAGTGAGTTCCCAGAAAATGTTTGGACCGAGGCCCAATTCGCCACCCGAGTTGTCCCCCATCCCCCATAGACTTCCGTCAGACTCAAGCACAAGGGTCTGAGATCCCCCACCGGACACCTCGGTGACGCCCGATGCTCTAATTTGTTCAGGCGTAATGGAGGTGTTCTCCGTGCCATCGCCCAGTTGGCCAAACCAATTTTCGCCCATAGCCCAAAGGCTGCCATCGGATTTTAAAAAGAAACTCCAGTAATCTCCGGCAGCCACGTTGGTGACGACGGCCGCATAGCCTGGATTGGCTGGAAGCAACAACAAAATGAAAACAGCAAAAAGAAGTTTAAAAATGGAGGACATAATTCTGTGTTATCGTGATCGATTCTTCTTTAGAAATTCCGCCCATTTAATTCATCGATATTCGAGGAATTTCATGGCGAACGCAAGGAAAAGCGGCGGAGGATTTGCGGGAATGAGGAAGAACTAACTGAGCGCCTGGCCGGTGGACGGGTCAAAGAAATGGGCGTGGTCCATGTCGAAGCGTAGCGCCAGGTTTTCTCCGGCTTGGGCGGCGCGGGCCGCCGGCATCCGCGAAACGAACCGGACGCCGTTGCTGGCGCAGTAAAGAAAATTTTCCGCGCCGGTCGCCTCCACCCGCTCCACCAGCGCCGCCACGCCGGCGCCGTCCGCGATGTGCTCCGGGCGCAAGCCCAGCGTGACGGGCTGGCCGATGCGCGCTTCGAGCGATTTTGCCGCGTCGGCCTCCACCGGCAACGCAAACCCGGCGTCGGCACGGAAGACGACCGCGCCGTTGTGCCGGTCAATGAGGCCCTGGAAAAAATTCATCGGCGGCGAGCCGATGAAGCCCGCGACGAAGCGGTTGGCCGGGCGGCGGTAAAGTTCCAGGGGCGGGGCGGCTTGTTGCAACGCGCCGTCTTTCATCACCGCCACGCGGTCGGCCAGGGCCATCGCCTCGGCCTGATCGTGCGTGACATAGACCATCGTCGCGCCCGCGCGGCGGCGCAGGGCGGCGATTTCGCCGCGCAATTGCAGGCGCAGGGGGGCGTCCAGGTTGGAAAGGGGTTCGTCAAATAGAAAAACGCGGGGATGGCGCGCCAGGGCGCGGCCCAGCGCCACGCGCTGGCATTCGCCGCCGGAAAGGGCCGGCGGTTTTCTTTCCAGCAACGGCGTCAGGCCGAGCATCTCCGCCGCGGCACGCACCCGTTGGGCGATCTGTTCGCGGGGCATCCGGCGCAGCATCAGTCCGAAGGCCAGGTTCTCGACGACCGTCAAGTGCGGCAGCAGGGCGTGGTTTTGGAACACCATCGCCACATCGCGGTCCTTGGGCGGCACGCCCGCCAGCGGTTTTTCGTCCAGCGAAAGGCTCCCGCCATCGGGCGTCTCCAACCCCGCGATCAAGCGCAAGGTGGTGGTCTTGCCGCAGCCCGAAGGGCCGACAATGACCAGAAACTCGCCATCGGCCGCCGATAGATTCAGATTGCGGACGGCCCCGACAATTTGGCGGCGGGGGCCGGCAAAGCATTTTGAAACGTTGTCAAGAACCAGCAGGCCCATCACTGTTTCACGAATTGGGCCAACTCGGCGTTGCCGGCGCGGTCGGCGGCTTCGGCCAGCGTTGTGCGAGTCTCCGGCGAGGAATCGAACTGGAGGATCTGCTGCGCCAGTTCCCTGCCTTCGGCGTTTCGTTTCAGGCCGGCCAGGGCTTCGAAGGAGTGCGCACCGGAGGCAACCGTGTATTTGCGAAAATTTTCCTCCATTCGGGCTCTGGTGGGGCTGTCTTTGGCTACGGTCGCCAACATCCGATTGAATTGATCGACTTTCAACCCAAAGGCGGACCTCCCGTCCTTGCCGCCCAGAATGTCGGCGTAGCGTTTGGCCGCCAAAAGCTGATCGATGATCAGGCCGCAAACCGTGTCCCGGGCCAGGCCGCCGGCAGGAAGTTGGTCGAACACGGCCAGGTTCTTTTCCTTTTGGTCCAGCGCGGTGTTGAACGAGATGAGCTCCAGGATGGTCTGGAGGTCCGTGGAGCCGGCCAGCACTTTGGCCTGGCGCTCGTCGCGCCGGCTTTCCAGCGCCTTCTCCGCGGCGGGATAGCGAGTCCCCAGGCTCTTGATGTAATTCAACAAGAAACTCAGCCGCACGCCGATAAAGGACGGACTGGCGTCGCCGTGGTCGAAACACCACAAGTATTCCGCCAACGCTTCGGCGTCCCTGCCCTTTTGGGCCAGCGCCTGGCCGTACTTCATTCGGGCCATGGGATCGTTGGTTCCGGCGGCCGTCAATTCCTCCTTCGCCCGCGTGAGTGAGTCTCTTCCGCTGAGCGAGGCGTTGAAATCGGCCAGGAAGGTCTTGGCGTCGCGGTAGCCGACCAGGCGGTCCAGTTCAGTGCCATCGGGCTTGATGAGGAGGACGCTGGGATAGGCTTCGATTTTGTAGAGTTTGGCAAGGTTGGTCTCCTTTTCCGCGTCGAGGCGCAGCGCCACGGTCTTTTGTTCGAGCACCTTGATGACCTCGGCGTCCGTCAAGGTGTTTTTCTCGAGCAATTTGCACGGAGCGCACCAGGTGGTGTAGAAATCCACCAAAACGATCTTGCCTGTTTGACCCGCCTTTTTCGAGGCCGCGTCAAAAGTCAGATCGGAAAACGGCTCGGCAAAGATGTTCAACGCCAGTAGAAAAAGGAAGGCTGCGGCCAAGGATGTCTTCATAAGCAAAAGCAACAATGCGGCCTTTGCCGGGAACATGCAAGGGTGAAGGGAACTACAGCAATCTGGCCTGCTTTGCCGGGTCTGATTGGAGTCCGAGTTTCTTGTAGGTCAACTCGGTGGCGACGCGGCCTTGGGCAGTGCGGTTGAGAAAGCCTTCCATGATGAGGAATGGCTCATAGACCTCCTCCAGCGTGTCCGGCTCCTCGCCGACGGCGACCGCCAGGGAATTGAGGCCGACGGGACCGCCGGAGAATTTGACGACAATCGTCTCCAGAATCCTCTTGTCCATTTCATCCAAACCATTTTGGTCGATGGCGAGCATGGCCAGAGCTTGGTCGGCCATCGGGACGGTGATGCGGCCGTCGCCGCGGACCTGGGCGTAATCGCGCACGCGGCGGAGGAGGTTGTTGGCGATGCGCGGGGTGCCGCGGCTGCGGCGGGCGATCTCGTGGGCGCCTTGCGGCTCGATGGCGATGGCGAGCAAATTGGCCGAGCGAACGACGATTTGCTGGAGGTGCCCGGCCTGGTAATAATCCAGGCGCTCGCGAATGGGAAAGCGGGTGAGCAACGGCGCGGTGAGCAGCCCGCTGCGGGTGGTGGCGCCGATGAGGGTGAAGCGCGGCAGGGTCAGGCGCACGCTGCGCGCGTTAGGCCCCTGGTCGATGATGATGTCCAGTTTGAAGTCCTCCATCGCCGGGTAGAGATATTCCTCGATGGTTTTTTGCAGGCGGTGGATTTCGTCGATAAAAAGAACCTCCCCCTCCTCCAGATTGGTGAGCAAACCGGCCAGGTCGCCGGCTTTCTCGATGGTGGGGCCGCTGGTGCATTTGATGCTCACGCCCATGCTTTTGGCGATAATATGGGCAAGGGTGGTTTTGCCCAGGCCGGGCGGCCCGCTAAAGAGCAAATGGTCCAGGGCTTCGCCGCGTTTTTTGGCGGCTTGTACGGCGATTTCCAGGCGTTCCTTCACATTGGCCTGGCCGACAAACTCGGAAAAGAGCGAGGGCCGCAGCGTCATTTCCAACGCGGCGTCCGGCTTGGCCAGCACGTCTGAGATCACTCGCTCCGGCATCGCCGTTGAGGATGGGCAAGGGCCAAGGCAGCGACAAGGGAAAACTGGGGGTTTCCACCTTTTGCAGCCGCTGCTCGGAAACGTGACATCCACCCTACCGCAGGACAGGGCTTTCCACCGACGCCAGCATTTCCTCATGCATTGCTGTCGGGCAAAGGTCCACTCCGCCCGGCCATTCCGCACAACCGAAATCCGGATTGACGCGGACGGCATTGAACACCGCTGGGGCGCGCAGACTTAAAAAGACGCCGCCGCGACGTTCCGGATCGACCGCATAGACACCCTCCACCCCGTCGTTGAACCGGATGTTGAGCCGATGGCCTTCCAGGGGCCGTGCTTCGACGATTCGAATCATACGGGTCAGAAATGGTTCGGCTCGCGGCGCAGGAATTGGCCGCGGCCGGCTTCGCCGACGAACTTGCCGTCGCGCGCCGCCACCTTCCCGCGGACAGTCACAACGTGCGGGCGGCCCTGGATTTCCATGCCTTCAAAGGCGTTGTAATCGAGGTTCATCCGCTGGGTGGCGGCGGAGATTTTCCCCGTGTAAGCCGGATCGTACACGACCAGGTCGGCGTCCGAGCCGGGCTGGATGGCGCCTTTGCGCGGAAAGAGGCCGAAGATTTTGGCGGCGTGGGTGCTGGCGGTGCTGACGAATTGATGGAAGTCGATCCGCCCGCGCTTGACCCCATAAGTAAAGTATAAATTTATTCGGTCCTCCAGCGACGGGATGCCGTTGGGGATTTTGGTGAAATCCCCCCGGCCCATCTGCTTTTGAGTCTGGAAATCGAACGGCGCGTGGTCGGTGGCCAGCGTGGCCACGAAGCCCTGGCGCAAGCCGTTCCACAGGACGTCCTGGTTGTGCTTCTCGCGCAAGGGCGGCGACATGACGAATTTGGCCCCTTCAAAATCCGGTTTTTCGGCGTCCGTCTTGTCGCAGAGCAGGTATTGGATGAGGGTCTCGACCCAGACCCGCGCGCCGCGGCCTGCGCCGCGCACGGCTTCGCCCAGGCTTTCCCCGCAACTGGTGTGTACAATATAAACATGCGCGCCCAGAATCTCGGCAAACGTCAGCAGATGATGCACCCCTTCGGCTTCAACTCTCGGCGGGCGGCTCCAGTAGTGATACTCCGGCCCGGTTTTGCCCTCCGCCAGCAGCTTCTTTTGCAGTTCGAGGACCAGGTCCGCGTTTTCACAATGGGCGGTGGTGATGACGCCCAGTTCCCGCGCCAGGCGCAAGGTTTGGAACAATTCCTCGTCGGTCACGCCCAGGGCGCCTTTGTAAGCCAGGAATATCTTGAAGCTGCTGACGCCGCGTTTGACAATTTCGCGGAAATCCCGCTCCGCCTCCGCGTCGAAGCGGGTGACGCCCATGTGAAAAGTGAAATCGCAGGCGCTTGCGCCCTGGGCTTTGCCCAGCCAAAGCTCAAAGGCCTCCAGCGGTTTTTCGGCGCGTCCGGGGCAAATCATTTCGATGAAGGTGGTGGTGCCGCCCACCAGCGCCGCCTGACTGGCCGTCTCGTGGGTGTCCTTGGCAAAGGTGCCCATGAACGGCAGGTAAATGTGGACGTGCGGATCGATGAACCCCGGAAACACATATTTCCCCGTGGCGTCGATCACTTCCGCGCCCTTCGGGGCCGGGATGTTTTTGTCGATGCGCGTGATGGTCTCGTTGTCGCAATAAATATCGGCGACGTAGCGCTGGTCCGCCGTGACGATTTCGCCGTTTTTGATTAGTAATGGCATAAGAAGATCGTGTCGGTGATCGGTTGGTTGGGAAACTATTGTGTCGCAGGCGCCGCCGGCAACGGGGCAGGCTTGAGATTGCTGCCGGTGATGCGCAACGCGCAGGTGAGGTCGCTCAATTTTTGACCGGGCAATTCGACGACAAGGCCGTCGGCCGTCTGGCTGAATTTCAACTTGCCGGCGCCGCCGAGCAACTTGACTTTTTTGATCTTGTTCTGCGTCGGATCCTCCGTTTTGGCGAGCGATTTGATGTCCATTTTGCCGCCGTCGGGCCAGCCCAGCGCAATGGCGTAGAGCGTTTTGCCTTTGGTCGTGAAGCGAATGTCCTTGGCCGTGTAACGGGTGTCTTCCCTGAACGCGCCGCCTCTGGCCCTCGCCTCGCCCTCGCCGTAAACCAGCCACGGGCGCGTGCCGTAAATGGCCTCACCGTTCACTGCCCTCCAGTCGGCGAGTTGATGCAGCATCGTTTCCACCTCGGGATCCAGGGTGCCGTCGGGCTTCAGCACGACGTTGAGCAGCAGATTCCCGTTTTTGCTGACGATATCCACGAGCATGTGGACGGTCCAACTCAAGGGCCGATACTTCCAGTGCCGGTTGTAGAACCAATCGCCGATGGAGGTGTCCGTCTGCCACGGATAGGGACTGATGCCGGCGTTCCCGCCGCGTTCATAGTCCTGCACCCAGCGTCCGTTGGAAGGTTGCTTGCAGGTGTAAACGGCTTGGGATTTGCCGCGGTGGGCGGCGGCGTTGACGTTGTAAAAATTCGCGATCTGGCTCAAGCCGGCTTCGTTGCCGAACGGCACGGGGCCGTCGGTGTAAAGCACGTCGGGCTTGTAATTGTCCACCAGTTCCTCGATTTCATTGAACCACTGCTGCTGCCAGCGGGGATTTTTGGAGTACCAGCCGCGGTCGCCCGGTTCGGCGGGGAAATGATAAAGGTCCCAATAATTTGAACTGGCGCCGTCGTACGGCGCGCCGGCCAGCGGCCCGGTCCTGTCGGATCTGTGCGCGTCCTGAAACCAGGTGAAGCTCGCCCCCAAATGTTCGGACACGCCGAAGGGCAAACCATTTTTCTTCGCCGCCTTCTGCCATTCGCCGACGACATCGCGGTGCGGTCCCATCTGTACTGCATTCCAGCGGTGCAGCTTCGAGTTCCACAAAAAGAAATTGTCGTGGTGCGAACCCATGCTGACGAAATATCGCGCGCCGGCCTTTTTGTAGAGTTCCATCAATTTCTTCGGATCCCAATTCTCGGCTTTCCAGAGCGGGATGATGTCCTTCCAGCCGTTGGTGGACGGATGTCCCCAGCGTTGGAGGTGATCGTTGTAGTCGGGCTGGCCCTGCTGATACATCTTGCGCGCGTACCAGTCACCTTCCATCGGCACCGCCTGCGGGCCCCAATGCGCCCAGATCCCAAACTTCGCGTCCCGGAACCACTTCGGATAGGAATAGTTGGTGAGCGAATCCATCGTGCCGACAAAGGGACCGGGCGCGATGGGCAGATCCAATGTGACATTCGTCGTCTGCGCTTGAAGGCCGATGAGGACGGTGAATAAAACGGCGGGGAGAAACAGTCTGGTTTTCATAATCGATTTTTTCATTTTACGTCAACCCCGCCGCCCGCGGACGAAGCCATCGGCGGCAGGGCAGGGTGTTCCGCAATTTCAACCGATGCCGACGCGTTTGCCGGCTTTGCGGGCACGGTATTGTTCCTTGATCCACTTGAACGTCACAGCCAGGCCCTTGTCAAGCGGCGTGGACGGCTCCCAGCCAAGAACTTTTTTGATGAACGTGTTGTCGGAATTGCGGCCGGCGACGCCTTTCGGCGCATTGAGATCGTATTCGCGGTTCATTTTCACGCCGGCAATTTTTTCGATCTTCGACAGCAGTTCGTTAATCGAAACCAATTCGCTCGAGCCGAGATTGATCGGCGTCGCAATCAACTCATCGCAATGCATGATCATGTCAATGCCCTTGACGCAATCATCAATGTACATGAAACTGCGCGTTTGATGGCCGTCGCCCCAGATGGTGATTTCCTTTCTGCCGGTGTCCATCGCCTCGATGACCTTGCGGCACAGCGCGGCCGGAGCTTTCTCGCGGCCGCCGTCCCAGGTGCCGTGCGGGCCATAAACATTGTGGAAGCGCGCCATGAATGTCTTCAGGCCGCGCTCGTGCCAGTATTCCTGGCAAAACATCTCGGACATGAGTTTTTCCCAGCCGTAGCCGCGTTCGGCCATTGCTGGATAGGCGTCTGACTCCTTCAGCGCGCGAACGTTCGGGTCCTGTTGCAGCAAGGTGTTGTAAGCGCAAGCGGACGAAGAGAAGAAGTAGCGCCGCGCGCCGGCATTGCAGGCGGCCTCGATCATGTTCGTGTTGATCAGGATCGAGCGCAGGCATTCGACGCGGAAGCGTTCGATGAAACCCATGCCGCCCATGTCCGCGGCGAGGTTGTAAACTTCCACCGCGCCTTCACAAACGCGTTTGCAGTTCTCTTCCTTGCTGACGTCCCGGCAAAGGTTCTGAACGCCCGGCACGTGCAGATACCACTCGTGCAGCGGCTTTTTGTCCACCGCGCGGACGTTGGCAAAACCTTTCTTTTTGAAATACAACGCGAGGTTGCCGGCAATGAACCCGCCCGCGCCGGTGATGACGATGAGGTCGTCCCTTTTCAACGGCGGGTCTTTTTCAACAATTCGTTTCTTTTCCATATCGCATATCTTCCCTGCCCGGCATCATTATGACAACACGATTCTTCGCAACCTGCCGGCGCTGCCTCGAGCACGTCCACCGGCACTTCCGACGTCTCCGCTCGATTGGACAAATCGCCCGCGAATGTTGCCAACGCTTCGGGATTGTTTCCACCCGGCGTTTCTGCCAAGAATTCACTCATGAAATTGTCCCGGCGGGAATTTGTGGCGGTGGGGCTGGCAGGTGCTGCGGGCCTCTGTGTCGGCGGTGACGCCACCAGGACTGACGCAGCCGAACCGCAACCGCAGTTGCCGGATGAAGACGGCTGCAAACTCTGGCTGCGATACGCGCCGCCGGGGGACGCCGCCAAAAGCTATCGCCGCATTGTGCGGCAAATTCGCGTGGACGGCGCTTCAGCCACCTGCGGAATCATCCGGGATGAATTGCGTTCAGCCACCACGGCTCTGTTGGGCGGCGCCGTTCCTCTGAACGAAAACGGATTGCAGGCCCGCGCGGTGGTTGTCGGCACGCCGGAGAACTCGGCGATGGTCCGCGATTTGAATTGGACCGCCGACTTGCGCGCTGCCGGTGACGAAGGCTTCATCTTCCGCTCGGTCCGCATCGCGAGACATCCGGTGACTGTGATCGCCTCGAACGGCGAAATCGGCGCGCTGTATGGTG
>Ga0187874_10003284_pt1 | contig 11457 bp, 9 predicted proteins | sample June2016WEW_16_1_3_FD_132993 | JGI IMG/M metagenome (GOLD analysis project Ga0187874, IMG submission 132993) | Peatland microbial communities from SPRUCE experiment site at the Marcell Experimental Forest, Minnesota, USA - June2016WEW_16_150 | ecosystem: Environmental > Terrestrial > Soil >... | reverse complement strand
ATGTGGTTCTCGATCCTTTTTGCGGGTGTGGCACGGCTATTGCCGTGGCAGAAAAGCTCAAGCGCCGCTGGATCGGCATTGACATCACTTATCTTGCCATCAACCTCGTGCAGCGCCGGTTGCGTGACACCTTCGCTGAGCAGCTCAGTCCTTACGAAATCATCGGCGCCCCGACGGACGTGCAGGGCGCGGAGGCCCTAAAGGAAATAAATCCGTACCAGTTCGAGTGGTGGGCGGTGGACTTGGTGAATGCGCGGCCCGCCAAGGACCACAAGAAGGGGGCGGACACCGGCATCGACGGCTATATCAACTTCTTTGACGACAAGAGCGGCCAAGCGAAACAGGTCATCGTGCAGGTGAAGGGCGGCTACATCGGCGTAAACCACGTCCGCGACCTGAAAGGAGTGCTCGACCGCGAAAAGGCCGCCATCGGTGCACTCATCACCTTGCGCGAACCCACAAAACCCATGCTCACGGAAGCCGCAGCGACCGGCTTCTACGAATCAAAAGACTTCCCAGGTCGCTATTCCCGCCTGCAAATCCTCACCATCTCCGAATTGCTGGCAGGGAAGAAACTCGAATACCCGGCCCACCGCGTCGAAACCTTCGCCAAAGCGGAGCGGAAGAGTAAGACTCAGCAGGAGGGCCTTTTCTAGTCGTCCGTTGGCCCGAGTGGCCGCCGGTTCAACACGTGGAACCCACTCGTCTGATCCGAGACATGCAAAATCCGGGCATGTGCGCCTCGCACGCGCTAGGCCTGGACGAGGAGCGAGACGATGCAACTGACGTATGTGTTTCCCGTAGCGAGTGAAATCAAGGTTGAGGACGGAAGCTGGAGTTGCCTTTCCTTCGAACGGGATGGCAAACGCGTGAGCATTCAAAAGCCGTACCCCAGAACGAAATTTGATTGGCAATGGGAATCGCTAACAATGCATTCGCGGACTCCCCCGCCGAAAGAGTGGGTTGAGTTTGAGGCAGGGCAAGACGAATACGGCACCTCCCTCATAACTGTTGAAATCATACTCCCCGCCGACGCTACTGAGGAGAGTCTTCGAAAGGAAATGCGGGGATTCGTGCTGCCTCTCTTACAACAGCTAGTCTCCTGGATACGAGTGCTTACACGCCAGTTTTGGCTGGGTTATTACGGGAGAAGCACGCGGCCACAGAAATATTTGCTGTACATAGGTCCAGGGGAAAAAGACAAGCCTCGTCACTCAGGTGCCGTGGGTTGGGGCCTTGAATACGGCAGGGACCTCGACGCGACGACGTGGGCGCAAATTGGAACGAAACTGGCTCTCGGAGAGCGTCCCAGACCTTCGCAGCTTTTCTTTTGCGACGCGCTTCTCGACATATCGGACGGTGACCTGGCACAAGCAATTGTGGCACTCGGGGTGTCATGCGAAATAGAGATCGCCACACTCAGGCAGGATATTCTTGCCGGAAAGGACGAGGAATTCGGACGGCTGTTTGAAGAGTATATGAGACCCAGATTCGAGGAAAGCTTCAAGCTTCTCAATGAATTCGGGTGCGACCCCTTTTCAGATTTTGACAAGGATGCATGCCATCTCGTCCGAAACCTCTATAGGGCCCGCGGTAAGGCTGCACACCGAGGTGAATGCTACTACGTGGAGAACGGGCAAAAAGTCTTGATAACACTCGCCGGGGTTTTCGAATACGTGAACGCCGTCGAAAGACTCTTCGCGTGGTCAAACGCGCAGAGAATCAGAATCAGCGAGCGTAGCGCGCCTGTTCGGTAGGTCGGCGGCTTTTCCTTGTCCTTCTTCTTAGAGCTTCAAATTCTCGTTAAGAACCGCGGACCTACCGAACAGGTCTGCGCTACATTGCCATTGCTGCTCCCCGAGAACAATTTCAGACAACTAGCCCCCAGCAGAGAGTCGATTCCCCTGACTCAAGGAGGAATTCCCGACTTAAAGTCCTGTTTAACGGTTGTTACATCATCGCACAACATTTCTCTTGACAAAGCGTAGCGCCATATGCTAGCATTGAAGGCTACGGCGTGCTGACCCAACCTGCTGGGCCGCAAACGCACGCCACGGGTCACGGAAACGAATCGTAAGTTGTCCGGGAGTGAGGCAATGGGGCGGTCATCAACGGGGCAGATTATCGGGAGGTTCGATCAGGTCGACCCAGGGGAAAGGTCGCGAGGGGAGCGAGGCCTGAAAAAAAGATGTTAAAAAAAGACGAACGAAGCCGGAATCTGTATGAAAACAAACAAATCTCGGACAATGTGCCTGGAAAAAAGTCGGACATTTATGTATTAGATTCGGCCATTTTATACAAACGGATCCGTATTTTGCAGAAATCTCCGGCTTATTTGTCAGTTTTGGAGGCGAGGGACGAATTCCTCGCTTCAGTATGTTCAAACTCGAGGCACGGACATCCTGTCCGTGAAGGAGACATGGCCAGGATGGCTAAAGCCCACTGGACGAGGCGACAAGCCGCCGTTACCCCGTGATGTAGCAGATATAGAAAGGTTTAGCCCCTTATGACGCAAACCATCAGAAAATCGATGTCATTGAAGCTAAACGAGTTAATGGATTTTCATGGCCGAGGCTAGGGGGAAAAGATGCTATATCGAAAATGAAGGATTAACCCGTGATGTTGATGAAAACAAAAGGACAAAAAATGTCATAAGGCCGCTACCCCGTGATGTTGATGAAAACAGTGGGCTTATGATTTGTACCCCGTGATGTTGATGATAATGAATATAGTTAGTGAAGAACGGGAAGAGCGTGCGTAACGCCGCCATCTTGGCGGCTCCTGTGCCGGCTGGAAGCCGGCGCTACGCAGCTTGTCGTAAGTGGGTGCCGGGGGGTAATATACGCAGGAAGTTATATTCGTCATGATGCTGCTCCATAAGAAGGGTGGTTCTATGAAAGCTCATTTCCACAGGGCTCTTATCTTTCTGGTCGCCTGGCTTTTGCCCACGCCGGTAGTGGCACAAGTGCTGGGGACGCCAGCCACTGGAAGTTACGCTCATTTCGCCCGAGCAAAATGCCTCGTGGCCGGAACGGCCAAGACCATGGCGGACCTTCCGTTGCGCGTGGCTAGAGTAATGGTTGTACCCAATGCTGCCGCGAGTTCCGAAGCCGTTGTGACCGATGCCGGCCCGGTTGAGGGCTCGGTGAGCGCTGACTCGAAAGTCCGGATTTTCAAAGGCATTCCCTTCGCGGCGCCGCCGGTGGGAGCTCTGCGTTGGAAAGCTCCCCAACCTGTTGCGAGCTGGACCGAAGTCCGCAAAGCGACCGAGTTCGGTGCACACTGCATGCAAGGCCACGTTTTCAGCGATATGGTCTTCCCCGACCCTGGGCCCAGCGAAGATTGCTTATACTTGAATGTGTGGACGCCAGCGGCATCTGGGCAGGAGCGTGTACCGGTCATGGTGTGGATCTATGGCGGCGGTTTTGCCGCCGGCGCGACTTCCGAACCGCGCCAAAACGGCGAAGTCCTGGCAAAAAAGGGAGTGGTGGTGGTGAGTATGAATTACCGTCTCGGGGTGTTTGGATTTTTCACCCACCCTGAACTTACCGCGGAGTCTCCCCACAGTGCGTCAGGCAATTACGGTCTCTTGGATCAGGTTGCGGCGCTCGAATGGGTCCGGAGAAATATTGCCGCATTCGGGGGCGACCCTAGCAACATAACGATCTTCGGCGAGTCGGCCGGCTCCTTCTCGGTCAGCGCGCTAATGGCATCGCCGCTTTCTGAGGGCTTATTCCAGCGGGCGATTGGCGAGAGCGGCGCTTTCTTCAGCACCACCCTCGGCGCACCGCCCCTCGCCGAGGCGCAAGAAGCGGACCAGAAATTTGCGGACTCTTTGGGATTGCATTCCCTTGAGGCGCTGCGGGCCCTGCCCGCTGACAAGCTTCTCGACGCTTCAATGAAGCCCGGGATGATTCGATTCCGGCCGGTCATCGATGGCTATTTTCTGCCCGATTACGTTCGTTCAATTTTCGCGAGTGGAAGGCAAAGCAAGATTCCCCTTCTGGCGGGTTGGAATGCTGATGAGGGGGACTACCACGCTATTTTTGAGAAAGCTGCCCCGACCGCGGCGAATTTTGTGGAGCGCGTGCACTCCCTGTACGGCGACCATGCCGACGAGCTCTTGAAACTCTACCCGGCTGGGACCGACGATCAGGCCAAGCGCTCTGCGCAGGATCTCGCCGGTGACCAATTCATCGCTTTCTCCACATGGAAGTGGATCGATATGCAGTTGGCAACGGGAAATTCCCGCGTCTACCGGTATGAATTCGATGACGCTCTGCCCGCGGCGAAAGACAGCACCGAACCTTCGCGAGGCGCGTACCATTCGGCGGAAATTGAGTTCGTTTTTGAGGCCCTGGCCTCGAAGAACCTCCCCTGGCGCCTGGAGGACGAGAAACTGTCTGACCTCATGTCGTCCTATTGGACCAACTTCGCCAAGACCGGGAACCCGAATGGTCCGGGTTTGCCTCACTGGCCGGAGTACAACCGTCAGGGTAAATTCGAAGTGATGCACCTCAGTGCGAGCCCGCATTCCGCTTCGGACGAGCACCGAGGCAGGTACGAATTCCTTGACGCGCAGCCTCCCCATAAGTAGCGCGAGTTGCGCTGACCAAGCGCTTTATCAACCCTTGTTGTGCGCGGGCATTGGGGGTAAGATACGTGCCTGAAAGTAAGGTAGTCGCCCTGCCCTTCCTCAAGAGTGTGGTGCCATGAAGACCTGCTTCTGCGGGATTCTTATTTCCTTGTCGGCGTGCTGCTTGTCCATGCCTTGGATGGCATACGGCCAGCAACCTATGGGTGAGGACATCGGCCGTTATGCCATGGAGCAAAAAGCCTGGCCCATTGTGGGGAAAGTAAAGACCGCCCAAGGCGATCCTGTCCGGGGGGCTACGGTGATCGTGGCACCCCTTATCGCCCTGGGTCCCCGAGTTCTCACCACTGATGCGTTAGGAGAGTTCCACACTCAGTTCGTGGTGAATGTCAGGCAAGACCACGAGTTTGGCGTGACCCTATCGGCAAAGAAGAAAGGGTTTCAGACGGCCCATGGGTATGCCGATTTCGACCTTTCCGGTAAACCCTGGACGATTTCGCTTACTTTGCGGGGACCGGATGACGACCTCAATCAGCTCTCTCCCGCGGATTTGATTTCGGGCTTGGCGCCCAAGCTGAAACAACTTGGGCCTGCTGAGGGGCTTGCGGAAAAGAGCGCGAAAGATTACGCGCGGGGCTTGGCCGATTTTCTCGACCATAACAATCCCGAGCGAGCCGTGCCGCTTCTCTCAAAGGTTCTTGCAAATAACCCCACGTGCATCGGGTGCCGGACCATGCTGGGCCTCGCTGAAATGGGATGGTGCGACTGGGACGAGGCCCAAAATACTTTCATCGAGAGTGTGAACGCGACGCTGCACGATCGAACTAAGGGTCGTCCCGAACCGCTGGTGGCATATGGAACGTGGTTAAACTGGCAGCATGAGACGGAAAAGGCGGAAGCGTTTTTCCAGGAAGCGCTCAAGTTCGCGCCCGAGGACCCGCTGGCCCTTCAGGAACTTGGCCGCACAATCCTGGCCTTGCAGCAGCCCGAGGCCGCAAACCCCGTGCTAAAGCGGGCTCTTGCCGCGGGAGCGGGGACGGAGGCGCGACTTCTTTATATCGAATCCTGTCTGGGCGATAGCAAGTCCGATGAGGCTGCCGCCGAAATGAATCGCTATTTGAGCGGTCGCGACGTGAAGACAATGCCCATTCGGGTTCGCCAAGTGTTTGCAAGCGTCCAGAATCGGAAAAAGGTCGAGTCCCTCTTCGCCAAGAACAAGCCGGAAAAAAACCAGGACCACATCGACTTTCTTCAGCACCCTCCCGCGAGCCTGGTCCCCGGACTCGTACCCGCCAAGGACCAGGAACAATTGAGTTCCATCCTCGAGGGAGTGGGCAAGATGGTCGAGGAGTTGGTCAAGACCTACCCGAATACCATGTCTCTCGAAGTGATTCAACAGGAGAAGCTGAGCCGCAAGGGGGTAGTCGGCGAGACGCAGACTCAGAAATTTCGTTACTTGTGCATTGCGCCGCACGAAAGAGAGGGGCCAAGCCTCACTGAATATCGCGCTGATCTTGCGGGAACCGCAGCTATACCGAAGGGGTTGTCCGAAGGATTCATGCTCACCTCCGGGTTTACCTCCGCAGAGTTTATTTTTCATCCCATGTACCGCCCCCAGAGCACCTTTCGTTTCCTCGGGCGGCAGGATGTTAATGGCCGGAATACATTGGTTGTCGCATTTGCGCAGATTCCCGGCAAGGCACGCTTTACCGGAGACTTCCGGAATGGCAATACCGTCGTCACAACCCTTACCCAAGGGCTGGCTTGGATCGACCCTGCCAACTACCAGATCATTCGGTTTCATACGGACCTCTTGGCGCCCCTGCCTGAAATCCGGCTGCAAAAGGAATCCTTGAATATCGACTTCAACGAAGTCCACTTTACCCACGTAAGAGACGCGTTGTGGCTGCCCCAGAAAGTAAGTGTCACCCTGGATTGGAACGGCAGCCAATTCCGGAACCAGCACGATTATTCTAAATTTGAGGTTTTCAACGTTGACGCTACGGAAAAGATTGGGAAACCGAAAACCACCGTAGAGTCTACCCAGGACCCGAAGGAGTCCACCATTTCGCAATGACTCAGGGGATGAGCCCCTTGTCATTGGCGCCTGATAAAGTGTCATGAGCTGGCCTACACCACAGGAACTCGCCCACTACACCTGCTATCGTACGGCAGGCCCTCTCACCATCGATGGCAAACTTGATGAGCCCTCGTGGAAGCTGGCGCCGCGTTCGAGCCGTTTTGTGGATATCGTCACGGGCAAGCCATCGTGGTTTGACTCTCGGGTGGCCCTCCTTTGGGACGACACCTACCTATACTTCGGGTTCACGGCCGAGGAGACTAACGTGTGGGCGACGCTCACCCAACGCGACTCCAAAATCTATGAAGACAACGATCTGGAAGTGTTCATCGCCGGCGAAAATGCCTACTACGAGTTTGAAATCAATGCCCTGAACACCGTTTATGAAGTTTTTTGGATCTGGAAGGACATCTTCCTGCCCGGCAACCGCTACTATGGCCGGCCGGAATTCAATCCCGCTGCTCACCCTACTATGGAAATCTCAGGCATCGGCGGCCATGTGCACCCACGGGGCGAGCGCTGGGGGTTTCTCGATTGGGATTATCCCGGTCTGCGTCACGCCGTGCATGTCGAGGGCGTCCTGAACAAGTGGGACGGAACCGACAAAGGTTGGAGTGCGGAACTCGCCTTTCCTTGGCAGGGTATGGAATTGCTTGCCGATGGCCGCTCGCTTCCACCTCAGGACGGTGACGTGTGGCGCATTGATTGTTCGCGCTTCCAGCAGGTCGGCCCCGACGGCGGGCGGCTGGACCCGAGCCCCGGGTGGACCTGGAACCGGCACGGCCACTACGACTCGCACATCCCCGAGACATTCACCTATGTTCACTTCTCGACTGAGGTAGTGGGAATACAATCGGGAAAAACCTGATATGAACCCGTGGGTCTTGCGGTATAATGTTGTTCAATGTATTTGGGCTCCGGCTTTTGACGTCCCCCCCCCTCAGGCATCGTTTCGACAGGGACTGCCATTGCAATCAAGGCCCCTCAATACCTCAAGCCAGAGAAAGGAGGAAACAGGTGTTCCTTTTCTCACTTAAACGGTTTTGCCCGAATTGCGGCAGCAATAACGTACACAGATCCCTGCGCTGGGGAATTATCGAATGCGTGTTTCTTCCTATCTTGCTGACGCGCCCTTATCGCTGTGAACGGTGCGACTTCCGGTTCTTCGGACTGATCTTCGCAGCTCGGAACAAAGGAAAAAAGAGCAACCCAGAGGACAACTTCACAGCGAACCGCCTGAATCCTGAAGGGGATGCGAGCTAGAATTCTGCTCCCCCAACTTCCGCAGCGCTTCCCCGCTCACTCGCATGGTTAGCCACTCCTTCATCACTTTGGCGCCCAGGGATTCGTAGAACGTAATCGCCGGGGTGTTCCAATCTAGTACCTGCCATTGGTACCGCCCGCAGCCCTTCTCCACGGCGACGCGGGCGAGATGCACGAGCAGTGCTTTGCCGATTCCTTTCTTGCGAAACCGCGGCCGCACGAAAAGGTCCTCAAGATAAAGGCCGGGTTTCCCTTGCCAAGTGGAATAGTTGAAAAACCAAAGGGCGAAGCCCGCCGGCTCATCGTCCCACTCCGCAATTTCGACATGAAATCTTGGGTCGCGGGAGAAACCATCGCGCCGCAGATCTTCCGGCGTTGCGACGGCTTCTTCCGGGGCGCGCTCGTATTCGGCAAGCTCGCGGATGAATTCCAGAATCAGGGGAACGTCGTCAAGGGTGGCTTTTCGAATGTTCAGCATGGAGGGATTGTAACCCAGGTCGTTAGGAATCCATCCCCCCCCGCCCCCTTCTGATCTTTATCTTCGGCTAGACACAGGTGATGGGAGATGGGTCATGGCACGGTCTGCAAGACGTGGGCCCCTCCCCCCGGATTGGTCGGAGAATTCACCACATCGCCCTGAGGAGTCATCCAGTGCGTGCCGCCTGTTCCCGCCCAGACCTCGCGTTGCGTACCGTCCACACTGTCGACCGTGAGATCGACTCCCCGGAAGGCGCGCGTGAACCCGTCCACTTGGCTTTGAAACTGCGCCTGTTGCTTCGTAAAACGCGCATGTTCCTGCGCCATATTCGTCTGGAACTGACCGTAGGCGTCGCTTCCAGCCTTCCCGTTGAGCCGAAGCTGTTGGGCCTCCCATTGCTGGTCGATCTCAAAGGTGGCAAGGGAGTGAAGGATCGTCTTCATCGCTTCCGGGGCCTGGTCGATCGGAGTGATAAAGCTATAGAGCCAGGTTACCATCCACACTCCCACCGACTGCATCATGGTTAACTGGGTTTCAGCAAAGACGTAGGCAGCCATCGGGCCTGCGGCACTATCGCACGCGTACAGGACTTCGCCGGCTGTGACCCGGCCCTGAGGATTTTGATGAATGGGAGGAACTTGATTCATCGCCCTAAGCTTCAGGCTTTGGCAGGCGTGCGCAAAGCGGGCCTGCCCATAGAGATCGGCGAAGACCCACCCGGTACGGTAATTCGCCACCACTTCCTTCGCCACACCGTTCGGACTGTACTCCCTGCCTTCTCGCCATCCCAGGTTACGCATGGTCGAGGTCAGAGTGGCAAAAGGAGGCACGTTGGCATCGCCGAAACGAAGGTCGGTCTTGCCATCGGTAGACCTCATGTCCACCATGGCGCGAGGGTCGAGGGGACCAAAGCGGTACGCACCCCCTACGATCTTCCAACCCCGAGGAACTTGTATGGCAAAGGCGTGCTCGGCAGGATCCTCAAACTGCCCCCAGGCAATCCCCGAGGCCGTCCACGAAGCCCCTGGTGGGAGGGCGAATGGACCGCGAGAAACTCCGCTGGATGCACCCAGTAAAAGCAGAGAAATGAGAAGGGTAGTTTGCCTCATGGCTCTCCTCCAAGGCATTGCCAGAATTCACCAAAGTCCTGAGCTTTTCGATAAGCCTGATGTTTAGCCAGTCACTGATCGAGATTATTTTAGCTGTGTTGAGGGGGGGATGGCAATACCAAGAAATGCGCCGCGCCGATACCGCATAGAACTAAGGCCGGGCCGCATGGTCAGGGCCAGTGATGTGCCTCTCCACTACGCTGATCAAAGCGTTGAGACGCTCTCCGGTGGTTTTCTGCACCTCCGCCAGCTCCATCATTTTCTGATCGAAGAGTGCCGAGCGTTCGTCTGATGCCTTCTGCACCTCCGCCAGCTCCATCATTTTCTGGTCGAAGAGTGCGGGCGTTCGTCTGATGCCTTCTGCGCTTCCGCATGCTCCATCATCTTCTGGTCGAAAAGCGCCGAGCGTTCGTCTGAAGCCTTCTGCGCCTTTGCCAACTCCATCATCCACTTTTCAAAAAACGCCGAGCGTTCGCCCGAAGCCTTTTGCGCCTCCGCCAGATTGCTCAGTCGGTCGTCTAGGCCGGCCGAGCGTACGTCCGAGGCTTTCTGTGCCTCCGCCAGCTCCATCATCCACTTCTCGAAAAACGCCGAGCGTTCGTCTGAAGCCTTCTGTGCCTCCGCCAGATTGGTCTGTCGGTCGTCAAGGCGGGTGAAGCGATCGTCGCTGATCTTTATCGACTCTCTCACGACTACGGCAAGGTCCGCCACGGAAATCCGGAGGTCTGCCACCGAAACCCTGAGGTCCCCCACGGAAATCCGGAGATTATTGGTGCTGGCTTCAGAACGCGCCAGATTGGCTTCGAACTGCGCCTGCATTTGCAGGATAAATTCAATTTTCTTGTCCATTTCGTCAAGCGTCATAGTGCGTCCTCGGGCTTAGAGTCTTCTCACGGCCGACTCCGTAATCAGGTTACCATCAACCCCACCAAAAAGAAAACCAACCTAGCGCCCGTGCCCTGAGCCAGATGTTCGCTGGTGAAGTTAGCCCGCCCCTGCCGGGGCTGCGGAGCGGTCACCCACAAGGCGACGGTTGACACAAGCCCGCCGCGCTGGTTAAATGACATCCCAATTCAGGAGGTGAATCTATGTTGACGCGGCGAAATTTCTTGGGAAGTGCGCTAGGAGGTGCGGCAGTGGGAGCGGGACTCGGATCTCGGGAGCTATTAGCGGCAGGAGGGCTCGCCTGGCCGGGGCCCATCGGCCTTGAGCTCTATACGGTTCGTGAACTATTCGCCAAAGACCCGGCGGGAACCCTCAAGCAAGTTGCCGCCGCAGGTTACAAGGAAGTGGAAGTCGGGCCCAGCGTAAAGCCAGCTTCGCTCAATCCCGACCTGCGGGCCGCTGGCCTCACCGCTCCGAGCGGCTATTTTGATGTGCCGGCAACGATCGAGGGTTGGAAGTCGACTGTTGAGATGGGCAAGAATTTTGGGCTGCATTACCTGGTGGTTGGGGATAACCCGCATCTCGACGCCGATGCCTGGAAGCGCCGGGCGGACCTTTTCAACCAATGTGGAACTCTTTCCCTCAGTGCCGGAATGCAGTTCTGCTACCACGCGCACTTTCGCGAGTTTGCCCCCTTGGGTAACACCTGCGGCTACGACATCATGCTGACGCAGTGCGATGCGAAGCTGCTGAAAATGGAGATGGACGTTTTCTGGGCCACCTATGCGGGCGTCGATCCGGTGTCGTACTTCGAGCGTTATGCGGGCCGCTTTCCGTTGCTCCACATTAAGGACCTCAAGAAGGGCTTTAAGGGAAGCACCACGGACGATCCTTCGGACAATGGCCCGAACCCATTCTACCCTGTCGGCAAGGGCAGCATCGATTGGCAGAAGATTTTTGCCCATGCAAGCAAGGCTGGCGCGAAGCATATTTTCGTCGAACAGGACCGCTGCGACGTGCCGCCACTGGAATCCATTAAGATTAGCTT
>Ga0187874_10003280_pt1 | contig 11462 bp, 11 predicted proteins | sample June2016WEW_16_1_3_FD_132993 | JGI IMG/M metagenome (GOLD analysis project Ga0187874, IMG submission 132993) | Peatland microbial communities from SPRUCE experiment site at the Marcell Experimental Forest, Minnesota, USA - June2016WEW_16_150 | ecosystem: Environmental > Terrestrial > Soil >... | reverse complement strand
GGCTGCATCATACCCTACAAGGCTGAAGTTGTGGCTGGCTCAACTGACTACGTTGATTTTCTGCAAAACAAACGCGACAGCTACTTCTGGATAAGCGGCGTTTACTTCTGCCATGCACCAATGAAAATCGACCTCAAATTTCAAACTGTCGACGCTCCAAACGCTGGCAGCGTGCTCTTCGACGTAGTCCGCGCGATGAAACTAGCTTTGAATAGGAAGTTTAGTGGGGCGGTGGAACCTGTTTGTGCCTATGCCTTTAAACGTCCGCCGCAAATTGTGCCAATGGACGTTGCCGAAAAGGAATTTGCGAAATTCATCGCTTGAAATTCTTTCGGAAACAATTTTTGCCTCACGCATTCCAAATCTTCCTTCAACAAAAAGTATTTTAATAGAAAAAATGAACTCATATTTGAGTCCGTTTAATGCACAAAATTGCTGCCGCAATAATAATTATTGCTTTTGTATTTATTTCGATAACTGTGACGGAGGCTCAGCCCTCAGTGGGCGTTAAGACAGGATATTGGGTTGAGTACTCTGTCAAAACTACTGGTGCAACGCCTGCCGCTCAAGATTTAACGTGGGCTAAAATTGAGATTTTGGATGTAGAAGGCGAAGTGTTTCATGCTAATTTTACTGTCAAATACGTTAATGGAACGGTCTCGAGTTCCGTTAGGTTCTTTAATTTCTCCGCCGGAGACGTTCAAGCTTGGATAATCATACCTGCAAATCTTAGTCCAGGAGAATCCTTCTACGATTCATCAATTAACAGTAACGTAACCATTCAAGGTCAAATGCAAAAAACCGTCGCTGGAGCAGACAGAACAATCACGTTCACAAACAGTACTGCAGGCGGCGTTGAAAGAAACAAGGAATGGGATAAAGCTACGGGGTTCTACGTTCAGAGCGTTGATAACTTGGGAAATTACACTGTCAATGCCAGAGCCACTGCGACAAATATTTGGAGCCCTCAAATTCTAGGGTTGAATCAGAGAACGTTTTACTTGGTTATTGCGACCATTATCGTGTTAATTGTGTTGATTGCTTCAATAGTCATTAGTGCCCGAAAGAAGGATTAGTCGTTAGAGAACATGTTTTTTTTGAGTTTGCAGCTAAAGTTTTGCTAGTTCGCTTATTATTTTCTCTCTGAACCCGTTTTGTTTCAGCGTGTTTTTCAGGTAGTTTATGGTTTTTACTGGAGTGGGGTCAACTCCGTGCAAGGCAGCCAGATAAACGCTTGTGAAGTCGCCGACTAGAATTGTTGACAGCATCCGTGCTAGGCTGCTTTTGCCTTGCGCCTGAATTTCGAGGATCCCAACTTCCTCTTGTTCCATGAGCTCCTTTGTAATTTCGATTCGGCTTTGAATCGCAGTTGGCTCGTCACTGTCTCTCAGAAAGATTGCTGAATAGCACTTGGCGAGCTCGCCAGCACGTTCCCAACCTACAATCTCGTTGTGATTGAGCTCGCTGAAAACATCTGATTTCGCTGGAATCTTGCTGTTCTCATTGAACTGCTGCTTAAAACGTAGTGCAACACTGCGGTACATGCCAAACCCATAGATGATTGGCGAGGATTTTCCAATATTTAAAGCTAAGGCTTTGGCGTAGTTCTCTACTGTGGGCTTGGCAGGCGCGTTTTCTTGGCTTATTTTCTCGAGAACTTGAACAGCTTCGGATAGCTCTCTTGAAGCGCCTTCAACTAAACCTGCTTTCTGCATGTAAATCAGAAGGGGAACGAACATGTAAGGGAGCGCTGCTCTGGGAGGCATGCCGCTGGGAACACGCAGGTAAGGCACATCAAGCCTTTGAGCGTTTTCAAGCAAGGCGCCGCCGCTGCTGACGCAGAAAATCATGCATTTCCGATTTAGTGCGTCAAGAAAAGAACTGAGGGTTTCTTCGGTGTCGCCTGAATAGCTTGTGATAAAAACAAGGGTTTTTTTGCCAGCGTACTCTGGAAGTTCGTATTCTCTGTTGACTTCGATTGGTACGGCGGCTTGTTTTTTAGCCCAGTCTTTGAGCAGGTCGCCTCCGATTCCTGAACCGCCCATGCCCGCGAGGATTACGTTTTCTGGTTTGGGATAGTTAACCTGGATCTTAGCGGCTAACGTAGAGGCTTCATGGTAGAGTTTCGCGGCGTTAACACAAAAGTTAATCATGCTGCTTCTGTCAACGGATCTAATTCTTTCTGCGTCGTCTAAAACGGAACTTGCCATTTCTATGTTCCTCCAGTAACCCGCAATTTTATATCTAAACTCCGCCTTTTAAGCTCAACGCAGACGTGTATCGATCTAGCTGTCGGGAGCCAAACAAATTCATGGATAAAAAGAGACTTTCAATCGCCATCCCAGCATCCGCTATTTCAGACACACCTCATCTTCGGGAGAAGACAGCTAAGGTTGGGTTGATTGGACGGGCAGCGGCGATTTTCAGGGTTAACCAAATCATTGTTTACCCAGACAACCCTAAGGCTAACCAGGCAAGGGACTTAGAGTTTATTGTGCTTCTGCTTAACTACTTGGAAACGCCTCAGTATCTGCGAAAAAGCCTTTTCAAACTCGAGCCGCGCTTGCAGTTCGCTGGGATTTTGCCGCCGTTGCGTACTCCTCATCATCCAGTAAGCGGTAAAGCAAGGGATTTGAAGGCTGGCATGTACCGTGAAGGCTTGGTGCTTTCGAAGGCTAAGGAGGGGTTGCTCGTGGATATCGGCGTTGGGCAGCCCGGCATTTTAAGGGAAACTCAGCATGCTGTAGGCGACCGGCTGACTCTTCAGGTTGTCAATGTTTCTGAACGAATTGATGTTCAAACAGTAGATCGGGATGACATCGAGGCTTACTGGGGTTTTAGGATCCGACTGGAAAACAAGCCGTTCGGGCAGCTTGTTTCAAACGGTGGCTTTGACCTAACCATTGCTACGGCAAGGCTCGGCATCAACTTCAAACAGGTCGGAGAAAGAATCTACGAAAAATGGAACCGCTCCCAGCACATTTTGATTGCGTTTGGTGCCCCGACGCGTGGTCTGCATGAAATTGTCAAAGAGGAGGGAACGAGACTCGAGACCATTGTTGATTTTGTGGTTAATACCATTCCTGCCCAGGGTACGGCGACTGTTAGAACTGAAGAGGCGCTTCTGGCTTCACTGGCTATTTTCAATGAAGAATTTAACTCTTGAATCCCTAAGTAAAGCCTCGCGTCGTTCGGTCAGTTTTTAGAACTTGTTTTCTTTGATTTGCTTGTATCTGAAGCAAAACAGCAGGTGGTCGTTAACTAAACCTGCGGCTTGCATGAAAGCGTAGCATATTGTGGGTCCGACAAACTTGAAACCCCTCTTTTTTAGGTCTTGGCTCATCGCCCTTGACTCCTCCGTTTCCGCAGGCAAATCTGCTAAGCTTTCGAAAGAGTTGTGGATTGTTTTCCCGTTGACAAAACGCCAGACGTAGGCGTCAAAACTGCCGAATTCTTTTTGGACCGATAGGAATTTTTCAGCGTTGTTTATGGCTGCTTTAATTTTCAATTGATTGTGGATGATATTAGGTGTCCTCATTAATCGTTCTGCGTCGATAGATGTGTATTTTGCGACTTTTTCAGGGTTGAAATCACTGAAGGCTTTTCTGAAGTACTCTCTTCGCTGAAGTATTATTAACCACGTTAAGCCGGCCTGAAAGCTGTCGAGGACTAGGAACTCGAAAAGATTGCGGTCGTCATGAACGGGGACGCCCCATTCTTCATCATGGTATTTGACATAAAGGGGATTAGTCGTTCCCCAACATCTTCTGGGTGTTGATTCCATGCGTGTGGGTAATTGGGTTGTCGTTCTTAAGTTTAATCCAGGAGCTAGTCGACGTAAATGCCGATAGTTCTTTTCTGTTTTGGCTAAAGAAATAAATGCGTCGCTGATTATTGTGCTGTCTATGCCATCCCTCGACGTTGCAATGCCTATTGCACTGTTAGTCGTGGTTACCGTTGCCATGCTTCTTAACAAGCGTGTTTCTGGCAAATTGCAGTCAACCATTGAAGAAAAAGAGCTGAAGACAAGAGACGTAGTTTTACTTATAGTCTTCATGGCTATAATTATTTCAGCTATTGCAATCACTGCAACGTACAATCCCGGGGCAACATTTGAGAACATTCTCTTAGTCTTTTTCCTTTCAGCCTACACTATGCTGCTGTTTACAATTTCATACGTGTTCTCTGGTCTCACCAAAATTAGGGCACAACTGCTTTCAGTCGGCTTCGGCGTAGCGAGCATTGTGGCGGGCGTCGTTTGCCTTTTGTCTCCATTCCGTGACGCTTTTACAATCTACCGAGTAGGGGCGTTTTTCAGTTTAGCGGTTTTCTGCTTTGTTGTTTCAGTTTACGCAGGGAAAGATACGTCGCTTAGGCAGCGATGGTATGTGGCTGTTCAGCCTCCCGCAATATTTGTGCTACTGTTTGTGTTCTTTAACTTCATCAGCAACCGTGGCACAGCGGCGGTTTGGGCGCCTTACCTTATGGATGTATTCGGGTTAACATTTGCGATCTTAATAATTCTTTATCTTAGCTCCCTGTTCAGTTGGAAGACCGTGGGACTCTTCGCCGTTCTTTTAACGGCAATGGACATAATTCTGGTGATTGGGACACCAGCAATGGTTACCGCCGCAACTTCGTTCACTTCACTTGGTCTTCCGGTGCTGGTTTGGCTCCCGAATATTCCCCTTATGACTCAAGCTGGCGCGTACTTGTTCAGAGGACTTGGACTCGGCGACTTTTTCTTCGCAGGGGTTCTGATAGTTCAAACGTTCAATAAGTTCGGAAGGAAAACCGCCTTGATCGCCGCCGTGGCAGTAGCTGTTGCCTTCGGTATTTGGGAAGCTTTCCTGACGGACATAATAATCGGTCTGAAACCTATCGTTGGACGAGACATCGGCGGGTTCCCAGGGACAGTAATGATCATCAGCGGTTGGGCACCCATCATCGCATGGAAGTTGATTAGTGAAAGGAGAAAAGCGGCGAAAATGCCAATTGTTAATCAGCCGCTCGAAGCTGCCAAAGAACAAAGCAGCTTACCAATAAAATAACTGTTTTTTTTGCTTTTTGTCCTTGTCTTTTAGCGTGTTACTTGAAAAATAATTAATTTGGGGAAAAATTGTTTAAAAATAAGAGAGAGGCTAATTTACCCGAATAAGCCCTACGCTAAAGGGTGATTAACTATAAATAGAACTTATGCGTAAGCATATTCAGGGATAAAAATGCGAAGATTCGCAAGAGAATATATCGAAAAGTACCCCAGTGTAAGAAAAATTAACGAAGCCATAACCGGCTCAAGAAGAATGGGCAGCGAGAAAACAGTTTCTAATTATATCAATGGCATATCAAGATTCGTGATGTACTTAGGTTTTTCAGATCCAGAAACCGCGCTTACAGCGATGCTTGAGTGCAAAGTGGATGCTGGAGCTAAGGTTGATTCCTTTATTGACTACGCTCTAGACAAAATGGAAAGAAGCCACAAGTCAGTTAGACTTTACGTTTATGGTGTCAAAAAGTGGCTTGATCTCAATGGTGTCAAGGTTGATTGGGCAAAGATTGAACTACCGACAGCAACCGAGATAACGGAAGAGGATAGAGCGCCAACAAAAGAAGAACTGAAAAAACTTCTTAATCATGCTACGAGATGCAGAGATCGGTTTGTGGTTCTTGGAGATTCGAGCAGCGGTTTAAGGATTGGCACCTTTCTAAGTTTGAAAGTTGGAGATATTGACTTAAACTACCCAGACGTGGCGCGGTTAACTGTTGAAAGAAAACGTGGCCGTAAATTCTCAAATAAAGGTAGAGCAGCCGGACGCTTTTTCTGTACTTTCATAAGCCCTGAAGCTAAAGCAGCTTTGCAAGAGTATCTAGCTGAGAGAGAAAACGCTGGAGAGATCATAACCCCTGAAAGCCCCTTAGTAACTAACTATACTTACAAAGGTTCTTTCATCGGTATAGCAGCTTTTGAGAAAGTTTGGGCTAGGTTACTCAAGAAAGCAGGATTAAACGAGAAAGCTAATTACTTCTATGTTCTTCATGTTCACACCCTAAGAAAGTATTTCCGTTCAAACTGTATAGGTGTCGACGCTTCTTACCGCGAGCGTTGGATGGGGCACCAGGGTCTTTATTTGGATATGTCTTATTTCAAGGCTGAAGAACATTTGCATTTAGCTGAATACCGTAAGGCTGTTCCACACTTGTCGGTTTATGCTGTTCCAACTGAAGAGAAGAAACTTAGAAGCCAAATGCTTTTAGACTTCGCAAGGTTGCAGGGATATGAACCTAACCAATTAAGGAAGCTGGAAGAGGTATTAGCAAGGGCTAAAGACCCAGATGAGGCTATAACGGAATTTCGCAAACTAAAGGATGACGCTGAAGGCATAAGAACGAGAGAAATACAGAAACAACAGCCCAAGAATATTATCGTGAAAGGCGATACTGAATTACTCAAGAAACTTGAGGACGGCTACAGTTTGGTTCAATCCCTAGATGATGATAAATTCTTAATGAAACTATAAATTGATATTTAGGAGAGAAACGTACTTGGTCTTTGAAAAGATAGGCGTGGCCCAGGTCGATAAAGACCTTCAAGCCCTGAAAATTGAGATAGACAAGAGACTTTATGTTATTGGCATTCAAGACCTACTGGAGCAGGCCGTCAAGAATCACCGGATAATAGGAGTTTTCCAAATCATAGAAAAACCGCTTCAGCAAGAAACAACTACGAGTGAGCAAGTAGTTACAAAGTGAAACTAACGAAAACCTGAAAATCCTAACCTGAGACTAACCATATTCCGTTATTTTTCTATTGGCGACTAAGTTTGAGCAGTTTGAATGAATTTGACCGAGATTTACCTGCAGAAAAATACGCTATGCGATTCTGTGCGTGTTGCAACCAACCGTGTATTTTTTCCTTACAAGACAAAAGAGTCGATACTATTGGCTGCTTCGTATGCGATCAACTCCTTGAAAATATGCAGTTTTCGCAAGAGCAATTAAGAGGACAAGACGCGCATATATTGGAGCTGTACCAATGTCCTGGTCTTTCTGAACCATGCGATACGACATCCTGCAGAAACATAGCACATCAATTTGTACGACATCAACGGTTCAGCATTAAAACCAAGGTAAATACAAACGGAAAAACTGAGGTTGTAGGGCACGAAGAAAAAGAATTCATTTGGATTTTATGCCCTCGTTGCGTAGAACAATTCAAAGCGCGTGCGCAAACTAAGAAAGATGGGCCAACCGTAACCATAATTTGGAGAGAAGAAAATTGACTGACAACGAAAAATCTAACGATGACGAAACTAAAAAACCTGAAGAAAATAAGGAATCTGAGAGGGCAAAAGAACCAGAGCCATCCAAAGATAAACTTGTAACCCTAAACATGCGTGTGACTCCAGCAATCAAAGAGGCTCTGAAGAAAATATCTCCAGAGGGCAAAATGACGGCAAAGGTTACAGAGCTAATCGAAAATGAAGCTAAGCAATCGGGAGCGCACATCCAGATTGACGTTTCTTATGAAAGACTTGTTTCTGAAGTTGAAGAGCACCAGCAAGAATTACAAAGTATCAAAAAAGCGTTGAGTAGCAGGTTTGACTTGATTAACGCTGTAGCCCAAAAAACAACACCGTTGACAGTTGAGAACGTGGATACAATCATAAAAGGATTATTGACATACAAAGTAAGTTCTCAAGACGACTTTACTGAACGTGACAAAAATACCTTCATAAATTGGTTGGAAACTTGGCAGAAAAGCAAAAAGGCTGAAAAAATACGTGACAAACTCCGAGCAGAAAAATACGGCGTAACCATACCAGAAGCTGAAAATGTTGACCAAGGCCCTGCGGTACAAGAGCGTTACATATCCGAAAAAGATAGTTGTAAATGCAGTTACCTTCCCAAACATACGTTGTTTGAGCATAACCAAAGAGCCTTCCATATCCATGATGGAATGTTACATGGAATTAACCAATTCATCAACACACCTCAAAAAATACTTGACCGGATTAGCCAAATGGGTATGGATCACACTTCAAGCAAAGAAGAAAAGGAGCTGATAGTGAAATACTTGATTGAGCATGGTAGTTACAATCAAAAAGTTATGGTTAACGACTATTTCTTTAGCCATAATTTTCCAATGCCTTTTCCCGAGTGCATGACAAACGAACTTATAGAGAAACAGAAAGATGTAGTGCCTTGGAAACCTGAAAAGAGCGACAGGGATTAAACTTTCTAACACCATTTTTCTACATGTTTCCTTAACATTATTTCTTCACGTTTTAATCATGGACTTTTACCATGCAAAACCCCAAACTGACACCTGAAAGCCAAGCCTAAAGCCTAAAAGGTAACGCTCAAGCATGGACTCCTTTATATGTGCGTTACAAAGCTCTTTTATGTCATTACCCTACCTGAAACACAATACAAATATTTTAGCGCTAGTAAAAGACTAATTTTGCATGGGCGCTGCGTTACGCAACCCGTACGTACACCTTTTATATATGGTAAATAGAGGGTTTTAGCGGTTAAATAATGTTAAACGAGGATAAGAGGAAAATGTAACGTGCGTTACCGTTTTCAGTTTTTTAAAAACAAAAAAACCTTCTAGGCGTGAAGCTTGATGATAAATTGCCATGACCTAAAGGATAAAGCTGTTCTGACTATAGCATATAGAGCGATAGCGTCTTAACTATTGTGAGTGTTTAGAGTAGGGTAAATGAGTTGAGAAACCTCAATGCCGTTCATAAGCATAAAGAGAAGCTGAGAGCGAGGTAATAATTTAATTGAGTCAAGAAATGGATTGTTGCAAATCGCTCCCAGCTCCTCACACGAAAAAAGAAAACATTGACTTATTGCTTTGCTGTTCAGATTGTGTCTCCATACTGTTTCGGACTAAGTTTTATATACAACTTATGTGCATGGACATAATGGGCACCCTAAGACCAAAGGGTAGCTCTTGTACGCGGAATGTGCGTCTTACTACTTTAGATTTAGAATTTAGAGGACTTAATCAAGTCCTTCGGTTCCTTCAGTTGGGGCAGAGTGTACCCGTAGGTTTCAAGTCGTTTTAATTGCTCTTTATCTTCCTTTGTGAAGGGAACAATGCTATCGAGTTCAGGATTCCATATGTGTATGTCTTCTGTAGGTGAAAACTTCTTCATGCCACCTTTAACGCAAGAAACATTGTAAGCAATTGCGTTGTAAATCGGAGATAAATATAGGGCGTTTGCAATTTCATCTTTGCCTTCCATGGGTTTATTTGTTGCATAATAGAATGTGAGAGGATGTTTGATGAATTGTTTTGTATTCGCTTGAATATCTAAATCTGGGGCTGTTGCTTTTAAAATAAAGCCTCTTGATCCTAAATTGTGAAACCAGACTTTTCTTTGAGAACAGTAACTTGTGCATCTATCGTATAATGGTTCAAGCAGAGAGCGCCCTTCAACTGTTCCCCTGTGAAAGATTCTAATTAGCTTAAGAATCAAATCTGCTAATGAAATAATTGGGTTACATTCGTCACCACCGAAGTAAAATTCTATTTTGATGCTTTTCTCTGGGATACTAGACAATTTTCGCCATGCTGGAGTAGTAGCGGTTTGCATTGAATCTATTTCAAGTGTAAGTGGATTTTCTGTTTGCTCATATTTAGAGACATACCACCAAGCACACACATGTGGGAAAGCGCCTTGTGTCTTCTTTACAAAGACTGGAGGTGAGAGTTGTTGTGGTTCACTTTGTCCATAGAGAGAAATGTATTCTTGTGAATAATATGCACAATATACATCTACATGCAAAATCTCGGGGGCTAATTCGTTAAGCATCATAGCTATAACTTGAGGTGCATGTTCAGAAACTTGGCCGACTAAATGAGCGCCTTTATAAAACCTCTTTTTCCGTGTTGCCCCAATTTTTTTGAATGCATGTTCAATTGCAATATCATATGCAACCTCAAACCTTTCTTTATCAGCAACGGAAACTGAGACACCCAAGTTAGCAACAAACTCTGAACCTTTTTTACCATCTGGAAGAACAGGTACTTTCCTTATTGGTGCGCTATCAAATCCAACATGAATCATGACAAGTAACCCCTCTTTTCATTATATCTAAGAGGTTTTAAGTTTTGTCATGTTAACAAAAGCTTGCATAGAAGCTTCGGCTAACGGTAAAAGGCATTAATCATAGAAAACTTGCAGTTTTCAAAAAATAGCTCTTCCGCACAACCCTAGATGGATGTAGTAACTTGTTGTTCGGTTGTTTTAAATAGCCCTTCAAAACGAATAAGACTTGAGGGAAAAACATCTATGAGCTCGGAGATAAGTGAGGATTATCAAAGAGGCAGATATGACGAATTAGTTGAAAGGCATAAAGAATTGCTCCAACTCTATCAAAACCTCATTTGGCAAATGCAAACAACTCAACTGACAAGCGGTTCAGGGGTTCACGGAGCCCAAGTAAATGTTTACGCTGGAAGTAAAATTGAGGCAAAAACGATAACATGGGCTATAGGTCTTGCAAGTGTTGCTTTTTCTATATTGGCTTATTTTGTCGGATTGGTTCCTGTGGCTTTCGGGGTTGCTATTACTGTTTTTAGCGTAAGCTTTGGAATCGGGTTATATCTGAGTAAGAAAAAAGAAGATAAGGAAAATCAACCGATGCCCAGTTTGCCGAATATGCCAAAATAGAAGTAATTTACTTAGGTGACGATTTTTCACAAAAAGGTAGGAATTAACTAATTTTTAGGTAGGTGACGTTAAATACACAGAACCCCTAACAAGCCCTAGGAACATTGACACACTAAGCAAAAAAATTAAAAAAGAGAAAAAAAGGATTTGAGACGCTAAAAACTTAGCATCATTCTTCTGTCTCTTGATTCTCAGCTTGGTTCTCAGGCTCCTGAGACTGATTTTCAAAACTCTCATTGTCATTTCGATTCTTGCTTTTGCCGTAGCTATGAAACCCACTTTGGCCGCCGCGTCGCTGATTGTAGCCATAATTGCCTTTTTTGTTGCCTTTATAAGACAATCTCTAACCTCAATAGAAAAATGATTACTGAGGCAAAATCGTGTAACCGTGAGGCCCTAGACTGTTTTTTATGTTTCCGACAAGAGGATAATCGCTGAAAGACAAATTTTTGTCTGTTGGTAACTGAGAGCTAATTTTTAGGATGCGATACTTTTTTACTGAGCCGTCACCCGATTGCGCTTCGATGTTAAGCCGCTGGCTTTCAGCCAAAAGTGCGATTTGATACCCAAGTTCCTTTTGCAGGGTTAGGTCAACAGGCAAAATCGTTCTAGCACCGGTGACTGTTAGAGTTTCTGGTCTAACAAGAAAAATCCTTATGTCCGGAGCCAAGGGTCTATTTTGCCAACTGATAGTTTCGGGAGCTACTGTTTGAGGTTCTGGTTCATCCCTAACTTTTTGAGGTTCTGAATCATCTTTAGATGATTGAGGCTCAG
>Ga0187874_10003276_pt1 | contig 11475 bp, 8 predicted proteins | sample June2016WEW_16_1_3_FD_132993 | JGI IMG/M metagenome (GOLD analysis project Ga0187874, IMG submission 132993) | Peatland microbial communities from SPRUCE experiment site at the Marcell Experimental Forest, Minnesota, USA - June2016WEW_16_150 | ecosystem: Environmental > Terrestrial > Soil >... | reverse complement strand
TGATCGCCAACACCGTCGATCCCGCCAACGGCGGACTGCATACCGCCGACGGCACCAGCGTCATCGCCTGCGAGTTGAACGGAAACGGCGCCGGCACCTTCGGCATCTCCGCTCCTAACAGTTATTCCATGAAGATCCACGGTGTCCACGCCCGCAACTTCACCAGCGCCGACATTCTTGTCCTTGCCGGGCAGAACGACATCCAGAACACCGTCACCGACGGCAGCGGTGGAGACGGCTTTGTGCTCGGCTACGACGGCCATGTCTCCGGCATGTCGCAAGCGAACGGCAACACCGCCGATGGCTGGCACGTCATCGCCGCCGGCTTCGTCTTCGATGGTCCCACGGCGTATCGCAACGGCCTTTATGGCATGCACTTCGACGGCAACCAGGGTGGAGACTGGCTCGCCTCCACGCTCTATCTCGAGCCCAAGATCATCATCCCTACCTCCAACAATCCCGGCGCTTACGGCTACTACACGCAGAAGGTGGGTACCACCGCGGCCACCCGTCCGGCGCAATTCTGCCAGACCATCGGCTGCCTCACCCGCGATGGAAGTGTGATGTGGATCAACGTTGGCGAGCTGAACGCCTACGGCTTCGGCGTGCCCGAAGTGTTCTCGCAGGGCAACAACAACATCAATTCGCCCAACATCTCGCAGAGCAATTTTGGCAATCACGCCGGCGACTGGGACAACATTCTGATCGAAGGCACCAGTACCGCCTATTCCATTGGCAACTCGGTTCTGGGAGCCAAGACGCGCCAGTCGGAGGTGCCGTCAACGCCGGCCCACGGCATCCATCTCAAGTTCGCCTCCATCACCTCGCTTAAGGACACGCAATGGGAGGGCGGCGCCTACACCTCTGGACCGCAGGTCGAGCTGGGAGGCGTCGAGCTGGAAGACTCCTGGTTCACCGAAATCGGTTTTCTCGATTGCCTGCGTTCCTACGGCAACTGTTTCACCTCGGTGGCCTCCGCCGACACTACCATCGACAAACTCGTGGCGCAGGACGGTGGAGTCAGCGGCGATCCCACTACCTTCGCGGTCTCGCTCGACAGCAACACCGCCTACACCATCATCAACACTCTGCTGGTCGCCGACGATCGCAACCCTCCCTACCAGAGCGGAATCTCCAACGCTGCCGCGTCACCGAATCTGGTCGTCAGGAATCGGAAGTACATCGGCCTGGCGTCGTTCGATACCGGCAACAGCTATGTGGACGAGGCCCTCGGAGTCATCGGTACCGTCTTCTACAACGTGCCCACCGGTGCCGGCTACGAGTGGAGTGTCAACCAAATCGGGGTTGCAGGCTTCAATCAATACGGACTGCAATTGTTCTCTTCCAGCGGCGGGAGCAGCGGCATTACCGTCGGAGCGCCGTCAGCGGCCTTTACCACTTATGCCATGACCCTGCCCAGCACGCCGGGAACGGCCGGCCAATGTCTCACCTCCTCCGGCGGCGGCTCCGCGCCCATGACCTGGAACACTTGCAGCAACGTCTCGCTCAGCTCGCCTCCGCCCATCGGCAACGTCACTCCCAACACCGTCAGCGCCACCGCGCTCACTTACCAGAACATCCCCGGAGTCGATTTCCTCGTCAGCCACTACTCCAGTATCCAATCCGCCATCAACGCGGCTTACAACAATGGCAGCGTGCTCGGCGCGGTCATTGACGATCGCATCGCACCTTACACCGGTCCCGGCTTCAACATTCCCGACTCCGTCATCGTCCGGCTCGCGCCCACCACCTACACCATCAACGCGACCGTCACCTTCAACAACGGTAATAACAATGTGACCGCAGGCATCATCGTGCAGCCCGGCGCGCGCCTGCTGGGCGCAAGCACCTCGACGAATCACGGCACCATTCTTCAGCCCGCCAACGCTCTCAACGCCGACCTCATCGCAACTTCCACCGTCGGCACCGGCACCACGAACCCGCAATGGTGGCATTGGGGCGAGATCGCCTTCCTCCGCATCGTCGGCAACGGCGCGAATCAGACAGCCGGCGATTGCCTCAAGGTCGAGAACATGGGCGAAGTTGCCAGCGTTCACGATGTCGAACTCTCCGCCTGCTACAACCACAATTTCGAGAACATCGGCTATGCTGCCACACCGTCAGACATCGCCAACATCACCAGCAATCGCGCCGTCACCGGCTCCGGCGTAGCTTTCACCAACCTCTCCGGCATCGCCGTGCTCAACGGCATCAGCGGCGACTGCAATCAGACGTCGCTCATCGCCGCCAATTTCAACTCGGCCGGCACGCTGACCATTCACGGCCTCAAGGCCGAAGCCGAAAGCTCCATTTGCAACCCGCCGGCTCAGGATCCCGTCATCCTCGCCACCACCACCGACAGCACCGTCCTGGCCTCCATCAAGGTTGACGGGGGTTATGCCTTCGGCACCACCCAGCAGAACATGGTGAAGAGCGCTGGCCCCGGCTCCATCCAATACGAGCAGGAAAACTTTTACCTCAACGGCTACTTCAACATCCTGAACGACACCGTCCGCGGCCAGCTCATTGCCAACGCCACCACCGCCCTCAAGCAGCCGGTTTTCTACCTCAGCAACGGCATCGTCTTCGGCAACCAGGCCTTCACCTTCCAGCCCAACACATTCATGCAAGCCAATCCCAACGGCACGCCTACCGAGATGTTCGGAGCAGGCAGCGACAGCTCCACCGATATCGCGGCCATCGGCAACGGCGACAACACCAAGTACTTCACCGGCGGCCTAAAGTTCGGCACCTTCAATCGCACCCAGTTCGGTCAGACGCCCGAATATCAAGCGCGCATGGGATGGCGCTGGACCAATCCCGGCTATGACACGACCACGTGGACATTCATTCCCATCTGGGCTACCGGCGACACCAGCGTGCGCTGGATTGGCGATCCCAACGCCCGCTGGCCCGAGGTTTACGCCGCCGATCTCAACTCCACTACGGCAACCGTCGGCACGCTGAACGTCACTACCTGCAACGGCTGTGGCTCCGGCGCCAACGGCGCGGCAGGCGGCGATCTCAGCGGCAGTTATCCCAACCCCACCGTGGCGAAGATCAACGGCCAACCCCCGGCAACCGTCGCGACCTCAGGAAGCTACAACGATTTGTCGAACAAGCCGGCCATCCCCACCACCTCGAACTGGCCGAACGCCGGCGCGTGTCCCAGCGGCCAATATGAAGCGGCAAGCGTCAATGGATCGGCGCCCACCTGCGCCCAGGTGCAGTATTCGCAACTCGGCGGCACCGTCCCGGCAAGTCATTTAGTGTCGGGAACCATCCAAGGCCCGACGTCGGCAATCACCGGCACAGGCTCGACCGCTTCCCTCTACAGCGTGAACCTGCCTGCTGGAACGTTCTCGGTAGGAACCGGCATCAAATGCTTCGCCCGCGCGCGTCACACCACGGGAAGCGCGACCGTAACCGTCGGATGGAAGTTGGGAAGTACCGCCTACACCTATCCCACCACCTACACCACCGGCAACAATGGCGGCGATGCCTCCATCGAAATCTTTACCTTCTCGTCCCTGTCGGCGCAGACGGTGAACGTCCCCTGGGCCGCGTTCGGCGGTACAACCGAATCGCCGTACAGCGGTCTGGCCTGGACCGAGAACCTTGCCAACTCCGACACGCTCTCCTTCACCTTCAACGTCGCCAACACCGACAAGATGACCGGCGACAGCTTCTACTGCCAAACCATCCAGTAGGTAGAGCCGGCCTTCAGGCCGGCGTCAACACGAGATTCTTCTTGTTGTGTCATCCCGAGCGAGTCCGCTGCGGCGGACGAGTCGAGGGGCCCCTATTCCCGCGACACTCCGGATGCCCCATCCAATCCCGGACGGGGCAAATCGTTCATGGCCTCCCACAATGTGGGACACCATAACTGACAACTGGCCACTAGCCACTGACCACTGCTTCCCATGCCCACAAAACGTACAACCAATCCGCAACCGCAACCTGCGCCGCCAGAAGAGCCGGCGTGTAATCCCGAACTGCCCAAGCTTTCCGATGAGCTCACCGCCGAAGTCCTGAAGCTTGTTGGCGACCGTCTCGGCGAGAAGCCGCCGCCAGACCATGTCATCGGCCTTTACAAGACCTCGCCCCAGGCCACCACCTGGCGCGAGTATCTGATGTGGGCCATGTTAAGAATTCGCGACAAGCACGGCCATCTGCGCCCGCTCATCCTCAACCGCGCCCAGCAAGACCTGGAGCGCCGTAGCACGAATCGCAACATCGTGCTAAAGGCGCGTCAACTTGGCGTAACCACCTATGTCGCCGCGCGCTTCTTTATCAATTGCATCACTCGCGAGGGGACGCTCAGCGTGCAGGTCGCGCACGATCAGCGCTCCGCCGAGGAAATCTTCCGCATCGTGCACCGGCTCCTGGACAACCTGCCGGAGCCGTTGCGCCAGGGCGCGCTGGTCACCTCGCGCGCCAATGTCCGCCAGATCGTGTTCCCCGTATTCGATAGCGAATACCGTGTTGAAACCGCGGCGGACCCCAACGCCGGCCGCGGGCTGACCATCCACAACTTGCACTGCTCGGAGGTCGCCCGCTGGCCGCGCGATGTTTCGGAGACTCTCGCTTCGCTGCGCGCCGCTGTCCCGCCCGAAGGCGAGATCTTTCTCGAGTCCACGCCCAACGGCGCCGGCGGCACCTTCTACAACGAGTGGCAGAGCGCCTCGCACACCGGCTACGCGCGCCACTTCTATCCCTGGTGGTGGGACCCCACCTATCGGCGCTCGCTCAAGATCGTCCGCTTCTCTGACGATGAGCTGGAGCTCATGCAGAAGCACGGCCTCAACGCCGCGCAAATCGCCTTTCGTCGCGAGGTGCACGCCAACTTCCGCAACCGCACCCGCGAAGAATACGCCGAGGATCCCGAGAGCTGCTTCCTCGCCTCCGGCGACTGTGTCTTCGACATCGAGATCGTTGAGCGGCGCCTCCATCAGACCGCGCCCATTATCGAAAATACCGATCAGGGCAAGCTGCTCACCTTCTTTCCGCCCGTCGCAGGCGGCAACGGTTACCAACCGAAGCAGTACATCATCGGCGTCGATCCTGCGGGCGGCGGCGTAGACGGAGATTACTCTTGCGCCCAGGTCATCGAGCGCACATGCGGTGTGCAATGTGCCGAGCTTCACGGACATTTTCCGCCACAGGCTCTGGCCGCACGCGTGGCTCTCCTCGCTCGCAAATACAACGCCGCCCTGGTGGCCGTCGAACGCAACAATCACGGCCACGCCGTCCTCGCTCATCTCGTGATGAGTCAGGGCTACACCAATGTTTACCAGGCCGGCGGCCAGCCCGGATGGCTCACCAACGTCGCCACCCGTCCGCGCATGTTGGAAAATTTCGCCGCCCTCTTGTCCGCCGCGCCCTTCATGTTCCTCAGCCCGCGCCTCCTGGGAGAGTGCCGGACCTTCATCCGTCATCCCGACGGCAGTTGCTCAGCCGCTTCTGGCGCACACGACGATACCGTAATGGCGATGGCCATCGCGCAGGCCGTCCGCGCCGAAGTCATCGTCCAGCCGCCAGGATCGGCTCAGGAACTGGCGACGACCATGTTCCAAACAGCTTAGTAACACTGTCATCGCGTTCGTGTGGTCTGTTTCTTGGGTGTCATCCTGAGCGCAGGCGGCGCGCTTTTTGCGCCGCCGGAGTCGAAGGACCTGCTGTTTGTCCCGGCCTGCGTGACATGCCCATGCTCGCCACGCCGCGACTGAAACGGTGTCCCAGTCCCGCCTTGCGGGACGGAAGAGGATAGCCCAGCGCTTCAGCGCTGGGTAAGCGATAAGAAGAAACCCGAGTCCCGTAGGGACGGCACAAGCCTGAGCGGAGGCGAGGGCAATACCAACATTCTCGCGCGCCGGAGGTGGCGTGATGGCAAACCTTAATTCAGTTCCTTCCCAACGTAGTCACGACATCTGGCAGGACTGGGCGCGCCAGTTAGAAGCCGCCCAGCGCGACGGTTCCGACGCTCCCGATCGCGCGGTGTTGTTTGACTCTCTCCTGACCGACGACGACCGCAAATTCCTCTGGGCCATGTGGATCGACTTCCGGAAGGGTTCCTAGGTGGAAGCGCGGGACTTTAGGCCCGCGAAAAGAGCGCCCTTCAAAGAACGGGCTTTAGCCCCCGGAGCGCTAGCTCGGAAACGACCGAACAAAAATTCAACTCTATAGCGGCGGCCATTGCCGTCGCTACCAATCACAACCATAAAGGAGAAAATTGAAATGGCATTTAACCTACAAACTTTCCAGAAGATGATGGGAGTCGTGCAGGCGGCTACTACGGAAGCAGCTACGGTCGCCGGCCAGTGGGGATCGGGCGACCACGTGGGCGCAGTCACGGCAGCCGTGCAGACGGCAGGAGCCATCGCGCAGTCCGCCACCACCAATCCACAACAGCAGCAGGAAGCTACGGCAGCGACCCAACTGGCCACCACCCTGATGCCGGTCATATTCGCCTTCGCCAGCCTCTTCGCCAAGAAACTTTAGGCCCCGCGAAGGTCGCCGCGCTCCCACCTTTGTCGGCGGGTGCCCCATCCTTGTCGCCATCCTTTGGCGACAGGGCGGGGACCTCGCCTTCCTCACACACCACTGTGACGTGTGCCACCAATTCGCGGCGCGTCCTGGAACTAACATCGAGTTTCCGGAAGCCGCCGCTATCGATTCCCAACCTCGCGCCCCTCCACGAGCTTGGGCGTAGCGACGCGGACGCGATGGCCGTGATGTACGGCCGCGATGGCCGTTACGGGCGGTTTCCAGCAGTCGCTGTGCGCCGCCCTGTCGCTTCGGACCTTCCGGGCCCACGGGTTTAGCTAATTGCTAGTTGCTAGTTGCTCCTTATGTTCATTCACGCGGTCCAACACGTGCGCAGGATGCGGGGCGGCGCGCAGAGTCATCTCATGCGCTGCGCTGACGGCTTCTATTACGTCGTCAAGTTCCAGAACAATCCGCAGCACACGCGCGTGCTGGTTAACGACTGGCTGGGCACGCGCCTCGCCGAATTGATCGGCTTGCCCGTTCCCGTCGCTGCCATCGTCGACGTCAACCCCTGGTTGCTGGAGCACACCCCCGACCTGCGCATCGAACTCTGCGGCCGTCGCACTATGTTCACCCCGGGCCTGTCGTTTGGCTCGCGCTATGTCATCTCGCCGCTCGAGGGTCAGGTCTATGACTACCTGCCCGAGGGCATGATGGGGCGCGTGCGCAACCTTCCCGACTTCGCCGGCGTTCTGGCGCTCGACAAGTGGACCTGCAACGCCAACGGCCGCCAGGCGGCCTTCTGGAAGCGTTCGCGCGAACGCAAGCTGAGCGCCAGCTTCATCGATCAGGGTTACTGCTTCAATGCCGGCGAGTGGAATTTTCCCGACGCGCCTTTACGCGGAGTTTTCGGGCGCAATGACGTTTATGAGTGTGTCACATCGTGGGACAGCTTCGAACCGTGGCTCACTCGCATCGAAAACTTTTCCGAGAAATCGCTGTACACACTGGCGGAAGAAATCCCGCCCGAGTGGTACGGTAGCGCCAGCAACGATCTGGAGCGCCTGCTGACGCGCCTTCTGGCGCGCCGCTCCCGCGTCCGCGAGCTGATTCTCGATTTCAAGAATTCATCCCGAAACCCCTTCCCGAACTGGAGTGAGGCGGTGAATTGAGAAATCAGCAACTAGCAATTAGTAATTAGTAACTAGCAGACTGGCATGAGGAAGAATGAGAGATTTTAAGACTCTAAAGGTTTGGCAACGCTCACATGATCTTGTGCTGGCGGCGTACAAGTCTACTGCGGGATTTCCTCGCGAGGAGGTCTACGGCCTCACCAGCCAGATACGTCGGTCAAGCTCTTCCATTCCCGCGAATATTGCCGAAGGGTGCGGACGGTCCTGTAACGGTGACTTGCACCGCTTCTTGAACATCGCCATGGGCTCTGCTGCTGAATTGTCGTATCTTCTTCTGCTGTCGCGGAATTTGGCTTTCGTCTCTGCCGAATCTTATGAGCATCTTAATAACCAGACCGATGAGGTCCAGCGAATGCTCGGCTCGCTCATCAGAAAGGTGCAAGCCGCGCGCACCAACAGCGACTAGTTACTAGCCACTAATTACTAACTACTCATGGCTGACTTTCGACAATGCGAATTCTTCCTCCTCCGCTACGTCCCCGACGTGGTCAAGGGCGAATTCGTCAATGTCGGTGTCGCCCTGCTGGAACATGGCGACGACGGCTTCACCGACGTCCGTTTCACCCGTGACTGGCGCCGCGTTCGCTGCCTCCATCCCGACGCCGACATCGAGCTTCTGGAATCGTACGAAGCTGACTTTCGCCGCCTCTTGCAATCGCGCCTGCCGGAAGTCATCAACTATCGCGGGCCCACGTCCCGTCGCGCCTGGCTGCTGGCGCTGATGCAGGAATCGTTCGCCGGCACTCTGGAGATGGCGCCCATGAGTGCTGTTCTCGCCGAGTCGCCGCAGGCCGAAATCGGCAAACTCGCGCAGCTTTACCTGGAATCTGCGCTCCGTGGTCACCGCGCGCAATCCGGTCGCCGCGTCATCTACACCGCCATGCGCGACGCCTTCGAGCAGGCTGGCGTCTGGCAAGTGGCATTGATGCGCAAAGACATCGCCGTCGCGCAGTACACCCGCCCTGGCGATCCGCTGAAGATCGATTGCGGCTACATGCCCAACGGAGTACTTCATCTTTTTCACGCTGTCTCACTGGCGACAGACGTGAATTCGGCCAAGGTCCTGGCCTACAGCTATTCTGATATGCGCGAAAACCTGCACGCGGCCGAGCACGCCATGAGCGATCTGACCGCCATCACCGAAGACGAGTTGGATCTTCAGGATGAGGGCGTCGCTTTCGCGTTGGCTGCGCTACAAGACAACCAAATCACCATCGCGCGAGTCAGCGACATGCCCCATATCGCCGAGCGCGTCCGCGTCGACCTCAAACTCTAACAACTAGAAGAGTCGCCTGGGTGCCCCGTTCCCGCTGGGTGCCCCGTTCTAGCCCGCTTTTGGCTAGGGCGGGGCAGTTTCAGCCTAGGCGTTCGTCCCCAACCAATATCCCACGATGTGGGATAGGCCACTGACCACTAGCCACTGACAACCGACAACTGAATTGGATCAACTCATGAACATGCCAAACACTCTGCGCGGCGCTCTGCGCCGCATCGCCGGATCGTCTTTTCCCAAGCTGCAATGGCCGCTTCGCCGGCCCCCGTCTGCGCTGCTAGCCACCAGCGCCGAATCCGCTCGCAGAACGGTGCCGCTACCCACCATATTCACTCCGGGGGCACCCACGCTCGCGCGTGCCGGGGTCATGCCCAAACCCACGCCCGCCAACTTGCGCCGCTTCGCAGAAATGCCCATCGCTCGCAAGGCCATCAACACCATCAAGGACCGCATCGCTGGCATGGCATGGCGTATTCAACCGCGCCGTGGCCGCTCGCTCGAGGAATCGCCGTCACGCGCCGACTTTGCCCACGATGGTGTCAGCATGTTGCCCAGCGCCGCCCAGCGCATCGCGGCCCTCACCCTCAACTTCGAGCAGCCCAATCCCGAAGATTCCTTCCGGTCCTTCATCGAGCAGGTCATCGAAGACGTGCTGGTTGGCGGCTTCGGCGCCATCGAACTCGACCTCACCGGCAATCCCGCTCTGCCACTTACGCTCTGGCCGGTTGACGGCGCCAGCATTCGCATCCGCACCGACTGGGACGGCAACCCCGCGTCGCCGCATTACGTTCAGTCCACCCTCATGACCTTCGCACCCGAAAAGGCCATCACCCTCGCCGACGAAGAACTCTCCTACATCCGTCTTAATCCGCGCAGCTACACGCCCTTCGGCCTCGGCAAACTCGAAGTCGCCTTCGAGACCATCCACGAGTTCCTCTGCGCCCACCGCTTCGCCTCGCGCCTCGCCAGCAACAGCGTCGTGCAGTACGCGCTCTGGCTTCAGAACCTCAACCCGCAGCATCACGAGCGCCTCATCCGCTGGTGGCAGGACGAAATCGAAGGTACCGGCAAAGTGCCCATCCTCACCGTCGAAAACAAGCCCGAAGTGCTGCGCTTCGCCGGCGGCACTGACGCCGACCTCCGCCTGCAATGGCAGGAGTTCCTCATTCGCATCATCGCCGACGCTTTCGATCTGCCGCCCATGCTGCTCGGCCTGGAGCGCGACGTCAATCGCAACACCGCCGCTACGCAGTCTGACGACGCGTTTCGCACCGCCATAGTGCCGGTCGCGCGCCTCATCGCCGAACACCTCACTCGCGACGCCATCAGCAAACGCCTCGGCTGGGACGACCTGGAATTTGTCTTCACCGATGTTGACGCGCCCAACGAACTCGAACAGGCGCAGATCCAGCAAATCCTCGTCGGCTGCGGGGTCCTGACCATCAACGAAGTCCGCCGCATGCGCGGCCTGCCCCCGCTGCCTGAGCAGAAAGCCGGCCTCGCCGACGCTCCACCTATGGAGTAGGCGCGCGCTCTTCTTTGTTTGTCATCCCAAGCGAAGGCGAAGGGGCACGGCTTCAGCCGCGCCAAATTGCGCCTTTCTTTTGATCTGTCATTCCGAGCGAAGTGAGTCTTGTCGCGCAGCGACAGGACTCACGCAGTCGAGGGACCTGCTGTTCGGCCGCGCTCCGAAGCCGCCCGTTTTGGCTAATTGCTAATTGCTAGTTGCTAATTGCTAATTGCTTCCCACGAGGAACCCCATGAACCTCCAACTCGACGCCATGTCCGTCGCTATGCCCCACGTTGTGGGACATCCCAACCGCCTGCCATTTCACGGCGTGCTCACCCTGGTCGGTACCGCCTCGCAGCGCTCGCCCAGCGGCGCCCGCGGCCACCGCGTGATGCTCACCCGCGCCGCCACCGAAGCGGCATTGCCATCCCTGTTAGGCATGGCCCTGGACTACGCTCCGGCGCTCGACGCCCACGACGCTCGCCGCAAAATCGGCATCATTACCGAAGCCGATATCGTGCCTATGCCACAGAGTAAAACCTCACGTCCAGCGGGTGCCCCACCCTTGTCGCCCGTTTCGGGCGACAGGGTGGGCAATCAAAGCCCCGTCGGCCAGATCGCCGTCAGTGGCTATCTCTTCGCGCACGACTTTCCCGACGTGGTTGGCGAAATTCGCGCTCAGGCCAACAGCGCTCTGGGCATGTCCTACGAAATCGCCAATGCCACCGTGCCCAATCAGGAAGCCGCCATCTGGACCGTAACCGGCTTCACCTTCACCGGCGCAGCTGTTCTTCGCCGCGACAAGGCTGCCTACCCCCAAACCTGGATCGCCCTAGCGCGTAATAACTAGAAGACATCTCATAAATGCTTTGTCTCAGGGCACGGCTTTCACAGGCTGCGGAAAAACTCGTGGCGAAGGAGAATTCAGGTAGAGCTGGCCTTCAGGCCAGCGTCTAAGCCCTTTGTTTCTCATCCTGAGCCGGCTTTAGCCGGCGACATCAGGGCCTGTT
>Ga0187874_10003275_pt1 | contig 11478 bp, 10 predicted proteins | sample June2016WEW_16_1_3_FD_132993 | JGI IMG/M metagenome (GOLD analysis project Ga0187874, IMG submission 132993) | Peatland microbial communities from SPRUCE experiment site at the Marcell Experimental Forest, Minnesota, USA - June2016WEW_16_150 | ecosystem: Environmental > Terrestrial > Soil >... | reverse complement strand
TACCCGCCCATCACCGCGCCCGCGCTGGTGATTGTCGGTGCCATGATGCTCCGGAACGTGACGAAAATTGACTGGCAGGATTACACCGAATCCATACCCGCGTTTCTGACGCTGATTGGCATTCCGCTGTTCTATTCCATCGCCGACGGTCTGGCGTTGGGGTTCATCACCTATCCCATCATCAAACTTCTCAGTGGCCACGGTCGTGAAGTGGGCTGGCTGACCTATCTGCTGGCGGTCATCCTGGTACTGTATTTCATTTTCGTCCGGAGCCGGACGGGGTAATTCCGGCTTCTCGTCGTCTTCAGTGGAATGAGAATCCGCATTCCGGGGAACTACAGCGGGGCCACGACCGGCACGCCAGCGTCTTGGAGTGAGGCGGCAAGCGCAGCGCGACGCCGCTTTGGAAATGACAGTGTGTTCTTCACTGGACCCAGTCGTTTTTACGCAGTTTCAGAGTTCAAAAGCGGTGTCATGGCCACCGCAGCCCATGACGACAGGCGCATTCGCTGGTCGTCAAATCGTCTTGGAATGTTTCCGCTGGCCTTCCGGCGCCAGCGTGTTGTCGAAGCACATCGCGATGTTGCGGATGAACAGGCGGCCGGTGTCGGTGACTTCGAGGCCGCCGGGCGAGCGTTTCACCAAGCCGTCGGCTTCGAACGGCGCGAGTGATGCGAGTTCCTTTGCAAAATGTTGCTCGAAGTTGATGCCGAGTTTCTGCGACATCGCGGCGTAATCGAGCGAGAGGTCGCACATCACGCGCATGATGGTTTCGCGGCGGATTTTGTCCTCGTCGGTCACGAAATAGGCGCGGTGCAGCGGCACGCGGCCCGCCTCCACAGCTTCCTGCCATTTCGGCAGTTCCTTCTCGTTTTGCCAGTAGGCATCGGGAATCTGTGAAATGCTCGACATGCCGAACGCGTAGATGTCCGACCCGGCGCGCGTGCTGTAACCCTGAAAATTCCGCTGAAGCTGTTTCTTTTTCTGCGCCACGGCGAGTTCGTCGGTCGGCTTCGCGAAATGGTCCATGCCAATATAGACGTATTGGCCGTTCGCCGTGAGTTTTTCGATGACGAGCTTGAGCACCTGCAACTTCGTTTCCGGCGCGGGCAGGATTTTCTGTTCCAAAATCTTCTGCGACGGCTTGATCCACGGCACGTGCGCATAGCTGAAAACCGCCAATCGGTCCGGCTTCATCTCCAACACGATGTTGAGCGTCTCATTGAACGATTCCGGCGTCTGGTGCGGCAGGCCGTAAATCAGGTCCAGGTTGATGGAGCCGAAGCCGAGTTCGCGCATCCAATCCATCGCCTGTTGCGTCATTTCGCGCGGCTGGAGGCGGTGAATCGCTTCCTGCACTTTGGGATTGAAATCCTGGACGCCCATCGAGGCGCGGTTGAAGCCGATTTCGCGCAGCGCCACCATGTGGTCGCGCGTGAGCCGGCGCGGGTCTACCTCCACGCCCGCCTCGATGTCGGGCGAAAACGCGAAGTGCTGGTGAATGATTTCGCCGAGCCGGCGGATTTCGTCCGGGCGCAGAAATGTAGGCGAACCGCCGCCGAAATGAAGTTGCACGACCTTGCGCGCCGGATTCAGTTTCGGCGCCATCTTCGCCACTTCGCGGCCCAGCGCCTCGACGTAGGCCATGCCCTTGTCGTGGTCGAGCGTGATGACGGTGGTGCAGCCGCAAAACCAGCACAGCGTTTCGCAGAACGGAATATGAAAATAAACCGAGAGGTCGCGCGCAGTACGGTTGTTCTCGTCAATCTTTGCGGAGAGCTGTTCCCACGAAATCGCGTCGGTAAATTTCGTGGCCGGCGGATAGCTGGTATAACGCGGCCCGGGCACGTTGTATTTCCGTACCAGATCCAAATCGACGTTCAATTGACTCATTCGTTGAAAAATTAAACGCGGAGACGCGGAGAACGCAGAGAAAACGCGGAGGGGAAAATGATTTCTCTGCGAAGCTCCGCGACCTTTGCGTCTCTGCGTTGAAATTGAATCATCATTTGAAGCTACAAACAGTCTCGACCAGCGCGGCGATGTTTTCCAATTTGGCTTCCGGTGGTACGCCGTGGCCGAGGTTGAAAATATAACCATTGCGTCCGCGCATGGTTTCCAGCAGACGCAATGTTTCCGTGCCGACTGCCTCTGGCGTGGCGTCGCTGAGCAACGCCGGGGCGAGGTTGCCTTGAAGACCGATGTCGCGGGGCAGCAACCGGCGCGCGTCCGCCAGCGGGAACCGCCAGTCAATGCCCAGCACGTTTGCGCCGGTGGCCAGCAGGTCGTCCCAGTTCCCATGCGTGCCGGGGGAAAAAACAATGATCGGAATATTGGTAGGGCGCGCCACTCCGTGCGCGCCGTCGGCGGCGGGCAGGGGACTGCCCCCCCTACCTTTTAGTGCCGTCACGATTTCCTTTATCCACCGCCCGCTGGCTTCCTGAAATTCCGTCGGCGCCAGCTGCCCGCCGTGGCTGTCGAAAATCTGGATCGCGTCCACGCCCGCTTTGATTTGCATTTGCAGATGGGCGATGACGGCAGCGGTGAGTTTTTCGGCCAGTTCAAAATAGGCTTTGCGGTCCTTGCGAAACAGCGCCAGCGCGCGGGTGTAATGTTCGCGGCTGCCGCCTTCGGCCATGAACGTTGCCAGCGTCCACGGTGAACCGGCAAAGCCGATGAGCGCCGTCTGCTTGCCGAGCGCGGATTTGATGAGCCGCAGCGCGCGCGGGACGTATGGCAAACGTTCCGGCAGCGCCTGGGCGTCGAGCCGCGCGATGTCCGCCGCCGAATGCAACGCGAAGTCCATTTGCAGGCCGTTGGTTTCGTCAAAACGATATTTTTGTCCCAAACCTTCGGCGGTGACGAGTATGTCGCTGAACAAAATCGCCGCGTCGAAGCCGAACCGACGGACGGGCTGGAGCGTGACCTCGGCGGCGAGGTCGGGCGTTTGCACCAGTTCGAGGAACGAGTGTTTCTGCCGGAGCACGCGATATTCCGGCAGCGCGCGCCCGGCCTGGCGCATGAGCCAGACGGGCGGGCGATCCACGGGCTGGCACGCGCAGGCGTTGAGAAAACGCCGGCGGCGGGTCAGCGCGGTGGCGGCGGGCCGGGGCGGTCCGGTGGAAGCGGCGCTCATTTGCATTTCAACCACATTGTTCTAGCACATGGCGCGGGTTTTGAACAGACGCCGTTTTGAAATTTTCCGGCGCAACTTTGTTCGGCCGGCGGTTTTCAACTCAAAGGACATGATGAAAAACGAACCGCTTCAAAACCATTTACGCGAACTGGCCTGGCGCCGGAAGTTGACCGAGGCCGAGCAGGCCGGATTGCGCGCCCACCCGGAAACGCAGGCTGACCTGGAACTGGAATCGCGCCTGAGCGAAGCGCTCGCGCGCGTGCCGGACGCGCCCGTGCCGTCGAATTTCACCGCCCGCGTGCTTCAGGCCATCGAACGCGAAGACGCACGGGGCGTACCAACGCGTGGCGGGTCCTGGTATTGGCGCGTGCTCGTGCCCCGGGTCGCCGTGGCGGCGGTGGTCGTTGGCTTTGCCGGTCTGGCTTATCAGCATCACGAATTCGACAGGCGCGTTGCGCTGGCCAAAGATGTCGCGCTCCTGGCCCAGGCGCAGCCGGTGCCGAGCATCGAGGCGCTGGAAAATTTTGACGCGATCCAGCGTCTGAGCCAGACGCCGCCGCGCGCGGACGACGAACTGCTGGCCCTGCTCAAATGAGTTTTCCACGGCAGATGTGCCAGCGGATCGTTGCCGTCTTCGCGATCGGTCAAATTGCCGTTCTCCCGCTTGCCGCCGCAACCGCCACGAACCTTCCGGCTTTGCACCGGTTGATGGTTGCGCCGACGAACATTGCGCCGCCGCTGCCCCCGCAAACGAAGCCGCCTGTGGCGTTTTTCCGCGAGTTGCTGGCCATGACGCCCGCCCAACAGGAAAATTATCTGACCAACCGCCCGCCGGAAGTCCGCAGCCGCATCCTCGCAAAAATCCACGAATATCAGGCGCTCGACCCCAACGAAAGCGAATTGCGTCTGCGCGCGACGGAATTGCGCTGGTATCTGCTCCCGCTCCTGCGCACCCCGCCGGCCGACCGCGCCGCCCGGCTCGCGGCGGTCCCGGACGATTTGCGCGACCTGGTCAAGGCGCGCCTCGCTCAATGGGACATTTTGCTGCCACCGTTGCAGCAGGAATTTCTCGAAAACGAACGCGCCCTGCGCTACTTCTCGCACGTGGACGCCACCAACAACCCGCCGCTGCCGGGAGGCGGCGGGGGACGCACTCCGCCGGATTCCGATCTGGCGCGCTGGAACGCGCTCTCCGATGAACAGCGCCAAAGGATTACTGTCCAGTTCAACCAGTTTTTTGAACTCAAGCCGATGGAGAAACAAAAAACGCTCGGCACCTTGTCCCCCCTCGAACGGCGGCAAATGGAAAAGACCTTGCAGACTTTCGACCAATTGCCGCCGTTGCAACGGCGCGAATGTGTCCACGCGTTCACGAAATTTGCCGGCATGAGTCCGCAGGATCGCGCGGAATTTCTGAAAAACGCCGAACGCTGGTCGCAGATGTCCGCGCAGGAACGCCGGACCTGGCGCGACCTCGTTGCCAACGTGCCCAAATGGCCGCCGACGCCCCCCCCGCCGATGCCGCCGGTGCCGCAAGCGTTTGCACCGTTGACAACCGCACCTGCATCCAACGGCGGCCACCAATCACAATTGAACGGCGAATAAGCGCACTTGACAGGAACGTTGCCCGTACGTTTCGAGGTTTTCCAGCCGCTTGATTTCAAGTAAATTTTCCCCGTGCACCCGATTGCATTCCAACTCGGCTCCTTCACGATCCATTGGTATGGCGTGATGATTGCCCTGGCGTTTCTCGTGGGCCTTTGGACGGCCACGCACCGCGCCCGCCGGGAAAACATCCCCGGCGAGAAAATCACCGATGTCGTCCTGTGGCTGATCGCCGGCTCCATCATCGGCGCGCGCTTGGTTTATGTGACGACCTATTGGAAGGATGAATTCGCGGACCAGCCGCTCTCGGAAATTTTTAAAATCTGGCACGGCGGCCTCGTTTATTACGGCGGCCTCATCGGCGCCATCCTCACCGGCTACATTTACCTGCGCTGGAAAAAAGTGCCGCTGTGGAAGATGGCCGACGTGCTTGCGCCGAGCATCGCGCTGGGAAACGTCTTTGGCCGCATCGGCTGCCTGCTCAATGGCTGTTGTTTCGGACGCGCCTGCAGTCTGCCGTGGGCCATCAGCTTTCCGGCAGATAATCCGCTTCGCCCGCCAACTTATCCGGTTCACCCAACGGAAATTTATGACGCGCTGGATAATTTCCTGCTCTACCTTTTGCTGGCTTGGCTGTTCCGCCACAAAAAATTCGACGGCCAGGTGTTTGCCACTTATCTCATCGGCTACGCCGTGACCCGCACCATCATGGAATATTTCCGCGGCGATTATCCGCCCGACCACATTCACTACAACCTCACGCCGGGCGAACTGGTCAGCATCCCCATTTTCATCGCCGGCCTTTCCCTCGCCGCGGTGCTCGCGCGCCGCGCTGAACCAAAACGAGGATAACGAGTAGAGGACTGAAGATGGCAAAACCCTGTCTCCCAACTCCGATCTCCCATCTTCCAATCCTCATCGCTGGTCCGACCGCCGTCGGCAAATCTGCAATCGCACTGCAACTCGCCGAACAGCTCGGCGGCGAAATCATTTCCGCCGATTCCATGCAGGTGTATCGCGGACTCGATATCGGCACGGCCAAACCGTCACCCGCCGACCGGGCTCGTGTGCCGCATCACCTCGTTGATATCTGCGACCTGACCGAATCCTTCGACGCCGCCCAATTCGCCCGGCTCGCGCACCGCGCTGTGACGGAAATCCGGTCGCGCAGTCATGTGCCGATTCTCTGCGGCGGCACCGGTCTTTATTTCAAGGCATTTCTCGAAGGACTCGGCAAGGCGCCGTCCGCCGACGCCAAATTGCGCGCCGAACTCGAAGCCACGCCATTGGAAAAGCTGCTGGCCGAACTCCGCGAACGCGATCCGGTCACGTTTAAAAAAATTGATAAACAAAACCCGCGCCGCGTCATCCGCGCCGTGGAAGTGATTCGGCTCACTGGCAAACCATTTTCACCGCAGCGTGCAAGGTGGGGCGAGACTCCCGATGGATCGGAAAATTTTGGAGTGCGCCGACATGTCGGCGCTTTGGAAGGCGGTGACGTGTCACCGCACTCCACAGTCGGCTCGCGAGGACGCTCGCCCCACCAAATCAAATTTTATTGTTTCACACGCCGGCCGGCGGATTTGCACGCCCGCATCAACGCCCGCGTGGATGCCATGTTCGCGCAAGGGTTGGTGGACGAGACACGCGAACTGCTCAAGCGCGGCCTCGAACAAAACAAAACGGCAATGCAGGCCATTGGCTACCGGCAGGTAGCGGAACATCTGCGCGGCGAGCGGTCACTGGCGGAAACCATTGAACTGGTGAAAATTCGCACACGGCAATTTGCCAAGCGGCAATTGACCTGGTTCCGCGCCCAGAAAGGTTTGGAATGGATTGAATTGCAGCCAGACCAATCGGCCGATTCAATCGTGGCAAATTTACTACATGCTGTTTGTTGACACAACCGGGTTTTTCGATTATATGTAACTTCATGAGCAAAGTTACATATACAGTTTCCGAGGCGCAGGCGAATTTGCCGGGTCTGTGCCGGACGGGCCGGCGGTTCGTGATTTCCCGGCGGGACAAGCCGGTCTATGTGGCCATGCCGCTGGAGGATTATGACGCACTGCTGGAAACGATGGAATTGTTGAGCAATCCCAGGGCAATGGCGACCTTGCGGGCGGCGAAGGCGGGCAAATTGGCTTACAGGGAACTCAATCTGGCCGATGAAAATTTTGGCCTCTGACCAGGTGCAACGCTGGCTGATTGCGTTGCCACCGGAAACCAAGAAGCGTGTGCGCGTCGCTTTGCGCGGATTGCAAAACGGACGCGGCGACATCAAGGCGTTGCGCGGCGAACTGGAAGGTTTTTGCCGGCTGCGAATTGAGGGGCTGCGGATTGTCTATTCGCAACATCGTGGGCAAATCATCCGGCTCGAATACGCCGACAGCCGCGACGTGGTTTACGAAACGTTCCTGAAAGTTTTGCACGAACGGAAAGTGCAATAAATCGGGGAGCGCACGCGCCTCGCGTGCGGTGTTCGACGCCTCGTCGAACACACCGGTACGAATGCGGCTGACCATTTTGGAGTGCGCCGACATGTCGGCGCTTTGAAAGCGGTGACGCGTCACCGCACTCCAAATTTCGGCCAGCGAGGCGCTAACCGATGCAGCCGGGGCGGCGGCGACAGCCCGCAATCCGCTTTAAGGCACCGGCACAATCCGATACAACCGACGAGGTTGACCGAGCGAAGACACATCGAAATAAAGCTGCGTCGTGTTGGTTAACGTCACCGTGTCGAGTGTCACCCAGGCGTCTGTCGGACCAAACTGGTTGATGTAATCCAGACGCAACTGGTTCCCGATGTTCCCGGTCAACGTAATCGCTGGAACAAAGTTCAGGTTCAGGGACGGAACCACACTGGGCGTTCCCGATTGCCAAGCCCGGTAAAACCGCTCCGGCGGGAGTGGCACAGCGATGTCGAAGCAGAATTCCGGCGGGTTGGTCAGGGTCAAAGTGTCCAGCGGCAGCCAATTCACCGGTGAATCAAGAGCATCAGTGTGTTCAACATTCAAGGAAGCTCCGACTTCGCCTATCAAGTTGATAGCTGGAACCGGTCTGCGCTCAACCGACGGGATCACATTCAGCGTGACAGGAGCACTTGTTACTGTGCCAAAGGTGTTGCCGATGACGACCCAGTAGGTGCCCACGTTCGTTGCCTGGACACCCGATAGGCACAGAATAGAGTTAGTGCAACCGGCAATGGCATTGCTGTTGCAAAACCACTGATAGGTCAGGGGTGGATAACCCGTGACGTACGCGGCAAAGTTGACGACGCCTCCATCTTCAGCCGTTTGGCTTTGAGGCGACGTCAAGACAGTTGGGGCGCTGCCCAGATTCGCCTGGGCGATGTAAGGGGATACATTTGTCCCGGCCACGGTAAAGGTTCCTCCGATGAACAGATGCCCCAACCCGTCAGCCGCCAGCGCATAGACCCCCCCGTTCAACCCCGAACCTAAGGCCGACCAGGTGCTGCCGTCCCATTTGGCGATGTTGGTGGCCGGCACTCCGCCCGCCGTGGTGAAGCTTCCCCCGGCGTAGAGATTGGTCCCCATCACCGCTATTGCTCGGACAGTGCCGTTCACTCCCGAGCCCAAGGACGACCAGGTGCTGCCGTCCCATTTGGCGATGTTGGTGGCCGCCACCCCACCCGCTGTGCTGAACTGACCCCCGACGTATAGATTGGTCCCGCTCACCGCCAGCGCATAAACGGTGCTATTCACTCCTGAGCCTAAGGCCGACCAGGCGCTGCCGTTCCATTGGGCGATGAAGTTGGCCGGCGCCCCGCCCACCGTTCTGAAGAATCCCCCAGCATAGAGATTGGTCCCACACACCGCCAGAGCATAAACGTTGTTAAGACCAGAGGGACCCGTGAGAGAGCCCAAGGCCGACCAAGTGCTGCCGTCCCATTTGGCAATGTTGGTAGCTGCCGCCCCGCCTGCCGTGGTGAAGTGTCCCCCAGCATAGAGATTGGCCCCGCTCACCACCAACGCATTGACCGTGCCGTTTATCCCTGAGCCTAAGTCCGACCAGGCATTGCCATTCCATTCGGCGACGCAGATGTCCACCCCACTTGGTGTGGTGAAACCTCCGCCGACGTAGAGATTAGTTCCGCTCACCGCCAGCGCATTGACACTGTTGTTCAACCACGGCGAGCCCAAGGCCGACCAGGCGCTGCCGTTCCATTGGGCGATGTAGTCGGCCGTCACCCCGCCCGCTGATATGAAGCTTCCGCCAGCGTAGAGATTGGTCCCGCTCACCGCCAGCGCAGAGACGGTGCCATCCATCCCAGAGACAAAGCCCGACCAAGTGCTGCCGTTCCATTGGGCGATGTAGTCGGCCGGTGCCCCGCCCGCCTCGGTGAAATTTCCCCCGGCATACAGATTCGTCCCGCTCACCGCCAGCGCATAGACGTTAGCGGACGTGCCCACGCCCATCCCCGGGAGGCGCGACCAGTTGCTGCCGTCAAATTGGGCGACGTAGGCCCCTCTCACGCCCTGATGACCCCAGAGTGCATATCCACCGACATAGAGATTGGTCCCGCTCACCGCCAGCGCGAAGACGTCGCCCGTCTGTCCTGAGCCTAAATTCATCCGTAAACCTGACCAAGTGCTGCCGTCCCATTTGGCGATGAAGTTGGCCGTCACCCCACCCACCGTGGTGAAGTTTCCCCCGGCGTAGAGATTGGTCCCGCACACCGCCAGCGCCTGGACAGGGCCGTCGACTCCCGAGCCCAAGGCCGACCAAGTGCTGCCGTCCCATTTGGCGATGTTGGTGGCCGGCACACCGCCCGCTATAGTGAACCATCCTCCGACGTAGAGATTGGTCCCCATCACCGCAAGCGCATGGATGAAAGTTGGTGAGCCACCACTCATCCCCGAGCCCAAGGCCGACCAGGTGCTGCCGTTCCATTGGGCGATGTAGTTGGCCGGCACCCCACCCGCATTGGTGAACGTACCCCCGGCGTAGAGATTGGTCCCGCTCACCGCCAGCGCAGAGACGCCGCCGTTCATCCCTGAGCCTAAAGCCGACCAGGCGCTACCGTCCCATTTGGCGAAGTTGGTGGCCATCACCCCGCCCGCCGTGGTGAAGCTTCCTCCAGCGTAGAGATTTGTCCCGCTCACCGCCAACGCAGAGACGGATCCATTCATCCCCGAGCCCAAGGGCGACCAAGTGCTGCCGTCCCATTTGGCGATGCGGTTGGCCGGTACCGTCCCAATGAAGGTGAAATCGCCGCCGACATACACATTGCCATCGCCGTCCACCGCAAAGGCGTTCACGTTGCCATTAGCACCCGGCAGGCCGGGATTCAACCTGACCCAGTTGGCGTCGCTGAAGGTGGGATCGATACGAACGGGGTACTTGGCCTTGGCGTCAGCTACGCTCACGATCAGCCGGTCGGCCGCGAGCACTTCCAATCGCGCCGCCAGTTCCCGGCCCGTGGCATCCTCCACCCGCAGACGGCTTGTATGCCACCTCGCGCCCCGACCCGTCCAGCTTGAGCCTGGCACCGTAAGCCGCCGCCTCGGCCCGCGCCCCGCTCAGCGCCAGTTCTACGCGCAAATCCCCCGCGCCCGCCGGCCGCGCAGCAATGACGAAGTCCTGCCGCACACCGTCCACGCTCACGGAATATTCCTCCGTCACGCCGGGACGCGTGAACCGCACCAGTTTGTCCTCCACCGAAACGGTGCCGTGAGGCGGAAGGTAGGGCGGTCTCGCCGAGACCGCCGCGGGTTGCACGCTCTCACCCAAGGCCCCTTCACCCCGGCCCGCTCGGCGAGCGGGCCCTACCTCGCTCTCAATTTCGGCGCGGCCTACAGACCGAGCAACGAGGCGGAGTTTTCCTGCGGCGCCCGGCGCGGTGGATTCGAGCCAGAGTCCCTCGGGTGTGACCTCGGCCTCGAGCTTCTGGAAACCGCAGCGCAAGCGCACGCCGTCAGAGGTGGCCGTGATGGCCAGGGCGTTGCCCTGATAGTCCGCCGTGGCTTTGGCTCCAATGTCGGACAGAGGGATGGCGGCGGGTGGCGTTTCCGCGCGGGCAGGACCGGTGAGGGCCAATACAAGCGCAGCCGGGCATAGCAACTGTACAGCCGCCCGCGCGGCCAGATGTTTTTTGAATTGTCCAGACAACCGATTTTTAAATTCAGATTTTGGGTTCATGAAAGACTCCTTTCTTTCGTTGGAGTGATGGAGTTTTGAAGTAGTGGAGTGATGTGCAAGCGGTGCACAAAGCTCTTTGCGACTTTTGCACTCTTTTGCGGCTATTATCGGCGATGTCTGTCGCCGAAAGGCGGCAGCGTCGAGGTATATACCATCCGCCTGAGGGAAGCTGAGTTTGAAGTTGTCTCGCTCCGCTTCGAGTTGTCAACGGCTCCGCGTATCGGCTTATCGCCATACCCCGCCATCCACTCGAAAACGTGCGGTTTAGCTGTTAACAGCTAGACTGCGTTCAAGGAATTGACAATTATACGGGTTTGCGGGACTGAGTCAAGTTATTTTTAAATCAGCCAGCTTAATTTTTAGGACAAGTGATTGTTGTGCCGAATTGCAGCCGGATGAACCGATGGAAAAATGTTTGCAGAAAACTTCTACTGCTATTCAGGAATAAGCAACAGGTAGCGTCAAGACTTGTGTGTAAAAGCCGGGAGCGGATGCCGGGTCCAATGTTGGTTCATACGATCAAAGACACTAAAGAGGATTCGTTCACAACTGTCACGGGTGGTAAAGGCGCACAT
>Ga0187874_10003273_pt1 | contig 11482 bp, 5 predicted proteins | sample June2016WEW_16_1_3_FD_132993 | JGI IMG/M metagenome (GOLD analysis project Ga0187874, IMG submission 132993) | Peatland microbial communities from SPRUCE experiment site at the Marcell Experimental Forest, Minnesota, USA - June2016WEW_16_150 | ecosystem: Environmental > Terrestrial > Soil >... | reverse complement strand
GGCCTGCCAAAAATCCCGATTCAGAACATTACGCTGGAAAAGGTGTCGATCGAGGCCGAAGAGGGGTTTGTCATCCGGCACGCTCCCGGATTGCGCTTAGTGGACGTGACCGTGAACGGGAAAGTGGTGGACGACCGCGCCGAGAGGTGAACCAAACACTACTTTGCGGCTGTCAAACGCTGCCCCCTGGATTCCCAGCCCAAAGCGGCCAGTTCGGGGCGCGCGTGGCCGTTGCGCAGACGCGAGGGCAGCACGAACGGAGCCGGCGGAAGGTCCTTTTTGGCCGCGCCATTGGGCGTGGCAACCACATGAAGGTGGGGGACGGCCTCTGTTTCCGCTTCGATCAGTGCTGTATCAACTTGTTTCATGCTATTAACTACCTTGCGTGTAGCATGAAGAATGCCACGGAATTGGACTTCTGCGGATGGAATTCGTATAAGACACTGATAATAAGGTTCTTACACTTTTTTTATATGAATATGCGGTAATGGCACCCCCCACCAGAATTCGCGGAAAAGTGTAGGTTTTTTCCGGTGAATGCGTGAAATTTTACAGCCCGAAGTCTTCCGTGGCCTCCGCAATCGGCTGGAGATCGTCCGGAAACCTGGCTGCATCGACAACTTTGGCGCGGGCCGAGACCTGTTCCGGCGTGAACACGTCCAGCAGCGAAACCTTCAACGGGCCGTGGGTGCCTTGCAGGGTGATGTGGTCCCATTGGGCGGAGATGACCGACGGCGCAAATTTCTGAATGCAGCGTCCGCGAATGTAGGCCCGGGTGGTGCGCGGGGGTTCGGAAATCGCGCGGCGCACGGCCGTTTCCTCCGGCACTCCGAGCATGGCGCCGGCTTGTTCGAGCGCATAGTAAAGGCCGTGCTCGCGGTCCAGCCGATGATATTCCAAGTCCAGGCTTTGCAGCCACGGATCGTTGGGGCCGAGGTTTTGGCTGGCCTGGAATTCGCGGACCAAGCCCAATTTCGCCACCCAATCCAGCCGGTCGCGGCACCGCATTGGGTCGGTTTCCAAATCCCGCAGCACGTTGTCCCAATCGGCGACCAGGGCGGCTTTGCGCGGATCGCTCAGATCGCACAACTCGGTCACCGCCCGCCAGTAGGCGCGCTGCAAGTCCAGGGCGTTGGACGCTTTGTGATCCTCGAGGGCGACTTCCCAACGGAATTTTGGGTCGCGCGAAATGGACCTCAGCGCCCGCAGCGGATCGGCCAGGAGGGGATAGGGCCGTTTGGGATGGCGGGCCAGCGCCTCCAGCGCCAGCGCCGTCGTGCCGATCTTGAGCCGGGTGGAAAAGGGCGACATGTTCGCATCGCCCAGGATGACGTGAAAACGGCGGAAGAGATTGGGATTGGCGTGCGGTTCATCGCGCGTGTTGACAATGGGCCGGCGCTGCATCGTGTCCACGCTCTGCAATTCGCTGAAAAAATCGCTGCGCTGCGAGATTTGAAATCCCGGCCCGACAAAGCGGTCCTCCTCCTCGAGGGCGAATTTGCCGGCGCCGGCCAGAATCTGGCGCGAGACCAGGAAGGCCTGGATGCCGCGGGCCAGTTTTTCCCACGGCAACGAGCGCGGGAGCAAATAATTTTCGTGGCAGCCGTAACTATGGCCGCGAAAGTCAGTGTTGTTTTTGTAGAGGCGCACGGCGGCGCCGCGCTCCTCGGAGAGTTTGCGGGCGCAGCCCATCAGAATCCGCTCGCCGGCGCGGTCATGGGCGAGCAATTCCTCGATTGTGCTGCATTCGGGCGTGCAGTATTCCGGGTGGGCGTGATCGTTGTAATAGCGGGCGCCGTTGCCCAGCACCAGGTCGCTTTTGATCTCGACAAAACTCAGTCCGCGCTCCGCGTCGCGCGCGAAGTAAGAGGCTTCATCCTCGTCTTGGAGGAGTTGCTCGACGCGAAAACCCCGCATGTCGGCGTGCGGGTCCTCGCAGTCATAATCCCACCGCATGAGGACGCCGGATTTGGTGGCGCTGCGCACCAAGGCCATCGACTCGGCCACCACGTCGAGGTTCTCCTCCTGGTCGCGAGCGATGCCGATTTCCGTTTCGGTGCCAAACTGGATGATCATTTCTGTCATGGCCTTCGCCGGGCAGGGAAGGGGAGCGCGCCGTCGCGCCGCCGGACGGCGCTCAAACAATGCCCGCGCCGAGCGCGTCCTTCTTGCGCGGCCGGATGGGGGCGAGCTTGATGACGTTTTCGGGGTCGAAATCCGTCAGCTTGAGCCAATCCTCGGTGATGTCCGTCGGTGGAAACAAATCATTCTCGGCGTGCTCGCGCTGCAAGGCCTGGGCCAGGTCGGCCCGGGTCAACTGCGTCTCCAGCTTGGTCTCAATGGAACGTTTGATGGCCAGGCTCTTGGCCCGTTCGACAATCGCCGCAATAATGGCGCCGCTGGCCAGGTCGCCGCGGTAAAGAAAATCCCGTTTGCCGCTGCGGTAGGTGATTTCCAGGAACTGGTTCTCGACCGTTCTGGCATAGTGCAGTTCAGTGATGGCTTGGGCCATGACCTCCTTCGGCTCGGCCAGAGGGAGCGAGTCTTTGAGATAAATCTCGTAAATGCGCCGGGCGCCCTCCTGGTTGGGGCGGTTGACCTTGATCTTCCGGTCAATGCGTCCGGGCCGCAGGATGGCCGGATCAATCAAATCGGCGCGATTGGAGGCCAGAATGACGACCACGTTTTGGAGCGGCTCCAAGCCGTCCATTTCCGAGCAAAACATCGGCACCAACGTGCTCAGGATCGTGCTGTAACGGCCCGCCCGCCGCGTGCCCAGGATGGACTCCGCCTCGTCGATGAACAAGAAGGCCAGGGACCCTTCCGCCGCCCGCTCGCGGCATTGGGCGAAGAGATCGCGCACCTGGCGCTCGGATTCGCCGACCCACATGTTGAGGATTTCCGGGCCTTTGACGTGCAAAAAGAACTCCGGATGGTCCACGCCCGTCTCGGCGCGGATTTGCTGGCGCAAATTGTAAGCGGTGGCTTTGCCCAGCAACGTCTTGCCGCAGCCGGGCGGCCCGTGCAAAAGGAAACCCTTCGGCACCGTGTGCTCGAAGCGCTTGAACAATTCCCGGTGCAAAAACGGCAATTCGATGGTGTCCCGTATCGCCTGCACCGCTTCGCTTTGCCCGCCGACGGCCGTCCAGGGCAGGGCGGTGACCGTTTCCAGCGAACGCTCGATGCGGCGTCCCACGCCGATGACCTCCAGCGCCACCCGCTGGTTGACGTCCAGCCGCACTTCCATGCCCGGCTTGATTTTCTCCTTGGCCAGCAAAGCCGAGCGCAACAGCACCGAGGTCAGCAAGCCGGACTCCTGCCCGATGCGCAGGCGTCCGCCCGAAAGCAATTCATCCACACGGACGATGGGGCCGTTGCGATCAAAGCCCAAACCTTGCACGACGGCGAAAGCCTCATTGAGCAACACCCGCTGGCCCACCTGCAAACTGGCCAGGGGCACCTGCGGATCGATGCGGCAGACATAATCCGTCCCGCTCGCGCAGACATGCGCCTTGTCCGGCTCGAGCGGCATGAGAAAAGTGCCGACGCGGAAGGCGGGCGAGCGCAATTTTTCGATGGCGGCGTCCAGTTTCTCGATGGTTTGGCGGGCCTGATCATTGATCTCCTCGATCTCGGCGACGCGATCGCGCAGATAAACCATATCCATGATCGCGCTGTGGCGGGGGGGGAGTTTGGCCACGATCATATCGACCAACTGCAAGAGGGAAAGCGCCTCGAGATGTTCGCGGGCGAGCAATTCATTCTCCAAAAGCGGCGTTTCGGGACCGTCGATGGAGAGGGATTTGGAGGATGGTGGGCCCCCGATAACCGGCTTCTTCTTGGACTCTGCCATGCCCGTTAAGGTAGGCCCGCGACGGACTTTTGCAACCGGGACAAGGCAAAAAAAAGATTCCAATGAAAAATAATTCCAGCGCGCGTTGCGCCGGGATGTGATATGTTGGATTCCTTCGCGGCGCGAAGGTTCGAAGAAATGGCTGGAATTGGCTGGAAAAGAGCTTGCGGAGCGGGCGTGGGATTCATTAGTCTGTCCGGCCCTTGGGCGCACCCATAGCTCAATTGGATAGAGCATCTGACTACGGATCAGAAGGTTGAAGGTTCAACTCCTTCTGGGTGCGCCACATTATCAACGACTTACGTTCACTGTCAAGAAAGCTCGACCCTCGAGTAGTCACAGGAGTAGTCACACTTTTCTCCCTGTTTCCCGTCGTTTCGGGGGGTGACCTGCCGTTTGCCTCGAGGTCCCCAATTGTTTCCGTTCGACCAAACGCGTCCGGCGGCGGGCTCGCGCCCGTTGACGGTCGATTGATTTGAACGCTCGCGGCACCGCGCGTGAATCGGCGGCGCCAAGGCCGTTGCGTCGCTTGGGGCTGTCCTGGGGCCTCTCCCAGGTTAAAGCGATTACACTCTTGCCGCTGTGGCTGCTTGTTCTGCCGATCCGCCGGGACCGGGTTTTCCGACACCATGATTGGACGCTTCGCGGCATTGGCTGCGGCCCGTTTCGCCGGCAAGCGTTCCTGATCTGCGCCATCTGTTGGCTTCTCTTCGCTTGCGCCGTGTACTATGTACTGTCCAGGCCATGGGTTGTTCTCACCCCTCTTGAAAATCGCCCCGTTCGTCCGCCGCAACTCCGACTGCATGTGTGAGGCGATCACAGGCGCAACATCCAATAGTCCGACACGATCTGGCCGCCGTGCCGTTGAAGGCTAATTGCGGCGATCATCCGTGGCACTCTTTTCAGTTGTGGTCGGCTCACGCCTAAAAAGGAAATGACGCATGCAATCAATCGTGAAACAAAACACTGGTTGGCGACAGGCCACCTCTCAATTCGAGGCTGGCCTTCGTGAGCGATGGGACGCCATGGCTCTTCCGGGCGGCGAGCACCAATTCAGCGATGTTACGTTGCCCAAACTGTGAACGCAGAAAAAATGCGGAAACCACACAGCAGAGTTATGGAGTGGTTCAAGCCCGCGCCGGAGGACCCGGACACGTCAATCATTCACGAACCAATTCGACCTGATTCCGAAGTGGAGCAAGTATTGCGTTCCTGTGCGCTGCTGAAGGCGCGATTGGCTTGCCGTGAATTATTTGAATGGGAAAAGCACCGCTGGCAGATGCCGGTGGGAAATCAGCGTTAATCAAGATGCACAAAATCATCAGCCCATCAAATCCGTCAACGCGGGCAAATGCTGCCAGGAAATAATCCGGGTGCAAGGAGCGCACGGCATCAACTGACATTCTTCGGCAAAACTAGCCGAATCCCATTGTCATCCGCCTCGTTCGCGTCCAAGAATGCGTGAGTCGCCTGCAAATCTGCCCTGGCCTTGTCGAAATCTGCCCATTGGATGGCGGCGGTGTATCGCTGAGCAAAATCAAGAACCTGGACGAAGGGGGTGCTCTTGTTCGACTGCGACAAGGCTTTTAATGCAGTGCATAATGGTGAAAGACCATTTTTTGCCTGTTACAGCCATCTTGAAGCCAGTATATTTAACCTTTTGTTGCGAAGGGTTCATGGTTCCAATTGGATGGCTTGGCCGTTGGTGTGGGTCAGGAAATAACCGCCGCCATGGGTGGCGTTCTGCAAGACGGCGCCGAAACCATTCGTCGTCTTGGTTGAACTGCCGCCGAAGGTCACTTTCAACAGGCCGTTCTTGGGATTGATCGATCCGGTCAGGAATCCCGTGCCGGACTCTTTGCTCATTGTGAAGGTCTTGCTGAAACTCACCCCGAAGTCGAACAGATCGGTGGAGTCGGAGATAGTGTCGGAAATGACCAGGTTCGTCAGGATGGCAAGGCCCGTCGGCGGGCTGATCCACGGCGAAAGTTCAACTTGGGTGCCGGGAACGATATTGGTAAAGCCGCTCTTGTACCGGCCGCTGCTGGTCTTGGGGTGAATCCAGGCCAGGCCAACGCCCGTCGTGTTGGTGATCTCCAGGTTTATCCAACCCAGCAGCAGGCCCTTGTTGCCGTAGAGCCTGTCGTAGAAGGGCACGTAACCGTCTTCGGAAACGGTCACCGTTTGGCTAAAGGTTGTGCCGTCGGCCAATGCGCCGCTGATTTTGGCCGTATTCAGGACCTTGGCGCTGGCCCCCGAATTGGTGATCAACGCGTAGCCGTAGCCACCGGGTGAATTGGTGGGTGGCGCGTTGGTTCCGGGCGGGATCAGCATCGTGTATTCGGCCGCGGGCCAGTTGTTGGCGGCGCGGTCAGCCGTGAGGTCGGCGGTCCAGGCCGTTCCGCTATTGGTTCCCGAAACCGTGCCGAAAATCTGCGGTGGATTCCTGGTGGCATCCATTGTCATCTCCAGCAGCACGGCTCCGCCGGCACGGGAAATCTTATGGGCAGCTTCGCCATACGCGTCAAAGATGCCGCTGATGGCGTGGCCGGAGCCGTCAATCCACAATTTGCCGCTGTAATCGCCGTTGGTGCGAATGACCAATCCGCCGAGGAATCCGGCGGTGTCTTCGGTGACCTCGTTGATCATGTTGTTGACCGCAAAAAGGCCGTTGTACGTGCCGGAGGCCGCAAGATAGACATTGGTTTGGAAATCGGCGGTAATGCTGAGGCTCGATTCCATGATAAAGTTGATGGCCGCGCGATTGGTCGAGACGGAATTGTTGGTCGTCGTCACAGTCCAGCCGCCGAAGAGCGAATGGGCATCCGGTTTGGCGGCAATCTGGTATTCTTCGCCGATGTTCAGCGCATTGGTCGAGGGCTTCTCGCCTGCCACAAACGATTTGACCGAAATACTGCCGTTGCCGGCGCCTTGGGTCAGCAGGTTGAGGGGCGCGGCCTCTTCGTAAAAGAACCGGCGGGTTGCGACCGCCGAGCGGTTTGAGGCCAAGTCGATGGCCTGGACAGCAATGATGTTCGTGCCGGGAGGAAGATTGGCGACAGACCAGTTGGTGGCGGTCGGTCCAGAGGTCAGGACAGCCTGGCCGCTGGTGACGGTCTTGCCTTCGTTGAAGTTGGTGACCCAATAGAGGACGTTCCAAATCGGCAGCTTTGTGTCGGTGGCCTTGCCTGTGACGCCCGTGCTAGTCCGGCCACCGGCGGACGGTGAAGTGATCTTAACGGTAATGGACGCATGAGGAGTGTTGGTTGTTTCGATGTTCAACTCCGCGACGCTGCTGGTCGCGGACCCGTAGGCATTAGTCACCACCACCCCGTAAAACCCCGTATTGGTGGCTACAACCGAGTTGATGACATAGGCGCTGTTGGTCGCGCTGGAGATGGGTTCGCCGTCGAGTTGCCATTGGTAACTCAACGGCTGCGTCCCGCCCGCCGACACGGTGAAGGTTGCAGGCGATCCACTGACCACGAGCTGGCTCAATGGCTCCGACGTGATGGATGGAGGCAGCAACGGCAACTGTCTTGCTGGCGACCAATCCAGCCCGAATTGATTGAAGATGACTCCGCGCGCCTCAAGAACCCAGTTGCCAAGCTCGGTGGGGACAAAGTTGAAGTTGGTCGAGACGGTAACATTCGTCGCAAAATTGACTAATTGGCTGGCACCTGTAATCAGTATATTCTTGAGGCACCAGCCCACGCTGGCAAAGCTTTGGGGATCATAGGAGCCGCCGACATAGTCATAATCGAAGCGCACATACGTGATGTGCCCAGCGCAACTGGAGAGCGACAAGGTGTGGGCGGCAAAGGCTCCATCGCCGGAACCTCCGGTCCCTGGCTGCGCATATAAATCCACCCACGTGGCGCCGTCATTGGTGGAAAATTGCACGCGCGCCACTTCGTTCGCAGTAGCAGCGCCCAGAAGGCTTTGGAAGCTTAGCGAGGTATTGGTCGCGGGAAACAATACTTCCGTGAACTGAAGCAACTGCGGCGCCGGGTTGGTGTGAGTTAAATGGAAGCAATGGCCCGAACCAACCGGCGGATTGGTGATGACCGAATAAATCGGAGGGGGAAAAATCGTGAAATTCGTCAACCCGTTCAGCGCATTGTCAGCCAAGTTGCCGTTGGTGGATTGCGCCGCCACCCATTGATAGCCGGTGGTGTTTGGATTGGCGGATGGAGTGCAGGAGTAGGAATTGCTCTCATTGAGGAAGGGAAGGCTCGTGCCGCTGATGGTGACAGGAACGTAGTCCGCGCCGGGCAATGCCGGGTCAAAAACCGTGACGTTGTAGCTAAAGCTCTGGGATCCGTCATACGTGTTCACATTGTTGATCGTGATGGCATAGACAGTATCGGCGCCGTTAAACGGAAAAATAGTGCTGTAGCTGGTCGGATCAAGGGTGCTGGGATACCATACGAGTGTATCCTCGCCAAATTCAATTCCCGCTTGGTAGGGTAGGACGACTATGCTGAGGGGAACTCCATTGCTTTGCATTGTGACAGAGGCCACGCTTAAATCCGCGTTGGACAAGGCGAAGGACCATTGCGGAAAAACGACAGGATAGGGCGCGTATCCAGGCGGGGGCCAGGCGACATAAGGCTCGGTTGTCGCGGGACGCGGTCCGCCGAAGTTGGAGTCGAAAATCCAAGTAGCATTCGCCGCGGCGTTGGTTCCTTGGGCCGGCACGTCCCCGCTGGCCATCACCTGGGTTTGCGGATAGAGGAGCAACCGGCGATGGCCCACCTGAACGTCACTGGCTCCATAATCCCAAATGTAGCCGGTGATCGCATCGGGGCCGTTGAGGCCAAGGGCCAGATTGGAATAATCGGCGGCGTTGGTGCCAGAGGAACTGAAGCAACTCCAGTTGGTCGGTATTCCGTCGTGCTGCAACTGATTGTTGGCCGACATCATAAGCGCCGCGGATTGAGCCTCGGCGCTCTCGGACGCGGAGAAAGTCACGGACGCGGGAATCCCGCTCATGGCACGAAACCAGTTGATGCGAAGCAGCACGGCATTTTGAAAGGCGGCAGAGTTGGTGCCTGCAATGCAATTCGCGGTATTGGCGGTGGAATCGAGGGGGACGCCGTCGGAGGCCGTATAGACGGCATTGTAGAATTGCCGCACTTGCTCGCGCGAGTTGCCGTTAACGCTGAACCCCCCTGTCACGTCCAGTTTCCGCGGACCCTTGCCCGACAGGCCCAAGGTATTGCGTGGCGCCCTGGGCGCAGGGCCAAGAACCGGATCAATTTGCGCGGAATCCTGCGCCAAACCGATCGTGGCGTGGAGCAGCAGCGCGAAAAGGGCTATGGCCACATCTGGAATTCGCAAACGGGTCATCACTGCGGCGGTGTGACAACCGCCTTGTAGAATCGGATCAACGAATTTGTCATGGCATTAGTGAACTGAACTTGGCCAAAGGCGGGAGGATTGGTGAATATAGGAACCCACTGCACGAGGTTTGTTGATGCCTGAATCACAACCGTTCCTTGCCCGGTCAGATTGTCCAGCACAATATCGATTTGTCCATTGACGATGGCTGCCGGGTCCGCCGCGAATGAAACCGGCACACCCAGGACGCTGACCGAGGCCGGCGAACTATTCGTAATCCCATAAAGATTGCTAACGACTGCCGCATAAAAGCCGGCGTTGGGGGCCTGAAGATTAGTCAACGCGAGAGCGGCATTTGTGGCGTTTGGAAGATCGACACTGTTCAACAGCCACTGATAGCTCAGTGGAATGGAGCCGCCCGCGACCAATGATAATGTCACATTCCCCGCCACAGCGGCTGCCTGGGGCGCCGGTTGGGTGATAATGTAGGGCGAAATTCCGTACGTGAAGCCGTTGGTCAAGACCGCAACCTGTCCATCTGCGTTGGTCACGACCACATTTACCAATCCCGCGCCCTGCGCCGGTGTAATCGCCGTCATGTTACTGACACTATTGACGCTCACGGACGTGGCGGGCAGCAAACCAAAGTTCACCGTCGCTCCGGTCAAAAAGTTTGTTCCCAGAATGGCTACAACCGTGCCCCCGTTGGTCGGCCCTATCGCGGGAGAAATGCCGGTCAATCCCATGATCGCGACCGGAATGATCGTGAGCGTCCCATCATTTATAATGAGGGCATAGTTGCCCAGACGATTGTTCGGGTCCGATAGCGTTGGAACAATCGCATATGAGCCAACGTCGCTGGAGGCTGAGGCGCTTGACGAATAGGTGGCGGTGATGTTGTCTCCATTCTGCAATCCAGTGATCGAACCGGTGAAAGCCGGATTGCTTTGGCCATATTGCCGCGTTGCGTTGTTTGCAGACACCGTGAGCGGCGTAGTCGTGACCGTCAGGGAACCATTGTTGGTTGTCACAGAGTAGTTGCCCAGGCGATTGTTCGGGTCCGACAGCGTTGGAACAATGGAGTATGTTCCAATGGTGCTGGATGTCGTGGCGCTTGATGCATAGGTGGCGGTGATGTTGTCTCCATTCTGCAATCCAGTGATCGAACCGGTGAATGCTGGATTGCTTTGGCCGTATTGCCGCGTGGCGTTGTTGCCAGTCACCGTGAGCGGCGCTGTCGTTACGCTCAGAGAACCGTTGTTGGTCGTGACGGCGTAGTTGCCCAGGCGATTGTTCGGGTCCGACAGTGTCGGAACAATGGAGTATGATCCAATCGCGCTGGCTGCGGTGGCGCTTGATGCATAGGTGGCGGTGATGTTGTCACCATTCTGCACTCCAGTAATCGAACCCGTGAAAGTTGGATTGCTCTGGCCATATTGCCGCGTTGCGTTGTTAGCAGTCACGGTGAGTGACGCCGTCGTGACGGTCAGGGAGCCATTGTTGGTTGTCACAGAGTAGTTGCCCAGGCGACTGTTCGGGTCCGACAGCGTCGGAACGATGGAATACGCTCCAACGGGGCTGGACGGTGTCGCGCTTGACGCATAGGTGGCGGTGATGTTGTCGCCGTTCTTCAATCCAGCAATCGAACCCGTGAAAGTCGGATTGCTTTGGCCGTATTGACGCGTTGCATTACTGGCGGTTACTGTCAAAGGCGTGGTCGTGACGGTCAGGGAGCCGTTGTTGGTTGTCACAGAGTAGTTGGCCAGGCGACTGTTCGGGTCTGAGAGCGTCGGAACAATGGAGTATGATCCAACGGCGCTGGACGGTGTCGCGCTTGACGCATAGGTGGCGGTGATGTTGTCACCATTCTGCAATCCAGTGATTGAACCGGTGAAAGTCGGATTGCTTTGGCCGTATTGCCGCGTTGCGTTGTTTGCAGTCACCGTGAGCGGCGCGGTCGTTACGGTCAGGGAGCCGTTGTTGGTTGTCACAGAGTAGTTGCCCAGGCGACTGTTCGGGTCCGACAGTGTCGGAACAATGGAGTATGATCCAATCGCGCTGGCTGCGGTGGCGCTTGACGCATAGGTGGCCGTGATGTTGTCACCATTCTGCAATCCAGTGATCGAACCGGTGAACGCTGGATTGCTTTGACCGTATTGCCGCGTGGCGTTATTGCCAGTCACCGTGAGCGGCGCTGTCGTTACGCTCAGAGAACCGTTGTTGGTCGTGACGGCGTAGTTGCCCAGGCGATTGTTCGGGTCCGACAGCGTCGGAACAATGGAGTAT
>Ga0187874_10003272_pt1 | contig 11485 bp, 7 predicted proteins | sample June2016WEW_16_1_3_FD_132993 | JGI IMG/M metagenome (GOLD analysis project Ga0187874, IMG submission 132993) | Peatland microbial communities from SPRUCE experiment site at the Marcell Experimental Forest, Minnesota, USA - June2016WEW_16_150 | ecosystem: Environmental > Terrestrial > Soil >... | reverse complement strand
GGGACTGCACCCTTGGGTTGAGACAGTGGAAGTAGGGACAGTTTACCATTCGCTGTAAAAATCTTGGTACTGAAAATAAGCCATAGCATGATGGCGCTGGCTGGTGAAGCGGAGGCGGGCACTGCTGGAGAGCAACCCGCCGAGGAATAGCCAGCCGGAGACTCATCGTTGCGATGAGCGGGGGCGTGGTTCTTCGGGATCGCGCCCTCTCTGCCGTCGCTCTCATCGCAAGGATAGATTTCCTCATGCCTTAAAAAACTCATAAGGGAAGCTGCCGCGCAGCGGCCTCCTTGTTGTTTTGCTCGTGCCAGTCGCGCTCGAATTGCGCCGGCGGCAAGTAGCCGAGGGCGGAATGCAGTCGGCGCTGGTTGTAGACCGCTTCGAGAAAATGGCCGATCGAGCGGCGCGCCTGCTCCAAGTTCTGGTACTGCCGCAGCGACACTTCCTCGGCTTTGAGCGTCTTGATAAAGCTCTCCGCGTAGCCGTTCTCCCAAGGGGAGGCCTTGCGGCTCATGCTGATCTGGAAGCCCAATTCAAGCAAGCGATCCACCAAGTCGGCCGAGGCATATTGAATGCCCTGGTCGGAGTGATGAATGATGCCGGGGGGAACCGACCGGTCCGCCAAGGCCCGGTTCAAGGCCTGCAGAACCAGGCTGGTTTGCAGGCTCTCGCCCAGTTCCCATCCCACCACGCGGCGCGAAAAGGCGTCCAGAATCACGGCCAAAAAGATGAACTCCTCGCGCAGGTGGATATAGGTGATGTCGGCCACCCACACTTGATTCGGGGCCGTGATCTCCCGCTCCCGCACGAGGTTCGGATAGATGGGCCGATAGTGGCGCGAATCGGTCGTCACCACAAAGCGGCGCTTGCGCAGGCTGAGTAAATTGTCTTCCCGCATGACGCGCAGCACGCGCTTGTGATTTACCACGACTCCCTGCCGGCGCAGTTCCGCCGCTACCCGGCGATAGCCGTAGAAGCGATTCTCCAAGGCCACGCGCTGAATCTGGTCGCGCAACTCGGTCTCGGCTTGCCGCGGGGCGTGCTCGTCATAATGCCGGTAAAACCCGGCGCGGCTCACCTGCGCGGTGCGGCAAGCTTCCTCGATCGATAACCGTTCGCCCGCAAGCTGCATCATGGCTTCGATCTCTCCATAGATGCCGTTGCGCCAGGCCCTTTGCTTGTCTGGCGTAACTCCTTGACTCGCTTGCAGGCTCTTTGCAAAAAATCGATCACCAGCGCTTGCTGCCCCACCTTGCGCTCCAGTTCGCGAATGCGCGCCTCGGCCGCCGGCACCACTTCCCCCGGCGACTTCCGCGGCCGCCCCCGAGGGCGTTCCAATCCCTCCCTCCCGTGCTTCCGGTAGGCATCCCGCCAGCGGTAAAGCATCTCCCGCTTCACCTGCACCTCGCGGCTCAGCGGCGCCACCGGTTCCCCTGCCATCATCCGCTGCACTACACGCAGTTTGAACTCCGGCGCGTGACGCCGCGCCTTCCCACCCCCTGCTTTGTCTGCCTTCTTTGCACCCTTCAAGGAACACCTCCATCCCATTCGCTGAATTGTGTCCCTATTTTACCTGTCTCAGTTTTGGGGTGCAGTCCACACCACATTTCCAATTTTTAATAATGCCAGAAAGATCATTCTGCCTGAGAAGAAATCGGAAAATATGGTCACTCGTTACACTGGTTTTCGTACGGGTGGCGGCTGGGACCGCCACGGTGGGGCGAAGGTCAACGTTCTCTGCCTTGGGCCTATGACGGCTGGCCGCGGCCACCCTCCGCCGCTCGAAAACCAGTAAGACGAGGTGGCTGTCCCCGGAACGTAGTCCCCGGAACCTCGGGCGATAATTCGACACGATGGTTGCTGTTGTTGGACAGTCTGTCGCCTCGGGGCCAGGTTTGGAGACAAAATTGCTAGCCTATGGGTGTGTCGAGTGAAATCGCGCACCTGCGGCGGTGGTGGGAAAGTCGCTCCGGTGGACGGGAAGTCGCGAGAGGAAGCGACGAATTGACCCTCCGAAGGCCGCGCAAGGCGACATATTATCGATGCCAATCAGGCCACTCACCAAAATAAAAAAGATGTTAAAAACTGAGGGTGGTCCGAATAAGTTGCTGAAAACAAACGAAGAAATAACGGACAAAATGTAGTATCCGAATGAGTCGATGAAAACAAACGAGTTAGCAAAAATGACCTATTAATGATAGAAATCAAACCAGTTAGATCACTTTTTGACCCGAAATACTCCCCGTTTTTCCGTTCCATCCCCGCTACCCGGATAACTTACAGAAAATAATGGCCTTATGGCTACCATCTTTGCCGTATCCGAGTAAGTAGCTGAAAAATAAGTCATTTAGCGGAGGAGATAGCGAGCGTAGCGCGTCCCCCGTTTTTGGGGTCCGCGTCTCTTATCTCGCCCATTGCGTAAATGCGGAAGACGTGCGCCTGTCGTGATGTTGGGAGCAGGAGCCGAGGAAAAGACGCGGACCCCAAAAACGGGGGTCTGCGCTACGAACTCGGTCAGCACTCGCCGGCCCGAAAGTCGGAGCCAAAGCGGATTGCCCGGGCACAAAAGAACGGCCGGTCGGGAAAATGTTCTTCCCGGCCGGCCGGTTCTAATCGACGCGGAGCTCTTCCAGCGAGCGGATGTATTCGACCACGGCTTCGCTCCAGCCGTCGATGTGCACCCAGTCGCCATACCCCACGCCATTCTTAAAGCTCACTATATTGATGACGTAGCCGCGGCCACGGGGAGCAAGAACTTTATCGTGTGCCTGCTCGTCGGTAATGACGATGAGGCGGTCGAACCTTTCCTGCATCCCCGCGAGAGCTCCTCCGAGCAGAGTGCCCCCGTGGTTCTGGCTCTGGTCAATGGCGTCGCGCAAGGCGAAGCCGTGCCGCGCGGGAACCTCCACCAGCTTGTTCGAGAAGCTGTAGATGCTTGCCCGCTCGGCGAGTTCGCGCAGCAGAATCGCCAGGCCGTATGAGGCGTCGGTACGCAACATTTCCGACCGGCGAGAGAGGGCCGCCGTCATGCTGCCGGATACGTCCACCAGCAGCACGGTCTTCCCCGGCAGCTTGGGGCGCTCGGCGAGGCTCTTGAGCATGGCCTCTTCCAGCGCCTCTTCCCACTGCGGGGCGTGACGCGCGGCGGCGATGAAGCGGAAGGGCAGAACCCGGTCCGTGCGCATGGAACGGATCGCGCCCAACACCAGTTCCTCCTCCACCCCGGCTGCCTGCATGTTGCGGAGGTTCCGCAGCAGGGCCAGCGCGCCGAGCTTGCGCTCCTGGATCAGCCGCTCCCACGCCGCGCGCTTGTCGGCGCCGGCGGAAAGCGCTACCTCCCAGGTGTCGGGCGAGGCGAGCTTGCCTTCCACCAAACCCTTCCACACCTCCGCCTGAGCCTCATCGCGAGGCTTGGCGTGCGAGAGGAAGAGCACGTCGCGCAGGCGCACCGCTCCCGGGCGGTCATACTTGGCAAGCTGGTAGGCATCGAACTTGCCGAAAGCCGCAGCCAGCCCCTTCTTCACCTGCCCGGAGAGCGGCACACGGCCGTCCTTCCAGTAGATGGCCAGGAACTCGGTGAGCTCGTCGGCGCGCTGAACGACCCGCGCCAGAGTCTCTCCCACCAGCCCGCGGTGCGTCGAGTGGCGGGCCATCTCCCTCACCAGCAACAGCGGCGCGTGCCGCAAATGCATCTTCTCGCGCGCTTCGATGGCAATGTCCGCCACCCGGCCGGATTCCACACGGGGAACCAACTCCGCGATGCGGCCGGCGATTTCCACCCCATCCTCGTAGAACTGGTCCTCCCAAAGCAGGCAGGCCATCACCGAGCGCCGAAGCTCGAGCTCCGGCGTAATGGCCTTGGCCGGACCACCTTCGTGCGTCCGGTGAGCAAGCCACGACCGCCAATTCCGCAAATTCAATCGAGCCATGATTTGATACCTCCTTTCGTTACGGGACACGGGATACGGGACACGGGACACGGGATACGGGATTCGGGGTCCGGGATTCGGGGTTAGGGAGAATGACCAGCATTTAGGTCAGAATCGCTGATCTAAATTCTAACGTTGGAGCCCCGAGTCCCTAACCCCGAAACCCGAATCCCTAACCCCGAGTCCCATGTCGCGTTCTTTCCGGACGGGGAACGATCGACAGGGTACAGGCGCTCTACCGTTAAGCTACACAGGCAATTAAACCCGCGGCAGGATTCGAACCTGCATCACCCGCTCCCAAGGCGAAGTAACCCATGTCTTCACCACCGTCCGAACTTTTGTAGATCTTCTCTTCTAACTTCCCATCCTCCGCTTTGATGGGTGGCAAGGACTGGGCAATGGCCGGCCCTTGCGTATGAAACCTTCGCCGGGGAACTTTTGGCAAGGGGTCAACTCAAGGCATCACCCACCGGAACCTGGTGAATCGGAGCGACGCTCCCGTCCCGGTCAGCTCAAGCCCTGGCAGAGGACGCCTCCCCTGCTTCGTTAAAGGTGGCGAAGTAACCCTTGCAGACGCCACCGGCGAATTGTGGGCCAGGGAACTAGTGGCTACGGACCGGGGTTTCGAACCCCATCTTTTACAAGGTCTGCCACGAAGTAACCGTAACCTTCGCCACTGGCCGAACCTGACTGGGGGAACAAGTGACAGCGGAAGTCGGGTTGTCAAGTCGATGTAGCCGCCATCGACGCCACCCAGTCATTATTTTTAGGAAGAGCGCAGGTCAGGACCGTCGAACCTTACCGAAGGGGCTCGAGTAACGCCCGGGTGCAGTCTTTGCCGCCGCTTGGCCGGAGCCGACCGCGCTGCGAATTGGAGTTTGTATAGACCATATCGGGCGTTTTCCTACGCAAGGCAATCTTGCCATAGAGAAAAGCCAAAAGGCAAGAGAATTTTTCACATGGTGAGAAAAATGAGTTTTCCATGTCCTCCAACCGCTCCCAGCGGCCCCATAGCCAAGTTGCACGCCCACCCTCGGAAGGAATTTCATCGGCTGCATTGACGAAATCCTGACCACCACTCAATAGTTATGGATTCAGCAACTCATTTCGGGTAGAATTTGTGAGCGCGTTAGATCTGAGTTCAGGGCGCCTGGACAAGCCAAGCTTACATTCAGCGAATCTTCGCTCGAGGAAGTGGCATGCTTAAAGGTCTGTTCGGTGGGAACAGCCATACGAATGGCAATGGTATGCATCGTGGCGGTGCAACTGCTCCGCCTTACGCACTGCCTGCGGACGGCGGCAAGCTCATCGTCCTGACGGCTCCGCTGACGGAGACCATCGATCACGCCGGCTATTTCATTCAGATGGCGCTGGCTTCTTTGCCCATCTGGATGGAATTTGTCATTAACGACAAGTATCCCACGTGGCGTAAGGTGGAACACAATCCCGATGGGACGGCGCGTTACATGCCCGCGGGCGTGCGCTTGGTGGAAAAATCCCTACTGAGGGAATTTCGCCCCGAGGACATCGTTGTTTGTTATCCCGACGATCTCGACAAATTTCTCGGGCCCCGAACCCGCGTCGTCGGCGTCTCAACCCACAACCCGTTGGGCGTGACGTTTGCCGCGGGCGTTTACACATCAATGTTCGGGTCCTCGAAAGAGCCCATCAATTCCCACTATGCCAAGATGATGTTCGCGAAGATCAAGGCCAATCCCTTCCGCCAAAATTTCAAAGTCATCGTGGGCGGATCAGGCGGTTGGCAGATTACCCAAACCAACAGCTTCGAGACCTTGAGCGTGGATTGCGTGGTGGAAGGACGCAGTGAATCGGTGGACGCCGTCAGCTTGTTTCACAAAGCCATCCGGGGTGAAACCCTGCCGCGCGAGGTCAGTGTCGCTCATCCCATGGACCGCGAGGCCATCCTGGTCCCGGAAAAGCGCACCACTTTCGGCGTCGTCGAAATGACCACCGGCTGCGGGCGGCGATGCCAGTTCTGCGTGCCAGATCTAAATCCCCAAATCGATGTGCCCAAAGACAAAATCATGGCGGCGGTGCGCGCCAACGTGCGCGAGGGCAACAATCAGATTTCCCTGGCCACTGAAGACATGTTCATCTGGGGCCAGGTGCGCACTGGAACGCCCTTTTTCTTTCCCAACCGCGAGGCGCTGGTATCTCTCTACACTGACATTGTCGATACGTCGGGCGTGAAGAGCCATTTGCTGAGCCACAGCACCATGGCGCCCTTTGTAGTTGACCCGCTGCTGATCAAGCAACTCTCCGCGAAGCTTCTCGACAAGAGTCCCGTGCGCATTCGCCTGAGCACGCATCCGGAGAAACGCGCGCTCTCGCCGCTGATCGGATTTGAAACCGGATCAGTGCGCATGGCCAAGCAGATCATGCCCAGCAAGGGCGTGCCATTCTCCATTGAAGACTGGCCCAGTGTGATTCTGGAAGGCCTGCGCGTGGCCAACGAAAACAACTGGTTCCCCGTGATGACGCTGATGGTGGGCAATCCCGGCGAGACTGATGACGATTCGCGGGCCACGCTTGACTTGCTTTATGAAATCGAGCGCCGCGGCCTTTTCGCCATCCTGGTCCCTTCCATCTTCACCCCGCTTCACGACACGCGCATGGAAAAGCAGCACGGCGTTTCCGAGACGCGGCAGCTTACACCCTTGCAGTGGCAGATCATCATGAAGTGCTGGAAGATGGACCTGGGTCCGACCTCCAACACTTGGTGGGCGCCCTTGATCTGGAAATTCGGCTCGCTCATTGTGTGGCTGCTGAAACTGCGGCGCACGAATGGCCCGAACTTCAAATGGCCGCTCGTCATGTTTTCCGGAATGCTTTCAGAGAAGATCCTGGCGTTGATGGGAAAAATCCATCCGGGCCGGCCGCTCAAAACCAAAACGCGTCGCGAGCTGATCGCCTCCCTCAAACCGCGTTACTGGCAGTATCTGCGCCCTGACAATGGAGATTTACCGGAGGGCTACACTCCGCCCCCGCGACCGGTGGCACAATCACCGGAAGAGGACCAGTTGGTCAGAGCCTGATCCGGATAGGGTGAGCGCTCACTCATAGTGCCGACTCTAGCGGGTCAGAAGAGCCTGCGAAAAAAATCCTTTCCTACTTTCACTCAAAGTTGGCTAGCCGCACGGTGGCATCCGTTGGGTGGATTGTGGATAAAGGGCAGATAACCGATAATGGGTGACACTGGCTGATTCCCCCTTCCGACGCAAGAACCCAGAAAATATCCAAAATGTCCGAATACGTCGCCGCACCGGTCTTTCTGTCGATCTTAAATTGACGCCTTCAAGCGGGCTGCCTGCGGGAACAAAAGGGCGATTTTGTCCCACAACACGGGGCCCTAGCCTTCATCGAGGATCATCGAGGACCCTTTTGGCGGTCTCCCGTCGTGGGATGAGAATGCAGTTTAACCCTCCGACCTGCGGCAGCATTCCACCTCAAATTGGAAGCTCAACTGGTAGCGGCGTGCGCGTAGCGGCGATCCATATGGCAGAAAGCGCGACGGGCAGCACCGCCCCTCAGCGCCGGCGCCGTGAGAATTTCGTCAATTGTTGCGGAGAGCCGCCATGGGATCGATGCGCGATGCCCGGCGCGCCGGTATGTATCCGGCAGCCAGCGCCACGCCGGTCAGAAGCAGAACCATGGCTGCAAACGTGGCGGGATCAGTCGGTTGGGTCCCGAAGAGCAGCGAAGCGATACCCTTAGCGACGGCGAATGACGCCACTGTTCCCAGGGCAATCCCGGTAAGCGCCAATCGTAGGGTTTGTTGAATGACTCCCAGTTGCACGTTTCCTGCCGTCGCGCCGAGGGCCATGCGGATGCCGATTTCCTGTGTTTGCCGCGTCACCGAGTACGAGATCACGCCATAGATACCGAGGGTCGCCAGAATCAATCCCAGCGCGGCGAAGCTCGCCACCAGCAGCACAAAAAAGCGGCGCGGCGAGACGGCATGGTCCACGATCTGCTGGATGGGCCGGAATTCGTTGGCCGGCTGCCCGGGATTGATCGCCCGCAGCGTTCGCATCACACTCGAAGCCAGTGCATCGGGCGGAAGCTTGGTGCGCACTACGAGTTCCGCTCCTTCCGGTCCGGCCTGAGTCATGGGGATATAGACCTGCGCGCCGGACACATCCTCCAAGGTGCTCTCGCGAACGTCGGAAATCACTCCCACCACATGGGTCTCGTCACGGCCCATTCCCAAAGCGACCCGTCCAATGGGATCCTGGCCCGGCCACTCCCGGCGCGCCGCGGCCTGATTGATGATGATCACGGGCTCAGTCGCGGGCTGGTCGTGCCAATTGAAGTCGCGGCCCTCGCGCAAGCGCATCCCCATGGCATCGAGGTACCCCGGCGTTACGACGTAGACGAAAGCGCCGTGGCGTTTCTTGTCACCGACGTTTTCCTTGGCGACGAAGCCCCAACTGCGGTTGCGGTCCAGGGGAAGCATGTCGGCAACGCCGGCGGATTCGATGCCGGGGATCTCGCCCACGCGCCGAAGGATGTCCTGGAGGATCGCTCCACGCCGCGCCGGATTATCGCCGTCGTCGTAATCCAGTTTGATGGCGGCGGCGCGGCTGGGCTGGAACCCCAAGTCAACGTCGAGCACGCGCAGAAAGCTGCGCAGAAGCAAGCCGGCGCCGATCAGCAGCACGCAGGCCAGCGCGACTTCCGAGACGACCAAGGCGGCGCGCAGGCTCTCATGCTTTCTGCCCTGGCTCATGCCGGCCCCCGCGTCTTTCAGCGCTTCCTGCAAGTTGCCCCCCGCCGTTTTGAAAGCAGGAACCAGTCCGAAGAGAACGGCAGCCCCCACGGCGATGAGCAGCGTCCAGGCGAGCGCCGTACCGTCCACCGTGACACTGCTGAGCAGCGGAAGGGCGATCGATCCCTGATGCGCGAGATAAGTTGTAACCGCGAAAGCCAAGGTCAGGCCGAGCGCCGCGCCCGCACTCGCCAGCGCCAGGCTTTCGGTGAGAAGTTGGCGAACCAACCGGCCTCGGCCCGCTCCCAGGGCGCTGCGCAGGGCGAATTCCTTGCTGCGCGTTGCGGCGCGAGCGAGCAGGAGATTCGACAAATTAACGCAGACGATCAACAGAATGAGACCGACGGCGAGCCAAAGCACGATCAGCGACCGGCGCAACTTGCCGCTGACATGCTCACTCAGGACCGTGATGGTGGACTTGTAATCCTCCCACCAATCCGGGTGTGCGGCCTTCAGTTGGGGAAAAAGGATGTTGGATTCTGCTTGCGCTTGAGCTACCGACACTCCGGGCTTGAGGCGGCCAACGATCGCCAGAGTGTTGCCCCAGGTGCGCCAGAAATCCATGATGGCCGGGACAAAGATGTCCACGTTCATGCCCGGCGAGAAAACAGAACCGAAGTCGAAACTGGCGGGAAGCACGCCGACCACGCTTACAGCCTCTCCATTGACCGTGATCGCCTGGCCCACGATCGCCGGGTTGGCGCCAAACTGCCGCCGCCAGAAGCCCTGGCTCAGCAGCGCCGCGGGCCTGCCGCCTTTCTGGCACTCTTCCGGCAGGAAAAGCCGCCCGAGAGAAGGCTGGACGCCCAGCGCGGGAAAGAAGTTGCAGGCCACCTCGATGCCAACGAGTTGCTTGGGCTGGCCGGTCCCCGTCAACTTGTATTGGATGGAGTTATAGAACGTCTGGTAGTTGGTCACGTCCTGAAAGGAGCGATTGTGACGCTGGAACTCCTCGTATGCCGCCACCGTATAGGTCTGTTCGGAAAGGCCGCCCTTTCCCCCATTGGTCACGAGCCAGGTGAGCTGGTGCGGATCGCGGAAGGGCAGCGGCCGGAGCAGGATGGTATTCACCACGCTGAACACGGCGACATTCGCTCCGATACCGAGCCCAAGAATCAGGATGGCAATCAGCGTAAACGCGCGATCCCGGCGCAGCGTGCGAATTGCATAGCGCAGGTCCTGCGTGAGGGCGTCCAAGGCCGGCAGTCCGCGCGACTCGCGATGCCGTTCCTTCGCTTGCTCAACCCCGCCGAAGCTCACGAGGGCTTGCCGCCGCGCTTCCTCAGGAGAGAGACCGCGCCGCAGGTTCTCCTCGATGGCGAGTTCCAGATGCGCCGCCATTTCCGCGTCGAGTTCGTGGTCAAGAGGCTCCTTGTGAAGGAAGGCGCGGAGCCGATTGAGAGTCCGCTGGAGTTGCGCGCTCATTGCCGGCCCCCATCGTCCTGCATGGCGACTCCTCGCCCCATTACGCCGGCGGGGCGGTGCCAGTGGGCGGTTTGCTCGAGCATCCTTTGGACCATTCTTCCTCCTGTGGTTCTACCACATGTCGAATTAGACGGTGCTCAGCCCCCTCGGTTAGCGCCAATTCCGAGTTTATGGTTAATCCTGATCGACATCATGGGCGCGGCGGGACGTAAGTCCCCCCCTGGAGTTTGTACATCTCGAATGGGCCGCCCCGGACTAGACGCCCAAAGATTATGGCGCAGACTACATCTACGGTTTCCCGACTCACCCGCCAGGTGGCGGCGATTTGCGGGCGACGTCAGAACAATCCGCTTAACGTAGTTACATAATGTATCTACACTGCTTCTAGGCGATATGAATGGGATGAAGAAGCCAATTACTTCAAGGAAATCGCGGACTGATGGGAAGAGAGTCGACGCGCTGCGAGACGACAAAGTCGATTTCTCTGATGCTCCGGAATTGACGCCGGAGATGTTTGCGCGCGCCATCGTGCGGCAGGGTCTGAAGCCTGTGGCACGGAAAAAGCTGCTCACGCTACGAATCGATAGCGATGTCGTGGAATGGTATAGAAGCCAGGGGTCAGGCTATCAAACCCGCATCAACGCTCTGCTCCGCGCTTATATGGAGGAACGAAAGAACGCGTAAACTGACGCCTTCGGCCCCGACCTTCGACATTTTTGTTCGGCTTGCCGGCATTAACTCCTCAAATCTGCGAACGCTGGCCACATCCGCGGGTTCGACTATACGTCCAAGTGGATTTGTAAACGCTTCGGCGTCACAGGGGATCTTTCCTACATTTCCCGTGGCAGGCCGTATTCGCAAGCACCCAAGGGGCCGGGTTCGGGAAAACACCACCCAAAACACTCGGTCGCTCTTCTTGAGTCTGGGAACTCCATTCCTGGTGTTTGAAGCCAAACGATGAAGACTTGGTTTCGCGGGTGTGCCGACGGTTCACCTCTGCTCATCCAGGATTTTGATCAGCAAGGGATAGGGATTGATCGCCTTTCCTATCCACCAATGCCTCTCAGGACTAAGGCGAAAGATAGCCAGATGCAGGTGAGGCGCATCCGGAGAGGCGTCGCCGGTAGAACCCACATAGCCGAGAACGTCGCCTTTATGAACGGACATTCCTTCATGGGTTCCTGATGCGTAGCGATCCAGGTGGGCGTAGTAATAGCAATAGGTTTGCGACGGATCGAACTCGTAGACCGTGTGGCCGCCAGAACGGCTGTAGAACAGTTTGGTGACAGTGCCGTCGCCGATTGCCAGAACCGGCGTACCGCGCAGCGCCATGATGTCGGTC
>Ga0187874_10003270_pt1 | contig 11493 bp, 9 predicted proteins | sample June2016WEW_16_1_3_FD_132993 | JGI IMG/M metagenome (GOLD analysis project Ga0187874, IMG submission 132993) | Peatland microbial communities from SPRUCE experiment site at the Marcell Experimental Forest, Minnesota, USA - June2016WEW_16_150 | ecosystem: Environmental > Terrestrial > Soil >... | reverse complement strand
CCGGCGGCGGAATCGGAACGGTGGGCGTTAACAGCACGTCCACTTCATCGAAGATTTGCTGGATGTCGTGGCGGATCGCCTGAAGCTCGCGGCTGGCACGGAGTGCGTCGTGGGCGGAGATGCTGGCCCCGGACTGGATGCGTGCCAGCGTCGCGGGCTGGTACTGCTCGGGTGAGCTTTCTACGAATGATTTGTGATACGCGTAGGCTTCGGCGCTCGCCAGCGTGCGGTCGGTCGAAACCTCGAGTTTGAGGTCGCGTATCTCGAGGTGGAGCTGGCGAAAAATATCGATTGCTTTTTCGGTCGCTTCGGCAATTTCGGGATGGAGATCGTCGAAGAAAAACGCCCGCGGCACGCCGACACGCAGATTCTCCGGAAGTTCGTCGAATGCGGAGATGAGACTCGGTGCCGGCCGGTCGGCGCAGGGATTCGGCGAGTCGTAGTCCGAAAGCACCTGCAGCATCAAGGCCGCGTCATAGACCGAGTTTGTGATGGGTCCAACGTGATCCAGGGACGATGACAACGGCACGACTCCGCGGGTGCTGACGCGGCCATAAGTGGGCTTAAGGCCGACGATACCGCAGTAAGCCGCGGGCAGGCGGATGGAGCCAGCAGTGTCGGTGCCGACGGCGGCGAATCCTAAACCAGCAGCGACGCTAGCGGCCGAGCCTCCCGAAGAGCCTCCGGCGACGCGCGACGTGTCCCATGGATTGTGGACTTCGCCGAAGAGGCTGATGATCGCGCTGCCTCCGTAGGCGCATTCGTGCAGGTTCTGCTTGCCTAGAATGATGGCGCCTCCGCAGCGCAGGCGGCGAACCACTTGAGCGTCTTCGGTGGGAATGCGATCGTTGGGCGGCGTGCTGAACAGCGCACTGGCGGCGGTGGTGCGGACTCCAGCAACATCGATAATGTCTTTCAGTCCGATAGGGATGCCGTGCAGTGGGCCGAGATAGGTTCCGCGGAAGATTTCGCGTTCGGCGAGACGGGCTCGTTCGAGAGCGGATTCGGCGGTGACGGTGATGAAGGCGTTGAGCGTCGGGTTGAGCTTTTCGATGCGATCGAGGCATTCGTGAGTGAGTTCGACGGGAGAGATGGAGCGGTCGCGAATTTTGTCGCTTAGTTCGCGGATGGTAAAAAGCACATGATCCTCACTTGACTGAATTGACGGACGCAGCCGCATGAAGGCGCAACACTTTGATGCTTACGGCAGTGCGAAAGCGACTTCTTAGCCCGTGACCGACGGTGCGCGCCGCTGGCAGAGGGCGACCATGGTATCGAGCGCGTCTCGGGTGATAGTGGTGACAGCTTCTTGGGTAGCGCTTTCGGAAAGTTCGGTCGATTTGCCGACCAGGTCCATGGTCATGCGAACGCGTGTGCCGCCCTTGAGATCCGGACCGAAGGAGACGTTCTGTTCGACGGTAACGCCGAGAGCGTGGTTGATCAGGCTAATCGCGCGGGGCGGACTGCTGGAGGTCACGACACCGGAAATTGTGGTCTGGACGGGCTGAACGACAACGTAACGCACGCGGCTGCCGACTTGCCAAGGCTTGCCCTCGACCCACGCGGCTTCGTCGTAAATTCCGCGATGGAGCAGGCGTTCAAGATCCTGGAAGGCTTGGAACGCGGCGTCCACCGAAACCGGGACCGTTACGGTGTACTCGATACGCGGCAGCATGGGACCCCTCCCACACGTGGCCGAGATTATGCTCCGATTCGGAGCGGAAGGCAAGGATGGTCATTCGCCGGACCAACATTCGCTTGCTCCAGGTCGAGCAACTTGCGCTTGAGGTCGAGACCGCCGCCGTAACCGCACAGCGAGCCGCTCGATGCGATCACCCGGTGGCAGGGGACAACGATGGCGACTGGATTCCGGTTATTCGCCATGCCGACGGCACGGCAGGCTTGCGGGTGGCCAATCGCTTCGGCGATGTCGCGGTAGCTGCGAGTCTCGCCGTATGGAATTTCGAGCAGCGCATGCCAGCACGCGAGTTGGAACTCGGTTCCGCGAAGATCGAGCGGGAAGGAAAACGCGCGACGCTGACCGGCGAAATAATCGTCGAGTTCGCGGAGATAGGGCGCGAGGGTTGATTTGGACTCCTGCAGATGAATCATTTTCGGATTCAGCTTCTGCACCCGAGCGTCGAATTCGAGGCGCACCAAGCCTTTTGTGGACGCGGCGAGAAAGAGTGGGCCGGCGGGCGAAGAGGCGCGGAAATAGAACAGGGTTTCCATGATGGGTTGGAGGATAGCACGATGTCGGACTCGATAGAGTGTGGGGACGGGGCTTTGCCCCGTCCAAGCGGGGCCGAGCCCCGCTTCCACACAAAACATCTATGCACAAAAAAGCCTCCCGCTTTCACGGGAGGCGTTCCAGGGGAGGGTACTGGTACTACTTCGGTTGATCCGGAGTGGACGTTGTGCTGGTCGAAGCAAGCTGCTCGAGATTGTTCTTCAGGAGGCTGACTTCAACCCGGCCGCCCGTGATCCGCTTGGGCTTGGCTTCACCCTCCGAGGCGGAAGCGGGGGCTGGCGCATTGCCCATGCCAACAAGGTAAATGCGATAAATCGGGATGTCGTGGTTCAGCGCCAGATAGCGGACGACTGATTCGGCCATCTTTTGCGAAGTGGAGATCGCCACCTGTCCATGACCCGACGAAAAGCCCTGGACTTCGACGACGTAGCCACGCTGATCCTTCAGCGGAGTAGCCATTTCATCGAGAGCGGTCTTGGCCTTCTGGCTCAGCACGGTTTGTCCGGGTTTGAAAAGGATTTCGGTTTGAGTCGTGGGCTGGTACTGATCGATGTTGGTAACCACCTGCTCGACCGTGTTGAGACGGGTGTTCGCCTGCTGCGCGGTCTGTTGTGCGGCCTGCGCCTTGTTGCCGGCGTCGATAGCATGCTGATCGGCTTCGTTGGCTTTCGCCGAAGCGAGCTGAATTCCCTGCTGCGCGCGCGCATCGGTGTCCTTGATCGCCTTGGAGTTGGCGGCGGTCAGCTCATCGAGTTCGTTGATGCGGTCGCGGATCGGCTGCGTCTGCCGCGCGACGTATTTCTTGCGCGCGAACGGATTCAGGTGACCCCAGAAGCCCTCCCGAGTCTCCGGTTGCAAAGGATCCTTGCCGGTGGCGCTGTCGGCCCTGGTGGCCGCGGGAGCCGCGGTCTGAGTTGTGGTTGGCTGACTTGCCGCCGGCTGAGTCTGGGATGCGGAATTATCGTTGTTCTGCGCGAACACTGGCACTGCCAGGATTACGGCTAAGAGCAGCGCGAAGATGGTGCGGTTTTTCATTTTAACTTCCTCCAAGTGGGGAATGGGGGAGCCATTCCGGGCGCCTTACGGCGCGATTCTATTTTATTGCGTCAAAAAAGCTTGCCTTCAAAAGCTGCCCGAGTCACGGGCCTATACTCCTATAAACAGTTTGCGTGCCAAATGCCCGGGTGGCGGGTGCAGAACGCAAGTGCTTTATTTTCATGGATATTGTACCTTGCCGTGCTACGTCAGCGCACCACGCCTGGCGGTAATTTTGGCGGAGCAGATATAAAAACTGCGCGCAAGTGGTTTTCTTCAGGAACGCTGAAAAGAACATTGAAAAAAGTAAACGCAACGCACACTGCGGTCATCCACTGAGTTATGCGACGATTGGACATGTGCCGATTAATAGACGACCATCGTTGGCTCTGTTTTCTATGTCTGCTGACATTGCTTGCTCACACCGGTGTTGCTCACGCCGAAAAAACTCCTTTCGATCTTACCCAACTGAACGCGCCGCCGGGTTTCCATATCTCCGTCTTTGCCGAAGACGTGGACGGCGCGCGCATGCTGGTCTTCAGCCCGGGCGGCGTTCTGCTGGTCAGCGAAGCGGGTGAGGGCAAGGTGGTCGCGCTTCCCGATCCAAAACACGCGGGTAAGGCCTCGCGGACTGTAACTGTTCTCAGCGGGCTGAATGAACCACACGGGCTCGCGTTTTATGAAGGCAAGTTGTACGTTGCCGAGAACGACAAGGTCCGGCGCTATGACTGGGACGAGGCGAACTTGCGGGCATCGAATCCGGTGAAGCTCGCCGATCTGCCGACCGGGGGCGGGCACTCGACGCGCAGCATCGTGTTTCACGGCGGCAAAATGTACATCTCGGCCGGATCAAGTTGCAATGTCTGCGTCGAAAAAGATCCGCGGCGCGCGACGGTGATGGAATTCAATCCGGATGGCAGCGGGCAGAAAATTTTCGCGAAAGGGTTGCGCAATGCGGTGGGGGTGGCGGTGAATCCGAAAACTGACACGGTTTGGGTGACGGTCAACGGGCGCGATTGGCTGGGCGACGATCTGCCGCCAGAGACGATCTATGATTTAGGGAAAGATGGCGGCGATGGCGGCTGGCCTTATTGCTATGGCGATCGCGTGCCCGATTCCAATTTCACGAAGGCGGGAACGGAAGAAACCCGCTGCAAGAATGTGCTCGAACCCAAGGTCCAGATGCAGGCGCACTCGGCTCCGCTGGGGCTCGCCTTTTATGAAGGGTCGGAGTTCCCCGCCGATTACCGGAACAACATCTTCGTCGCATTTCATGGATCGTGGAATCGGAGCGTTCCGACCGGATACAAAGTTATACGCGTGAGACTCGACGACAAAGGGCAACCGCAGGGTGGCGCGGAGGATTTCATTACCGGGTGGCTGGCACCGGGCGAGAAGAAAAGAGGACGTTGGATGGGGCGTCCGGTGGGGATTGCGTTTGGTAGTGACGGGGCGATGTATCTGAGTGACGACGCGGGGGGTGTGATCTACAGGATCACGTACAGCAAGTAAAACGTGTCGCCGCGCCGGGAGTCCGTCACTCTGTGAGGTTGTAGATGAGCCCCTGTGGATCCTGGATATAACATCTTGGAACATGGGGCTCATCCTTGATTATCTTGCAACCCTTCTTCTCGAGGCTCGCTCTGGCTTCCTTGACGTTCTTGACGGTGACCTCGAGAACGGGTCCAAGAGAAGGGCCCGGCTCAATGAACAGATTGATGTGTTTTCCGTGGAGGCCAACCATCTTGGGGTTTCTATCCGTGATTTCAAAGCCGAGGGCGTCAACGTAGAATTGGGCTACCTTGAGCGGATCTTCAGCTTGAATCAAAATGTCTGTGCCGAATGTATTTGCCATAAGCACCTCCGAAGCGGCTCGATTGTCTCCTGATGTGCCATTCTCCGCTGCGACTTTACCTGCATTTCAGCATTCAAAGCAAGATTGAACTTTCAGGACGCTACTCCCCGCAATACTTCTCGTACTGCTGGTAGATGAACGGGTCGGTCATGCCGGCAATGTAGTCGCAGATCACTCGCGGCAGAGGCTCTTGCGCGGCTTTTTCGCGGTAGTTGCGCGGCAGGTCGTCGGGCTCTTCCATCCAATGGGCAAAGAGCTCTCCGGTTATGCGCTCGGCGTCTTCTTTCTCGGCCGCTAGCGCTGGGCTGTAGTAAAGATTTTCGTAGAGAAAGTCTTTCAGACGTCGGCGCTCGGCTTCAACCTGCGGGCTGAAGGCGGCGATTCGCTCGCTGTGACCGCGGACATCTTCGAGCGTATGCACGCCGGCCGCCTGCACTCGCTGCGCCGTGTTTGTGATCAAGTCTCCGACAAAGCTGTCAAAAATGCTCTTCAGCGCCTCGTTAAAGATCAGCTTCCCGGCAGCGTTCGGATACCGGCCCTTTGCCTCTTGATAGTGGCTTGCGAATAGATCCACGCTGTCGGCAATCTGCTCGACCGTGAGCAACCGGGCCTCGTAGCCATCGTCTAAATCGGCGGTGCTGTAGGCAATCTCGTCGGTCAGGTCGATGAGCTGCGCTTCGAGCGGCGGGCGCTGATTGAGCATGTACTCGGCGAGTTCGGGATGGTCCTTAATGTTGTAATCGTGCGAATGCTTGATGATGCCTTCTCGGACTTCGTAGGTCAGATTCAATCCGCGGAAAGATGCGTAGCGGAGTTCGAAATCTTCAACAATGCGGAGCGCGTGCAGGTTGTGATCGAACGAAAAACCGTGCTGGCGCATGGCGGCGTCGAGCGCCTTCTCTCCGGAATGGCCGAAGGGAGGATGGCCGAGATCGTGGACCAGGGCTAGCGTCTCCACCAGATCGCTGTTCAGGCCAAGTTGCCGGGCGATGGTGCGCGAGATCTGCGCGACCTCGATGGTGTGCGTCAGCCGGTTGCGAAAGTGGTCGGAGTAACGGCGGGTGAAAACCTGCGTTTTGGCTTCCAGTCGGCGAAAGGCGCGGGCGTGGACGACACGATCACGGTCACGTTGAAAGTCATTGCGGTATGGATGCGGCGGCTCGGGATAGCGGCGTCCGCGGGAGTCTTCTACGCGCACCGCATAGTCGGCGAGCATAAACAAAGTTTAGCAGTTAGCAGGCAGGGCAGTTTGCGGGTAGGGATCCTTCGACTTCGCGGCTGCCTCGCCTTGCGAAGCAGCCACTACGCTCAGGATGACAACTAAACTACTTGGCGCCTTCTTCCCTGGCCAGCTTCATCTTGGCGGAATCGAGCTTCTTCTGGACCCGCACCGGATCTGCGGGATCGACTTCCGCGGCAATCGTTCGGTTCCACTCGGTGAGCGCGCGCTCCCAGTTGGTCGCGGCCAGCTTCAGGCGTCCGGTCTTCTGGTAGAGATCGCCGAGGTGGTCGAGCACGGTGGGATCGGAATTGATTTTCTGCGAAGCCTTCAGCAGGTTGTCTTCCGCCAATTCATATTTCCCCAGGCGGAAGTACGCCCAGCCCAGGGAATCGAGATAGGCGCCATTGGCGGGATCGAGATCCACGGCGCGCTTGATGTATCCGAGCGCTTCTTCGAGCTTCAGGTTCTGATCGGCGAGCATGTAGCCCAGGTAATTCAGCGCCGAGGCATGCTCGGGATCGCTGGCCAGAACTTTCTTGAACTGCTCTTCCGCTTCGGAGTAGCGCTTCTCCCGCTCAAAATTCGAGCCGCGGAGAAACCAGACGTACTCCTTGTCTTCCGGCTTGCTCGATAGCGCCTCGGCCTTGTCGAGCGACTGCTCGGCATCGCTGAACCGGCGCAGCCGCGTGTACATCTGCGCCAGCGTAATGTAGACGACGCGATCGTCCGAGTCCCCCTTTAACATGGCGCGAACTTCCCTGAGCGCCTTGTCAGCCTCGCCCATGTCGGCTTGTTGCGCGGCCAGCACCATCTTCAAATCGCGGCTGCCGGGCAGCTTCTGGACCGATTCCTGGGCGGCGTCGGTAGCCTTCTGCCATTCCTTGGCATCGCGCCAGGTGTCTATGATCTGCTGATAGCCGCGCTCGATGTCCTCATCGCCGCCCAAGGCGACAATCTCGCGGAAGGTCGCGACCGCGGCCTGATTGTTCCCCTCGTCGCGGTAGATCGTGCCTAACCTCTCCAGAAATACCGCGCGATTGCTTTTCTCACCGTTCGAGTATTTGCCGTCGGGCTTCTCCGATTTCTTCAGCAGGTCGCGCATGATCGGAACGGCTTCGTCGTAACGGCCCTGCGACTGGTAGATGGCGGCGATGTTATAGGGAATTTCGAGGGAGTCCTGCACCATGGACTCGGCTTTTTTCAGATTTTCGAGCGCGAGATCGAACTTCGCCTGTTTGCGGTAGATTTCCGCGATGCGAACGTAAGTTTGCGCATCTTCCGGATTCGCGTCCGCGATCACTTTGTACTGTTCCAGAGCGGCATCGGCCTGGCCATCGTTCAGCAGGTTCTGGGCGAGGCCACGAATGGCGTCCAGGTTGTCGCGGTCCAGTTCAATGGCGTGGCGATAGGCCTCGATGGCTTCCTTGTATTGCTTCTGTTGCTCGTAGGTGTAACCGAGCGCCGAATAGAGCTTGGCCGAACGCTCGGTATTGGGCACCGAACTGAGCACCTGGGTGGCGCGAGCCGTGTCTCCTAATTCGTTGTAGAGATAGGCCAGCGTAGTAACGGCCTCTTCGGAATCCGGCTGCAGCTGCACGGCGGTCTTGAATTCGCTTTCCGCTTTTTGCAGATCGTTGTTCAAGCGATACAGGCGCCCCAGAAGCAGGTGGTCATCCATGCTGTCGGGTTGCAGGCGGACGATCTGCTCATACTGCTCGATCGCCAGTTTCAGAATGCTCTCCGAACCGCTGCCGGACTGCATGTCGCCGAGCGAGCGCAGATAAATCCTTCCCAGCAGGCGGCGAGCCTCGAGATTGTTGGGATTGCGCTTGATGATGTCCTGCGCCTCAACCACGGCGTCGCGAATACGGCCGGTCTTGGCATAGAGCTCGGCGAGACCGGACGTCAAATAGGCGGAAGTCGGGTCGGCATCGATGGCGGCGCGGTATTCCTCAACCGCTTTGCTGGCCAAATCGTTGCGGCCGTAGGTGGACAGTTGCTCCTCGTACATGTGCGCGAGCGCGAAGTGGTAGTAGGCGGCGGCGCGGTCGGGCGTCTTGACCTTGGCGGCTGGCTGGGCGCCAGCGGCAGGCGCGGCGTCCGCGCCGTGGGCGGGCTGATCTTGAGCTAACAAGTCTTGAGATGGTAAAGACCCGGTAAGAACTCCAGTTAGAAATATAGCTACAATCCCACACAATTTTTTCATGAACAATCCTGCAACCTTTAAATACCCGCTCACACTTCGATTGGATGCTGATCCGCGGCAGTCCGGATTTCCTTATTCTACCCTCGGCACGCCCTTCTGCGCCGAGAAAGCGCAGGTGGAGATTGAAGCCGGAGGTACAGCGGCTTTGGGAAGGCGATTGTCAAAAAAAGTAAAGACTTAGGGCTAAAGACTGACTAATGACTAAAGACTAATGCCGGAAATGCCGCACCCCGGTGAAAATCATAGCCAAGCCGAGACGGTCGGCGGCTTCGATCACTTCCTGGTCCCGTACCGAGCCTCCGGGCTGGATGATTGCGGTCGCCCCGGCTTTGGCGATTTCCTCGACGCCGTCCGGGAAGGGAAAAAAGGCATCGGAAGCGGCGACCGTTCCTTTCAGGGGCAACTGCGCCTTCATGGCACCCAGCTTGCAGGAATCGACGCGGCTCATTTGTCCGGCCCCAACGCCCACGATTTGGCCGTCGTTTTCATAAAGACGAGCATAGACGATGGCGTTCGACTTTACGTGCTTGCACACTTTCCACGCGAACAGCAGCGCCCGCTTTTCTTCCGGCGTCGGCGGGCGTTTGGTAACCACTTTCAGATCGGCGTCGGCCAGCGTGTGAAGATCGGAATCCTGTACGAGAATGCCTCCAGAAATATTTTTCAGAACCCAGTTTTGCTGTCCGGCGGGAACTTCGACCAGCCGAAGATTCTTCTTCGAAGCAAAAGCCGATTTCGCGCCGTCGTCGAAGGCGGGAGCGGCGATCACTTCGAGGAAGAGCTTGGCCATCTCAGCCGCGGCCACTGCATCCACCGTGCGGTTTACTCCAATCACGCCGCCAAACGCCGAAACTGGATCGCATTCGAGCGCCCGCAGGTAAGCCTCGGCGAGCGTCTTGCCGGTTGCGGTTCCGCAAGGGTTTGTGTGTTTGATAATGGCGCAGACGGGCTCGTCAAACTCTTGCGCCAGATCCCAGGCGGCTTGCAAGTCGACGATGTTGTTATAGGAAAGCTCTTTGCCCTGCAGCTGGCGTGCGTTCGCTACGCCGGCGCCCGAACCGTCGGCATACATCGCAGCCTTTTGGTGCGGATTCTCTCCATAGCGCAGGTCCATCACCTTGTGAAAAGACAGTCGCAGATTTTGGGGAAAGCCTTCGGCCGGTTTCAACTGCAATGGGTGCAACTCGAAGTTGCCGCCCACGCGCTCGAGGGTTGAGGCGATGGCGGAATCATAGGCTGCCGTCGTTGCGAATGCTTTCTGCGCCAGCCGCCATTTCGTTTCCTTCGACAGAGCGCCGCCCGAGCGCGCCATCTCCTCGGCGATTGCGCTGTAATCGGCGGGCGAAGTAACGACTGCTACGTCCTGAAAATTCTTCGCTGCCGATCGGATCATCGACGGGCCGCCGATATCTATATTTTCAATCAGCTCTTCGAAATGAACGCCCGGCTTGGCGGCGGTTTTTTCGAAGGCATAGAGGTTGACCACCACCAGGTCGATGGCCGGGATGCCATGCTCGGCAACCGCCGCGCGATGACTGCTGTCTGCACGGCGGTGCAGGATTCCCCCGTGCACTGTGGGATGCAGCGTCTTGACGCGACCGTCCAGCATTTCAGGAAAGCCTGTGAGTTCGGAAATGTCCTTTACGGCGATGCCGGATTCGCGCAGCAGCTTGGCCGTGCCTCCAGTCGAAACCAGCTCCACGCCCAATTCGGCGAGCTGGCGGGCGAAATCGACCAGTCCAGATTTGTCGGTGACGCTAAGAATGGCGCGCTGGATTTTAGACATGAGGACCTCGGAGTGAAGGGAGATTTTAGCAGCTTGGCCAGGAGTTCTCAGTTCCCGGTTCTCAGTTCTCAGACTTCGGCCAACGAGTCCTGCGAGTCCATTCAGCCTGAAGAAAAAACAAGCAGAAGCAGGCAACCAATAGAATTCCCGTGATCAAAGGAGGTTGAGAACTGAGAACTGAGAACTGGTACTAGGGTTTCGCCTTCGCCTTAAGCTTGACCTGTCCGCCCTGCATCTCGATCGAGTACTCCACCTTATCGCAGCCGTGCTGCTTGCGAATCTCGCTGGTTTTTTTCTTGACGAAGGCTGCGAAAGAATCGAGGTTGCCGGAAACTTTTTCTCCGGATTTTTGCTTGGCTCCGGTCAGCGCCTTGTAGAGCGATTCGACTTGCTTACGCTCGTCGGGCGCGCCCGAGCACTGCACGGAGAAAGACTCGTCAAATTCCTGTTCTGGCGGTGCCTCAGCACCCGAAGGTTGGGCTGGATGAGAGAGGCCATACACGGGACGCTTAACGGTCCGCTCTTCGCTGCCGCGCACACCCTGTACCGAGAGAATCGCATCCGCTGGCCGGCGGATGCCCTCTTCGCGAATGCGCGTTTTCTTTCGCCACAAGTCGCTTTGGATGGCGTAGCGCTGCGCCATCTCATTGTATTTGAAGCGCTGCGAGAAACTCAGCCGCGCGCCATCGCTGAACTTGCGAATTAACGAGAGGACCTTCCATTCGACGTCGGTCGGCGGCCGCTTGGTGGGATTGTTGAAGAAAATCTCGTACTCGATCTTCAGCCGCCGCAGTTGCTGATCGAGCAGACTCAGTTCTTCATCAATGGTCACAGGGATTCCCCAGTCAACAGCTTAGCGTTGCCGGTGGGGCTTTACGAGGTTCCCGCCGGACACGGCAGGGATGGTACGAAAGTACTCAGGGGCAGCTCTCGGCTCTCAGCTGTCAGCTCTCCGTGACACCCACCGCTCGCAGGCGCCACTATAGGGTCTCTAAAACATGGTTATCCAAAAAACAAAGTCGGATTTAAGCGCAGACCCAAAACCGGGCGGGCTTAACTGAAAGCTGAGAGCTGAGAGCTGATAGCTGCCCTACTTCGTGCTCGACGCCATCTTCTTCACCATGGCCAGCACCAGCTT
>Ga0187874_10003267_pt1 | contig 11498 bp, 8 predicted proteins | sample June2016WEW_16_1_3_FD_132993 | JGI IMG/M metagenome (GOLD analysis project Ga0187874, IMG submission 132993) | Peatland microbial communities from SPRUCE experiment site at the Marcell Experimental Forest, Minnesota, USA - June2016WEW_16_150 | ecosystem: Environmental > Terrestrial > Soil >... | reverse complement strand
GTCGAGTTCGAAGCCGAGCTTCGCCGGAAAGACCAACGCCAACACAATGACCAAGACGCCCTGTCACTCAATTAGCGTGTCTCACCGGAGGGGCGCAGTCCAGCAAGCGTCACCGTAATTCCCGTAATTCCGTGAATTCCCCGACGAGAGCTGGCTTTCTTCGGTGCAAAAGTCTTGAATTCTGCACGCGGCGGCGGGACACTGTTGCCGCCTCCCCCGTCAATGGCGTACGTTGGAGTTCGGGGAGGGTGGTCGCGTGCAAGGTCAGTCAAAAGATTTCGACGGAGCCATGTTCGATATATATAAGCGAGCCAAATCAGAAGCTGGCTATAATGCCACCATCTTTCTTAAAATGCTGAATGATCGCGGCGGGCTAGACACCGCGAAATACCTGATCAATTCCCCTAGAGAGTCTGACGGTTACGCCGCTTTATACTTACGTCATCGTCTTGATTTGACTGTTGAAGCGATGGTCGTTGAGAATACAAGGTGGCATGGACTTTTCACAAGCGAGGAATTGATGAAGGCTCGCGCACGCCTTGAAAAGTATGGGTACAAGGCGCACGTAATATGAAACTAATTTCAGAATATACTGATCGTAGTGAGTTGCGTGGGTTGATGTTTAACGCTCGAAGACTCAAGCGCGACGACATATGGCAAGAAGCGTTTCGGCGACTTTGCGCTCTTGAAGGGCTGGATCAAACCGACCCACTACACCGGGATTTCTATCAAACGCTCGCTGCCTATGAAGAATTGCTCACAGAGAAGAACGGGCGCACAACACGCGCGAGCCGAACGCGGCAAAAATTACGGAACAAAGGGGTGACGCAATGCCTCGAAGATTGGGCTGTGAATTCCGCGCCCACTGAAGGGTTTGACCTGCTTATTAAAAACGATATGTCCGAACTGACGGGTGAATTTCTGGTTCTCAAGTATCCTGAACGGTTTTCAGCTAAAGCTGTTGCTGCCGCGAAGGCACGCCTCGCTCGCGGCAAAGTCGCATAAGCCCCACTGTTAAACGTTTCCGCCCGCCGCCGCGCGCTTCCCCACTACCGATCCAGTCCGCCCATCAGCATGGACTTGATCTCGAGGAAGCCCTCGGCGCCGTGGGGCGACGCTTTGTCGCGTTCGGCGTAAGAATCCGGCGACTCGCGCTTGCATAGGATCGCGCGTTCGCTCGTTTGTCGCTGCTCGCGCGAACCAAGCGCGTCGAGCCAGCGCTGTCCGCCTGGAATTTACATTGGCGCTGCCGTTGCAGTTAGCGACGCGTTAATCAACAATCCGCATAGTCGCCCCTGACAAATCACGTTCGCTGATGAGAAGTCGGCGCCTGGTCGTAGGGTGAGGGGGGTTGAGCTGGATCGCCGCTATTCAGTGGGACGCTAATTGGCGGGTCCTCGTCTTACTCGTGGTCGAAATCAAACGCTTGATATCCGACCCGGCACGGCGCGAATGGGCGGGAAACAACCTGTCCGCTGTCCACGGTGGCGCGGCAGAACCGGACGTTCGATTTTCGGCGCGTCGTGGCCGACAGCGGTTTGACGGCTTTCGGACGCTCGAAATGTCGAAGCGGACATTCGCTACTGCATAGCATCGTGGCGGCGCTCGACCTCGATGCGATTCATGGCGACGTAGCTAACCTCATGCTAGCCACAGTGTCCACCTCCGCCCGACTCGCCTCTCGAGGCGGCGCCTCCCGGATGAGCGCGCCGGAGCGAGAAGGAACGCTTAAGCATGGGTTAAACACTTTCGTATGGAAATGACATTACGACATTCGAGCGCTTCGGCTTCGCCGGCGCTCGCGGGCATGACGCCGCTTGTTCGTGCCGGTTTCGACCCGGAATTCCTCTCCAATGCCGAGTTTGGCCGCCAACCCTTTCGCGTCGTGCGGCGACGACCAGCCAGGGCGCGCGCGCTGCTTTCCCGAGGACTCAGATGACCATCGACAATCTCAAGCTGCGCACGAAAGTGCTGATTCCGCTCGTGCTGATGGCGATGGGAGTTCTCGCCGTGGCGGGGTTCGGGGCGGTGCGACTCGACGCCGTCAGTTCGACGGCGAGCGATATCATCGAGCGGCGTGACCAGGCGGTGGTTGAGCTCAACAGCGCCGCGCGGATGATAAACACCATCCCGCAGTCCATTATCACCAACCTGCTTCATGACGATACCGACGAGGGACGCGCCGCGTGGAAGCAGCAATTCGACAACATTACGTCGGAAAGCATCAAGCTCTTGGAGCAGGCGACGGCTCAACTGCCCGACTTCGCTGCCGAGATCGTCACGATCAGGGAGCATTTCTCCGGGCTCGTCGACGAGGCCAAGAAGACCTATGAAGTGAGCGCCGACCCGTCGGGCGAAACCCAGGCGATGGGGATCGCCAATCAGATCGACTTGGATGCTCACGGGCTCGTCCATGGCATGAACAAGTTGTCCAGCAAGGTCATCGCCTCAAACGCTGAGGCGAGCCAGAGCCTCCGCAAAGAAGCGAGCGCCGCAATCTGGAGCATGGCGATCGCCGGCGTCGGCGCCACGCTCATCGCCGGCGTGATCGCGATATGGATGACGACGATGAAAATCGCCCGTCCGCTCGCGCGCATGATCGAGCGCATGAAGGCGCTCGCCAAAGGCGACCACGGCATCGAGATCGAGGGGGTCGATCGCTGCGACGAGATCGGCGAAATGGCCGGGGCGGTGCAAGTCTTCAAGACCAACGCCATCCAGCGCGTGCAAGCCGAGAAAGAGGCCGCCGAACATCGTTCCGAGGCGGAAGCCCAGCGCGGGCGCGTCGAAGGCGAGAAGGCGCGCGCCGCCGCGGTGCAGAGCAAAGCGATGGCTTCGCTCGGCGACGGCTTGCAGCGCCTCGCCGGCGGCGATCTGACGACGCGGCTCGATAGCGACTTCCCCTCCGAATTCGCCAAGATCCGCGAGGACTTCAACGCGGCGGCGGAGAAGCTGATGGAGACGGTGCGCGGCGTCGTCTCGAGCACCAGCGCGATCCACTCCGGCGCGCGAGGCATTTCGAGCGCGTCAGACGACCTTTCCCAGCGCACCGAACAGCAGGCGGCGAGCCTCGAGGAGACCGCGGCGGCGCTCGAGGAGATCACGGCGACGGTGAAGAAATCGGCCGAAGGGGCGGTTCATGCGCGCCAGGTCGTTGGCGCCGCCGACGAAGACGCCAAGAAAGGTGCCCAGGTCGTGCGCCAGGCGGTCGAGGCGATGGACGCCATCGCCAAGTCCTCGCAACAGATCAGCCAGATCATCGGCGTCATCGACGAGATCGCCTTCCAGACCAACCTGCTCGCGCTCAACGCCGGCGTCGAGGCGGCGCGGGCGGGCGACGCCGGCCGCGGCTTCGCCGTGGTCGCCTCCGAAGTGCGCGCGCTGGCGCAGCGTTCGGCCGAGGCGGCCAAGGAGATCAAGGGGCTGATTTCGGCTTCGACTGCGCAGGTCGATCACGGGGTCAAGCTGGTGGCCGCGACCGGCCAGTCGCTCGAACGAATCTTGGCGCAGGTGACCGAGATCAACCGCGTCGTCAGCGACATCGCCGCCGGCGCGCAGGAACAGGCGACCGGGCTTCAGGAGGTCAACATCGCGATCAACCAGATGGACCAGACGACGCAGCAGAATGCCTCGATGGTCGAGGAGTCGACGGCGGCGAGCCATTCGCTGTCGCAGGAAACCGACCAGCTTTCGGGTCTGATCGGACAGTTCCAGGTCGGTTCGACGAGCGCCGACGCCGCCTTGCGCGGTCAGTTGCAAAAAGCCGCGCCGCACGCCTTCCGGCCGCCGGCAAAAGCCCCGGCCGGTCCAAAGTCGGAACCGCGCGTCGCGTCGAGCAACCCAAATCCGGAAGCGCGCCAAGCGTCCGTGCGGCCGGCGCGCGCTGTCGAGAAGGGGGTCGTAAATGGCGCGCCCGCCTCCGTCGGCGAGGATTCCGTCGCCTGGGAGGAATTCTGAGCCGTTTTGCGAGAGTCAATTGATTTCAAGATCGTGCGGCCCCCGAAAGCGGGGCCGCCGACGCCAAAGGCGTGTCATTCGGCGCAGAAAGCGGAACCCCTGCCGCGATATCCCCTCGTTCCCGCTGCCCTTCTGGGCACGCTCGCGGTCAATTTGCGCCATCGCGGCAAAGGGTGCGGACGGCTCCCGCTCGCCGATGCATCGTTTCGCTCCGTCCGCAGCGAAATCGCTTCGTTCGCGGTCCTTGTCGACGCCAAGGACGAAGCGGCGCGACGCTTCTACGAGCGGGAGCGCTTTCTCTCCTTGTCCGATCAGCCGATGAAGCGGTTTCGGTCGATGGCGGACATAGCCAAGCTGTTCGAGTGAAGGAACGCACGCCCTCCGCGCCTTCGCCCTCTACCGATCCAGCCCGCCCATCAGCATGTACTTGATCTCGACGAATTCCTCGGCGCCGCAACGCGGGAGCGGCGCAGACGACGGCCGAACCGACCGAGGGCGGCGCCGTTTTCGGGCGCGATGATTTGTTTTCAACGGCTTGCGTGACGATTTTCCGCCGCCTCGCCGCGCCGCGAGGGCTTGGCTCGCCAGCGGACGACAGGCCATTTAGGGGTTTGAGTATCGTGTCGCCGCGGCGCCAAGCTTTTCCCAGGATTTCCAAACTTTTCCAAGGAAATTCCAAGGAAATTCCTTGGATTTCCAAACTTTTCCAAGGATTTCCAAACTTTTTCCTTGGCCGTTTCGAGCGAAATCAAGAGGTTATCGGTCGGTCGAGCCGGATTCGCGTTTTCTCCAAGTTTTGCGTCTTCTCGGCCGCGACGAGCGGCCCGGCGATACCCTGCCGAACGACCGCGAGATTTACTATAGCGCGAATTCCGATTATCGAGAAGAAATTGTCGCGACATTTTTCCGCAAGCGGCCTCGGGGCGAGCGCGGCGTCGCATGCGCCAACGCGGAAGCCGACCGCCGCGACGCCGGCGCCATGCGGCTTCGGCAGAGAGCGCCGTCGAGGGGCGGGGCGGCTCCGGTCGAGAAAGTCTGGCGCCGACTGCGGGCCGCGAAATTCGGCAATTTGTATCCGGTCCCCGTAAACCCAATTCGTCGGGCGCATAACTTTTGTGCGCGAGGAACCGTCGTGTGCGCGCTACATTTAGGGGTTGTCCGCCTACCTGCGCACTAGGTATAGAGCCCTGTTGACAAAACGCCTAATTGTGGTAACCAGTGCAACCGTAACAGTTAGCTGAGTCTGTCGTTGGAGGGAATTGATGAGCCAACAGTCGAAGATCGACGAGCTGGAAAAACTCCTCAACAGCGAGGAGGACACGCCAATCCAGATTCTCCCGAATGGCGAGATCAGGGAAATCGGCCGGGCCACGTCCGCCGACATGGGCAACAAGAAGCCGCTGACGATGAAAGAAAATCTCGGCGGAGAATATTGAGGGCGGCCATGGATATTGCTCGGATACAGCGCGAGTTCTTGGAAGCGCAACGGAGCTTCGCTCTTGTCGAGCTGCGTCCCACGACCGACGGCAAGGTCTACGCGCGCACGGCCCTCCAAACCTCGAACGGCAGGAACTACGTCCTTTCGATCAAATTTCCAGACAACTACCCCAACGAGATGCCGCGGGTCTTCATCGACGCACCGACGATTACCCAATCGCCGCACAGGTATAACGGCGGACACATCTGCTACTTGCATCCTTCGATGTGGAATCCCGGCGCACACCATCTGACCTTCGTCATCGCCCGCGCGGCGAAATGGCTGAACAAGTACGAAGTCTGGCGCAACAACGGGGGTAAGTGGCCCGGCGCCGAGATCAAGCACTAAGGGGGCGGCTTTGAAGGTCGATTTCAAGACTCTGAAAATGATGGAGCTTCGGAGCTCGCCGGGCGAGGTCCTGGACCGCGTGGCGAGGGACGGCGAGGTCTTCGTCGTCGAGAGGAACGGCCAGCCGAAAGCGTGCCTCGTTCCGGTTTCCTTTCTGCTGCCGGACATCTCTCCCGATCGCGTCGTCAAGGAGCTGAACAAGCTCGACAGCAAGAAAGAGAATTACAAGCTGACCATTAACGACAACAAGGAGCTGGAGATCAGCTGTGTTGAAACGACTGCCGGCGAGAACGTCGTCATCAGCATCGTCCTGCCCCATGGATACCCGAACGCGGCGCCTCGCATCTACGCGGCGCAAGTGGCGCCTGACGCTCCAAATCGGTGGCCTGACGGTTCGCTGTCGATCTTTGGCGCGACGGCGGCGTGGAACATCAAGACCCACGACGCCTCCTACGCGCTGAGCCTCGCTCGGGTTTGGCTCAAGCAATATGCGAAGTGGCGCAAGACCGGCGAGTGGCCGGAAAGGACGGATGCGCGATGAACGACCGGACCTTCGAGAGAATCGAGTCTCTATTCGACATCGCCCTGTTCGCGGATGTCAAAGTCCTCGTGGCGGGGTGCGGGTCCGGCGGTGCCAGCGTCGCGCTTCAGCTCGTCATGTCCGGTATCCGCAACTTTACGCTGATCGACAACGACATCCTCGGTCCCGAGAATGTCATCCGGCACGTCTGCGGCCGCCGCTTCATCGGGCAGAAGAAAGTCGATGCCGTCGCCGAACTGCTGCGGGATCGGAATCCCAAGGCGACCATCGCGACGATTGACGCGGACATCATGAGCTATCCGAATCTCGAATTGGAGATCAGGAAGGCCGACGTGGTGGTGCTCGCGACCGACAACGAGCCGTCACGCTACACAATCAACGAGCTTTGCGTCAGGAATAACATCCCCTTCGTCGTCGGCCGGGTCTTTACGAGGGGAATCGGAGGTGAGGTCTTTGCCTTCCGGCCCGAAACCGGCGGCTGCCTCGCCTGCCTCGAAGAGTTCTTGCAGCGAACTCCGTTCCGGGAAGGCATCAGGGAAATCGATTTGGTTTCGGAGGAAGAGCGCGAAAAGATGTACGGAATGGAGATTGAGGAAATCAAGGATTCTCCCGGCCTCGCCGTCGACATCGCCTTCATCACCTCTTTTCACACCCGCTATGTTTTGGACGCCATCGCGCGTCGGCTCGCCGAACGTCCCAAATATCTGGACCTGATCGACGAGAACTACATCGTATGGGGCAACCGGCCCATCCATCCTTTCAAGAAGCATTTTCAGCTGCAAAGGGTCGGGCTGACCCCGCAGGAACGATGCGCGGTCTGCGCCACGAGGAGTATCGCCAATGCTGTTTAGATCGAAAAAACCGACCTTTTCGATTTTAATCGCCCAGGGCGCGCTTGAATCCATTTTCGACGAGTGCGACCGCTACGACGTCGACGAAACCGGCGGCAGGCTCCTCGGGACCTATCGCCACGAGCGCGGCCGGTACGACATTCAGGTCAAGGGCGTTCTGGAACCTGGCCCGAAGGCAGAGAGGTCCCCGACCTTCTTCCTTCAGGATGGCGAATACCAGGAGAGGCTCTTCCGGTCGATTGAGGCCGGCCATCCCAACATCGAGCACCTTGGAAACTGGCACACGCACCACGTCAACGGGTATCCCACGCTGAGCAGTGGGGATAAGGCGACCTACTTCAACACCGTCAACCACGAAAAGCATAACACGGACTTCTTTTACGCGCTGCTCGTCGTCGGCAAGAACCCTGGCGGCAACCCGCGCTATGCGATCAAGCATTTCCTCTTCCGCCGCAACGACGACTCGATTTACGAGGTTCCAGCGAGAGATGTGCGGCTCGTCGATATCCCGGCCCTGCGGCCTCGAAACCACCTAGTCGTACCGACCGTCCCTTCGCGGCCGGCCCCCCCGCAAGTCGCGCCCGACCCGGAGCGAGCCAAGGATCAGGAATTTTTCTCCGAGTTCTATCCGAGCCTGAAACCGCTCCTCTCCAGAAGCAGCGGCGCTCCTTACTGGAAGGGGCCGTTGTCGTTGGTCGACGGGTCGCAGGCCGAGGTGGTGGCGCTGGAAGATGCCGATGGCGGAGGGCCATTCTACTCGATCACCACGTCCTGCAAGAACCCGATCATCGCCGCCGTGCATGCCCAGTACCATGAACTGAAATTCCGTTCGGCGCGGCGCGCCGTTCTGCTGTTGGAACGTGATCTCAATCAGGCGCTTTACCGAGGCAAGAAGGGGTAGGCCCATGAACATCGTCACGGTAAATGTAGGCCAAGGCGCGCTTGCGTTCGTCAGGCATCAAGGGGAGGCCATCATCGTCGATGCACGTGTCCCGCCCTCCAACGATCCGACGGTGGCCTATGTTAAAGAAATAATGGCCAAGTCTTTGAAGGACCATTACGTCAAGGGCCTCATCCTCACGGGATTCGACGATGATCACAGCGAGATCGTTGGAGCGTCGATCGTCTTGCGAAAGTACCGTCCGGACTGGATCATGTATCCGACCTCTTACAAGGACAGCGCCGAAGCCAAACGGGTGTTTGCCCTCATCAACGTTGAGGAGAAAACACGGAGCACATCTGATAATCCGCTCGAGAAGGTATCCGTCCGGATCGATCAACTTGCGAACCGGCAGCTTCGCGGCCTTTCCGGCAACTTCGATTTCGAGCTGTTTTCGCCTCATATCGAGGACATGGATAGCTCCAACAATTGCAGCATCGTCCTCAAGCTCACGGGACGCGGTCCGCGCGGCTTTTCGTACCTGATCACAGGCGACACCGAAAACACGCGTTGGGAGAGGATCAACGCCTTGTTCGGCAGCGCGCTGAAGTCGCATGTTCTTGCCGCGCCTCATCATGGTTCGAAAGACGCGACACATCCCGCATCCCTTCTCAACATTGCGCCGCATACGGTGCTGATCAGCGCCGGGGTGGACAGCCAGTACGGTCACCCTCACCCGCAAGCGCTGCAGGTCTATAGCCGCGTGGCGAAGCACGTCTTTTCCACAAACATGGAAGGCGGTGTTTCGCTTCTTACCCAGCCCGGGCCCACGGAGCTGACGACGACTCTGATACGCTCCGCATCCGCGCCGGCCGAGGTGGCTTGACTAACCGAGAGTGCGGGCCGGCATGAACGAAACGATCCCCCGAAAAATCGGGTTGGCCCTATCGGGAGGGGGGTCGCGAGCCATCGCATTTCACCTCGGCTGCCTCCGCGCGCTCAACCGGCTAGGACTCCTTGACCGCGTCGCGGTGCTTTCCACGGTATCCGGCGGCAGCGTCATCGGCGCCTATTTTCACGCGCACCAGGGAGACTTTCCCTCCTTTGAGGCCAAAATCCGCGCCGTGCTCGCGCAGGGCCTCGTCAAGCCGATGCGCCGCAAATTTTTCGGCGTACTGGGCATCAAGATCATCGCCGCCTTTCTCCTGATCGGCTTCGTCGCGACCTGTGTCGCGGTCATCAAGCTGCTGGCGAGAGCCGTGAGCCTGATCGCGCCGCTGTGGCTTTCAAGCCATTGGGAGCGGCTCGACATCCGATCGCCTCTTCACCGGTTTGCGAGCACGACCACGCTTCTGGAGGCCGCCCTTGACGAGGTGCTTTTCAAAGGGGCGCGCCTGAATGATTTGCCGCGACAACCGCACCTCGTCGTCAACGCGACGGAGCTGCGGACCGGCTCCGCGTTTCGCTTTGGCACTTTGGAGTCAGGTTCCTGGCGCTGGGGCAAGCTCCACCGAAACGCCGTTTCGGTCGCTCATGCGGTCGCGGCGTCCGCAGCTTATCCGCTCTTTCTCCCCGCTTTCGACGAGACGCTGACCTTTGACAAGAACGGAGAACTGACGAATGCCCGCGTGGTCCTGACCGACGGCGGCATCTACGACAACCTAGGCCTCGGTTGCCTCTGGCCGGAACGTTCGGGGCAAGTCAGCCTCAACGTCATTCCGGTGGATACGATTGTTTGCTGCTCGGCCGGCTATGGCCTGCGGCAGGAGCCCCCGTCTCAGTTCATGGTGGCGCGGATGCTCAGCGTCTTCAGCACGGCGTTTGATCGAGCCCAGAACGCTTCCATGCACCGGCTGCACGAGGCGAAGCGATCTGGTCAAATAAAGAGCTTCATCCTTCCGTATCTCGGGCAGCTCGACCGGGAACTGCCGAACCCTCCCGCCGACCTTGTGCGCCGGGAGGAGGCTCACTTTTACCCTACCGATTTCAATGCGATGTCAACCGAGTGGATTGAGCGCTTGAGCTTGCGCGGGGAGCAACTCACCTTGTGCCTGGCGCGGGCATACATTCCCGACCTGATCGGCGAAGAACGTTTGAGTGCGAGCAGAGCGTAGCTTGCTGCACTTCCAAGCATTTTGAAGGGTTTCCAGGCGTTTCGCGGCTCAAAATGGTGTCGCACCAACTGAAATAACGCGGGAATTTTGACGATCGGCCGACCCTCATAACCCGAGGGTCGCGAGCGAGCCCTGCTTAAATGGTTGGCTGTCACAATGTCCGCTCCTGGCGCTAAACATCCGTTGTGAGCGGGCGATCCGAAGGCCTGCTTCAAGTCGAGGCCCGTCATCAAGGCGTGGCGACCAAGCGTCAGATCGTCACCCCTAAGCCCGTCGCCGCCGCGCCTCCGCCTACCGATCCAGCCCGCCCATCAGCAAATACTTGATCTCGACGAACTCTTCCGCGCCGTGGCGCGAGCCTTCGCGGCCGTGGCCGGATTGCTTGACGCCGCCGAAGGGGGCGAGCTCGCTCGAGATCAGGCCGGAGTTGATCCCCACCATGCCGGTTTCGAGCGCCTCGGCGACGCGCCAGACGCGGCCGAGATCGCGGGCGTAGACGTAGGCGGCGAGGCCGAACGGCGTATCGTTGGCGAGCCGGATGGCGTCGGCCTCGTCCTTGAAGCGGAACACCGGCGCGACCGGGCCGAAGGTCTCCTCGCGCGAAAGCTGCATCGCCGGCGTCGCGTCGGCGAGCACGGTGGGCTCGTAGAACGTGCCCCCGAGGGCGTGGCGCTTGCCGCCGATGGTCGCGCGCGCCCCCTTGGCCAGCGCGTCGGCGACATGGGCCTCGACCTTGGCGAGCGCCGCCTCGTCGATCAGCGGCCCCTGGTCGACGCCGGCTTGCGTCCCCTCGCCGACGCGCAAGCGCCCGACGGCGCGGGTCAGCTTGTCGACGAAGGCGTCGTAAATCCTGTCCTGGGCGAATAGGCGGTTGGCGCAAACGCAGGTCTGGCCGGTGTTGCGGAACTTCGAGGCGATCGCGCCTTCCACCGCCGCGTCGAGATCGGCGTCGTCGAAGACGATGAACGGCGCGTTGCCGCCGAGCTCCAGCCCGACCTTCTTCACCGTGCCCGCGGCCTGGCGCATCAGCAGCTTGCCGACTTCGGTCGAGCCGGTGAAGCCGACGAAGCGCACCGCCGGATGCTCGCACATCGCCTTGCCGATCGCCGCCGCGCCGCCGGTGACGATGGCGAGGACGCCGGCGGGCAAGCCGGCGCGCTGCGCGAGTTCGCCGAGCGCCAGCGCGGTGAGCGGCGTCGCGTGCGCCGGCTTGACCACCGCCGTGCAGCCCACCGCGATCGCCGGGGCGACCTTGCGGGCGATCATCGCGGCAGGGAAATTCCACGGCGCAATCGCCGCGACGACGCCGATCGGCTGCCTGACGACGAGT
>Ga0187874_10003262_pt1 | contig 11510 bp, 10 predicted proteins | sample June2016WEW_16_1_3_FD_132993 | JGI IMG/M metagenome (GOLD analysis project Ga0187874, IMG submission 132993) | Peatland microbial communities from SPRUCE experiment site at the Marcell Experimental Forest, Minnesota, USA - June2016WEW_16_150 | ecosystem: Environmental > Terrestrial > Soil >... | reverse complement strand
GGTTGGTTGCTTCGACGCCTTCTTTTTTGTGCAATTCGTTTTCGGCTAGCGTCTGTAGCTTGAAGTCTGTTTGGGCAGCCGCCGTTTTCCCTGTACCCCACTGCTGCCACTTGCATGCGGCCAGAGTGTTGATGAGTTCGGTTGTTTCGACGGTCCACTGTGCGTCGTATCCGAGGGCGGTGACGCCGATGTTGGTGACGAGGCCGGATCCAAGATCGTATTCGTCAATGATCTTGCCTCGGCGGATCTGTCCACGGACGCTCACGTCCGGAGCGTAGAGCACGGCTCCCAGGTGGCTGCGTAGCTGGCTGGTCTGGAAGAGTCCACCCTCGCCGCGATCACGGGTGAAGGCGAAGCGCCCTAGTCCTCCGGGGATGGAGAAGGAGTAGACCTTGCTCCTCTTGGCACGGGCCTTGGCCTGAGCCGCCTCGTCCTTGTAGCGCTTCGGCTTGACGCTTCCGCCAAAGCCAACTTCTGATTGCATGTTCGTCGTAGCCATCGTCTATTACCCTACGCCTCGAAGTCTTTTGAAGTACAACCTCCACGTCGGCGGCTCAAGATGGTTGATCGTGGCTCCCGTGGAGATGACGTGGACCACGGTAGGCATGTACGGAGCTTGATAGACTTGATCGGTGAGTGCCATCATCCATTACCCTTCGGACAAGTAAAGGTTGATGACTGCGAGCTTCATTCCCGCCAAACTGAACCCTCCCGTCTGGAAAGGGAGCACCTTCCGCTACAAGTTCCAGTGGATCGACGCCGAAGAGGTCGAAGGCAAAGAAGTCCGCACGCCCCACAACGTGACCGGGTTCAGCGGCGAGTTGCTGCTCCTCGGACCAGCCGGGGAAACGCTCTTCGAACTCACTTCGGGCAACGGCGGAGTCAAATTCCCGGAACCCACGCAGGGCTACGTGGAACTCTACATCGATGCCGAAGACACGACCGGCTTCGAATGGAAGAAAGCCTACTACACGCTCTTCCTCTATGAACCGGGAGGCCCAAAAGACACCTACGCCATGCTCACCGGGGTCTTCACGGTCAGCACGCCCGGTGTGATACAGTGAGGAGGTAGGGATATGCCGTACAAGGATCCTGCCCAAGCTAAGAAGTACGCGAAAGCCTATCATCAGGCCCACAAAGAGAGCCGCATTCGGAAAACGAAAGAATGGCAAGCGGCCCATGAAGACCGAGACAAGATCCGTCGAAGAAAGGTACACAAAGAAACTTATCCAGAGAGGCATGCTCTCATCGATGCCATAAAGCTAGAGGCAGGATGTGCAGATTGCGGCTACAACGAGTATGCCTGTGGTCTTGATTTTCATCATCGCGATCCGGCAACAAAGACAGCCCCGGTTTCAAACCTGCTCAAAGCTAGCATTCCTCGACTTATGACCGAGATTGCCAAGTGCGAAGTAATCTGTGCCATTTGTCATAGAGTTCGTAACATGAAGGCTAGAGAGCAGTCATGACCTTCCAGTACACTCCGCAGTTCGGATTTGAGTCCGCACTGACAGACATCTACAAACTAATCAGCGACCAGGGCTGGTCCGTCAGCAAGGTGAAGTTCGACAAGAAGGCCGACCGCTGGGTTGCCGAGGCGAAATCGCCGCATGGCGAGAAAGCAGTCGGCAGGGGCACCACCGTTGACCACGCCGTCCGCCACCTGGCGCTGGCTGTGTCCCGCCTCAACCACGGGCGCTGGTCTAAGTCCGCCGCCATGCAGATGCTCAGCATGTGGAAATACAACTGGATCGACCAACTCAAGCCTATCGCGGAAGCCTACGCCAAGGCTCCGGTCTACGACCCGAAGGCAGCCGTCGCTTACCAGCGGCTCGCGGAAGACTCCAAGCGCAGGGCGGACATCCTTCGCAATCAGCTTGACATCGAGGAGGTCCACGACCCTGAGCCGTATGCCAACGCCCAGGACCAGGCCGACGACATCCACAAACGACAGCACTACACGGTCAGCAAAGCCAACCTCGACCACCCGCTCTGGACACCGGAGCAGGGCGTCAACTTCCGCATCGTCCACGATGTGCTGGGCCACGCTGTGTCAGGAGGAGACTTCGGCTGGGAGGGAGAGAACCGGGCCTGCCAAGCTCACTTCCCGCTGCTCGACAAGGAGGCTCAGCAAGCTCTCTTCTCCGAGTGCATCGGACAGACCGCTTACGCCGCCCACTACCGCAGCTTCGGCCCGCAGAAGGTGGCGCTGTTCCAGCAGTTCGTAGAGCCTGCTCAGGAGGCCGAGGGAGTCTACGAGGGCTACCAGGGCACCCACCCGAGTCAGACTCAGGCTCCGGTCGCCATGCCTGCGGTCAAGCCATCAGAGCCGGTCGGTCTGCCGTGGGGCACCATCGCTCCACACCAGGAAGGGCCGCAGGGCAACCGGGCATACGAAGCTAGCCGAGGGTGGATGGACTGAATCATGCCCTACAAGAATCCACAGGATCGGAAAGCCTATGATCGTCGCCGCAAAGACCTACCGGGTCATGAGAAAAAGCTAGCCCGAATGCGGGAGTATGGAAAAGAACGGAACTCCCTGGAAGCAGAACGTCGCGAACAACTCGATGCTATGAAGCTAGAGCGAGGATGTGACAAATGCAAATACGATAGGAACTCTGCGGCCCTGCACTACCATCACCGTGATCCAACAACCAAGAGCTTTCCAGTCAGTTCAAACATCACTCGTAAGTGGTCAAGGATCCTAGAGGAGATTGTGAAGTGCGATCTGCTTTGCGGTAACTGCCACGCCGAGGTCGAGCATCCGGAGAAGAATCGCTGATGGCTCCTCCTGTCAAAAACGAAGTCGATCCCACTCTCCGCGATCCGAACGAGGGATTCGACACGGGCGTACAGCTACGAGAGCCGAACGCCTTCATGAGCTTCCGCGACGAGAACGGAGAAGACCCGCTACAGGGTCAACAGGTGATGGACAACGCCGCTCTCATCAACACCGAGTGGGAGTCACTACCCGACAAGCGCCAGATGGAGGAAGCCATCGAAAACGCCTTCCGTGCCGTGCTCCTCAGCCCTCGCAAGAACCTCCGCTGGAATTGTCATGATGAGAAGACAGAAGCCTTGACCAATCGAGGTTGGATGTCTTTGTCTGATCTTCGCTATCAATGGGGAGAGTCCGATTTCAGGGTAGCAGCGTACAAAGCCGGTCGTATTGTCTACGAGCGACCGCAGCGTTTCGTAGAACAACGCTTTGACGGAGAGCTTATCGCGTTCCAAGGACGCTTTGTGGATATGCTAGTCACGCCGAACCATCGCATGCTGACATCAGAGGAAGAGTTCATTCCAGCAGATCAAATCTTCACCGGGGTTGGTCGTAACAATGAGCGTCCCCAGGTTCCAATGGCCGGAATCAAACGAGGATTTGACGTAGAGGAGTTCACGATACCAGGCTGTGCGATGCGCGATTACAAGAAACCTGGGCGCATTTCAAAATCGTTCCATCCGGATTTGACTGTGCCCATGGACACATGGCTGCGCTGGCTTGGTTGGTACATTTCTGAGGGATCGTTGACGAGTCGTCAACATCCTAGTGTCTGTCAGGCCAATGCCTCTCCCGTGATAGAGTCTGTCAAGGAAGCATGCAAAAATATGGGGATAGGAACTAGCACAGAACGAGATGATGGGCAATGGATTTGGACGGCTCGTAAGCCTCATGCAAAGCAACTTGGGCAATGGACATCCAGGCACATAGGTAACGGAGCGCGGTACAAGAGGCTGCCTCGTTTTGTCTTCGACCTCGGGGCGAGACAGGCTAGGATTTTGTTGCATGCTCTACTTATGGGAGATGGTACAGCCGACGAAAATTGGGATTGGACCCAAGGCGCTGCTTTTTACACAAGCAGCACAGTGCTAGCGCACGACGTACAAAGGCTAGCTGTTCATTGTGGCATCAGAGCTATGGTCAGTCTCATTCGTCCAGAAACAAACGAGTGGAAGGTATCCATGAACCCCGGACATCCGACTCGTCTACCCCGACCTACGAAAGTTGAGTACCATGGGGGCGTATGGTGTTTCTCCTTGCCAAGCGAAACGATGGTTACTCGCCGCAATGGAAAGGTAGCCATCTCCGGGAACACGGTTCACTACCAGGACTTGATGGATGCCCGCTCGACGGATCCGACCGACCTCTGGCGTCACCTTGAGAAGCACCGTCAAGCGGGGAACGTCAAGAATTGGGGCGAGGACGCACGCTACGCGCATCGCCCGTACGGTAAGCTGCTCCCGCAACTGCGTGACATCGTGTACCGTACCTACAAGCGCAAAGTGAACCCACAGCAGGCCAACAAGAAGTTCGAACGGCTTCTGTTCGATTGGGAGACACAGGAGCAGGAACAGGTGATGAGGGAGGAACGTGATCTTCCGGAGGACAAGAAGCGGGTCATGTACCAAGTCGAAAACGAGGCGAACAAGCGCCTCGCTGCTCGCATCCAGAAGTACATCAAGGAGCGACAGACCTCGCTCGATGAAGCCGAAGGATTCCACGAAGCCGCCGTCGCAGACCCGGCCCAGGAACAGATGTTCCAGCTAGACGCCACTGAGCCGGAAGTGCAGGATCCGAAGGATCGCTACGGCGCGTTCATGGGCCCCCATCTCAAGGCCATCGCCAAGATCAGCTTCTACGTCGAGGACATCCTCAAGGCGGCGCTCGAAGACGTTCATCAGCACGACGGCGCAGGCCACCATTTCCGCGCCTCTGTGATGCAACTCAAAGTCCCTGGCGTGGGACCGAAGGTCTGCTCGTTTGCGTGGCTCCTCCTACAGCCGCTCAAGTCCCAGCTAGCCACCATCGACAGTCACATGCTCGATGTGCTTGGCCGTTCCGAAAAGGAAATGAACAACCGTGACTACTTCAAGATGGAGCGTGAACTACAGGCTCGCCGTGACGCCGCAGGATACAGCCACATCCCGCTCGGAGCGTTCCAATGGGGCATGTGGGACTACAAGCGCTCTGGCCCAGGCGAGCACCAGGACCACTCAGGACTCAAGGTGCTGGAACCGGAAGACTACCACAACATTGACTGGAAGAAAGAGGAAAGCACCCTCAAGGGCGACGAGAAGTGGCCGGAACCGCCGTGGTGGGAACTCACCAAGCCGGAAGGTGAACGGGTTGGCAAGGACTACGAGGACAACATCTCCCCGACCGTGCCGCAGAACGCGGTGCCGTACCAGCATCTAAGTAGTGCACAGTGGCACGTCGCTTCTGACGAGCCTACGCCGTGGTTCATCCACCCTCAAACTGGCGAGCGACTTGAAGGTCTTCCGGGAGAAACGCTCATGCAGCACATGCGCAATACGATGCACCTGAGCACTCCGGAGATTTGGAGTGCCGTCCAGGAAGCAGGTAAGGCATGAAGCGCACTTGTTCTTTCAAGGGATGCAACCGACGCCACATGGCGAAGGGATACTGTAAAAAGCACTACGAACGTCTGCGTCTATACGGCGATCCGGGCTTCTGCGTCAAGTACCGCACCAATGGTGGTCCTGGTGAAACCAACCTCACGACCAGAGGGTATGTGAGGAGGTACTTCCCGACACATCCTAACGCGGACTGCACCGGATATGTACTTGAGCACCGTCTAGTCATGGCTGAACATCTTGGACGCCCGCTTCTACCCGACGAGGAGGTTCATCATAAGCACGGGAATCGGGCGGACAACAGAATCGAGAATCTAGAGCTTTGGATCACTTCGCATCCCAAGGGCCAAAGGGTAGAGGATGCAATCGCATGGGCCAAAGAGGTTCTAGCTCGGTACGAAGCTGGCAAAGTATGAGGTTCCGCGCCGTAATAGGCGATGGCCCTTCCTGAGCTACTTCTGAATAGCCCGACTCCCGGCAAACGTGAACCGATCACGACGCTCAACGTCGAATTGAGCGAAGCTGGTACCGAACTCGAATTCGTAGCCAATGTTCCCACCCAGCTTCAGAAACCAGGCCAGTATCGCATCACGGTTGGTAGCGAGATTATCCTCTGCGAAGCCAAGGAAGAAAACACCAAAAACGTCAAAGTCCTCGAACGGGGAGCGGAGGGTTCGACCAAAGTAGCACACATCGCAACGACTGCGGTCTACGTGCTGCCGACCGCCGAATCGCTCAGGCTCGCTGCGGGTACTCCGTCCTTCTCGTTCAACTACCTCGCTGAATACGAACAGTCGAAACACACTCGTTCGATCAACTTCAACTCCGAAAAACCGAAATCGGTCACGAAAGTCTACTTCGGGATCAAAGGCACCTATGACGAAGCGGCGGGCAAAAAGCTCAAGGAACTCTTGCCAGCGGGTACCCTGTTCGTAGTCGCGCAGACCAGCAAGCCTCAGAACAACATCTTGTTCCGGGCGATCAATCCGCCTGCGAAAATTGTTGGCCTCATGTCCCATGTGGAATGCTACGAAGTCGAAGTTGAAGTGGTGGAAACAGCGAACGTTGAAGGCGAATTCGACACGACCGTTGGTGACACATACATCGCTCCGATGCCAACTCCCGGCAAAGAAGGCCCCCCGGGGAAAACACCCAGCAAAGCCGAACTCGAAGCGGCGTTGGCGCCGCTGCTCGCACTCTATGCGCTGCTCACCGGTGATGAACTACAGGAAATCCTCGGTGGTGCAACCGAAGAACACGGCGAACTGATCCTCGGCGCGTCAAACGACACAGCGAAACTGATCTTCAAGAAGAACGGCGAAGGCATCGAATTCACCGGCGGCATAACCGTCGCATCCATGAAGGCCGGCGGCAGCCTCGACGTCGAAGCACTGGCCCTGGAAAGCTACATTCTCCCTTCCGCCTCAAAGGCGGAAGAAATCACGAAAACCCAGAACGACTATGAACCCGGTGTGACGGAACTTATCCTGCTCGAAGCGGCCGCGCCCGGTGCGGCGCATGGCGCGGCATCGCTGGGGCAGGTCATCACCGGCGCGAAGGCGACCGTCAACGCGTGGCTGCTGTGGAAGTGGCTGAACCACGGCAGCCACCCGATCATCCTCCTGAACGAAAAGACCGAAGCGACCGCGACCACCACAACTGGGTCGAAGAAAATCAAACTCACCGCCGCGCAGGTGCTGCAGCTCGTCGTGGGGGAGACGGTCACGGCGAGCCTCGGCGGCCTCGCCGCCGGCACGAACACGATCGCAGCAATCATCTCCGCAACCGAAATCGAACTGAACCAGGCTGTCGCGGTTGGCCATGCGTTGAACGTCCTGACGTTCACGAGCCCCTCCGAACCGGAACACCGGTTCTTTTTCAAGTCCGGGGTCAACCTCGAACTGCCCGTCAACGAGAAGCTCGAGCTGCTGCAGGACCCCGAAATCGAACGGCTGCGGCTATCCGCCGCACCCACGGGATGACCGTGATGCCTTACAGGAGCGTCAAACGCGCCCGCCCGTGGCCATACAAGATCTGCAAGCGGCTGCCGCGCGCCCGCACCAAGACCGTCGGGTCCGGCACGAGCAAGCGCAACGCCGTGCGGTCTGTCAAAGCCCGCAGGCCGCCGAGCCTCGCTTCCATCCAACCCCAAACGAAGGAGAGCATGATGGCGAAACCCAAAGGCCACAAAAAATCCTGTAAATGTGTAGTCTGCGGAGCCGGTACCTCTGTCGCCATGGCTTATCGTCATGCTACTCAGAAAATCAAAACGGCTACTGCAACCCAGGTCAAACTAGACACGGTTATCAATGACCCTGGTTCACATGTCAATCTAACTACCGGAGCCTATGTCGTTCCTGCCACCGGCTACTATCACGTCGATGGAGAAGTGACCATCCCGAACGCGAAAGGATACTGCGCAGCCTACATCTACAAGAATGGCCGCGAAGTCATACACGGCAACGAGGTCGGCGGAGGTTTGACGACAGGAGTGCTGTCTTTGAATGCTAACGGTATCGTGTACGCCGCTGCTGGGGAAACTCTCGAACTTTGGGTCTACCAGGAATCCGGTTCAGAACAACCCGTTGAAGGTGGAGCTACGACCAACCGGCTATGTGTCATGCGAGTAGGTGAAGGACCAGCAGGACCGGAAAACAAGCTGGTCGAAGAATCTATCGGGATGGCCTACCGCAACTCCGCGCAGAACTTGGCCGCAGCAACTAACACGAAAATCAAACTCAACTCCGTCATCAAGGACCCTGGCTCGAACATCGGTGCTAACGAATTCTACACGGTCCCTGCCACTGGCTACTACCACGTAGACGGTGAGGTTCTCGCTGTACCAGCGGCCAATGCCTACTTGGTCGCGAACATTTGGGTCAACGGAGTAGCGGCCCTGGCAGGAAGTATGACCTCGGAGGGTGGAGAAGCGTACAACGGCTCTTCCGTTAGCGGCATCATCTACTGTGCAAAAGGCGACAAAATCGAACTGGTGGGCTACAACAGCGGAGTCGAAAAGGCGCTCATAATTGAAGCTGGAAAGAACCGCCTCTCAGTCAACCGAGTAGGAGCAGGACCACAAGGGCCACAAGGGCCACAGGGTGCGACAGGAGCGACTGGCGGTCCTGGTAAATCGTGGAAGGTACCTGTCGCTTACGCGACGACTAAAGCGCTTACGATCCATAGTGAAACCTCAACCACGCTCACAGGCGAAGAAGAACCTCTAACCATTGACGGCAGCATTCCGGCCCTGCATGGACGTGTCCTTGTCAAGAATCAGAGCGAATCCAAGCAAGATGGCATCTATGAAGTGACCACCCTCGGCAGTTCCGGGAAAACGAGATGGGTACTCACCCGTACCGGAGATGCGAACACGTCGGAAGAACTTGCCGAGGCATGTGTAATGGTCGAAGCGGGGACACAGAATCAGGGTAAGCGCTACTCACAGAGGTTCGGTGTTACGGTGGTCGGTACAACGGCGCAGGAATGGTTGCCAAGCTCGGTAGGTCCCTGGACTGCGCTAGAATCCTATACCTCGAAAACGGAATCTCGTACAACACAAGTACGATGGGAGAATGATGGAGCTTCGGCTCGCATCCATGGCACGGTTCTATGTAACGCGGCACTTCCTGCCAGCACAAAAATCTTCCAGCTTCCCGAAGGATTCCGGCCTGCGGAAACTGTCTTTATCAACATCCAGCAGCTTGCGGGATCAGTTGTGCAGCTTATCATCCAGACCACGGGTGTTGTCGAAAACCGCGCTGAAACGAACTCTTATCTCTCCTTCGATGGAGTGACGTTCCAGTTGGTGTAAGTATGCTCGGCTATGATCCGCTAGCGGAGGAGGAGCTTGCCGGAGGACCGAGCGTCATCGAAAAGGTCCTGACGGCGACGTTGACCTCTGCCGGTAAGCTACAACGCAACACGTACCACAAACTGTCAGCAACACTCAAATCCCTCGGAGCGTTGCCCCGCAACATCTCTCGCTCTTTCTCCGCAACACTGAAGTTCTCTGGCTTTTTGAGCAAGGAATTTGATCTTCGCAAGACACTCGAAGCAACACTGAAGTTCTCTGGCGCGTTGGACCGCAACATCTTCTATCTATTGACGGCCACTCTGAAGTTCGCAGGCAGCTTGCCACGCAACATTTTCCATGCTCTATCGGCCACCCTTTCCTTCGCCGGATACCTTGAACGTTCTATGGTTCACGGCCTATCGGCCACTCTTTCCATGGAAGGTCGGTTGCCTCGAAACATCGCCAAGGCACTAACAGCAACCCTGACCTTCACAGGGTCGTTGTCATCTACCACCCAGCACAGGCTTGAAGCTACGGTCAAGTCGGCAGGAGAACTCGGTCGCAACATCACTCACCAGTTTGCGGCCACGCTGGGGCTGGAAGGAGCGATGTCCAAGTTTGTGTACTACCTCACAGCCACCCTCGGACTCAGCGGCAAGCTTCAGCGCAACATCACGCATGACCTTCGGGCTACGGTTGGCTTCATGACCTCCCTACTGGACTTCACCATTCATCCGCTCAAGGCAACTCTGCAAGTCAGCGGGAACATGCCTCGAACCGTCGAATACCTACGAGCCACGTTGACCTCATCCGGAGAACTCTCCCGTAACATCGTGCATCAGATGGAGGCAACCTTGCCCTTCGTCGGATCCCTTCCTCGGAAGACAACGCACCAGCTTGCAGCGGAACTCACATCGGTCGCGGAACTCGGTCGGTACATCAACTACCGCCTGACCGCAGCGCTGCCGTTCGTGGGTACCCTTGAGCGCAAGATCACGCACCAGTTCGGGGCGATGCTGGAACTGGTAGGCACTCTACAGCGCAAGACCACTCACCAGCTAACGGCACTGCTGGAACAGGTCGGTAGCATGATGCCGGGACCGATCAAGAGCCTCGCTGCGGAACTCACCGCCGAAGGCAACCTACCTCGGAACATCCTCCACCAGCTAAGCGCCAAACTGACCTCGGAAGGTTCGCTCTCGCGCAACATCTACCGTCGCTTTAGCGCTGCGCTGTCATCTGAAAGCAACCTTGAACGGTCAACCGAGCACGGGCTAGCGGCGGAACTGACCTCCGAAGGTACGCTTGGCAAACGGGTGACACAGACCCTCACGGCAGCACTCTCATTCGCCGGTAGCCTGGTGCCGCAGGCCATCAAGACGTTCGCTGCGAAACTGACCTCAGAAGGGTCACTCCCTCGCAACATCGTTCACCAGCTAAACGCCAAACTCGAATTTCAGGGACACCTGCGCGAAGCCGGGTTGTACGTCATGCGCCTCTTCGCCACGCTCACCTTCCAGGGTGAACTACCGAAGCAGTTCAACCTCCGCAAGACCCTCGAAGCCTCGCTCTCGTTCGTTGGATCGGTGCCACGCAACATGGGCCACGGCCTCCTCGCCACCCTGACGGGCGAAGGCTACGTCGGTAAGAACGTCTTCAAGGGGCTGGCCGGAACTCTCACCTTCATGGGTTCACTCAGCCCTCGCAAGGTCACCGAAATCATCGTGCAGAGGTTCGAAGCGGCGCTCAGCTTCTCCGGGTCCGTGGGCCGTACCATCCGTCACCAGTTGATCGCGCAGTTGAAACTCGTTGCCAGCCTGGTGCTCCCGCTGCCTCCGTACGTGCAGAGGTTCGCGGCAAGTGTCGGGTTCTCTGCGGAGCTACAGAAAACCATCATCCACCGCTTCAAGGCGGCATTGAAGTTTTCTGTCCACATGTTCTTCAACCGCTTCCTCCGCTTCGCTCTCGGACCCGACCGGCTGGTAGTACGCCGCAAGCCTAGCAACGTCCATCTGGTCGAGTTCTTGCCGAAGGAACCGAAAGCAGACCGCCTCGTTCACTGGCTCACAGACCCACAGGTCATCGAGTATGCACCGGGCACCTACGAGGAGAAACTGTCACCGCCTGCCGACCTCGATCTACAGCCGGTGTCGGGACTACAGGAACGCGACGACCTACCGAGCAAGTTCGAAGGAGACACCCCGCTGGCGGAAACCAACCTACAGCAGAGAAACAACCGGGCCGTACTGATCGAGCGTGACCTAGCTGATTAGAGCAGCATGTAAGTGACGTTCTCTTTGGATCCCGAGGCTTCTTCGATGATCCATTCGAATTCGATTTC
>Ga0187874_10003257_pt1 | contig 11551 bp, 9 predicted proteins | sample June2016WEW_16_1_3_FD_132993 | JGI IMG/M metagenome (GOLD analysis project Ga0187874, IMG submission 132993) | Peatland microbial communities from SPRUCE experiment site at the Marcell Experimental Forest, Minnesota, USA - June2016WEW_16_150 | ecosystem: Environmental > Terrestrial > Soil >... | reverse complement strand
ATCTTTAACATCATTTTCCTTGCCTTTCTCATACCGGATTTGATAAATGCGTTTTTCTGTCTCGGTAGCGAAGGTATAAGTTTCTACGCACATCTTGGCTGGCCCATAAGCATTTTCACCAACGCGTTCCCTAGTTTTTTCTCGCACCTTGCACCAGATCAAATCATCACCCCTGCAATCCCAATCCAAAACATCTATTGGATGGATGAGATTTAATTCCGCTTCTTTAGCGGGTAACTTATTAGCTTGGTCTTTATTCATTGCGCCAGTTTTAGGAAAAGTAACAGAAATATATGGATGGCCATATTGTAAAATGCGCTTCACATTTTCTCGCGTAAGCGCTTTCATATTAGCTGCCAATTTAAACCAATAGGGATCAAGAGTCTCGCCTAGTTGGGGATGCGCATTGGAAATCTTTGGCGGATCGTCAGCCACAGAACCGGCAATATGATTAAACACACCAAGAGCATGTGGAACAAGATAAGTCAAACTTACTTTTGTTTCATGTTCACTTGTGCCCTTTTTAAATTTACCGGCAGGGAATGGATTTTCAAGATCAAGTTGCGCGGAAAGAGTAATGCCCAACTTATCGGCCCGTAGCACCGAAAGATAATTGTTGATGTTTTCGTGAAAGGTTTCTCCGCCATCAATTATATCCCGGTATGTCTCGAAGCGCTTAAGATTATAATCAGGATGAGTTGAACGCAAATCTGCCACAGACATAGGCGGAGCCATTGCTGGCTTTTCGGGCTTGGAGACTTCAATGGGAGCCGGAAGAATTATTTTTTTTGCCATGTTTTGATTTCCCAATTTTAAGCCGTCAAGTATGCGTGATTAAATGAGTTTTGCCCAAAATCCCCTCTATCTACAAGCCAAAAAACCATTCCTAATGCACCCACAAAATCATCATGCATGTCTTTCACCTGTTTAGGAGAACTATACTCTATTTTGCCATCTTTGCAAACTTTCTCATAAGCAGACATTTCAGCATGGACTTCTTTATATGCCGCAGGAATTGCAAAGGCATGGCTTTCAATGCGTAATTTTAGTTTGGTTATGATATTATTTTTAGCCCAATTTAGATAGCATTTACGCAAGTCTGGCAATATTTCTTCATACATATCCACATAACCATCTTCATGTTTTGCGCCAGGATTGCCATTGCCTGTGGCATCTATTACCACCGTGGCTTTATATCTTTCAGCAATAGCCCGAAATTTATGCCGTTGTTCTTCATGTTTCATGCCCAAAGGCATACGTTCAGCCCAGACAACCCGATTGCCCGTTACATCATAAACAATGCAGACTCCAAAATCATGTGACCAGCCAAGGTCAATTGAACAGATATAAATATGACCCCGCATAGGACGTTCTTCCGGCGCATAAGTCTTAAAGAGTGCCTGCACATCCTTGCTTGGAAATGCCTTGACTTTTTCATCCACCATCCAGAAGCAGTCATAATCACGTTTCCAAATGAAATCGTCTTTCGTGGAGATTTTTTGCTTTAACTTTTCAAGCCGCACCCGGCCCAATTCATTCTGGTAAAGAACGCCATGAGAAGTTGGAAAAACAATAGTTTTATAATCAGGCAAACCGCGTCCCACACCATAAGAATAAAGGTCTTTGAAATTACGCGGCAGACCATCTAAATACCATTCATAATACCAGTAAAGCGGATCACGCGGCTGGCCAGCCAGAATTGTTGTGCCATTACGGGCCAGCACAAGCGCAGGCTGGACTTCAATAAAATCATCCCAACCCCAAGTATCCTGTATTTCATCCGCTATGAACTCATCATAGGGCGGCCCTTTAAGTAACTTTGGATAACGCGCTACACGAAAGAGCGCAGTCGAACCGGTTTCGGCAAAGGTCACACTTTTTTGAGGAGTCTCACGTTTACGGGCCAAACCCCTATCAAGAAGTCTTTTGATTGTCGGATGAGAAATGAAGCGATTGTAAACATCACGGCAGGGCGTTTCATCTATTGTTGTGTAGAGTGTATCGAAATTCTTTTTTGTTGTGCTATTAAACGCTATGCGATGAACAATGGAATGTGTCTTGCCGGCCTGACGTCCACCCAAAAAATTTATATTTTTTTCTTGCGCCCTAATAAAATCTATTTGCTCTTGAGCCATCAAATAAGACATAAGAATCAAACCCAAAAGCAACCAACGCCACACATCAAACCTGCCTTTCCTTTTGCGTTACATCATGGAAAATTATCGCATCATCATCATGCAACCATTTGATTTTATCGCCTTCAATTGGCACTTTGTTCATTATTCCCTTTATTGGATAGCATTCTTTATTTGCAATATCCTTTATCCATTTGCCTGAATTATACCGTTCGCCAAGATTGAAATATTTGCGCCCTTGTATTGCCTTCCATAGATAAATTTGTTCACGGCAACGTTCAGACCATTCAGTATCGCGGAAACAAAGATCAGCCCACTTTGATAAAATATTCCGGCCTTGCGGCGCAAATAATACTACACCAGCACAAGCTTTTCGCCACATTTGCGCATCATCAAGGCGCAAAGTTAAAGCAATTTCAAAGCCTTCCGGCACTATCAAATCAGGTTGTTGTAATGGAAATAAATCTGAATCTAATAAACCTATGCCATCTTCAAGAGGCAACTTCTTGGCCATCTCATCGAGGCGTTGGACGCGCAAAAGGATATTGCGCATCCATTCCCGAGTCCATTGATGAGGCGAACCGCCAGGCTTTATCTTCTCACCCGGATAAATGATTGCCTCAACTTTGATATTAAACTTGGCAAAACGCAACACACATTCACGAGCTAAAGTCTCGTAAATACTTCCACTACTCCCAAATGTGTAATAATGCCAGTTTAGTATCCGCAATCGCCTTCCTTTTCAATTCGTCACAACCAAATCATCCAATTCATTTTGCTTTTCAGTCTTGCCATCTTTGGCGCTTTCCAACCGGCTACCCCTTTTAAATCCATTCATATCCAAGACATATTCAGCAAACTTTTGAGTAGCCGCGCTTACTCCACGTTCACCCCGTCTTGATCTTCCCGACACGGCACGATCACAGAGACCAACTGCCTTGCCACACAGCAGCTTTAATTTCGCGTTATGATAGCGCATCACAGCACTGGCATATTTTTCAATATCAAAAGCCGCCATATATTCAGCCCTGGACATCTTCAACTCAGGAAAAGGCATTGAACGGCCCTCAGCCATAGCTGTCACAAGCAAAGCTTCATGCCGGTTGAATGTCCCATTAACAGGAACAATCGGCTCTTTTGTTCGCGGCTTTTTTGAACCTAAATCATTCGGTATTTCGTCCATTTTGGGCCTCCCAACCCTAATGGAAATCTTTTAATTAGCAGAAGGCGCAGGTGTTGGCGGCACAATTGCCACAAGTGAAAACTCCATGCCAACGGACAAGCCAGCAGCATCAGCAGTATTCACCAAAAAAGGGATAGCTTGTCCAGGCGTAAAGCCAGGATAAGCGCCCAATCGTCCATTTTGCGCTCCACCTATACGGGAAACTACACCATTTACACCTTGGAGTGTTGAACGGCCAACGGCCGGCGTTGGCACAGGAGTAGCCGTTGATTTTGGTGTCAAAGGCACAAGCGTCAATGATGTTTTGCCCGGATTAACCTGATCATCTTGGCTAATGGCTTTAAGATGAAACTTCACCATTTGAAGGAAGGGCATGGCTAATTTCCTTTCTAGTATCTGCCATTAAGCGGCAGGGGTATCGAGCGTGGCGCACCAACGCCAGGCAAAGCTATTTTGGGCTGTTGCAACCTTTTTACTTCGGCTGCAAGACAAATTTCCCAATTGGCAAATGCAACTTTAAGTAAATGATCAGGACACCTTTCGGCCAGAATCTTATCTTCTGGTGTGCAAAGCATATAAACTGGGATAGGAAATGGAACTTGACCTTTGCGCCCCTTATTATCCATTGCAGAAGCACGGCCTATAAATTCAGCTTTGCCAGATAAATCCCAAGCAGGCGGGTATTTTACCTGCACAATCCGGCCATCATCTTCCCAGTTTTCTACTCTGCCAATAGCCATTTTAACTCCACACTCCCGCGCCGTGCCAGATTATCCCAGTTGTCGTCTCAAAGATGGCACGGCGCGGCTCTCCCACCCACTTTGTATTGTAATTGACATAAATTGACATATTTATCTACCATATTGACAATTTTAGCACATCAATGTATAGTAGTCAATAGATAAATGCGCACAACATGTAGAGGGGAAGCGTAAACCATGAAAATTAACCCCATAAAACACCCTTTTTTATCAATATTATTTGTCATTTTATTTGCCAGTACAGTTTATGCGGTAGGTAGAGCAGTTTATAACATTGTGCATTTACAGGTCTTGGAATTTGCTCAAAATGATAATGCAGACCAAACAGCACAAATGACTTGGCAAAGCGATGGATCGGTTGTTTGCACTGGTGTTTATCGTATGGGCGGCAATCTATCCCCAACAGGCACAGGCACAATTACCGCCACAAATTTGATTAACCCACCAGGTGCAATTTCATTTAGTTCAATAGGTTCTGGCGCAAATACTGGCGCAACAATGGTTGTTGGTTCAGGTTCTACTCTTGGCGTTACAGGATCAGGTTCTATTAGTGCCACAACATGCTCTGGTAATTCAGCCACAGCAACAACTGCAACCAATTTTTCTGGTTCTCTTGCCGGCGACGTGACCGGAACTCAAAATGCCACAGTAGTCTCGGCTGTTGGAGGCCAGACGGCGACAAACGTGGCGGCTGGATCAGTTCTAGCCAACGCGGCTACTGCAGCCGACACTCCGGGTGCGATTGTGCTGCGTGACGGCAGCGGAAATTTCGCGGCTGGCAGCGGGACAATCAACAATCTATTACCCGCCCAAACCGGCAATTCCGGCAAGGTTCTCGGCACGAATGGCAGCACAACCTTTTGGACGACAGGAGGAGGCGGCGGAAGCCAGACCCCCTGGACGAGTAATATCAACGGCGCGGGCTACAGTTTGACTGGCGCGTTGAATATAGGCGTTACAGGCGCGATAACCGGAGCAACAATTACCGGCGCGATAGCGGACTCAGGCGGACAGGTTTTTAATGTTAAGACTTTCGGCGCGGTGGGGAATGGAACGCACGATGATACCACGGCGATCAACAATGCCATAACTGGTGCAGCATCAGCCAATGGTGGCATTGTTTATTTCCCCACTGGCCAATACAAAGTCACTTCGCAAATTCTGGTACAATACAATAGCATTCATTTGCGTGGTGAGGGCAGACAAGCATCAATTATTGTTTTTGCTCCTACGGCCAATGGAACCTGCTTATATTTTGAAAATCAAACACCAAACGGGTCTTTAGTTGGTTGTTCGCTTAGTCACATGAGCTTTTGGTGCAGTGATACCACCTATGTAAAAACAGCTATCTCTTTTGGCAATGTTGAAGAATTTATAATCAGCGATATTGACATTGGCCCTTATGGATATAATTGGACGGACACCACTAAATCTACCGTTGGTTTAAGAACTGGCGGGCGTCAAACTATAACTCTGGAAAAGATGATGATTGTGGCGGATAAACCGATAGAAATTAGCCAAAATCCATATCGCGCAGGTTGGTCATATATTGATTTAGACCATACCCATTTTAGTGATATGATATTGCAAAGCACTGACCAGATAACAAATCCAATTATTACAGTTGATACGGGAGTGGTATTGGGCAATATTACTTTTGATGGTTATCAATCATGGGTTTGGGGCGGTGCTGGATTTTATTGGAATGACACCACAGGAACAGCGGGTAATGAATGTTTATCATTTTCTAATGTGCGCCAAGAGGGAACAGCTTTAACTGGTACTCCTGGATGGTTATTTTATATACACCACAATGCCGGTTTGAGCAATGTGATCTTTAAAAATATTTTTGGCGGCATGGATTTGAATGGATTTTATTTCAGGAAATGCACAAATGTTATATTGGATAGTTGTAATTTTACGGACAATAATGCTCTTTCTGCTTTAAATGCCGATTCAACTGTTGGCCCGATTACATTAACGAACTGTTCTTGGCTTGCAGGCGAAACAGCAACACTTACAGGACAAACTCTTTTGGCCAATGGGCCAGCGGTCGGGCCGCTTTATGCGGATGCTTTTTACTCTAATTCCGGCGGATCATACTCGATCAATGGCAATGCGGCAACCGCTAGTGCGGTCGCTTTTTCTGGAATAACGGCTGCAACGAATACCAATGCGCTTGTTGTAGGCAGTAGTGGATCAATAAAAACCACAGGTAATGGGTATATAGGCGGTGGCCCGGGGTCTGGAAATGTGCAACTAGGATCGGCTGCAGGATTAGCAAATACCGGCTTGCCAAGCTGGAATCTCATGGCTGGATATTATGCTGGCGGAAGTATGGCGGGAACTGGCGACAATTATAATGTTTGGCTAGGTACTCAAGCAGGCCAGTATGCAAATGGCAGCGCAAATGGACAATCAGTTGGTATAGGCGGAAATGCTCTCATAAATCAAACCACAGGTAGCTTTAATGTGGGGATAGGTGCAGGTTGCACTTTAAATGCTGCCACAGATTCAAATGAGATTGTCATAGGACAGGGTGCAACAGGTGCAGGGCCGTATAAAGCTGTTTTAGGTAACGCATCTACCACAGACGTTTATTTCGGCAGTGCCAGCGGCCTAGCATCTCTGCACGGCTTCTTGCCCTTTAATGACGTAGCTTCGGGAACGCTTACCAACGCGGCATTGCTTGTGGGCGCAAGCGGATCAATAGCCCCAACTGGCACCGGAAATGTGACGGCTAATATCTTAGCAGCATCTAACACTATAAATGGTGTGTCTTATTCTTGGACTGGTTCGCAGGGTGCGACCAACTCTGTTCTTAAGAATGACGGCTCAGGTAATTTGTCTTGGTATGTGGGCGCAGTCGGCCCAACCGGCCCAACTGGCCCGACTGGTGCAACAGGCGCCTCTGGTTCTGTTTCTGGTGCAAATTATCCGCTATCCATATCCGGCAGCAACGTTGCTTTCAGTAATTACATGAGCAGAACATTCATTGATAATGGGGCGATGAATATTGCTCAACGAGGAGCATCGGGGTCATTGGTTGCTAATACCGGGGCTATTGCTTATGCAATGGATCGTTGGGCCTTTTATGGCGATGCAAGCAGCGGTAATCCTGCCTGTGCATGGGCACAAGTGGCTATGACAGGCAGCACTGGCCCATTCAAATGGGCGGGAAGTTTAAACGCCTATCGGATTTCGGGCACAGGTAATCTGACAGGCATAGAATATCATCAGCGCATTGAATCAACTTTCATCCAAAAGGCAAATGGACAGGCACTTTATCTTTCTGCTTGGTTATATAATAATTCTGGTGCGACCATTGCGCCAACTTTATATTTGTATTCGCCAACTGCGGCAGATAATTATTCCGGTTCAACCACTCTTTTCAGCAATCAGACATTCTACGCTATTAACTTTACAGGTGCTTCCGCATTTTTAAATGGCACATGGACTCAAATCGGCTATCCAATATCACCAGCAGTTGGCAGTATTGTTAATGGCTTATGGTTTAATATTCACATACCCACTACTATGGGAACAACCGGAAACATTTCTTTGACCCAAGCCCAGCTAGAACTTGGCACGGCGGCGACGAATTTTGAAGTGCTTCCGCCCGCGATTGATTTGATCCGCTGCTTGCGGCGGCATTGGCGTCCGACAAATTCTTCGACACCATATATAGGCCCAGGTTATAGCCGCTCAACAAGTAACTTCTATGCCTATGTTCAATTCCCTGTGACCATGGCCTCGGCACCGACTATTACGACATCCACTGGTGGAACTGGGGACTTCCAGGTCTATGGCGGCACAGGCACTTACAGCGCTCAACATAATGCGAGTTATGATTATGCAAGCACTTTTGGCTCTCAGCTAGGATTTTCCAATACAGGAGCATGGACAGTAGGCTTGCCTGGGAATGTGCAGTTTCAAGCATCATCGGCATACATAGATTTCTCATGTGACTTGTGAGGTGATACATGCGTTGGATTTCATGGATAATAATTCTATCGGCATCAAGTTGGGGTGCAACTTACACACCAAACTATAATGATCTTGGTGTGCTGGCATCCGTGCAGATCAGCAATCTGACAGTGCCTCTTGACGCTGGCAACAAAGAATGTCAAGCCTGGCTGACTTGGATGCAGGCCAATGATGCGACTTATCAAACATGGACGGCGGCGAATCCGGGGTCAACACCAACACAGCTTTTGGCCGAAGCTATAACTTGCATCACCACAGAGCAGCCGTGGCATCCGTGGGGCAGCATGGTGTTGTCCGCATACCAAGCGCAAGTAATCGCATCCTTCAAACAGCAGTTCGAAGCTTACATCCAGACGTATTACACCCAGCTTGATTTGCAGGCGCTGGAGCATTTGCTGGGAGTGGCACGGGCCAATGGAAATACTTCGGCGGTCACGAGCATCGAGGCGGTATTCACCTGGTGGGGCCAGGCTTACGCACTCTACAATGCTGGATGCAATAGCGTCAAGGCTTGCGCTCTCCCCCAGCAAGTGGCCAACGTGGGCTTGGTATTCACGAGTCTTACGCCGCCAACTCTGACGGTGCAGCAAGCGATAACAGCGGTGGGGTCATGGTGAGACGAGCAATACTAATTCTAGCTCTGCTTTCCCCAGGAGTGTGGGCGTCAGTAGCCAACTTCCCGCAGGGCTGGAATCGCTCCTGTCCGATAACGATTTCTTATACTCTGCTTAGTGGCGGTGCAAATAACTTAAGCAATTTTCCCGTCTTGATTTCATACAATTCAGTAAGCACAGAGCATAGTTTACCTAGTGAATTGATGAACGGAACTTATGGACAATCAGGCGGCCAAGACATACGCTTTAGTTTAGATTCAGCGGGCGCAACTCCGCTCAATGCTGATATCCAAGTATTTCAGCAGAACGCCACGCTGGCCAGCGCTCATGCCGTGATATGGGTTAAGATTCCAACTCTGTCTTATACTGCGAATACGACAATTTATGTTTGGTACAGCAATATTTTTGCGACTACTCCATTAGCAACAGACTCTAATTTTGGCTCCAATGGCGTTTGGCCAACCTGCTATGCGGTTTGGCACCTATCAGATACCGGAACCACGATAACTGATGCTACTGGAAATGGCAATGTTGGAACGCTTGTGGGCACAGGAGCGCAGACAACATCAACACCTTTTAGATATGGCCTTACCTTTAATGGCAGCAATCAGTATGTTAATTGTGGTAATTCCGTGTCTCTGGGAACAGGATACTCGGTTGAAGCATGGGTAAATACTAATGCATCAACATCAGGACAGTGTGCTGTTTCATATCGGAGCACAGCTTCCGGCACACCCATAGCCTTTCAAGAAGACAATGGAGGTTCAAGCAACCATTGGAGATGTATCGTTGAAGATAGTGCTGGCAATACCGCCACAGCAACCCAAAGTGTAGCACCATCAACTAACACCTGGTATTATACAACCCTCATTAGAAATGCTAATTCCGTTACAAATGTCTTTGTTACAACAACTGTCGCGGCCTCTCCTTCCCCTGGCAATTTTGGCAGCATAGCCAACAACTCCCTATTCATCGGAGCGGTGAATAATGGCGGTTCTTATGGGAATTATTGGAGCGGAACATTATCAGAAATCAGAGTATACACAACCGCTAAAAACGCCACATGGTTGATTGGTGAAAACAATCTCGGCACAGCACCAGGCTCTTCCATCACCTGTGGCACCGCTGCACCAACAAACTTCGACAAAGTTGGGAGGGCGATTCTGATAAAATGATGAACCTCATTCAAGGCATAATAATCGGCTTCGTGATTGGTTACTGTTGCGGATTGCAAACAAAACCATCAGTGCCTTATCGTCCAGCCTATGAATGGCCGTCATCCTCAATGGGTGCTATAGGTCAAACCGGGCCAAATGTACCTTATTGTTGGCCTAATACTGGTGCAATAGTGCAACCAGAAACAAGTGGCCCGGGCCCCGTTGGCGTTTATGGAGCACAGAAATGAAACACTTTGCCTTCGCCATAATATTGATCGGCTCCTTAGCCTATATCCCCAGCTTCCAGGGTATATTTTTCCTTGATGATTTTCGCAGCATCAACCCAGAGGCGTTGGGCACAGCCAAAGACGCACTGACAAAAGGTTACTTCCCGCTCACCCACGGCAGGCCGCTCTTGATGCTCTCATTCTGGGCAAACTACAAGATTTCCGGAATGAATATTTGGTCTTACCACGTTGTCAATCTGCTCATTCATTTGTGTGCGGGCTTGGTCTTGTTTGGCATCATCCGGCGCACATTAAAGCTGGTAGATTACGCGGAAGGAGAATCGAAATGGCTGGCGTTCCTCAGCGCGATGATGTGGACGGTACACCCATTGAATACGCAAGCCGTGAGCTATATCGTGCAACGTGGCGAGTCGTTAATGGGCTTGCTTTTCCTGCTGACAGTGTACTTCCTGATTCTGGGCGCAATGTCCATGAAGAAGGTCTGGTTGTTTATGGCAATCTGTATGTGCGGGCTGGCAATGACAACAAAAGAGGTTGCGATTACGCTCCCGTTTATGGTGTTGTTGTACGATAGGACGTTTCTTGGAGGCGCGCTGCGGACTTTCAAAGGCGCATTGGTTCGGCGCTGGTGGTTCTACGCCACCTTGCTCGCCACCTGCGCTTGGCCGATCTACGTGTGCTGCTCGACGCCAGCGGCCTATGGTTCGGGTTTTACCGGCGCTTGCGGCATAACGACCTGGCAGTATGCGGCCACAGAGCCAGGTGTGCTCCTGCACTATTTGCGGATGGTTGTCCTGCCTTTCGGCCAGTGCTTTGACCCCAACTGGCAGCTTACTGGCTGGGGCTGGCAGGCATGGGCGATCGGCGCGATGGTGCTGGCGACAGTTCTATTGCTGTGGAAACGACCGGCGGCAGGCTTTTTGGGCGCATGGTTCTTTGGCATTCTCTCCGTAACCAGTTCAGTCTACGTGACCCTCGACCCATGTTTTGAACATCGGATGTATCTGCCTCTCGCCGCTGTCATCGTGGCGCTCGTGCTGGCAGCATACTGTTTTTGGCGGCATTTTGCCTTACAGCTTACCCCAGATTACGAGGCCAAGTGGCGGTTGGCAGGCACACATGGAATGCTGGCGATCATAATGTTGCTAGCATTTTGCACGTGGAACCGGCTGGGCATCTATAGTAACGAACTTGATCTTTATTTTGATTGCGTCAAGGGCGCACCGTGGAGTGCAAGAGCGCACAATAACCTTGGCCTCGCCATGATGCACACCGGCCACCTGCCGGATGCCGAAAATGAGTTGCATGAATCCCTCAAATGTGACCCCAATTATCCATTCGCACTCATCAACATGGGCAATGTTTTGATAGCCCAAAACAAGGCAACTCCATGGGCGTTAAACAATGACCTCGGCCTCAAGCTGCTCTCGCAAGGCCACGTAGTCGACGCTTTCAATCTGTTCATT
>Ga0187874_10003255_pt1 | contig 11553 bp, 14 predicted proteins | sample June2016WEW_16_1_3_FD_132993 | JGI IMG/M metagenome (GOLD analysis project Ga0187874, IMG submission 132993) | Peatland microbial communities from SPRUCE experiment site at the Marcell Experimental Forest, Minnesota, USA - June2016WEW_16_150 | ecosystem: Environmental > Terrestrial > Soil >... | reverse complement strand
TTTGCTTCGGGTTTTAGGATTGTAAGTCTTAACTTTGCTGTTCCGTTTAGAGCCCATGCCCAAATTTATTGAGCATTTTTTTATTTAAACCTTTCAAAAATAACAAGTAAAAGAGACCGCATTCACGCAGCATCAGAATTGCTCTCTTAGAGAAGGCAATCATTGGAAACAAGCCTTGAAGTTCTCAGTATGATTTTTATGTGCGTTTCGGTCTTAGTCGTATGCTGAAAATTTGTTAAAGGTGCAAATTCTGGCAAAGTTGAATCATGATGACAGAAAGTGAATATAGCGTGCATTTTGACTTTGATAAAATCAAAGCTGAAACAGAAAAACTCCAAGGGGCCAGTAAGGAGACAATTGATAAAATCGATCTTTTCTTGGATTCACTTAAAGAAACCACGGCGAGAGTTGAGCCTACCCTCAGTAAAGAAACTAACAATGAACGCGAGCTTTGGGAGGATTACAAGCAGTTGCAGAGAGAAAAACTGGCTGTTCTAGATTTGTCTCACGAATGGGATTATGTTGGTGAAGAAATTAAGCAATCAAATCCCAGATTGGATTTCTTGGTCCGGGATGCGATTGAGGAGCTGAATGATCATATTGGAGTTCTAGCAGAATCGCACCGAGCACACATTGATATTCTTGAAATTTATAATACTCGTAAAATTGAAGTTTTAGCCCTTGTCGTAACAGTCGTAATCTCGTACATTGCCGTGTGGGAATTCACTGTTAGGGATCTGTTGGTGAGCTTTGTGTTTCCTTACGGTTTGAGCCCTCGCTTAAATTACGTGATAGTAATTCTTACTCTTCTGCCAGTTTTCGTAACGGTCGCGTGGGCTTGGGTCAGACGCAAAAGCTACTTCTAAAACTTTGGATACTCAAATCGTCGAGGGTTTAAAGCAGTATCGGGGCCACTGCGGCCATTGCTGCGTTGCAGTGCAGGAGCCGAAATCCACTGTTAACTCCATCCCTATTTTCAGCTGTTCCTGCGTGATGCCGTTGATCATGCCTGGGATCTTCAAGCCGTCTTCAAGCTGGACAATGCCTACTGCGTAGGGTGTTAGCGCACGGAACTGTTCGGGTGCGACGTTTATGACTGTGTATGTGAGCAATTTGCCTTTCCCCGAGATTTTGACCCATTCAAATTCTTGTGAGAGACAGTTGTCACATAGAGGTCTAGGCGGCAAATGGATTTTTCCGCACTTGAGGCATTTTCCCGCCATCAACTTGTCCTGCTGCAGGAACTTGTAAAATTGTTCAATTGAAAAGGGTTCTTGCGAGCTCATTTTTAATCTCTCCTGTAAATGTGCACGGCCGCCGTTGCGCCAGATCCGCCAACATTGTGTGTTAAACCTATCTTGGCATCCTTCACTTGACGTTTTCCAGCTCGATCTGTAAGCTGCAGGTAAACCTCGTAGGCTTGCGCGGTTCCAGTAGCGCCGACAGGGTGTCCTTTAGCTTTTAAGCCCCCGCTAGTGTTAACTGGAATTCGCCCGCCAAGGCATGTTTCGCCGCTTTCTACCATTTTGCCGCTTCCGCCAACTGCACAGAACCCGAGATCTTCGTAAGCCATAAGTTCCGCAAACGTGAAACAATCATGAATTTCAGCCAGATTAATGTCCCGTGGATTTACGTCAGCCATTTCATAAGCCGTCTTCGCAGCCAATTTGGTCGCATTCAGCGACGTTAAGCTTTGGCGTTGATACAAGCCGATGGTGTCTGTTGCTTGTCCGCTGCCCACGATATGTACGGGCGCATCGGTGTACTTATTGGCTAATTCGGGTCGTGTTATGATTACGCAGCTTGCGCCGTCAGTAATCAAGGAACAATCATAGAGTTTAAGCGGCCAAGCGACGTATCGTGAGGACATGGCGGCCTGCAATGTGATTTCTTTTTGCATGTGAGCAGTCGCCATCATCGCGTATAATCCTGGGAAAGTGATACCGTGCCATTGTTCAAATGGGTAATCTGAAGCCATAGCCAGATACTCAGTTACCTCTACAGTAGTGCGATGAGTCATCTTCTCGACCCCGCCGACCAAGACCACGTCAGCAAGCCCGGACATCGCAGCGTATATTCCCGAACGCAACGCAGCACCTGAAGAAGCACAAGCAGACTCCGTGCGCGTTGCAGCAACTCCCGTTAGCCCTGCCCAGTCCGCGACAGCTGCTCCCATGTGACCCTGATGCTCATAAGCTTCACCCATTTGCCCGATGAACATGGCTTTGATGTCTCTTTTCGGGTCAAGCTTGGGACAACTACTGAACGCTTCTTTTGCAGCTTCTGCAAAGATCTCTCTTGCCAGTAAACCATCACGCTTGCCGAACTTGGACATTCCAGCGCTTATGATGCTAACAAGCGGCTTCCCATTCAAACCCAAAGTTCCCTCTTAGATGCAATAAACAGTTGCCGAGCTAAATAAAAACTATGCAAATGAACCTCGAGAAACCACAAAAAACCGATACAAATCATCAGTCAGTTCTTTATTTCTAAAGTCCTGTAACATAAATTCTCAAGGCCAAAATAGGCATAACCACAATTGCCCCGAAGAGAACAGCGGTCAAAGTCATAACCCTAAGTGCCCTGTGAATGTGTTCAGGCGTTATGCCATGGTCGTCACCAAGCGCGTAATGCCCGGGCTTCTCAAGCTGAGTACTAAGTGCACCAGCCATTGCTGAAATAGTCCACCCTGCATTTAGACTGACGGTTTTAGCCTTGTCCCTCTGCAATATGCGCAGTGATTCTCGCCAGTTCTCACGGAGCAAGTAGGAGGCAACAACCATAAGGTAAGCTGTTAACCTAGCTGGAATGTAGTTGGTTACGGTGTCGAGGTTTGCACTGAACCATCCGATGTTCCTGTTTTCCTCGTTCTTGTAGCCCACCATTGAGTCCAACGTGTTAACAACACGGTAGGCAAAGGCGCCTGCGACGCCGAATATTGCGAAGAAGAAGAACGGCGCGGTTATCCCGTCGGTGGTGCTTTCCGCGATGGATTCGACTGCGGCTGAGGTAATTTGTCTCTCGTTTAGCGTGTTCGGGTCTCTGCGGACGATGTAGGGTAGCCATTTTCGGGCTTCGGCCAAATCATTCTGTTTCAATGCTTTTGCAATTGGCTTGGTGTACTGGCCCATCCCTTTCACTGCAAATGTAGCCTTGAACAGAACTGCACCGACTATTATGTAGGGGATATCTCCGAATAATTGCCTAATAAAAAATAGCAATACGAAAACAGGCAAAGCGACAATAACCATGACTGCTATGGCCAATAGTGAGCCGTTTGCTTTCTCCATTCGCGGGTTAGAGCTTTTCAGCTTAGGTTTCAGGTACCCGATGATTTTGCCTATCCCGATGGTAGGGTGAATCCTGTCAGGGTACTCGCCGAATACCATGTCAATCAGAAGGGCTAAGATGAAAATCAGCGCGGAATCCACAAGAAGGGTTAGGTCAAAAGAAAACATGGTTTAGCAATCAAACCCATTCATTGTTAATTCTTCACTGTCCGCTTTAAAGCTTCAATCAAATGTTCATTCTCAGAGTGGGTTTTGACTGCTACGCGGACATAATATTGGTCTATTCCACGGAAAGATGTACAGTCGCGAACCAAAATACGTTGAGTAAGCAACCTACCTGCAATTTCAGTCGCAGTTAAACCCGTCTTGCGGACGTCGATGAAGAAAAAGTTCGCGTCGGCTGGGTAAACCTTGAACGAGTTGAATTTGTCCAACTCAGCCAAAAGCTGCGTTTTCTCTTTTTTGACAAGTTCGCGAGTCACCCTCAGGTGTTCCTCATCTTTGAGTGCTGCGACAGCAGCAGCCTGAGCTAAACAATTAACGTTCCAAGGAATCTTCGCGCATGAAATCACGTTGACGATTTCTTCGCTGGCGATGCCGTAGCCAATACGTAAACCAGTTAACCCGAAAATTTTCGTGAACGACCGAAGAATGAACAGGTTGGGGTAACGTTTGATTTTGCCTATCAGCGATAAGGCTTCTCCGTTTTCTACAAACTCCAAAAAGTCCTCGTCGAGAAAAACAAGCGTGTCCTGCGCCATTGCCTTTTCAACTATTTCAGTCAGGGTTTGGTTTGGGATTAAAATGCTTGTCGGGTTATTCGGGTTGCATAAGAAAACAATCTTGGCACCAACCATTTCACGAATAAAAGCTTCGGCTTCTACATTGAAGTTCTTGTCAAGCTTGACGAATTTCGCTGTTTCCCCAGTTTTCCTAACCGCGCTCTCATATTCGCCAAATGTCGGCGCAGGAATCAGGGCTACTTCGCCCTTTCTCAGAAATGCCTCGGCGAAGAGGTACATGAGTTCCGTGGAGCCGTTTCCGACAACAACGTTATTTTTGCTGATTCCGCTGAAGTGACCTGCGATAGCTTGCCGAAGCTCGTTAGAGTTTGAGTCTGGGTAAGCTGGAATTTCGGAGAACCTTTTTTTTGCCGCTTCAAGCGCTTTTTTGGATGACCCCAGAGGGTTCACGTTTGAACTGAAGTCCAAAATTTCCTCTCGCTTCAGCCCGCTTTTGCCAGCTGCATCCAAAACCTCGCCGCCGTGAACGCATGGCTTGAGGTTTTTTATGTTGTCTCTGACCAGGTTTTCAACAGGCTTCATCGGGGTTCAATCCTTCAGTCAATCAGGGCTGAAATGCGTAGGTTTCTCTTTGACGTAAATCATATAAATGTTTGGTTGGCGCATGACAAGTCAATGCGGAGGATTCAGATTTTGCCACATCTAAAGAGGAAAGGTGAACGAATGGAAATTGCCACATATTAGCTTGACTTAGGTTAGTATACAAAAGCTTTTTTGGTCGGCGAGGGAAGAATAAATAGGAAGGTTTTGGCTCATGAGCGATAAACTGGATAAACATGACTTGGATTTGCTAAAGGAAATGGTCAAGGAAAAGAAGCGTGGCGAGCCTGTGGAGGAAGTTCTCTCCGTATTTTGCGAGCGTCAAGGAATTTCTATGGATGCGTGTCGCGAATGCTACAAGGAGCTGGTTGAAAAGGGCGAGATAAAAGAGAAATAACGTTTAAGTTTTAAACCTTCAATAGCTAAGCGGGTCTCAAATTGAACGAACTTGTATTCGTAGGCTTAGGGTTAAACGACGAAAAAGGCGTCAGCGTCAACGGTTTAGAAGAAACCAAAAGCGCAGATACCGTTTTTATCGAGCTCTATACGAGCCTAATGCCTGACTTTAGCCTTCGACGCTTTGAATCTTTGTGCGGCAAACATATCTGTGTTGTTTCAAGGAATGAACTTGAAGAAGAAAACGGAACATCGATTCTGCAAGCCGCTGAGAAAGGCAAAACGGTGTTTCTTGTTCCAGGCGACCCTTTCATCGCTACGACACACGTCACGCTGAGAATTAATGCAGAGAAAAAGGGGGTAAAAACTCGCATTGTTCACGGTGCATCAATAATTTCGGCGATTGTAAGCCTGTCAGGGTTGCATAATTACAAATTCGGAAAAACCGTCACCGTTCCTTTCCAGGAAAACTTCTCCGCCACACCTTACCACGTTATTTCCCAGAACAAAAAGTCTGGTTTGCATACGCTTTGCCTTTTGGATTTGAAAGCCCCTGAAAAGCAGTTCCTAAGCGTCAAGCAAGCCATCGGGTTGCTTTCGGAGGTTGAAAAGAAAAAGAAGGAGGGCATAGTTACGCCGGATGCTGTTGCGGTCGGGATAGCTCGGGCGGGAAGCAAAAACCCAACTTTAAAGGCAGATTTCGCGAAGAACATTATGGATTTTGATTTCGGTGAGCCACCCTATAGTTTGATTTTTCCGGGAGATATGCATTTTATGGAAGTTGAAGCCTTAATCGCTTTTGCAGGTGCCCCAGCAGAGTTCAGGAGGCTTGCTAAGTGAGTTTAAAGTCTCTTACAACGAAGTACATTGAATCTGCCGAAAAAGTTCTAAAAGACTTGGAGCAGACAAAAGTAGCTATAACTGTTCCAGAGGCGGATGTGGTTAAGGTTCTGAATTGGGCAAGTGACTACTTGGAGGACGCAAAGTATTATAAGGCTCAAGGAAAATTGGAAACCAGCTTGACCTCGGTAGCCTACTGTGAAGGGCTACTTGACGCATTACGATTATTGAGAGGTGTGAAATTCGAATGGCCAACCGTAAAAGAAAGAAAAAAACTGTCTTAGCATCAGGCGTGTTCGACTTACTTCATCTGGGTCACGTGAGGTTTTTAGAGGAAGCCAAGAAAGCAGGTGGAAAAGACGCTCAGTTGATCGTTGTTATTGCAAGGGATAGCACGGTTGAGAAATCTAAAGGTGGAAAACCTATAATGCCTGAGAATGAACGCTGCTTGTTGGTTGAGTCTCTCAAGGTGGTTGATAAGGCGGTGCTTGGTTACGAGAACCTTGACATCGGCGAAATCATTGAGAACCTTAAGCCGGACGTAATTGCTTTAGGATACGACCAAGACGATGTGATGAAGCAAGTTCAAGACTACGTGAATAAGAACAAGTTGAAGGTGAAAGTTGCGAGAATCGGCAAGTTTGGAGAGGATAGTTTAGATAGCTCATCAAAGATTAAAAAAGAAATAATCGACAAACGCCCGCGCCTCAGCTACGCGCAGAGCAAATTTGGTTAACCCGATGAATAGCGAGAAGTACAAGCCGACATACGTCCTCATAGCCCTTAACGCGGCAATTTACATTTACACTTCTATAGTCGGCGGGAACGCGTTGACTACAAACTTGGCAGCCATCCCGCCCCTATACCAATGGAATTTTGAAGTTTTACACGGATGGTACTTCCAGCTTTTCACGTCCATGTTTATCCACGCATCAATACCGCACATAGTCGGCAACATGCTTTTCCTTTTCATCTTCGGTTTAAGAGCTGAAGAAATGTTTTCACTCCCCGAATATCTGGGAATCTATCTTGTAGGTGGCCTCGTCGGCAACGTTTTTACCTTGGCGTTTGGACCAGATTTTCTTTCAGTGGGAGCTTCCGGCGCAATCTTCGCTCTTTTCGGTGCATGCGTCATTTACGAAAAGCGTTCTGTTCGTCAATCTATAGTTGGAGCACTCGTTTACGCGTTCTTCCTGCTGCTTATGAGCGGATTAAGCACTGGAGTAAACGATTTGGCTCACCTCGGCGGCTTAGGCTTCGGTCTTCTATTTGGTTACTGGATAGCAACAACACGCAAACCGCTCCAGGAATACTCCGTCAAGTACAAGCATCCTCTTTACCCGTTTTAGCCTACGTGGCAATGTAGATTTCCACTTTTACTTTGTTGCCATCTTTGAGATTCAACTGTTTTCTCAAGCAAACAGGCGCTATGATTTCCAGAACTGAGACATCGTAATGGCTCCGCAACGCTGTAACAAGGGCTCCTTTGACCTTGTTGTCTATCACCGCAGGGTAACACTTCACCAAACCGAAAGAACGGTCTTCATTCTTGAAACCTGTGACCTCAACGGCTGGGTATGCTTCCAGTTCCATGCGGGTTTTAATGTCATAGTCCGCCGTCAGCTTAAGGTTTAGAGTGCCGGGGTAAGGGTCAAAACCTAGCTTTTCAGCAAACTGTTTCCGATAATGCTCTTTGGAAATGTAGTATGCGCCTTCCCCCAGCCCAGTAAAGACGGTTCCTTCCAAGGTTACGGATGGCGGGTAGGTTTTTTCGACCAAAAACTTTAGGCTGGAATAAAGCTTCAATAACTCCTTGGCTCCCTCCTCTTCGATTCTGATCAAGCTGCCTTCTGGAGTAATGTTGCGTTGGATCCAACCTTTACGCTCCAGATCAATGAGGTAACGTGACGCTGTCTGCTGAGAAAACCCAAGCTTTCCCGCTAAGTATTCGGTCGAGATTTTGGCGGTTCGACGGTAGGCACCCATCTCAGCAAGTTTCAGAAGCATGTAGAGGTGCTGCCAATCCTGCTTTTCACTCAAAGCTGTGTTCTCCGGCGGATTAGAAAGTAAGTGATAAGGTTATTTAAGCGCCTCGAAACTCTCAGCCATCAAAGGCCGTAAAATTGTGAAAACCTAAAATCTATGCAAAAGATAATTTACCTAGCCGAGTTTTGCGGAAAAATGGAGAGAAACCTTGAACGTTTTTGACAAGATGGGTATTTACTGGGCGGAGATGGCTGATCAAAACCCAACGCACAGGCAGGTAGAATTCCTAAAGAACACTTTAAAGTCGCAGGGGCCGATTTTAGACCTTGCTTGCGGAACGGGAAGGCACATAATTCCTCTTAGCGAAAAATACAGCGTTGTCGGGGTGGACATCTCGCCAAATCTTCTCAAAATAGCAAAAAACCGACTAAGCAGGATCCAACTAGTGAGAGCTGACATGCGAAGTTTACCCTTTAAGCCTGAAGCGTTCGCCGCCGCTATAAGCATGGATACAAGCTTTGGTTATTTGCACTCATTGAAAGGAGACATGCAAAGTCTTAAAGAACTTCAGGGAACGATAAAACCGAATGGATTGTTAATTGTTGACGTTTTTAATCGAGAACACTTATTGCAAAAATACTCTGCCAAAAACAATGTCAGTTTTAGACGAACGGAATATCCGAGTTTCTTTCTTTTGCAGCAGCGAACCATCGACAAAAACGGCGCAAAACTGCACGACTTATGGAAGGTTTGTGACAAAACTAACGGGAAAACAAGGATTTTTAGGCATGTTGTACGTTTGTTCCAACTCAAGGGCTTGCAAGATTTGTTGCAGAAGACTGGTTTTGTGATTAAGCAGGTTAATGGAGATTATGAAGGGCAACAGTTTAGCCCTGACTCTAACAGGCTTATCTTGGTTGCACGTAAGAAAATTAATTATTTCGTCGAGAATTAACTGGTTAGGAAAGGGTTAACCCTTTTTTCTTCGCCTATCATCGATGTTGGTCCGTGACCGGGGTAAATTAGCAAGTATTCTGCCAAACTCTGCAGTTTTTGCAAAGACAGCTGCATTTCGCTGTCGGAACCACCTGGAAAATCGGTCCTTCCAATCCCTCCTGCAAACAAGGTGTCACCAGTGAAAACTAGTCGTTCACCGAGAAGGCAGATACTTCCAGGCGTGTGCCCAGGAGTGTGTATGACCGTTAGGGACGACTCGGTGCCGACCTCGATTAAGCTACCTTCATTCAGTAGGACGGTTGCGGGATAATTCTTGTTTTCTAAGACCGCCAGTGAAGCCGCATCCAAGTGGTGAATGCAGATGGGAACGTTGTATTTCTCTTGAAATATGGCGTCGCCGTTTATATGATCTGAGTGCCCATGTGTGTTCACAATCAGCTTCACGTTCAAGCCCGCTTGCTCTACGTAATCGAAGATCTGGTCGGCTTCTATAATAAGGTCCAACCCTGGGTCGATCACGATTGCGTCTTTCGTCTGTCGGGAGCTGACGACATAGCAGTTTGTTGATAAGCCGCCAACAGTGAACGTCTCAATAAGCATTGAAATCAACAATTCGAGTAATGCAAAAAGCCGAAATAAACCATTTGCTTAAGACCAAACATTAAGCAGCAAATACCCCGTTAAACCGATATCCTTACGAAAATGTAAGAAAAGCGTAGTTTGTGTTAACTTGACAGACAGAATAAAAAATTAATTAGGACAACGCTTGGCCATTCTTAAGCGTCGAAGCCTGCTTGAAAGCCAGTGATTCTTATGGTGCTACTACATTTGCCGCATGAGATAACTAACTCTGCAAGTTCATCGTTCATGACTTTTGTATCTACGATTTTGTAGTTGGATTCGGACTCGTCATCGGGCGAAATCATTGTTCCACACTTGGGGCATGCGAAAGCGCCGTCTCCCTCGATGGCAAATAGGTTTATGACGTAGGCGCAACCCTTTTTCTCAGGCTTTTTCATCATCATTTTTTTCCACTCTGTTTTGCTTTTTTTCTCTGTGTTTCTTTTTCTTTGTTTTTCTTAATTAACGGTTATGAATTTCTAGTCTGTATACAGGATACTTTTAAAATTTTACCCAAATGAAGGGATAATAAGGGGGCGCCTCCGCTGCTTAGCCAGTCTGCTTCACTTTTTCTTGCTCAAATTTCTCGGGGGAAATGTAGTCGCCATATTTGTTTTTGGCTTCGAGTAAGCGTTGACGCTGCAGATACAGGATACCGAATAGTTCCAGCGGGGTGTCAGTGACGTTTTCTTGGTAGAAACGTGAGACACGTTCAATCTTCGCCAAGTTTTCTGGGACACGGATGGTGAACTGCTTGATGTAATCTTCTTTTGGATAGTTTTTGTTCAGCACCTGTTTGAACAACCTGTGTAAATCCTCATATTTGGGTATGTAGCCAGTTGGAGTTTCTAAGGCGCCAACTTCGTCGTGTACCCTGAGCTCCATCCATTTTATCCAAACATGTTTATCCTGCGTACCATTCAGGTATTTGCCGTTCCCGACTTCTCTGAGGAAATAGTTGACTCCGAAGATTACCGGCCGCTTCTTGAGTTTGCGCCCGAAATCCAAGTTATTATGAACGTTTTTTCCAAGCGGGATGGAAATGAAGTCCTGTATGCTCATCATATTGATTTCTGGAACGCCTTCTTTGCCAACTGTTGCGAAAGTAGTTACCGTTTCAAGCGAGGCTCCGTAGGCGATGATGCCGTGTTCCCAGCTGAAACTCTGCTGTACAGGTACGTAAGCCTTGTAGTCACGTCCACCATACATTATTCCGCCGACTTCGATGCCCATCGGATTGTGAAGCTCAGGGTCGCAGTTCTTTAATGCACTGAGCGCCAGTGTGTAACGTGCGTTTTTGTTGGCTGGCGGAATATCGTTGCCAGTCTCATCTTTTTTGCCGTCAAACCATGCGCCAGTGTAGTTGCAACCATCTTTGGGAAGCTCTCGTCCCATGCCTAGCCAGTATGGTTTGCCATCCTTAACTAGCACGTTTGAAAAGATAATTTCACCGGGGTAAGTCAGCAGCTGATAGATCAAGGCGTCATCCTTTGGATTCACATCTTGTATGATTCCGAAAATGCCTGACTCAACGTTAACCGCGTGAGCAGCAGCGTCTATATCCCTGATATACGCGATATCGTCACCAAGAATTGTTTCTCCCGGAAGCATAGCGGTCGATGTTTTACCGCAAGCACTCGGGAACGCTCCTGCAAAGAAAGTTTTGCGCCCTCCGGGACCGAACACGCCCATGAGCAGCATGTGTTCTGCCAGCCATCCTTCGCTGCTTGCTTTGCGGATGGCTAGTCGGAAAGCCAGTTTTTTGAAGCCGACAGAGTTGCCAGCGTACTGGGTGTTTACGCTGTAGATGGTGTTGTCCATGTTATCGATGTAGACGCATTTCTTGTCGTGATCAACGCTAATCATGTCGCCATTCAGTTTTCCTGCCGAGTGAACAACACGTAGGAAATCGCTTTTTGGCCCTGCCTTAACAAACTGATCGTACCCTGACCGGTAAAGAAGGCTTTCAGAATGCGCGACGTACCATGAGTCGGTGCATTGTACACCGAGAATTGTGAAGATTGAATCTTGGGGTCCGAGGCATATGAATCGGACTATCATCGTTTTTCCCTGCATGGAATCGCGCAGTAGAGATCTGACCTCCGCTAATCCTTCTTGGC
>Ga0187874_10003253_pt1 | contig 11560 bp, 4 predicted proteins | sample June2016WEW_16_1_3_FD_132993 | JGI IMG/M metagenome (GOLD analysis project Ga0187874, IMG submission 132993) | Peatland microbial communities from SPRUCE experiment site at the Marcell Experimental Forest, Minnesota, USA - June2016WEW_16_150 | ecosystem: Environmental > Terrestrial > Soil >... | reverse complement strand
GGCGCCCATTGGCTATTCGGATGCCCAAGGCATCGCCTTCCACCGCCAAGTGCTCTCGAAACTTGAAGCCCTGCCTGGGGCTGAGTCGGTGACCCTGGCGGATTTCTCCCCGCTTAACTTTACCATTCACTCGGACATTGTCCAAGTCGATGGTTACGTTCCCCAGCGCGGCGAATCGATGGAAATCGATCGTGCCAACGTCGGTCCGAATTACTTTCGGACTATGCGGACTCCAATTGTTGCGGGGCGTGAATTTACCGCACAGGATGGCGAGAAGTCGCAGCCGGTGGCCATCGTCAATCAGGCGTTCTGTGACCGTTACTGGCCGCGTCAGGACCCACTCGGCAAGAGGGTCCATGTCTGGGGCCAGTGGAATACAGTGGTCGGCGTGGCTCGCAACGGTAAGTACCGCCGCTTGGTTTATGCTCCGGAGCCGGTGGTTTTTCTGCCTCTGTTCCAGGATTACATCGATCTGGTGATGATTCACGCGCGGGTTTCGGGCAATCCGCAGGCTTACGCCGCGGCGGAAGAAAGAACCGTTCATGAACTCAACGCCGATTTGCCGGTGTTCGGCGTCACGACCCTAAAGTCCAGTATGCAAATGGGTAGCATCTTCGAACGGGTCGCTGGAACCTTCGCGGGCGCCTTTGGACTACTCGCTATGATTCTCGCGGCCGTAGGTATCTACGGAGTGATCGCTTACACGACGCGCCAGCGCACCCATGAGATTGCCATTCGCATGGCGCTCGGAGCCGAGCGGGCTGACGTTTTCTGGCTGGTGCTGGGACAGGGTCTGCTTTTGACGCTGACCGGCTTAGTCGCGGGCATCGCGGTGTCACTGGCGCTGACACGCTATCTGAAAAGTGTACTCTTCGGCGTCACCGCTACCGACCTACTGACCTATGCCGCGGTGGCATTGTTGCTATGCCTGGTGTCGCTCGTCGCCTGCTACATCCCCGCGCGGCGCGCGACCAAGGTCGATCCCATGGTGGCGCTGCGGTATGAATAGGTGTCAGGTGTCGGGTGCCAGGTGTCAGCTTTCAGCCGTCAGTGGTCAGCCAGGGGAAAAGTCGCTGGGCGCTTGCTGATAGCTGAAAGCTGACGGCTGATAGCTTGCCCTCTTGTGAGGTGAATGATGCTGACTCTACTCCAGGATTTGAAATACGGCTTGCACATGCTGACGAAGAATCCCGGCTTCACGGTGGTAGCGATTATTACCTTGGCGTTGGGCATTGGCGCGAATACTGCGCTCTTCTCCGTCGTGAACGGCGTGCTGCCCAATCCGTTGCCCTACGTGCAGCCCGACCGGCTGGTCACGCTCTACACGGGAACACCCCAGTACTCGAAAACGTCTATTTCTTATCCCAACTTCCTGGACTGGGTGCGCGACAACCGGTCGTTTTCCGCCTTGGCCGCTTATCGGCAAGACAACTTCAACCTGACCGGGATGGGCGAGCCTGAACGCGTGCCGGCGGAGATGATCTCGGCGAGCTTTTTTCCGTTGCTCGGCGTGAAACCGGTCATGGGCCGGACGTTCCTTCCCCAGGAGGACCAGGCGGGTGCGGCGCCTGTGGTGCTGATCAGCGGGGGCTTCTGGAAACGCAAGTTTGGTTCATCACCGGAGGCGCTGGGAAAGGCGCTCACACTCAATGGCAGGGGTTACACCATCGTCGGCGTGATCCCGGCCGATTTCTATTACAGCGGTAGCAACTTCCAACGGAGTGACGCGTACGTTCCGATCGGCCAGTGGAACGAGCCCACCTTTCGCGACCGCAGAGCCGGTATAGGCATGAACGCGGCCGGGAGGCTCAAGCCCGGCGTCACGTTCGAGCAGGCGAAAGCCGACATGCAGGCACTCGCCCAACACTTAGCTGAGGAGTATCCCGAAGCCGACAAAGGCACGAGCATCACGCTGGTTCAGCTTAAACAGGACGTGGTAGGCGACATCCAGCCGATTCTGCTGGTGCTGCTGGCCGCGGTAGGTTTTGTTCTCCTCATCGCCTGCGTGAACGTCGCCAATCTCCTGCTGGCGCGCTCGACGGCTCGCACCCATGAGTTCGCCATCCGCTCCGCGCTGGGAGCGAGCCGCGGCCGCGTGGTCCGGCAGCTTCTGACCGAAAGCATCCTGCTCGCGCTCGCGGGCGGTGGCCTGGGTTTGCTGGTGGCTTCCTGGGGAACGAGGGCAGCCCTAAGTGTGTTGCCGGAGGCCTTGCCGCGGGCTGAGGAAGTCCAGCTCGACGGACACGTGCTCTTGTTCACGCTCGCGGCTGCCGTGCTGGCGGGAATTCTGTTCGGCTTGGCGCCGGCGCTCAAGAATTCACAAGGCGATCTTCATGAAACGCTCCGGGAAGGAGGGCGGGGGTTGAGCGGCGCTCGGCATCGCGCTCAGAGCGTTTTCGTGGTCGTGGAAATGGCGCTCGCGCTTGTCCTATTGGCCGGCGCCGGACTGATGGTTCGTAGCCTTTCTAAACTCTGGCGAGTCGATCCCGGATTCAATCCGCACAACGTGCTCACGTTCATGCTGTCGTTGCCTCCTGCGCCCGGCTCTACTCCGGATGCCAAGCGAGCCACCTTGCGCCAGGTTCAGGACCATCTCGCTGCGGTCCCCGGTGTTCAATCCGCCTCGCTCATTTCCGGAGCTTTGCCCATGTCCGACGATTCCGAATTGCCCTTCTGGCTCGAAGGCGAGCCCAAACCTTCGACCCAAGCCGAAATGAAAATCACGCTTACTTACTTTGTCCAGCCGGATTACTTGAGGGTCATGAAGATTCCGCTCCGGCGCGGCCGCTTCCTTTCGCCTGCGGATAACGAACATTCTCCGCTCGTGACCGTTATTGACGATCGCTTTGCGCGCCTGTATTTCGGCGACCAGAACCCTGTCGGTAAGCGCATTAACTTCGCCATCTTCAACATCACCGCTGAAGTTGTGGGTGTCGTCGGGCACGTGAAACAGTGGGGCCTCGACCCCGAGGGGAGTACCACGCTTCAGGCCCAATGCTATCTCCAGTCGATGCAGGTTCCGGACTGGATGGTCCCGCTGCTGTACAACTTCACGGGAATCGTGGTCCGAAGCGCAGGGGCGCCGCTCGCCCAGGTCGGCCCGATTCGCCATGCTTTGGAGCAGATCAACAGCCGGATGGTGATGTACCACACAGAGACCATGGACGGAATCATATCCCGTTCGCTCGCCGCGCGGCGTTTCTCCATGATTCTCCTCGGTATTTTCGCCGCGCTGGCGCTCGTCATGTCGTGCGTGGGAATCTATGGCGTGATCTCCTATCTGGCGAGCCAGCGAACGCATGAGATCGGCATCCGTTTGGCCCTTGGTGCCGAGCGGTGGCATGTGCTGCGGATGGTCCTTGGCGAAGGGGCGAAGTTGGCGCTCGTGGGTGTTGCCCTCGGCCTGGTGGCCGCCTTCGGGCTGACACGCCTGATGGCGAACATGCTCTTTGGGGTCAGCGCCCATGACCCGCTCAGCTTCGCGGGGGTTGCGGGCCTGTTGATCCTGGTCGCGCTGGCAGCCTGCTACATCCCCGCCCGCCGGGCAATGAAGGTCGATCCCATGGTGGCGCTGCGGTATGAATAGGTGTCAGGTGTCGGGTGCCAGGTGTCAGCTTTCAGCCGTCAGCGGTCAGCTATAGAGAGTCGCGTGGCATGGTTGCTGATAGCTGAAAGCTGATGGCTGACAGCTTGCCCTCTGGTGAGGTGAATGATGCTGACTCTACTCCAGGACTTGAAGTACGGCTTACGCACGCTGGCGAGGAGCCCCGGCTTCACGGCGGTGGCGATTATTACCCTGGCGCTGGGCATCGGCGCCAGCACCGCGGTCTTCAGCGTGGTCAACACCGTCTTGCTCAAGCCGCTGCCTTACCCCCAACCCGACCGGCTAGTGGCCGTCGAGTCGATGTGGGTGCGCGGCGGGCCGCACCCGAACCCGCTCTCTTACCCCGACTTTTTCGACTTCCGGGCGCAGAACCATGTTTTCGAGCATCTCGTGACCTCCCGCGACACGAACGTGGTGCTTACTGGCATCGGAACGCCCATACAACTCGACGGCGAGATGGTCACCTGGGATCTGTTTCCTGCCCTCGGGATTCAGCCTCAGTTGGGCCGCGGCTTCTTGCCCTCCGAGGAAGCGGCGGGCACGCACGTGGTCGTGCTCAGTCACGTGCTTTGGCAGAGACAGTTCGGCGGCGACCGCGGCATCGTGGGACGCACGATCATACTCGATCGAAAGACCTATACAGTGATTGGCGTGGCCCCGGCCGGTTTCGCCTTTCCGGTGAGCGAGCCCAATATCCAGATCTGGACCACGATCGCCGCGGACCGGGAAGCGCCGCCGGGCGACACGCCCATGACCGAGCAGCGCGGCGCTCACATGCTGAGGGCGCTCGGACGACTCAAGCGTGGTGTCAGCGTCGAGCAGGCGCGCGCCGATCTCAACGTCATCGCAGCAGCCCTCGCCAAGCAGTACCCGGACTCCAACACCAATGACCCACAAGCCTCGGTTCGACCGGAACTTGAAACCTTGGTGGGTGAGTCTGGCACACCCCTGCTGATTCTGCTCGGCGCGGTGGGCTTGGTGCTGCTGATCGCTTGCGCCAACATTGCCAATCTCCTTCTGGCTCGGACTGCCAACCGCGAGCAGGAAATGGCAGTGCGCGCCGCCATGGGTGCAAGTCGCGGGCGAGTGGTCCGGCAACTGCTGACTGAAAGCCTGCTGCTGGCCATTCTCGGAGGTGCCGCCGGCACGCTCTTGGCCGAATATGCCATGGGCGTGGTGCTTCCCCTCGGCGGCCACGGAATTCCGCGCCTTGCCCAAACGAGCATCGACGGGCGCGTACTCGGATTCTCGCTGCTCCTCACTTTCCTCACCAGCGTTTTCTTTGGCTTGGCGCCCGCCCTGCACGCGTCTAAAGTTGATTTCGCTTCTTCGTTGAAGGAGGGAGGAAGGGCCAGCACCCGCAAGCACGATCGGATCCGCGGCGCGTTGGTGATCGCTCAGGTAACGCTGGGCCTGGTTCTCGTCACCGCAGCCGGATTATTGATGGCGAGTTTTCTGCGCCTGGAAAGAAGCGATCTGGGGCTGAAGCCGGACCATCTGCTAACCTTTTGGCTCAGCTTGCCGGAGCCGCAGTACAACACGGCCCAGCAGTTGGCCTTCTACGACCAGTTGCTGGAGCGGATGCGCGCCCTACCGGGCGTGCGATCAGCAGCGGGAGTGTGGCCGCTGCCGCTCGGCGGTGATAACGCCACGGTTTCTTTCAATATCGAAGAGCGTCCGGCCGCGCAACCTGACCGGCCCTCAGCCCGCATGGCCTTTGCCACGCCAAGTTACTTCTCGACCGCGGGTATTCCTCTACTCAAAGGCCGGTTCTTCAATGACCATGACCACGCGAATGCTCCGCGGGTGCTGATTGTCAACAAGGCATTCGCGGACAAGTTTTTTCCGCGCGAAGACGTGATCGGCAAGCGCATAACGCCTGGCGCAACCGCTTCTGGCGAGAAGGAAGAAACAATACGTGAGATTGTGGGCGTGGTGGGCAGCGCTAAGCTGTTTGCTATGGACGCCGAGCCCCAGCCCATCTATTACTTTCCCTACAAGCAGCTTCCCTGGATGCCCCCGGTGGTGATGCTGCGCACCGCGGTCCCGCCTCGGATGTTGGAATCGGCGGTTCGCGAGCAGATGGCGGCGCTTGACCCGATGGCTCCCGTGTTTCAAGTCAGCACCATGGAGGAGCTGCTCTCCACCCAAGTCACTGAGCCGCGCTTCCATACCGTGTTGCTGGGTTGCTTTGCCGGAATGGCGCTGTTGTTGACCATGGTGGGGCTCTATGGCGTGATGGCTTACTCCGTGACGCGGCGCACGCGCGAAATTGGAGTGCGAATCGCGCTGGGTGCCAGCCGCCCTAGGGTGCTCTCCATGGTGCTCAAGCAGGCGCTCGTGCTGTTGGCGGCCGGGTTGGTGCTGGGTCTCGCCGCTTCGCTGGCCACAGACCGCTTGTTGCAAAGCATGTTGTTCGGCGTGTCGGCTGTGAACCCGGCGGTCCTGGGTTTGTCGGGCCTGCTGGTTGCCTTGACGGGCTTGCTCGCCGCCTACTTGCCCGCGCGCCGCGCGGCGAAGGTCGATCCCATGGTGGCGCTGCGGTATGAATAGATGTCAGGTGTCGGGTGCCAGGTGTCAGCTTTCAGCCGTCAGCGGTCAGCTTTGGGAAAAGTCGCCGGCTGATAGCTGAAAGCTGACTGCTGATAGCTTGCGCGTTGTTGAGGTGAATGATGGTGACTCTGCTCCAGGATCTCAAATACGGCTTACGCATGCTGGCCAAGAACCCGGGCTTCACGGCGGTAGCCGTGCTCTCGCTGGCGCTGGGGATAGGCGCCAACTCGACGGTCTTCAGCATTGTGGATAACCTTTTCCTAAGGCCCTGGCCCGTAAAGGACCCTGAGCGCTTGGTGGTAATCTCGACGGATTGGCCGAAAGAGCCTGATTTTCGCATGTCCTCATATCCCGATTATCTTGACATTCGACACGAGGTCAGCGCCTTCTCCGACGCGGTCGCCTATGGCGACCGGGGGGGCTTCGTAAGCGGCGAGGGGCAAGGCCAGGAAGTGTCCGTGGAAGTGGTCTCGCAGAACTACTTCGCGGCGCTGGGTGTAAAGGCCCTGCTGGGTCGCACTTTTTCCCCGCAGCCCGACCAGGCTGCCGCAGAGGGTCGCGGCGTCGTGGTGAGCTACGCTCTCTGGCAAAAGTACTTCGGCGGCAATCCCTCTCTGCCCGGCAAGGCCACGCTCCTCGACGGCAAAGAATTCGCGGTGATCGGCATCGCTCCCCAGGACTTTTGCGGGCTGCACCATGGATGGGCTCCCGACATCTGGGTCACCACGGAGGGCTGGGCCACTATGGTTCCCGGGGAGGAACGAACCTACGCTTACCGCGGCAGCCGCTGGTTTGACGTGGCCGGCCGTCTTCGCCCCAACGCCCAACTCAGTGAAGCGCGGGCGCAACTCCAGACGCTCGCGAAACGCCTTGCGCTGGCTTCCCCCGCCACTAACCAGGACGTCAAATTCCTCGCTCACCCTGCCTCCGAGGTGGCTCACGAAGGGATGGGAGTGGGAATCTATCTGATGGTCATGGTGGGCCTGGTCCTCCTGATTTCCTGTGCTAACGTCGCTAATCTGCTGTTGGCGCAAACGGAGCGGAGACATCGCGAGATCGCGATGCGCCGAGCGTTGGGCGCGGGACGGCGGCGCCTGGTCGGCCAACTTCTCACCGAAGGGCTTCTCCTGTCCGTGGCGGGCGGCGTCCTGGGTGTCTTGCTGGCGTCGTGGCTCATGAGTCTGGTGCCCGCGCTAGTTCCCCCCCTCTCGGAAATGAATCTCAGGCTTGATGGCCGAGTGCTTCTGTTCACCACGGCCATCTCGCTCCTAACGGCTCTGATCTTCGGACTGGCCCCGGCGCTTCGTGCTGCGAAGTGTGACCTGGCCGCGGCCCTCAAGGGTGAAGATCCTCGATGGGGACAGGGCGCAGGGCGACTGCCACTGCGCAGCTTGCTGGTGTGCGGGGAAATCGCGCTCTCGGTGGTTTTGTTGGCAGGCTCGGCATTGTTGCTCCGCAGTTTCTTGTATAGCCAGCGGATCAATACAGGATTTGACCCGAAGAAGAATGTGCTCATGCTCTCGGTGGCGCCGCCCGAACTCTACGGCTACACTGAGGCCCAGGCGGCCGCTATTTATCCTGCCTTGGCGGCTCACGTGGAATCCGTGCCGGGGGTAATACGCGCTAGCTATGCCCGGCGGCCTCCCTTGACCAACAGCGAAGGAGGAGAAACGCAGGCCGTGGTTATTCCTGGAGTGCAGCCGCCTCCCGGAACCGATCACTTCAAGATTCTCTACAACACAGTCGCCCCGAAGTTCTTTGCCACCGTGGGCGCCCGCCTCGAGAAGGGGCGGGAATTCAACGAGTTCGATCGGCCATCCACGGCGCCGGTCGTCATCATCAACGACGCTATGGCGCGTAGATTCTGGCCTGGCCAGGATCCTGTGGGGAGATCACTGCAAATTGATAAGAAGGATTATCAGATTGTCGGCGTGGTGGAGGCAGGAAGGTATGTCGACCTTCATGAGACGGTCCAACCCTACCTGTTCCTTCCTTTCACCCAAGTGGGCTCGTTCGAGTGCTGGTTGCTTGTGGAAACGGCCGCCGACCCGCGCGCGCTGGTCTCCACAATTCTGAAAGAGACGGCGGCCGTCGATAAACACCTTCCTATCGTAAATGCGGTGACCTTCAGGGAGTATATGCAGGAGGTTTTGTCCGAGGAGCGTGCGATGGCTGGGCTGCTCGCGAGCCTGAGCATCCTCGGAATGTTTCTGGCGGCGGTAGGGTTGTACGCGGCGGTGGCTTATCTTGTCAATCGGCGTACTCATGAGCTCGGTGTCCGCATGGCGCTGGGGGCACGCCGTGGTGACGTGCTGAGGCTGGTGTTGGCTCAGGGCTTGCGTTTGAGCGGAGTGGGCGCAGCCGTAGGCTTGGCCGGGGCCTTTGCTGCGTCCCGGCTGATGTCCCGATTCATTTACGGCGTCACGCTTACGGATCCACTCAGTTACGTGGCCAGCATCCTCGTCGCCATCAGCGTGGCCCTCGCGGCGTGCTACTTCCCCGCGCGCCGGGCGACGAAGGTCGATCCCATGGTGGCGCTGCGGTACGAATAAAGCTGTCAGCCGTCAGCGGTCAGCCACCGAAAAAGCCACCGGCTGCTTGCTGATAGCTGAAAGCTGACGGCTGACAGCTTGCGAACTGTTGAGGTGAATGATGATGACTCTGCTCCAGGATTTGAAATACGGCCTTCGGATGCTGGCCAAGAGTCCGGGCTTCACGGCGGTGGCGATTGTCGCGCTGGCGCTGGGTATTGGCGCCAATACCGTCATGTTTAGCAGCATCAATGCCATGCTGTTGCGTCCGTTTGCATTCCAAGACCTTGACCGGGCCGTGGACGTTTGGGAGACCGTGCCGAGCCAGAATCGGCAGCACCTGCCAGTCGCTCCGGCCGACTTCCGCGACTGGCAGGAACAGGCAAAGGGGATCGAGCTGCTTGCCGCAATTCGCGGCTGGAACGTTAATCTCACGGGCAAGGACTTGGCAGAGCGCCTCGAGTGTTTTCAGGTCACTGCCAGCTTCTTTCCTTTGCTGGGAATACCCGCCCAGTTGGGCCGCACCATTGTTGCTGATAATTTCGGGACAGGGCGCAACGCCGTCGTCGTCCTCAGCCACGGTTTCTGGCAGCGGCACTTTGGGGCCGACCCCGCCATTGTGGGTCAAAGCGTGCTACTAAGTGGTCAGAAGTTTACGGTCATCGGCGTCATGCCGTCAGACTTCGACTTTCCCGTCGGGGCCGAGGCTTGGGTGCCGCTCGATTTCACGGTCCAAGAGGCGTCGGACCGCGCGAATAACTCCCTCCAGGTATTTGGCCGCCTTAAGGCTGGAGTCTCCGTGGCGAAAGCGCAGGACGATCTTGAGACCATCGCCGCCCGCCTTGGCCGCGAGTACCCGCAGACCAACGCCGGCCACGGGGTGCGCGTGATGGGCTTGGTGGATGACCTCTCGTTCGGCTCCAAACAGTTTGTCGGGGTGCTAATGGGCGGGGCCGGGTTTGTGCTCCTGCTCGCCTGTGCCAACGTGGCAAACCTGCTCCTGGCGCGGGTCACCGGGCGCCAGAAAGAAATCGCTGTCCGTCTCGCACTCGGCGCTGGCCGCTGGCAGATTGCGCGGCAACTGATAGTCGAGAGCACACTGGTGTCCTTATTGGGGGGCTTGGGGGGGCTGTTGCTCGCCGGCTGGGATCTGGACGTCAGTCGGAACACTCTTCCGCCTTTCATTCTCCAGCACGTCCCCGGGCTGAAGCACTTGCAGGCTGATTGGCGAGTGCTGGTGTTCACGATCGTGGTGGCTCTCCTGGCCGGGATTCTGGTCGCGGTCGCACCCGCCTTGCACGTTTCGCGGCCTGACCTGAACGAGGTACTCAAGGATGGTGCGCGCGGCGGAACCGCCAGCCCCTCCCGGCACCGCCTCCGTTCCATGCTGGTTGTCACCGAGATCGCCCTGGCCCTGGTTTTGCTGGTCTCGGCCGGGCTAATGGTCACGGGTTTTCGCAACCTGGCGAATGAGGAGCTGGGATTCGACCGCAGCCATGTGCTCGCCTTCCGCATCTCGCTGGCCGAGTCGAAATACAGCAACCCGGAGCGCATCAGGGGATTCTACGAGCAGTTGATCCAGAAGCTTCAATCGCTCCCCTCCGTCGAGTCGGCGGCAGCGGTCAGCGCCGTGCCGGCAGGCTGGTGGGGCTGGAGCTCGACTCCATACAGCGCCGCGGGGCAGGCGCCTGAAGCGCTGGGGGAGATTCGCTCGGCAGGCGCGCAGACGGTGACACCGGAGTTTTTCCGCGCCTTGCGCGTGCCTCTGCTCAAGGGGCGCTTCATTTCCGCGCAGGACGGCCCTGAGGCGCCGCTGGTGGTCGACATCAGCGTGGGCTTGGCCCGCCAAATCTGGCCCCACGAGGACGCGGTGGGCAAACGCCTCAGGTTTGGGCGGCCCGAAAAGAACGAGCCGTGGCGCACGGTGGTGGGCGTGGTGGGAGGCGTCCGGCCGACGCCGTGGGAGAAGCAGGCGGACCTGACCGCGTACTTCCCGCTCGCCCAGGCGCCCCAAGCTTCTACCGGACTGGTGGTACGTACCACGGGCGATCCTCTCGCGCTGGCGGTGGTGGTGCGCTCCCAGGTGTTGGCTGTCGACTCCGAGCAGCCTCCCTACGACCTGCGCTCGCTCGCACAGCTCGTCTCCGACGACCTCAGCGGCGTGGAGTATTCGGCCCAGACCATGATTGGCTTTGGCATTCTTGCCCTGGTCCTGGCGGCTGCTGGAGTCTTTGCCGTCATGGCGTATTCCGTTTTGGAGCGTACGCACGAAATCGGCGTACGCATGGCGCTCGGCGCGCGGCGGGCTGACGTGGTTAGGCTAATGATAGGTAACGCCGCTAAACTGGCCGGTCTCGGACTGGGCCTCGGCGTGGCCGGCGCGTGGGCTATGACCCGCCTCCTCACCAGCTTGCTATTCGGCGTCGTGCGCATGGATCTGCTTACCTTCTTAGGACTCACGGCGCTGCTGGCCGCGGTGGCGGCGCTCGCGGCCTACGTCCCGGCAAGCTGGGCGGCGAAGGTCGAACCCATGGAGGCGTTGCGGTACGAGTAAAGCAGTGGTTAGTGGCTAGTGGTTAGCGGCCAAGAGCAACCTGCGGTGCGTGGGGGAGCGATATGACCGGAAACGGTGAGATCAAGAGTTGTCGGGATCTGGCTAGCCACTAACCACTAGCCACTTGCCACTTGCCCGTTGAGGGGAACACGATGAGCACTCTGCTTCACGACTTGCGCTACGGCCTGCGCATGCTGGCGAAGGATCCCGGCTTTACGGCCGTCGCGGTGATTGCGCTGGCCCTTGGCATTGGGGCCAACACCTCCATCTTCAGCAGTGTAAACGCCATGCTGCTTCACCCCTTTGCCTTCAAGCATC
>Ga0187874_10003252_pt1 | contig 11560 bp, 12 predicted proteins | sample June2016WEW_16_1_3_FD_132993 | JGI IMG/M metagenome (GOLD analysis project Ga0187874, IMG submission 132993) | Peatland microbial communities from SPRUCE experiment site at the Marcell Experimental Forest, Minnesota, USA - June2016WEW_16_150 | ecosystem: Environmental > Terrestrial > Soil >... | reverse complement strand
TGATTTTGGTACAAGCCATCAAGACCTGGTTCTATCGCCGGCATGCGTTGCTTTGACGCGTTCAGTTACTCTACTCAGGCTTACCGAAGGGACACGGTTTACTGAACTGGCAATCTCAAGGACGCACTCTAAACAGCCACCCTCAACTTGATCTCATCCTTGGGCGCATGAACCAAATCCTGTTTCGTACTGAGGTAGCGCTCCGTCGTTTGCACCGACGCATGGCCCAGGAGCAACTGGATCTGCTCAAGCTCTCCGCCCGCGGCCCGGCACAGCTTGGCGCAGGTCCGTCGATTATGCCGCATGCGGCATAGTCGAGGTCGTGCGGCGCGATTCCGGGAACACCCGCAGTCGCGGCGTACGGCTGAAGTAGCTGCCAGACGACCTTCTCCGTCATCCGTTCGCCGTCAACCTGGTCCCCACGCTTCACCGGGCGCAGCACGTGCCCCTCGGTAATCCCGGCCGGCTCCGTCCACGTGTCTATTGCAACCTTAACCCATGTCGGTATCGGGATCGTTCTCACCCGCCCATGCTTTCCGACCAGATCGACGATGCACCACCGGTTGTCCCGTTGCTGGATGTGCTTCAGCGTGAGCGCGGCCACCTCGGACCGGCGCAACCCGCAACCAAGCAAGATGGCGAGCATCGCACGGTCGCGCAGACCTTTCTTGGTGGTCACGTCCGGTGCGTTCAGGAGCCTTTGGGCCTGCTGGACCGACAGCCAGTTGCCGACCCGCACGCCGATGGACTTCGCGCCCTTCACGCGGGTGATGCCGGCGGCGAGTTCCGGGGCCAGCAGGCCGTTGTCGGCCGCCTCGACGGCCAGTTTCCGAACGGCGGTGATCCGCACGTTGATGGAGACGGACCCGAGGCCGCGGGCCTCCAACGCGACGCGCCATGCGCTCACGGTTGCCTTGGTGAAGCCCGCCCGGGGCTCCTGCGCGAACCAGGCGAAAAACTCGTCCAGTCCCAGGTTGTAAACCCGTTTGGTGATCGGAGAAGAAACGCTATCCAGGACCAGTGCCTTCAATCTGCGCCAGTCCGCCGCTCTGTTTGCCAACGCTATCTCGTTCATTTCAGTCCTCTTAATGGGCCATATCGGTAGCCACATCGACATTACCTCGGGGCGGCAAGGACTTCAAGCGGAAACGCTTTATAATGAGCCGGTGCTCATCAGCGCAATAGGCGCGGAAACCAAGAAGTGAAAACAGGTATGAACGACATCTACCTTGCGCCGGACAAAGAGAAACCGACCCTCACCATCAACATGGAGGGTCTGCCTTTGATCACCTACCTCTTCAAATTGGTCGATGGGAACGAAACCGTCCTGTGGACGCATTCCGGCAAGAACAAGAAGGGCACGAACCAGCAATTCCCACTCGATACGACATTGACGGTGCCCCAGCTCGATCAGCTCATTCTCGAACTGGTCGGGACCGTAACCAGTCTGGACGGGTCGGAGAAGCCTTACTCGGTGGCTGTGACGATCACGCAGGACGGAAAGGATCAACGGATGCCGATCGACAACATGCCTGATACTAAAAACGGAGTGGCCAACTACGACAGCGCAGTGAGGCTGTGCGTCCCATGAGAGCGGCGCCTGCACTCCTGCTTGCAGCAGCGGCATTGCAGGCCAATGCACAATCGCCCACCGATTTGGCCCCACCGGAATCGCCCGCGTTTACGGTGCTGGGCATGAGCCCGCAGAACGTCACGCGGCCTTCGTCACCTAAAGCCCTGGCGGCAGCTTTGCTGAATGGCATGGACCAGAGCGGCAATTTCCAAACAGGATTCGCCATCGACACGACGCCCTACCTGATGATCCGCGGCGTCAAGGTTTCCCTCGCCAGCTATTCGGAACACTACCTCACGCGGCTGCTGGCACGGGCCTCGCTCTCCTTGGGCACCACGCGCGGCGCCACTAGCACGGACAAATCCACGCGTCTGGCTTCAGGATTGCGCGCCACGCTCTTCGATTTGGGCGATCCGCTGGGCGATGCCCAACTGGAGAGCTGTATCGAGGCCGCCGCGACTGCCTACGAGACTGGTTTTGTGCCGCAGTCGCGGATCGACTCCATGGAAAAGGAACTCGCTGCCAGGGAATCCGAGACTGCGCGCAAGGACGGCGAATCCGACGCACAGTTTGTGGAGCGGCAGTTGAAGACGATGATGGACAGGCGGGACCTGGAAAAGCGCAAGGCCAAAAACGCGCAGTTGGCCACCAAGCTGGGCGCGGACCGGACCAAGTGTATGGCCGATTCCCGCAAACGCAATTTCAACCGGTCGAGCATGGTGATCGCGGGCGCGCCGGCTTGGATCAGCGCAACCGGCCAGAACGCTGATATGAAATGGAACGGCGGCGGAGCGTGGACTTCGATCGCGTACGGGTTCGACAATGTGCCAGCCCTGCGGAACACGACGCAAATTCTGTTTGAGGGTTTGTATCGCAGCCGGGAGACGGTTGCCGACCCCGCGAACAGCGGGCAATTCCTGGTGCAGAACCGGGCGGTAATCGGAGGTGGAGTTCGCGTGGGCAAGCCGAATTTCCAGGTGTTCTGGGAGGGCACCTACATCCATCGGCACGCCGCTGGCGCGGTGCCGGATGGCACGTTCGAGACCGCCATGAGCGCCGAAGCCCGCATTACGGATGGCCTTTGGCTCAATCTGGGGATCGGCACTGAGAGTGGCCGCAGCAACGGTGCCAACAAGCTATTCATCCTGACGAACTTCAAGTGGGGTCTTTCGCCCGACAGAACTTCCAAGGGACCTGGTAATTAACACCGCAAAGCTACGTGCGGGAATGGTGCATTTTGCCGACTGATCTTCTTGCACTTCCGAGTGCTCTACAAAACGTTCCGCCTACGGCGCTCGCAGGGCGGAAACTGAAAGCGGATCGATATGCGGCAAATGTCGGTAGCTTCCTTCAATCGGCAAAACTCTCAATTACGATTGAGCACCCGTTTCCTTCGCAGCTTCCGCCCGCTTCGCAGCCCAACGCTTCTTGGTGGCGGCGATGATTGCCCGTCTGCCCGCTGCCGAGAGCTTCCGCTTCGGCTTTGGCGCTTCCGGCGCAGCAGAACGCTTTTTGGATTCAGCCCATCTCCTTCGCTGTGCTGCGGCGATTGCCGCCCTGCCAGCCTTGCTTATCTTTCGCCGCTTACGTCGGGGCGATTCGGAAGTGCCGGCGGTTGACTTGGAGCCACCGTCAAGCATTTGCCGGATCTCGGCGATTCGGGCGTCGATCCGTGTCTTTTGCATCTCGAACCCGTCAATTGCGGCGGTAAGGATTTCGGTTGTGAGTTTTGTTGGCATGTAGAACTCGATTGACGGCCTTGTACGTCACGCCCATTGTACAGCGGTGCAGTCTACGCGGTGCTGGGCTGCCGGGTGGCTTCATCTCGCCTGATGTCTGGGGTTATCGGAAGCTGCCGCGAGGAACGGCGGATTCACATGTACGCAATGGGGCGTTTGCGTCAAGTTGACCGCCTCTCGCCCAACTTCCGGTTAGTGCGTGATCCAGCCGAATAAGGACGATTCGGCGTGTTCACGTCAGCCTCGCCGCGCTGCCTCGATGGCGGCGATGTCGATCTTCTTCATCGTCATCATCGCTTCGAAGGCACGCTTTGCCTCACCGTCACCAGCCGCAAGTGCATCGGTTAACGCGAGCGGGGTGATCTGCCAGGAGAGGCCCCAGCGGTCCTTGCACCAACCGCATTGGCTTTCCGTACCGCCATTGCCGACGATCGCGTTCCAGTAACGGTCCGTCTCTTCCTGGTTCTCCGTCGCGATCTGGAAGGAAAAGGCCTCGGTGTGTCTGAACACCGGGCCGCCGTTGAGACCGAGACAGGGAATGCTTAGGACGGTGAACTCCACCGTCAGAACATCGCCCTTCTTGCCGCCCGGATAGTCACTGGGAGCCTCGTGAACAGCGGTTACTTTACTATCCGGAAAGGTGACGGCGTAGAAGCGCGCCGCCTCCTGCGCGTCTTTGTCGAACCAGAGGCAGATCGTGTTCTTTGGCTTCATGTTCGTGTGCTCCTTGTGCTCGATCAGGGCGAAGGCCGCGGTCTTTGCGTCGGTCCGTATCAGTGACCCACCCGTTCATCTGCTGATCGGCTGCGGCCGACGTCTCAAATTGGTCGCCACCCGTCCTGCCCTTCTAGATCATATCGCTGGCAGGGATCGACTTCGAGATCCGAAGCTATGACAGGCCAATTTCCGAATGATCCCGATCCAGGTTCCTCCTAGAGGGGTAGATCACGCAAATCGGCGTAGGCTTTACCGATCATGCCAGGATAGTCAAGCCGGAAGCAATCCACATGAGCGAGTCGCCATCTCGCTGAATGGCGTATTTACCTGCAGCCGTCGCGGAAACATTCGTGCCGGGGCAGCGTTATTTCGCATTATCGGAAGCGTTACCTCCGAGAGGCATTCGTCCTTACGCAGGCGACTGTGGCGGCGAGGGAAGCGCCATTGGGAGTGGATTGCTAGATCGTTCCTCCGGCGCGGACCTTCGCAACGAGCGCGTCGAGTTGAGAGCCGCCCATTTTCCAGAAGGTTCGACACGCCTCCAGAAATTCCAGAACAGTGTCCTTTTCACCCTTTTTCAGAAGCTCGCTCGCCAGCCGCAGGTCTGGTCCGAAAGAGCCGAGTGTGGGGGATCCTGGCGTCTTAGCCGATTCCAGCAGATATTGACGAGCTTTCACCACGTTGCCCCGGCGCAGGGCCACCAGGCCGAGCACCATGTTGCCGGTATAGATTTCGTTGCCGTAATTCCAATCGAGCTGCGGCTGAGCCGTCTGCGCGGCGTGCTGCAGCAACTCAGTGGCATAAGACACCGCCTTGTCCAACGCCCCTGCACCGACGGCGGCTTTGGCCAACTCGGGCAAAGCGTAATCTCGTTCCTGTCCGCTGGTGCTGCCGACGTTCTGCTCGGTGTCGGCCAGAACCTGTTCCGGAGTGCGCGGGAATCTGGCTTGCAACGCGGCGCTCCGCTGGGCGGCCTGAATCTCCTCCGCGAGGTCCTGCTTCGGCTCGTCGGTGGGCGGCTTCTCAGGATCCATGAAATCGACCATCCCTTCGGTATAGGCATAGACCGGACGGCCGTCCCGGATCACCGGCCGGAACCTCCACTGCTTAGCCGTATCGATGGCGGCCTGCCGCAACTCTTTCGGGCCAGTAAGCGCTTCCGCGTTGACTACGCCCCCTGCCGGATCGACGGTCACAAGCAACTCCACCATCCCCTGCAGGCCGGCGGCCTTCGCCGCGGGGGGAAGCACCGGTTCCACCATCTCTATGGGTTTGAGGTCGGGGACGTAAGCCTGCGGTTCCCCATCGCCATGCGACGCCGGTGCCGGGGCCGCTTTCTCCGGCGACCTCCCGGCAGTTGGTGGACTGACGCCGGGAATCAAGTCGGCGGTCTCGGTGGCACCCTCGGGGGCCGTGAAGACGAAGAGGGAGTCGGCCAGGGGTATGTCGAATTGGAACGAGTGCTTGGTGGTCTTGCCTACCACTTGCATGACCGTGCTATTGGCCCCCACTTTGGCCGACATGCTCATCTGCAGGTCGAGCCCGAGGCTCTTGTCGTACCAGAAAGTAACCACGGCGTCGCGCAGTTCGGCGTCCGCCGGTCCCGTGGCGTCGAGATGGTCCGGCCTGGATTCCACCACCCAGCAATCGTGCGGCTGGCCATCCACTTCCAGTATTTCGGAGCGCAGCACTTTGGCATGCGCGGCCAACTGGTCCGGTGCGCCCAAACCGATGTCGTTGACGATCGCAGCCTCCTCGGGGGAGCCGACTTTCACCTGGGTGTACTGTTTCGTCATAGCCATGTAGAACCACGTAGACTCTCCGGACGTGATCACAGTCGCCGCTTCCATTCCCGACACACTGGTGTCGCGACGAAGCTTGCCTGGGACACCGCGGACCATGGTGGTCATCACCATACCGCCTGGCATCCCAGCGTCAATCGTCATTTCTTCGGTGTATTGAAAACTGTGATAGTTTTTGAGGGCGTCGGCGCTTCTTTGGACCAGGCCGGCCGCATCGGGCTGGGCGAAGACCGGAAGCAGCGAAACCAAAACGAGACAAGTGAGTCGCATAACAACCCTCATTGAAGCCTCCCGTTGCCGTGGACGCGATTTGTGAACAGTATGATCATATCCGATATAATCGATATCGAGAAGGGTGCAGGTGCGCGGATAAGTATTGGTACACGCCATTGGCCGAACTTGGACGATTCGTTCAAGTTGCTTCGAACCAGAAACCTGCCTCCGGTCGGGTGCGGCCCGTTAACCGCCCATATCGCTAGCTGTCCCGCGACGGACAGGCCGTTTGCAGAACAGGCACCGGGACGGCACCCAGAGGCATCAGAGCTGGCGGGGATCATCGGTAAACACTAGGCGACTACAGGAGACGAAACCGGCCCTGCCAAACGCCGGGCAATAACGGCGCCAGCCTCGCATCCGAATGCCGCTCGAATCCGGACGGTATCCTGTTTCGAATCCGGAGGGCGCGTCCAGAAATCGGCGAAGCGTTGGGACGTATGATGCTAGCTACGCTGGCAGCGCGTAAGGGCCAGTTTGGTGGTCAGCGAAACCCAACTACGTGCTTCACCGTCAATGAAGACTGATTACCGGAGGAGCCGCAGTGCATGCTCAAGTTCATTTGAACCGATCTCGGAAGTTCACTCGACGGACGTTCCTTCCCATCGTCGCCGCGTGTTCGACTCTCGCTGGCAGTGCCAGTGACGACGAGGCAGTGTGGGCTGAGTATTTGGCTTGGCTAAAGGGTCGGGTTGTCGGAGATCTGGTCGGTCTGGATACCTACCGGAAAGTGCTAGCCGATCAGGGACTTCCGAAGGAAGAAGTTGAACGACGTATCACCCTTATTTCTGAGCGCTCGTTAAGGCGCCCGGAGGCGATGCGACTCTGGTTTAACAGCATGTACGGCCCGCATGGCGGAGTCGGACCAGATTGGCCGACGCCATTCCTGATGGATGTTGTCCAGGGCCTCAAGCCCGGAGCCGCATTGGACGTATGCATGGGTGAGGGGCGCAACTCCATTTTCCTTGCCGGCTTGGGATGGAAGGTGACGGGCTTCGACGTTTCTGATGTCGCAGTCGCGAATGCGCTCGCAAAGGCAAAGAAAGCCGGAGTCGAAATAACAGCAGTCCGGTCCGGATACCAGGACTTCGACTTCGGCCACGAGAGATGGAATCTCATCGTGATGACATATGCCTATTTCCCGATCCGCGACACGAAATATGTAAATCGGCTCATTGGGTCGATGCGGCGCGCGGGATTGCTCGTGTTTCAATACGGTGTGCTCAAGAAGGGTGCAGACCGAACCGGCGACGCAGCGTTGCTCGGAATTCCTGAAGAGGGTGAACTGAAGCATATTTTTCGAAAGCTACGCATTCTGCGGTATGAGGAAGTTGAAGAGACATCGGACTGGCAGGTCGGAAATCGAGACCGTAAAGGACGATCTGTCAAGATGCTCGCCGAGAAGCGTTGATCTCAAGATTTCATGCCATCGGCAGGTGACGGGCCAGAGACGGGCGGCGTACACCATCGCTCCGGATCGATCCGACTGAGCGGGCAACGGAGCGCCGCATAAGTCGGAAGTTCGCGGGGCACGCAGAAAAATTGGTTCATGAGGTCCCGGACAACCTCACTGCCAAGTATCAGGATGACGTTCGTTGAAGAAGAGAGCTAAGCTATGCAGGCCTCTTATCAGCCGTTTGACCTTGTGTAACGCCGCAGTGTATGCTGGCGCGGTGTGACTCCAGGATTCCACACCAGCGTTAAGAGCGCATATCAGCCAACCGCGTAGGCAAGGTCAGCCGGGCAGTGGCCCTGTGAGCCGATCTAGCGATTTCCTCCAAGGGCAAGTTTCCGGAAAACCCACTTTCCTGGAAGTTGTTTCCGAGTGGTCGACCATATGCCCGGAGTCGCTCTGATCGTTCCCTCGTCAGGCTTCCCGTTCTTCGCCTCGCGAGCAAATGCAAACCTGGCGTGGACTGGTTGAGGTGAAAGTCTCACGGGTGAACTCGCCGTATCGCGTTTCTAGGCGAAAACCGGCGCAGTCGAGTAGCAGCACTAGTTCTTGAGGGAAAATTACGCGCAGACGGTACTCGACAATCTGGAAGCCGGGCATATCCGGCGTCGACAGGTACCACGCGATTCGGCGGACTTGTTCGGCTGCGTCGTATTCGGCTGCTTCCTCGACGGTGATTTCGCCTCGCTCGGGGTGGGTTACGCGGAGAACAAAATGGCGCTCTCCCGGTTCGCGAGTCAACTTAGCGAGATCCCATTTCGACACATCGAAGGCTAATTTTCCACCAGGAGCCAAGTGGCGACGCACGCAGGCAAAACACTGCCTCAGGTCCTCGATCGTGAGCAGGTGCAGTAGCGAGTTGCCTGGAATCAAGATAGTCGAGAAACGAGTTCCGAAATCGAACCGGCGCATATCTGCTAGTATGAATTCCACTGCTAAACCGGCAGCGGTGGCCTTCGCACGTGCTCTTTGAAGCATCGTTGGGGACAGATCGGCTCCAACGATATCAACGCCTCTCTGAGCAATTGGAATCGTCACCCGCCCAGTTCCGCAGCCGAGCTCCAGCACGCGGCCGCCACCTTCGCAGGCCTGCTCGATATAGAAACTCTCGGAGGCAATGGTCAACTCGCGATGTCTCTGGTCAGTTACCGCAGCGCTGCCGCCGGCATCTCCGAATAAGCAATCGTAGAGGAGCGGATCGGTGTAAAGCGCGCATTCATCCATGCAAGGCACATTCTACGCCCCGGCTCGACAGAACAGCAACGAGCGCCGGCTCGCACGCCCAAATAGTGATATGTAATTCACGGACCTGCTCTCGTGTCACGCACCACTCGGAAACAGCTCCAGCCGCACGAAACGGGAGTTGTCGACAAACAACAGGCTTATCGTAGAATGAGCCTGGCCGACTGCCAGGGCCCCGCGCCTGGCCAGCCGCAGTTTGCGGCTTTGGGCAGCGATATCGGCACATGAACGAAGCCGCTCGCGCGGCAGACGCTACGCGTGCGCGTCAGTTGAGCAGTTGCGGTGAATTGAATTACCGTGCGGGTCACAGGAGACACCTATGACCCGCTTACGTCAAATGATGCTCGACGAACTCGAGCGTCGTAATTACTCCCAGACTACCCGAAGAGCATACCTGATGGGCGTCGAGCAGTTCGCCAAACACTTCCATCGCTCGCCCGATCAGCTCGACCTCGACCACATCCGCGACTATCAGGCCTACCTGTTCCGCGTCCGGAAACTGAAGCCTGCCACGGTCACGGTTCGCCTGGCCGCGTTGCGCTTCCTGTTCGTGGCCCTGCTCAAACGGCCGTGGACTGTCGCCGACACTCCGTACCCGAAACGGCCTGACGCGCTGCCCATCGTGCTCAGCACGGAAGAGGTCGCTTGCCTCATCGATTCCGCCCTCACCCCGCTGCATCGGGTCGTGCTGATGACGCTCTATGCCACCGGTCTGCGCCGCGCCGAGTTGACGCACTTGAGAGTCGGCGATATCGACACCGAACGCATGGCCATCCACGTCCTCGGCGGCAAGGGCCGCAAAGATCGCGATGTCATGCTCAGTCCCAAACTGCTCGAAGCCCTCCGCGACTACTGGCGCGGTCTCAAGCACAAACCGCGCACGTGGCTGTTTCCTGGCGGGCGCTGGCACAATCACATCGACCAGCCGATGTCGGATAAGGTCGTCTGGTATGCCTGCGAGCAAGCCGCCAAGCGGGCCGGCATCGACAAGCCGGTTCACCCGCACACATTGCGGCACTCCTTCGCGACGCATTTGCTCGAAGCCGGCGTCGACCTGCGGACGATTCAGCTACTGATGGGGCATGGCGACCTGAAGGCGACGACCGTGTACCTGCATCTTTCGCATCGTCATCTACAGGCCACGGCGAGCCCGCTCGACGCGCTTTTGCTCGGCAAGAACCGCACCGAGTAATCGGTATGGACCGGCCGCCACTGGAGGTGGCCGACGTGATCCGCGCCGCCGGGCCAGAGTTTCTGGAGCGTGCCCGGATGTGTTTCGACCGGCAGCATTGGAAGACACTTAACGCCATTCTGCGCTGCCGAACCGCCGCGCTCGGCGGACATGTAGACGCATGCTCCCGGTGCGGACACCGCGTCCTCTCCTACAACTCGTGCCGTAACCGGCACTGCCCGAAGTGCCAGGGCAACGCGCGCCATCGCTGGCTTGCAGCGCGTCGTGCCGAACTGTTGCCAACGCGCTACGTCCACGTCGTTTTCACTTTGCCGCACGAACTTGCGCCGTTGGCGCTGGCCAACAAGACGACGATATATACGCTGCTATTCCGTCTCAGCGCCGAGACGCTGCTGGAGTTTGCGCGCGATCCACGACTGCTCGGCGCCGAGATCGGATTCTTCAGTGTGCTCCACACGTGGAATCAGAAACTGGAGCATCACCCGCACGTGCACTGCGTCGTTCCAGAAGGTGGGATCGCGCCCGACAGCTCGCGGTGGGTCCGCCCGCGATATGACTTCTTCCTTCCGGTCAAGGCCTTGGCGAAGGCGTTCCGCGGCAAGTTTCTCGATGGGCTTCGCGAAGCCTTCGCGGCGGGTCGGTTGCGGTTCCCCGGGCAGTTGAAGAGCTTGCAAGCGCCGCGAGCCTTCGGCACGCTCCTTCAACAGAGCTGCCGTCACAAATGGGTAGTCTACGCGAAGCGGCCATTCGGCGGCCCCGAACACGTTCTGCAATACCTGGGCAACTATACGCATCGCATCGCGATTTCCAATCACCGGTTGCTGAGCCTGGAAGACGGAACGGTCAGCTTTCGCTGGCGCGACTCGGCCCACCGGAACAAACAGAAGGTGATGACGCTGCGCGCAGAAGAGTTCGTGCGACGATTCTTCCTGCATGTGTTGCCGCCCGGGTTCGTACGTATCCGGCACTTCGGTATCTTCTCGAACCGGTTGCGGAAGGTGGCGCTGGAACTCTGCCGGAATCTCCTCGAAGAGTCCGGGGCCTCGCTGACCGCGCCCGCTACCGTGGGCCCGGTCACAAGCTTCTGGTTGTGTCCGGACTGCGGCGGCGAGATGGTGCTGGTCGAACGACTAACGCCGGCGCAGACGTACGTGCGTCCACCGCCGGCGTGAGGAGTGGCCTCATGATTCGCCTCACGTACAGCTTGGAACGTTGCGCGCCTCGGCGCGGACAGGAGAGGTGTGCACGGAGTGGCTGTCACAGCGGTCAGACTTGTCGCCGGAGGGGCTCAAAACGGAGAACCCAGTCGCTCTTCTGTGGCACCCTGGTGCTTTTCACGTCTAGAATCCGCCCGACTCGGTCTGTTTCGGGAAAGGAAACGACGGCCGGTCGGATTCAATCCCCATAGCCCTGCCGCGTCTGCCGCAAACGCGAGCGGCTTCCTTCAAGTCTTAGTGCTGTATCGTAAACGCTCCGGCGGAACTGCGCTTGAGTAGAGGAGCGAATCTCGCAGGCCGGAGCGTTTTCGATACAGCGACTTGAAGGAAGCCTTTGGCGTGCGCGCGTTAT
>Ga0187874_10003251_pt1 | contig 11563 bp, 14 predicted proteins | sample June2016WEW_16_1_3_FD_132993 | JGI IMG/M metagenome (GOLD analysis project Ga0187874, IMG submission 132993) | Peatland microbial communities from SPRUCE experiment site at the Marcell Experimental Forest, Minnesota, USA - June2016WEW_16_150 | ecosystem: Environmental > Terrestrial > Soil >... | reverse complement strand
TTGGGCCATTACTTCTCTGGTATGCAAGGCAACATTATGCAGTCGACTTTTGGTACGTCAAATTACTTCTCGTTCATGGCTATGAGCATGGTTGCGTTCGTCACGGTCTTCACAACTGCTTTCGTAGGCATGTCTGTAGTTTGGGATAGACGCCTGGGCTTCATGAACAAGGTACTAAGCACTCCTGTCTCGCGGTCAGTCATAATAACATCCAAAGTCATCTCGGCAAGCATTCGCTCAGTATTCCAAGCGGGCATCGTCACAGTCATTGCTTTCATACTCGGCCTCCAGTTAGGAGCAAACTTCACTGCATTCAGCATACTTGGGGTGTTTGCAATGGTTTTCCTAATCGGCTTCGGGTTGTCGTCGCTATTCACCGCGATTACTTTGAGGACAACAAGAATGGAAACGCCACAAGCCATCTTCAACCTAGTAACTCTGCCATTGATGTTTGCCAGCAGTGCCTATTTCCCGACTAAACTAATGCCGAACTGGTTGCAGGCAATTGCATCCGTAAACCCCATATCATACACGATTGACGCGGTTAGAAGACTAATGATATTCAGCGATGGATACGGACCCTTGCCACTTGACTTCGCCTACGTCGGCGCCTTCGCAGTTGTGGTAACAATCGTATGCGTGGTTCTTTCATGGCGTTACCTGAACAAATAAATACATGCATGGTTTAACCAACGGAAACGCATGTTGAGGAAAAAGAACATGACAGCGCTAGTTGAAGCAATAGACTTGAAGAAAACGTACATGCTTGGAAAAGTCCCAGTTGAGGCAGTCCGCGGAGTAAACATGAAAGTTGAAGCCGGCGACTTCGTCTCCATACTTGGGCCCTCAGGCAGCGGGAAATCAACCATGCTAAACCTGATTGGCGCTTTAGACAAGCCAACCTCGGGGCAGCTGCTAATCGACGGCGAGGACATCTCCAAACTCAACGACAACCAACTAACCGATTTGCGCCGACGGATTGGCTTTGTTTTCCAATTTTTTAATTTAATTCCCAGATTAACCGCAAGGGACAACGTTGAATTGGCAATGTCAATTGCAGATATGGTAAAGTCTGAAAGAAAACAGAGAGCGGCAGAGCTACTTGAAAAAGTGGGACTAAAAGACAGGGTAAACCACAAGCCAGCTGAATTAAGCGGTGGACAACAGCAGCGTGTAGCGATTGCTCGAGCGTTAGCAAACAACCCGAAATTCCTGCTACTGGACGAACCGACTGGTAACATTGATTCAAGAACGGCGGCTGAAATTGTTGGGTTGCTGAAGAAACTCAACATTGAAAATCATGTTAGCATCATTATGGTTACTCATGACCAGCATCTGGCGAGAGAAGCAAACCGGATTTTGGAGATGTTTGACGGTCAATTAATATCTGAAGTGGTGAATCAACAATGAAAACCTACGACATTCTAGGTTACTCTTTTAGCGCAATAAAACTCCGCAAACTCCGCGCAGCATTAACCACCTTGGGCGTAATCATAGGCATCGCCGCAATAGTTGCATTGCTCTCAATCACCCAAGGTTTGCAAGTAAGCATAACTAACGATCTTAACCGAGGTCTATCATCGACCTCTTTGATAGTTGTGCCGGGAAGCAACGCTTTAGGAGCTGTGGGCGGGGGCGCCGGCTTTGGCGGTGGCGGCGGCAGGGCGGCCAGAGCAACGGGCACAACGGGCATAAACTTGGGCGGATCCGGTGCGGCTAGTTCTGGTTTCGCGTTATACGATAATTATACTAGTCAAATTGACGCTTTGTCGCCTTTGATTACTTCTTCGATGGCTGTTATCGAGCGAGCTGGCTACGTTGACGCTGGCGGCTTGAACAATTCCGCTACCTTTTACGGAATAAATTTCAGCCAGTACGTGCAGCAGTACCCCACTACGTTTGTTGCGGCCTCAGGAGCCATTCCAACTAACCCAAGCAACAATGACATAGTTGTGGGCGCACGGGTAAATGATCCCAGAGAGAACGGCACAATTCTCTTTAGTGCAGGCGACAAGGTCGGAATCGTATGGACCAACGCGACAACACCACCGATAATAATAAACGAAACCTACACGGCACAGGTTTCAGGAGTGCTCCAAAAGGTCGGTGGCTTCGGATTCGGAGGACCCTCAGACAACGGCGTTTACATGCCTTTGAGCCAAGCAGTGAGCTTTTTCGGAACAAACCAATGTGACTACATAATCGTTCAGCTTAAAGACAGCAGCAACGCCACTATCTCAAACGTCTCCAAACTCATAACCGACCACTTCGACGGCCAAGTAACCGTCATATCCTCAACCGCAGTTCTCAGCTTACTTTCAACCATCTTCGGTACAATCCAATTGTTCCTCGGCGGAATAGCCGCTATCTCACTCCTCGTCGCAGGCATCGGAATAATGAACATCATGATTGTTTCGCTTATTGAACGCACACGCGAAATCGGTATCCTAAAAGCTCTAGGAATGAAAAGCAGAACAGTACTTTCAATTTTCCTTGGCGAATCAGCAATTATAGGCTTAATCGGTGCTTTACTTGGCATACTTTCAGGCTGGATCTTAGCAAACATCACTGCAAGACTTCTTGCTTCAGGGGCATTCGGAGGAACCGGTTTCAAAGTAACGCCGCTGTTGACTCCCGAAGTTTTCGCTGGATCTTTAGCTTTCGGCATAGGAATCAGCATAATATTCGCCCTTTACCCAGCGTGGCGTGCATCTAAACTTAAGCCAGTAGAAGCTTTAAGATACGAGTAACAATAGCAACTAGCAGAGGCGTTTTCACCTGTGAAGCGGTTGTACCCTGACCAACCTATCGTAGGAGTCGGCGCAGTGATAATCAAAGACGGCAAAATTGCGCTTATAAAACGGGGAAACGAGCCAGCGAGGGGCAAATGGACGATTCCAGGCGGCTTGGTTGAGCTCGGTGAAAGCCCGGAGAAGGCAGTTGTCCGCGAGGCGAAAGAGGAAACTGGCCTCGACGTTGAGAACCCAGGGTTAGTTGACGTGGTAAGCAATGTTGACCTAGACGAGAATGGCAAAGTCAAATACCACTACGTTATCATCGATTACCTTGTTCATGTGACTGCCGGCGACGCTGAAGCAGGAAGTGACGCCGTGGAATTGCGGTGGATTCAGTTTGACGAAGTGGAAAAGTTTGATTTGACGGCTTCGTTTCGCATGTTTTTTAGACATAACAGGAAAAAACTGGAAAAAGCCAGTTCGTATTGATCTCCAAATGATACCTCAAGTTTTGGAGCAGCTAGTTTATTTCCCTGAAGAAAAGTCGTGTTTCTCCCATTGTCTTGATGTCTAAGGCTCTCACGCGTGCGACAATCGGGAAATCACTTACGACTTTGCCAAGTGTTAGGCAGTGATGCGGCGGCAAATCATGGGCTATTGAACGCACAGTCTCTGCGTCTACTCGTGCTGCTCGGCTCACAACATCAAGATCATGCTCGTTAGTGAAGTTGAAGAGGAAGATGTTGTCTGCTTGGCGGTAAATCGTTTCCTGGATGGTGTCAGGCTGGTTGGTAATGAAAGTGGTGAAGATGCCGAAGTGGCGCATGCGGGTCACGATGTCGTCCAAGTAGGTTTCGCGAAGGTAAAGGTGGGCTTCTTCCGCAAAGAGAAAAACAGCTTTGAGCTTCCAATTTGACAGGGAATCGACCAGTTTGCCCAATGCGTATTCGACCACGATTTGGCGGTCGATGTTCGAGGTGTTTTTCAGGTTGATGACGATGGCGCCTCCTTGGTCTCTGGATTTTATGAGGCTCTCATCTAACAGGGTTGCTTCCCCTGGTGAATCGGTGAAAAAGCCTGAGTTGGATAGGGAATGGAAGCGTGAAGCTAAAGCATCGCGTACATGCTGGTTGCAGTTTAAATTACGAATCTCTTCGCCTAGTTCTAGCAAGTTTAGTTTTCCTTTTTCCTTAAGCATTTTCCATATTCGACGAAATTCGCGGGCTGAGGTTCCAGGCAAGTGCAGTGCGTTTACAAGAATGCCCATTATGGTGTTCAGGTGGAGCTGATCAAGAGCTACTTTGAAGTTCATCCCGGGCGTTAGGGCGTGGATTTTGTCGTAGTATATGTTTCTTTTGCCGTCGTTGCTCATGCCTAAGCTCGTGTATTCGCCGTTGAGGTCGAAGATGACTACGGTGGCTTTGTACCCGACCAGGTTAACCATTAGGAGTTTGGATAGGTGGGATTTGCCGCATCCTTTCTTGCCCGTTATAATGTTTAACGTGCCATCTATTGCTGACGCGTCAATCGTTAAAAGCGATGAATCTTTGGTGCCACCTAAAACTATCGGGAGTTTCCCGTCGACTTTCGCCAGCTTCATAAGCATGGGAATAGAAAGTTTTTTGATTGTGGATTGAGAGCGGCTGGGAAGCCAACTACTACTTGGGCTCAACATGTCATTTTCCAATGTAGCCCTTATTTTGCAGATCAGCAAGCTGGCATCTTGAATGTAAGTTATGTGGGGCGCGATTTCCATCGGGTCAATATCCTCGCCCTGCAGAGGTTCGCCTCCATCCGGAAGCGTGCGCAAAAGCTCCTCGAGCACCCCTGGGACAGCGGCGAATTGCACATCAATGACTTGTGCGATTAAGGCTTTTCCAGCATCTTGGTCCTCAACCAGGAGATAATCGCCTTTTTCAGCGCTTTCCATTGGGAAGCTGATGACTTGAAGGACGTTTCCTTCTTTCTTGTAGAGTTTCATGCGTAGATTTCTCCCTTGCCAAATGGCCCAAAAAGCAGCCTGTGCATGTCGGGGCGATTGACGATTTCTATCCCATGCTTGCGGGTAATGAAGTGCTTGATAGCTAAAACCTCGTTTGCAGTGAAAGTGCACAGAATATGCGAGAGCCGCAGAGTTTCTGGGTAGCTTTGCGTGTAGAGGTCGTTACCTACTAGTTTTTGCATGGCTCCGATTTTTTGGTCGTCAGTTGTTTCTTTGTCAATGTCTAAGCGGAACGCGAAACTCTCCCTATTAAGCCGCGCCACGTAAACGTCGCCCAGCAGCATAATCGGAGGCTTAGAATGCAGACCCGTGGTTTCAAGCAGGTAAGGCGGTTCATGATTGGGAAGCTGCTCAGTTATTAGAATCCCGTTTGCCCTAAGCGTGGTGGCTTTTGAAAAGGCGAGGACGGTGCTGCTATTTCTTCTCGCATAGCAGAGAATTTCCCGAAGGCGCTGGGTTGGCGTGTCGACGGTTCCAGATGTGAGTGAGCCATCGAATAGGATTACGCCGCCTTTCACGGTTTTCGCAAGCATCGTTTGCATCCAACGCTCCAGCAGGCTGGCGAGCCGCGTGGGCATTTGCATAAGGTTCGGGGCTGATTGATGCATGCTGCTGTATGTGGTACTGAAGTAGGCGTGCTCCAAAGTGTTGTAGACGGTATTCTTGTTGTCTTCTGTTATATGAAAGATGAATGGACCTAGCCGCGTGTACTTATAGCTGTGGATTTGGCGCCATGTGATTGCTCCCCGTATGGCGACGATGATGCCGGTGCTTGTCTCGCCGATTTTCATGGTTGAGGTGTCGACTGCTGCGATCAGGGTTTCCTGGTGGTCTGCTTTTATCGGTATTGGCTGTGGTCTTATTTGTATGCTTGATGGGCACTGTTCGGTTATAGTGGGTTGGTGGAGGTTCTGGGGGTTCAGCTGGAAGGCTTGATGTTGAACTTGTTTTAGTGAGTTTAGGCTTTGCTCCAAAAATCGTTGTGGTAGCGCTGTGTCGATGTTTGGTTGTGGAAAGTTATATTTGTTAGTAATTGTATATTGTTCAATCACCATGATTCACCAATATTCAACAACATGTTGGTGAAATATTTAAGTATTGTGCATGCGCATCTTGTACAATACAATAGACAACAAGTGAGAACTTGACAGAAAAACCGCAAAAACCACCAATCAAAGTAAAAATGAAAATCGGCGACATAGAATTCGAAATAGAATCCCAAGAGGACCAAATCCAAAGCACCGTAGACAAAATACTCGCCACAGTCACCGAACGCCTAAAAAACACCAACCTCAGCCAAGTCGCCGAACGACCGGCCCCCCCGCCAAGAGCAGAAACATGCAAAGGACTCATCCAAAAACTCTGGGAAGAAAACTGGTTTGGCGAACCAAAAGGCTTAGACGACGTTCACACCGAACTAGCGCGCAGAGGCTTCCACTACGACCGCACAGCCGTAGCTCACGCACTAGTCGATCTGGTCAAAGACAACATACTCACGCGCATTGGCAAACCGCGAAGGTATCAGTACGCTCAAAAAAGACCGCCTGCCTAAGCTTCAGCGAAGTCGTTGTTCACCTTGCAAAAAAAATTTATACCAAATTTTTCTCTCTAAATTTTTTTGTAAAAATTCTTCAATTGAGCCAATTCCTTAGATTTTTTTCTCAAGAAGAATATGATGGTAAGTAGACTCCCATAGGATACTGCGTAAAACAGCGTCACCGGCACTGGGTAAACTAGAATCATGACGATTGAGCCATAAAATGGAGTAAAGATTAGCATCCAAAACACGTTCAATAGACTTCCTGCGTAAAAGAGAGAATAGACGAAAGGGACTATCCAGATTAGAAAGGCAGTCACTTTGAAACGATGAAATTTGAAAGACTTTGCTAGGAACCAAGCCAGAGACAAATACATTACCGCATTGGCTGATGCAAGAATTAAGTAGCCGCCGACATCGATAGCTGACACGCAGGCACCCTTACGCCATTTCGATTATCGCCTTAAAAGATTTGCGAATTTGGCAACATTCTGGTTTATAGTGCCTTGCACATTGAGGTGAGTTGATTTTTCTAAAACATCTTTGATGATTAGATAACGGGTTTTTCAAATTAACAAGGGGACTAAGTTGGGCCACGGGAAGTATATAGAACCCTGCACAGTCGGACAGCGTTGAATTTTTTTGGCTTCTCGCAGCATCATATGTCCATGCTTAAGAGATTTGATTTTAGTAGAACCCAACTTTTCCTCCTCTTAAGTTTTAAATATCAATGCTAACATACGCAATCCCATGCAAATTGTTGAGTTAATTCGTTACAATCATGCCGTACGCGGTTTGTATTTTGATGCTATGGCGAAATTGCCTTGGGCGCAGGTTGTTGAGCCTCGCGGTTTGAGTTTTGATTCAATGCGTGACGTGTTTTTGCACTTAACACTTGTTGAAGACAGGTGGATAAGCTACGTTATAATTGGGCGGTTTAAGGAGTGGGCTGACCTTGACTTTGACGCTTTCACGGATCTAGACGCGTTGAAAAAATATATGCAAAAGACAGCTGAAAACACGGAAGATTATTTGGCAAAACTTTCTGACCAAGAACTAAGCAGGAAAGTTGTAATTCCGTGGGGCGACAAGCCAGGCTCGAAAATCAGTGTGGAAACGGCTTTGACGCATATGGTTATCGAGGACATGATTCACTACGGCGAGCTATCAGCCGCGTTTTGGCAGATGGGTTTGGATGCGCCCTACATGGGTTTTTGGCGGTACAAATTTACGCATTAATCGAGTTAGCAAAGGTTTATACTATTATTTTTTCATTGTATCTCTGTAGTTTTTGAAGAAGTTTAGTTGGAGGTGAAAATTTTGGCGGATATTGTTGATACTGCCATGTCTTCAGACATGTTTAAGACTCTTGTAACAGCCATAAAAGCAGCGGGGTTGGTTGATACGCTTAAGGGTCCAGGTCCTTTCACGGTTTTTGCGCCCACTGACGAAGCATTCGCTAAACTGCCTAAAGGAGCACTTGACATGCTGCTCAAAGATCCAATGAAACTGAAAGATGTTTTAACTTTCCACGTGGCTTCAGGGAAAATGATGGCGGCAGATTTGGCCCAGCACGAATATTTAATGGCGCTTAACGGAGGAGAATTAAGGATAGACGCGAAACGTTGGCACCTACATAAAAACATGAAAGTCAACGGAGCAAACATCATCAAACCCGACTTAATGGTGGATAACGGAGTTTGCCATGCCATAGACATGGTGTTAATGCCGAAGATGGCAATGACGGATCAAAAAATGTAAGCGATACCGCACTCTTGCGGCAGACTCATTTTTTTTGAAAAAATGCTTCTTGAACTTATGTTAAATTTGTCTTTAAAGTACCTTTGCCACGTAAATTTTCGTTAATTTCAAAACATAAAAAAGGGAAGACTGCGTGTAAGAGCTTATTTCTTGGGTTTAGGGCTCGGTTTAGCTGTGCTTGTTTTAGGTTTTGCCTTTTGAGAACCTGAAACAGGCTTCATAGGCGTTCCGCAGCAAACTATTTCGCAGGGTTCGCAACCGCATGGCTCATCAACCAAAAGTACTAGCCCGCAGTCTTCGCATTGGTATTTGTCGCCTTTTTTATTTGCCAAAAATACCACCTACCTAAAAATACCGCTACATTATTCTAGCATTTTCATTCTTATAAGAATATCCAAAACTGTTCCTATACTCTTTCAGCGTCAATTCTGCAGAGTAATCTTTAGAATGCTCGTTGAATTATAGCAGCTTAAATTCGCCGAAGCCGTCGCATTCTTCGCAAACCTGCCCGTTAATTGCCAAACGGTAATCTTTGCCTCTGCCAGAGCATGTGGGGCATTTTTCTACTTTTCCTTCTGGAAACATTCGCCAGCCTGTTCCGTTGCATTTTTGACAAAGGACGCCTATTACGGAATTGCTTCTGTCTCTGCCTGTTCCGAAGCAAATCTTGCATTTGACCCGTTTGTACTTGATTTGTAAGTTTGTGGGTGAAGGCTCCAACGTTCTTTTCATTGGATGTACCAGAAAGTATCAATTTATGGTTTTCTCGTATTAAAGATTTATTGCTTTACAATTTTGATGCGTAATCAAATAGCTTATTCTTTTAAAGTTTTTCTTTAATTTTATCTGCCATTTTGTCAAGTTTGTGTCTTTCAACCTCTTTGAGCTCGCCGTAACGTGGCAGTTTTTGCCCCTTAAACCTTGGAACAACGTGTGTGTGAAAATGGAAAATTTCTTGGCCCGCAGCTCTGCCGTTTTGCTGAATAACGCTTATGCCATCAGCCTCCGTGGCTTGCTTAATAGGCAGAGAGATTTTTTTGGCGACTATTTGAATTTGGGTTAGCAGTTTGTCTGGGATGTCGAAGATGTCTACAAAGTGAGCTTTGGGTATTACAAGCGTGTGACCCATGTTTAAAGGCCTTATGTCAAGGAAAACCATCACATCTTGGTCTTCATAAATTATGCTTGCTGGCAGTTGCTTTCTCACTATCTTGCAGAACACACAGGAGTCATCAGCAGCAACCAAACCGTGTCACCATTAAACGGCCTAAACTTTTGCAATCAGGTTTATATGCGATGCCAATTCATATTTCTTTTCAGCAATTGAGGTTTACAAAATGAGCAAGTTAGAAGATCAAGTACGTGAAGAAGTCGGCAAAGTGCAAGACCCGGAAACAGGACAAAGCTTCGCTGAAATGCAGATGATCCAAAGCGTCAAAGAAACAGAACCTGGTACAGTCACCGTTGAGTTTGTCCCGACAAGCCCGTTCTGCCCTATCGCGTTCAAACTTGCAGCTGACATAAAAGCCGCCGCAAAATCAGTTCCCGGAGTCAAGAAAGCGATGGTTTTCTGCCGTGGACACGCGATGGAACAGCAAATAAACGAAATGACCAACAAGCAGTAAAAAAGTTTTTTTCTTTTATTTCTTTTTCCAATTTTTAAGCAAACCTAACGAGGGCTAAACTGAATAGCAATCTTAGACAGAAGCGTTGCTGGATTTTAGCTAGAAATTCAGTCGTGAACAATAGGTTTCCTCCGTTTTTTACCTGCGATTATCAAGCTAATCCTTTGAAGGCAAAAAAAGTAAGCGGGCTTTATCTTGCGTAGCTGCATCTTCCGCTGCGGTGTGAACCCTCAGCATCCATGGGATCGCTATAGTCGCGAAAGCCTGTGTGAAGTTTCGCCCTTATCTCAAAGCGGACCCTGGAAATGTTTTTCGCCCAACTTTTCATCATCAGCACTATCCTATAGAAGTTCATTTGCCTGGCAATCGACAAGAAAGCAATCATGCTGATTGAAGCCAGCAAAACCATTAGAGGACTAATTGCAGCTGCCAGCAAACCTGCTGTAGCAACCAAGGCAACATAAATCATGCTTCTTAACTTTCGCATATTTGTCACCAATGATTGATACGATGTTAGTTGCTTAAAGGCTTTATTATGGCTCAAAATCCCACTTAACAAAGCCTTAGGAAAATAAACATAAAATAGGATTGTTACTAGCCTTGCTGAAAAAAAATAAGACTGAAAAAAGGGTTTGCTACTTCATTCGGCTGAATGCCCATGTGCCTATGACAACCATAATTCCATCGAATAACGCAACAACTCCGATATCAACCCATAATGATTGTACCTGAAATGGAGTCCATACAGCGCCCAAAGTGACGTGTCTAAGCGCGTCGATGCCGTAAGTTAACGGGTTCCATACGGCTACATCTGTCAGCCAGTTTGGAAGGCCGCCGCCTTTAAGGAGGAACAAAGCGCCGCTTAGAAAGAATAATGGCAGGTTAACAAATGTTTGGATGGCGCCGAAGCCCTCAAGGTTGCCCATGAAGCTTGCTATCGTTAATCCAATACTTACCAAGCCAAAAGTGACAAGCAGCATTACGGGGAGCGCGTATAGAACCGTTATTGGGCTTATTGGGATACCGATGGCTAAGCCGATGACGAAAACAATTATGCCCTGCATGAAAGCATCGGTGCTGTCCCCCACCATTTTTCCCAGAAAAATTGTTAATCTTGAAACGGGTGCGACTAGTGTTTCTTTCATGAATCCGAATTCTTTGTCCCAGATTACGTTGATGCCCATGAACATGGCTGTGAAAAGCAATGTCTGACCGACTATGCCTGGAAGTAGTACTTGTTGGTAGTTTAAACCTGGCGGCAACGCGATCCGCGCGGCGAAAGCTGCACCAAATATTATGAGCCACAGCAGAGGCTGAACGAAGCTGGTTACAAGCCGTGTTCTGTCACGGATGAACCGTTTGATTTCTCGAAGCCACAGACTATAGAAGCCGCGGGTTTCGCTCATTTTATCGCCCTCCTGCGTGCGGCTGCTGCTCCATGTAGTTCTTTGGTTGTGTCTTCCCTGATGTTTCTTCCCGTGTAATGCAAGAATACATCTTCAAGGTTAGGTTCACGTAACAGCAAAGATTCAACGTAGATGTTGTTTTGGGTTGCCAACTCCATGATTCTCGGCATCACAGTTTTGCCGTTGCGCACGGTTATTTCCAATGTGCCGTCTACGATTTGTTTGTTGCTAAACCCTAACGATTTAGTGACGAGCTCGGAAAGCTCATCAATTTTGTTTGTTCTAATTACCACAACGTCGCCTTCAAGCGTGTCCTTAAGCTTGGGCGGCGTGTCCAAAATAACAATCTTGCCGTGGTCCATGATGCCGATGCGATCGGAAAGCCTATCCGCCTCATCCATGTAATGGGTAGTTAAGACCACTGTAATATCATGTGCTTTCTTAAGCTCTAGAATATACTTCCAAATGTGATCCCTTGTCTGGGGGTCAAGACCGAC
>Ga0187874_10003248_pt1 | contig 11571 bp, 11 predicted proteins | sample June2016WEW_16_1_3_FD_132993 | JGI IMG/M metagenome (GOLD analysis project Ga0187874, IMG submission 132993) | Peatland microbial communities from SPRUCE experiment site at the Marcell Experimental Forest, Minnesota, USA - June2016WEW_16_150 | ecosystem: Environmental > Terrestrial > Soil >... | reverse complement strand
GTCCCATTTGCCGTCAATGACTTCCTGGGACGCCTTGACAATGGCGTCCGCCAATTCGGGTTTCAGCCCTCCCAACTCCTGATTGGTCAGGGCGGCGTGCTTTTTGATCAATCCCAGCGCGCGGATAAACTGGCGCGGAAAACGCAGATTGCTGATGGGAAAATTCTCCACGGCGCGGGCGGTTTGGGCGCCGTAGAAGGCGGAGGCGGGCACTTGCATCGCCCCCATCGAATCCGTTTCGGTGCGAAATTGATTGTTCACGAGATGGAGGATGCGCTGCCGGGCAAGGGCAGCTCAAGCGGAAAGATCGCGCCAGATTGGAGCTTGCGTGGAACGGAGGCTGTGCTATCATTGATAGCACGATTTCAATATGGCACAACTGATTGTCAGACAAATTGAAGATAGGGTAGTGAAAAGGCTCAAAGCGCAGGCCGGACGGCATGGAGTGTCGATGGAAGAAGAGCATCGGCGCATTCTGCGCCAAGCCCTGATGGGAAACGCGGCCAAGAGGCCGTCTTTCAAGGAGCATCTCTTGCGGATGCCGGACGGCGGCCCGGATGATCTGTTTGATCGGAACCAAGACTTTGGTCGCAAGGTGAATTTGTGACCGGCTATTTGTTGGACACGATCGTTCTCAGCGAGGCCCGGAAACGGTAGCGCGCCGATCCGAAGGTTTTGAAATGGTTTGAGTCCGTCGATGAGGGTGAACTTTTCCTGAGTGTGCTGGTGTTGGGGGAAATCCGCAGAGGCGTCGAACAGGTCCGCTCTTCCGACCCTGCCAAGGCGACAACTCTGGAACAGTGGTTGAATCATACAGAGCAGACGTATGCGGATCGAATCCTGCCAATTACTGCCAATATCGCTGCCGAATGGGGACGCTTGAGCGCCATACGCCCATTCTCGACTGTGGATGGCCTGCTGGCCGCCACAGCACTGGTGCATGATCTAACCTTCGTCACCCGGAATGTCCAGCACGTATCCCACACGCCTCGCCCAGGAACAGAAGTCCGCCGAGCCAAATCAACAATCGCTTTTTAACGGATAATCGGATACTCCTCACAACTATATGGCCGAACGACATGGACGCTATTACCTCTCTCGAGTTGTGAAACACGGCAATTTAACCGACGAAACCTTGATTGCACAGATATTGAATGCACCCGTCCGAAATGTCGGCAAATACGCATGGGCTATTACCGATATAAAAGACGGAAGAAACGAAACGCCGCCGTACGTGTTCGGGAAGTTGACAAAATATTCGACCGAGGGCCGCGTGACCGTCGTCGATCCCACCAAGCGATCGCAAATCGAAGCACCTGCTCCCAATTTGCTTGTTGCCAGTTCACCGTTCGTTTACCAATCAGGTCTCCTGATTACGTGTGTCGCCGGAGGATTAACGGATGCGGCCACCCTGTATTTCGCCCACATCAGGGTGGAGGAATTATTTCGTGAAAACTCGGGAGTTGAAGTGGGTTGACAAACGGTTGACGAATGGTGTATAGTTTTAACATGAGCAATACGAAGACAATGCAGGCTGGCCCAAGAGGCGGCGAATTGGCGTCGCTGCTGAATCAATTGACCGAACAGAAAGCGCAAATAGAGCGTCTGTTGGGCAGGGTGGAGGATGTTCTGCGCAGGGTGAATTTTTCCGGCAAGGCAGTCCACGCACATGGCCAGCACATTGGAGATATTCAAGAAACATTCGATCGTGGGGTGTATTTTCCAGGCAAAGCGGGCGGCATCGCCTCGGTGCGCAAAAGTCCTTTGGACCAAGTGAAGGCGGTTATCGAATCCACGGCGGATTTGCGGGAGGCGAATGGGAATTTGTCCGCCGCGCGGGTGGCGAGGGTGTTTGGGGTGAGCTTGAGCCAGCTTGCTGAGTGGTTGGGGAGGACAAAGCAGGCGTTAAGCAAGACGCCGGACGCGGATTCCTTGCAGGAGCCGCTGGGCTGCTTCGAGCGCGTGGCACGGCTGCGGATGATCACCCACGGCGACGGCGAATTCCGAAAATGGCTGCGCACGCCGCATGAATTGCTCGACAACGCTCCGCCAATGGAGTTGCTGGCCCGGCGCGAGTGGCAGGCCCTGGCGGATTATGTCGAGGACATCCTGACCGGAAATCCGGGATGAAAGCACCCCGCGCAATTGCGGCCGCGCTGCCATCGGCGCCGGCCCGGAAGCTGTGGGCGACCTTGGTTCGCAGAGTGCCGCTGTCGCCGCTCATCGAGCCGGGCGCAGTGGATTACCTTTTCACGTCCGGCCGGCCTTATCGCTTTAATACCGCTGGAGTGAGGTGTGTTTATTTCGCGGAGGACGAGGCCACCGCCGCCGCCGAATACGAACGCCATACCCGGCCACTGCGCCAGCCCTTTGCCACATTTTTCGCGGAAGTGGAACTGGCCGCGGTACTGGACCTATGCTCCGCGGGAACCCTGAAAGCCCTGAGCCTTACCCCGCGCGACCTTCAAGCCAACTGGGCTCGCGCAAAAAGGCCGACGGCGGCCCAACTCCTGGGCGAAGCGGTGAGTCAACAAGTTCGGCTCGCCGCGATACGCTATCCATCCGACGCCGCGCGGATGAAGGGATTTGCCGGAGCCAACGTGGTAATTTTTCATGACAGTTTGCGCCGTCCCGACCACGTCCATATCCTCGGCCCCACAAAAAAGCCGCTGCAGAAGTGGCCCTAAACAAACTTTTTCCTAACCCCAATGGCGATCACCAACCATGAACGAATCGGAAAGTGCCTCGAACAACTGGCCGCAGGCCTGCAACCGTTTGTCGAGCGCGATTTGAAAAACACCTACCAGGGCGCGAAGGCCAATCGGCGGCCGGACTGCGGCCCTGGTAGGAAGTTGTCACACGGGTGTGAAGCTGCTCAACCCGTTCGATTGATTATCGACCGATTCTTTTGGCCAGCGGCAGGGCGCCCCAGATGATGCCCATGATCAGGCCCACGCCGTGCGCCCCGTTGGCAACCGTGCCGCCGAGAAGCCCGAACAGGCACAGAAAGAACCATACCAGCATCATTGCCACCGTCATGGGAGAAAGGGCCAGGCCGGAGGCGGGATCAGATTGGCTGCGCACCCAGATGTAGCCAAAAATCCCGTAGAGCACGCCGGACATGCCGCCGAAATAGGGGTTGAACAGGAGGTATTGACCCAGATTGGACCCAAGGGCCAGCACCAGAACCATCAGCGCGAGTTTCCTGGTTCCCTGGCAGAACTCGACCATGCCCCCCAGATCGCGCAAGACGAGCATGTTAAAAATCAGGTGCATGGGGCCGAAATGAATGAAGATGGGCGTGAACAAGCGCCAGATTTGTCCCGACCGCACCTCCGGCAACCATCCCCGATTCCATTCGCTGATCAAAAGCCAGTGAACCGCTTGCAGGGTGGGAGTCAAACCCGAAAAGACCGTCACCAAAACACAGACCACGATCAGAGAAAGCGTCAAGGGCATCGAGCCTGATCGGTTCCAGATTTGCGCGCGAGTGCGAATCCGGTCGGCGGCGGCAGCCTCTTCGCGGCGGCGGCGTTGTTCAAGGCCGGCGGCGGCTTCTGCCGCGCGCCGGTATCTGAGGTCGCCCGGGTTCTGCAGGAAAGCCGCCAAAGCCTGGTGCCCCGCTTCGATCTGGTCTTCGGAATGAATCCAGACCCCCCAGCCATCGGAGTCGGGTTCGACTTGGTTGCGGATGTCGAGCGAGAGCAGGTAACCGGCAAAGGTCCTGGCACTGCCTTCGTTTTTCAAATGACCAATCAGGCGCATGAATCGCGGAATTGAAAAGTGGCGCATTTACGGCGCGAACAACAGCAAAAATGATTTACGGCGGGAACAAAAGGAGAATTGGGAACCGGCGCCGGGAGCGGTTTTTGGGAGAGCAGGGGATCGTTTCGTTCGAGAAACCCTTGAAGTGCAAGATCTAAAGAGGCACAACGTTTGTCGGAGGGCTTTACACTTTTGTAAGGTGAACCTCCGCCCCGCTTTTTCGCTTGCAAATTTCACCAATATAAACCATATATAATAAAGGAATAATTGGGACCGTCTCATCATGGGACACGCAAGGCTGCGATGGCATCGGAATTGCTTGGTTAGAGGGGGTTCTCAATTTCGCGGGGGCAACCTGAAAAGCCGAAATTGAGACCAAGAAGATAATAATATGACAACTTCGATAAAGCTGGCCGCAGTGGTGGCGATAGGAATGGCGTCGGTTTCCCCAAGCGCCATGGCAAACGCCGTCGTTTTGACGCAACCCCCTTATTCCTACGACGTCGGCGGAGAGTTCAACGCGGTGACTTCGCCGGACAACTTCCTGCCCAATTACTCCCCGCAGGCCATCGTCGGAAACGGCTTTCAGACTTTTTGCGTTGAGACGAGGGTGGATTTTTACCCTACCGCCACCTATAGTTACACTTTGAGCGACGTTGCTGTGGGCGACCCAGTCACCGGCCCAGTCGATCTCTCCAAAGGAGCCGCCTTCCTGTATTATCAGTTCGCCAAGGGCATTCTGCCGGGATACGATTACACGGATCCAGACACGCGCAAGGCCGATGCGGGCGAATTGCAATCGGCGCTCTGGTGGTTTCAAGGCGGGCAAACTTACGGGGGCTATCCCGATCCGATCACGGATCCTTTTTACATCTACGCAGTTGATACACTCGGCCTTCAAAACGCCGACGCCCCCAACAACGGGGCCTACGGAGTCGATGTCCTGCAAATGTGGAGTGGCGATCTGCAACCCGCGCAGAACCAACTGGTTCTGGTGCCGGACAACACTTCCACGCTCCTGCTGCTGGGCGCCGGTTTGGGCGTTGTGATGTGGACTGCTCCCCGCCTTCGCACCGCGCCGGCGCGCCGGGGTGCGAGACGAGGACGCCAATCCTGATTTTTTGCGCCTGCGGCGGTGCTGCCAGTTGGGTGATTCATCGCAAAGTGGTTGAATGCCTTCGGCGGGGCGCCGAAGGCGGCGGACGAGGGCGTCCGCGCTCCCCAATCCTTCTGCGTTGTTGGCATAGAGGGCGGGGATGCTGCGTTGCGGCGTTCGGTCGGCGCGCCGGCCCCCCCTTTCCAGCCCACCGAAGACCGAAGCATTCCCGGTTCCGCAAAAACTCCGCTGGCAAATTCCGTGAGATTTGTTATTTTGTGGCAGTTTGGGACTGGTGATGGCCCGAAAACACCGGAGAAATAGCAAATTAAGTTAATGAGATTTCGATTTTTGTTCGCGCCCGGCCGCCTGGCTTTGGCCTTCGGCTGCGGCCTGTTCTTCCTCCATGCCCAAGGCGCCTTGCCGGCTGACATCCACACGCCGGCGCAAATGCTCGAGTCGAAAGACCCGACAGACGCGAACATCGCGGAGATGACCGCCGACGTGCTCCAGACCTGGCATTATTCGCAGCATCCGTTCGACCAGGAGATCGCCGGCAGATTCCTGGATCGTTACCTGGACATGCTCGATTACTATCACATGTATTTCCTGCGGTCCGATCTGGATGAGTTTGCGACGTACCGCACCAACCTCAATAGGCTCACGCTCAAGGAGCACGATCTGCGCCCGTGCTGGGTGATCTTCGCGCGTTTCATGGAGCGCGCCAATCAGCGCGTCGGTTTCGTCACCAACTTGGTGGCGACTGAGAAGTTTGACTTCAACGGGCAGGACCGTTTCATCGTCAACCGCCACGCGCTGCCCTACGCGCGGGACATCGATCAGGCGCGGGAGTTTTGGCGCCAGGAATTGCGCTGCGAATACCTTGATCAATTGCTCTCGGCGCCGGACATCCAGTTCTCCGGCCCCGTCAGCCGTGACGCTGACGGCAAGGTCGTTGTCTCCTTGAAGCGAGACAAGGGGCATCCGTTGAGTTTTGAGTTTTTGCCGAAATCATTGCTGGCCAAGGACGGACATACGTTCGGCCTGCTGGAGGTGGCCACCGATCAATCCAACGCGACCTTGCGCCTGGACCTTCCCATGGAGGGGAATCTTCGGAAGGTGACCAACAGCTTTGTGTCCGCGACGGGCGAGAATCTGGGCGGGGTGAGCTTTCACCGCGAGAAAAGCGAAACAAACGAAGCGGCGGCGGCAAGACCTGTTGCCGCCGGGACCAATCTCGACGCGGTCATCCGGCTGAACCAAAAGAACACGGCCGAGATTCACAAGACGCTGACCAATCATTACGCCCAGTTGCTCAAGAATTACAAGGAACTGGACAGCGACCGTGTGTTCGAGATGTACCTCAATTCGCTCGCCCGCGCCTACGATCCGCATTCCGATTACATGGGCCACATGCAGGCGGAGAATTTCGCCATCCAGATGAAGCTCTCGCTCTTCGGCATTGGCGCGCTGCTGGGCAGCGAGGATGGCTACTGCAAGATTTCCGAACTCAAAGAGGGGCCGGCGCAGAGAAGCGGCCAGGTCCATGAGGGTGACCGCATCGTCGCCGTGGCCCAGCACAACGCCGAGCCGGTGGACGTGGTCGGCATGCCGTTGGACAAGGTGGTGGAAATGATCCGCGGGCCAAAAGGCACGGAGGTGACACTGACGCTCATTCCGGCAGGGGCGGCCGACTCGACCGTGCGCAAGGAAGTGGTGCTCGTGCGGGACGAGATCAAATTGGAAGATCAAGCCGCCAAGGCGCGCCTCTACGAAACGCCCCGGGACGCCGGGCCGCCCTCGCGCATCGGGGTGATCGATTTGCCTTCCTTTTACGCCGACACGGAGTCGCCAAACTTGACGGGGGATTTCGGGCGGGTCACCGCCAAAACGACCACCGCGGACGTGACCCGGCTGATCAAGCGGCTGAAACAGGAGAAGGTCTCCGGCATCATCCTGGATCTGCGGCGCAACGGCGGGGGCTACCTTGAGGAAGCGATCAAGCTGACCGGCTTGTTTATCACGCGGGGTCCGGTGGTGCAGACCAAGGACCCCAACGGGGACATTGTGACCGATTCGGACCCCGATCCTTCGGTGCTCTATGATGGGCCGCTGATCGTGTTGACGAGCCGTTTCAGCGCGTCGGCCTCGGAGATTCTGGCCGGGGCGTTGCAGGATTACAACCGGGCGTTGATCGTGGGCGATCACTCGACGTTTGGCAAGGGGACGGTGCAAACGGTGCAGCGCCTGAAGCCCTATTTGGAGCAAAAACACCTGAGCTACAATACAAACGAGGATCCCGGTTCCCTCAAGTTGACGATCAAGAAATTCTACCGCGCCGGCGGGGTTTCGACCCAGTTGAAGGGGGTGGTTTCGGACATCCAATTGCCCTCCGTTTGGAATCACGCCAGCGACGAGGTGGGCGAGAGTTCGCTGCCCAACGCCTTGCCGTGCGACGAGGTGCCCAGCGCCGATCCGGAGAACCTCAATCGCGTCAAACCCTACCTGGCGGAGTTGGAGGGACTTTCGGCCCGACGCCTGGCCACGAACACGGATTTTGGCTACGTCCAGCAAGACATCGAGCAATTCGTCAAGGAACAGGCCGACAAGAGCATTTCGTTGAACCAGGCGGTGCGATTGGCCGAGCAAAAGGCCAGGACCGAGCGCGCGGAAGCGAGAAAGAAAGAACACCTCTCGCGCAAGAAATCGGATGAGAAGCTGTATGAAATCACGTTGAAAAACGTGGACCTGGCCCAACTCCAACCCCCGGCCGTGAAGACCAATGCCGTCGCGGCCCTCAAAGCCTCCGATTTCGACGATGACCCCGACGTGCCGGACGCCGAAGCCTCCAGCGGCGAGGGCACCGATCCGACGCTGGACGAAGCACGGCGCATAATGAGCGATTACGTTGCGCTGATGAACAGGGAGCCGGTCATTTCCAAGGCGCCGTAATTTTTAAGGGAGAAGGAGGAAGGATGAAGGAAGAAGTCCATAAATGATGGCAACGAGCAGTTGATGAGCCGGGGCGAGCGCCGGGAAGCGGCCTTTTCTGGCGGTGCGGTGCGAAACGACCATGCCGCTGAAATGGATCTGCGGCCGGCTGGAGACGGGGCCTTGAATTCCGTCCATCGGAAGCTCTGTAAACGCTGACAGACAAAATGTTGACATGCTGGAACCGACGTTTTATGCGGCGTAAAATTCGGATAGCTCTGTGGTCAATTCTTGGACTGGTTATATTGGTATATGTGGCGTCGGGCTACATTCTGATATGTATAGACAAAGGTAGGCACTACTATATGGAGAATATTGCTGTTGGAGTAATACATTACAGTGATATGCACAGTCGTCTTCCAGCGTCCCTTGACGAGTTGGCATCCGATCATTTTCTTCCCAGCAGAAGTGACAATTATGCATGCCCGCTGCAGAACGGCCGGTTTTTCTTTCTCCCGAAGGTCGATCTGACAAATGTACAGTACGAGATCGACTTTAACCGTACGAATGTCGTTATTCGCTTTCAGCCGGGTGTCCGAAAATTTCTGAGGTGGGTTGTGATAGACAAGGATCTTCCAAACCTGGATTTGACAATTGGGCCAAACGACAGCCGCATGAGTGTCCCACGTGATCACAGATTCCACTGACCTTTCGGTCTTTCGGGCACAAATTTGACACGAAGGCCAGAAAACTTTGCGTCGAAGGACAGAGGGTCCCGCCAGACCGCTGCGAATCGAGTTTGCGGGAGCGCTCTACCACGTGATGGCGCGAGGGAATTAGTGAATAGGCGAATCAGTGAGTTAGTGAATGGGGGCTATTCGAGGAAGGCGCCGGGGGGGAGTTCGTGGCCGGCGAGGAATTCCGGCGCGCTCATTCTTCGGGCGCTTTCCGGTTGCAGTTCGTCCACTCGCAGGGCGTCGGTTCCGCAGGCGATGATTAATCCGGCGCGGTCGGCTTGTAACACCTCGCCCGGACGGCCTTGGCGCGGCTCGGTTTGCGCCCGCCAGATTTTCAAGAGGCGGCGCCGCCCTTGGCACGTCCAGAAGGCGTACGCGCCCGGCCAGGGCGTGAAGGCGCGCACCCGGTTCCGCAGTGCCAGCGCGGATTGCAGCCAGTCCAGGCGGCCGTCTTCCTTCGTGATTTTGCGGGCGTAGCTGGCGCGGGCCTCGTCTTGCGGTTTGGGTGTGATTTCGCCGGCGGCGTAGCGCGGGAGCGTCGAAACGAGCAATTCGGCGCCCAGCACGGCCAGCCGGTCGTGCAGGCTGGCGGCGGTTTCGTCAGGGCCGATGGGCGTGGCGCTCTGGCTCAGAATGCCGCCGGTGTCCAGTCCCGCGGCCATCTGCATGATCGTGACGCCCGTTTCCGGGTCGTTGTTGAGAATGGCCCATTGGATCGGCGCGGCTCCGCGGTACTTGGGCAGCAAGGAGGCGTGGACGTTGAGGCAGCCGAGCCTGGGCAAATCCAGAATCGACTGCGGAAGCATCTGCCCGTACGCCGCCACGATGATGACCTCCGGGTTGAACTCGGCCAGGCGCTTTAAGAAAGCGGGGTCCCGCGCTTGTTCGGGCTGCAAGAGCGGAAGGCCGGCGGCCAGGGCCAATTTTTTCACCGGGGACGGCTGCGGCTTCAAGTCGCGCCCCTTGGGGCGGTCGGGCTGCGTGACGGCGGCGCGGACGGCGAATTGATCGGATTGCAGGAGGGCGCGCAAACTGGCGCAGGCCATCTCGGCGGTGCCCATGAAGACGAGGGGGAGCGCCCGAATCGTTAGCGATGTGTTCATTCTGTTCACCATAGGGTGAAATTGGCCACGGAATGAGTTCCGGCGGCGGCGGAGATGTCAGTGGACGCGGGGCGCCGCGTCCCTACCGAATATGGGCTCCGTCGGCGGCACACCGACGGATGCGGTCGAGACGACCGCGCTCCCGAAAAAGTCGGCAAGGATCGGGGTGGGAGCGGCATCGGGTTTGACTTAAACGGAGTCTTTGTGCCGGATTTGCACTTCAAGAATTTCCACGAACGGGATCACCTCGTCCGCCGTGGCCCCTTTGTTGAAGACTTGCAGGGTAAGGTCGGACGGGGTGGCGTGCGTGATGCGGCGTCCGACGAATTCGCCGCGGCTGGCCTTGATCAACAGGACAAGGTCCTTCTCGGCGTCGGTCGGAATGACGCGGAAGAAACCGGCGAACCTGGTTTCGAAGAAGCGCCGGTTAAACAGGTATTCGCCGCGGGAAAAAACAATCGGCTCCGGCAACGCCGGTTGAGGCGCGGCGGCAGGCGCGGAATCGGCCGATGCGCCAGGCATGGCCAGAGGGGCCGCCGACAGCGGGGCAGGTTCCCCGCCCGAGGGGGCTGTTGGCGGCGCAGCGGCCTCCGGGGACTTGAGATTGGGCGGCATAGCCATGTAAATGATCGGACTCAACACGCCGAACAGCGGGATGGCGGCCAGTCCGCAAACAGTGGCCGGGCGTTGAAACCGGTAGAGGGCGACTTCGTAGGCGGCGAACAAATTGGCGCCATACAGAATCAGCAGGATCACCCAGCCCACCGGACTGCCAAACAAGGCGAAAATGCCGAGGTTGCGGGTGGGGCGCGCCGGGGGTGTGATCGGTGTGACTACAAGCTCCTTGCGCTTGACTTGGGCTTCCGGGAGGTTGTCCACCAACGGCTCGAGCAGTTCTTTGTCGTTGGGGGATTTGGCAAATGCCTGCAACTCGCGCAAGGCGGTGGGCGTCAACTTGTCCCAGGAAATGCGGGCCGGGACGGAGCCGTCATCCAGTTTGAACTGGACGCCCAATTCGGTCAGCGAAACAGGCTCGCCGTAAATGGTTGTTCCATCGGTCAGCGGGAAGGGATCGGCGGTCGCGACACGGGCTGCCGCGACCATCCAACAAAGCAGGATAAAGCCAAACCATCGCATGCCGTCCGCTTGCATAACAAATGCTTGCGGGCAAAGAAAGCAATTTATCGGAGCGTTGGCGGGATTCTGCCCAGAAACTGGTCCAGTTCATCCACGATCCAGTTCGGCGCCAATTTGCAGAGATGGTCGGCGGCGGCGCCGTGCTGCCAAACGCCAAAGCGTATGGCCAGGAGCGGGTCGGCTGCCCAGTGCGGTTGGGCCAGCAAGCCGGTCAAGTAGCCCGCCAACAAATCGCCGCTGCCGCCCTGGGCCAAGGAGGGGTTGCCCGAGCTATTGACGAAAACGTCGCCGGTCGAGCGTCCGACCAGGGATTGATGACCTTTGAGCACGACCCAGCACCCGCCGAATTTACTTGACAGTTGGCGCAACGACCCCAGGCGGTCCGACTGCACCTGCGCGGCGGAGCAGCCCAGGAGGCGTCCGGCTTCGCCCGGATGGGGAGTGATGACGCGGAGGGCCTGGGCGGGGGTTGGGCCGGGAGTGAGCCAGTCAAGGGCGCTGGCATCGACGAGGATGACGCGGGGCGACGAGCGCCAGTGGGAGCGCATTTCCTCTTTGAGCGCCTCCGGCAGTCCTTCCGCCGCCAGGCCGGGGCCGAAGAGCATGGCGGTGCAGGATTTTGGCGGAAGCCGGCCCGGCTGCCAGGGCAGGACCATGGCGGACTGAAGTTGCGCGGCGACGGGGAGATAAACCGATTCCTGCGGGAAAGCGGTGACCAAACCCGGTCCAGCGCGCAAGGCGCCGCGCGCCGCCAGAACACACGCGCCGTGGAAGCCGAAGCTCCCGGCGAAGATAGCGGCGT